>JAABUN010001235.1_pt1 | contig 58694 bp, 52 predicted proteins | sample 5559311 | NCBI WGS metagenome assembly JAABUN01 (sample SAMN10711877, study PRJNA513370) | rock metagenome | isolation source: Antarctica rocks | place: Antarctica: Victoria Land, Siegfried Peak sud
CCTCCACCCATCCCCACCCCTCCAACCATCCCCCCCCTCCCTCCCACAGCATCCAAACCAGACCAAATCAACAACAACGAATACCGGAATTAATCTAAAATACATGACTATAGACGACATCTACATAAGCTAAACCAAGCCAAGCTAAGCCAAGCTAAACCAATCCAAGCCAAGCCAAACCAATCCAAGTCAAGCCAAACCAATCCAAACCAAGCTATAAATAAATAAGAACGAGCTAGGTTTTGAAAGGTAGCGAGCGAGCGTCCTTGGGCTTGGGCTTTTATTTAGGAAGGGGGGATTGGGGATGGAATGGTATAGCGTAGTGAGTGAGTGAGTGGGTGAGTAGATGAGTGAGTGAGTGAGTGAGCTTGTTGCAAGGTTGGAGATTGGGTGGAGGGGGCAAGATGATGGGATAGGGGTGTTGATTTAAGGATAGATATTTATCCACAGATAGATAATGGAAGAAGAGAAGAGGAAAGAATATATACATCAGCACACACGGCCAGCATGCTCATACCCCAAACCCCCTCCATCTTGTCTTGTCCGATCACTCACACCCAACTATGTTGTATTGCGCATGAGGAAGGACTAGGGATCACAATTATCCTGCTCATCAACACCAGTCGCCACATCCCCCGGTTTCTGACACTCCCACGAAGTACCTTGCGGAGTCCAAGAGCCATTGATTTGCGTCCGGCACTGTGCGTATGCTGGTCACAATCTGTTAGCTCTTTGCCTCACAAATCTCAGATGACAGATGATGGACAGGGGAAGACATACACTGATCTTTGCATATGCACTCGCTTCCGGAAGCACAGGGGAGCGGGCCGTTGATGCCTTTGCTGGGGAAATTGCAAGGTTCCCATAGTGCTACTGGCGTGCCGTTTCCGTTTCCGGCAGGTGGAGGTGGCGGAGAGTTGGAGGGTGCGGTTGAGGTGGTGGGGGTTGATGGGCTGACGCTTTGGGCTCCGGCTGGTCCGCTTCCTTGACCTCCACCTTGGCCTCCTCCTTGGCCGCTTCCTTGGCCGCTTCCTTGGCCGCTTCCTTGACCGCCTCCTTGGCCTCCTCCTTGGCCTCCTCCTTGACCGCTTCCCTGACCACCACCTTGACCACTGCCTTGACCAGTACTTTGAGCGCTCACAGCAGTGCTTGTAGGGGTTGTAGGGGCCGATGCTGAGGCTTGACTTCCTCCTTGGGCGCCAATTTCGCCACTACCTTGAGGGCTCGCAGCAGTGCTTGTGGAAGCTTGGGGGGCTGCAGCCGAAGCTAGGACTGATCAGCAACGTTTCCTTACTGGGAGGCATCAAATAATGACACAGATCACTTACCATTGGAAGGTGCAGGTGCAACACTGGCAGCCGGAGAAGAAACAGCAGCGGGGCCGGCAGGTGACCCTCCCTTGGTCGGCATACCCCACCCTTTACCGCCTGCGATCGGCTCCCAAGGGAGTGTCGCATCTCCGGGTGCCCAATCTGTAATGGGGGGCGACGTAGTTTCATCTCTGGTAGTAGCGTATGCACCGTTTGGGTATGGGATCCAGCCCTTGGAGGCATATCTGGCATTGTTGTTCAAATATTGCTGCGTGACGGTTTCCTGAGACCAGTTGAGATAGTTGGGAAGAGCTGGTGTGGTGAACCAATTATTGCCTTGGTATGCTGGCTGCGGAAGTCCCTACTCTGGCATTAGTCTCATACAAACCTGATAGGGCCATGCTGACAATGAGCTAGGTAGATAGACATACATCAGCCCAGCACTTTGTAAAGAACCACCAGATTTGCTCCGGGTATTGGTCGCCCATCAGCTGAGGGTAGGATGTCAGGGGACCGTTAAGCTTCTCCATGATTTGTGCCTTGGAACGATCAATCTTGATATCGGCAGGGGTTGCGCAGTGTGTTGGATCGTTGGGATCGGTGCTGCAGATATCCGTGACTTTCAGCATCATATCGGATGTGCCGTCTTCTTTCCAGAAGGAGATACAGACGTCTTGCATACAGTAACCTATACGTCCAAGTCAGATGACTATTCTCTATGTTGCAAGGCATGGTGGCTTGCAGCTTACGGCTCAGATCTGCATATTTGAGGAAATACGGATGTATAGCGACCTTGCTGATGAAATAGGCATTATCAGGAATTCCGCAGGCGCTTTGGTTTGCCGAGTCCAGGCCATCAGGTACCCATCGGTCAAAATTGCCGGTAGGAGTGTTCAGTTGACCTGCAGGGAAGAATTTCGCATTGCCATGGTAAAGACGGCCAAAAGGAAGATCAATTTCGCGTGCACCATAGACAGCCGGTGGAGTCACGTCAGTTCCGTCGGGATCTGCAATCAGCTGCACAGCTCCGTTGTTGAACGAGTTGTCAGCTTTACCTGTGGTGGGGATAGACTGCATCCCAGGATCCGGAGGATTGTTGGGAGTTTTGGGAATGTTGAGTGGCTTGTCACGGCGCATCACCAAGCCGTTGGCAAGGGAGAGCACGGAAAGTGGGACTACTAAAGAGAATAGCATTTCGCCTCGAGCCTGCGACAGTGAGAGAAAGTTTGGGTAATTCGGGAGGACTTGGATTGAACGAGCGTGGGGACGTGAATGTGCTGTCTAGCAGCGTTGCCAAAAGAATGTGAGAAGTCAAAAAGACTTCGAGCAGAAAAAGAGTGTAATTGAAGCAGCGAACATAAAACAACTGACGGGTGCTGGACAAGGAGAAAGTCTTCCTTCCAAACCGTATATATTATCATGGAGGATGGGCTTCATTTCCCGTTTCACCAAGGAAGCTCGGACAGCCGTGATGGGCAAAGTGAAAATGATCGACCATTGGAGAGACAAGCACCAATCACGCGCCTAGGATGGACATGGTGGAGACAATTGTACTCTCCGCGAAGGAAGAGTGGAAGAAAGAGTCCGAAACATGCAATCTTCAGGAGTCGATACCCCTCCGTGAGAAGGCCTAGAGGCAGGGTGCTGGTGTTTGAGATGCACGGCCGGCGACGGCGGCTGGAGGGATCTTGAGCCGCTCCACTCAACAAGCCCGTTCCCTTGGCCGGCAGGAGAGCAAGGAGGGATGGATTGTAGGAAACCTCGGCAGCGGAATGACACTCATACAATACTCCATCATAAAGTCACCTCAGTCGTCCCGTCCTAGGCCACCGCTCCTTCAAGGGACCGAAGGCGTTGGGCCGTGGCAGGCTTCTGTGACAGCCAAGAAGCTGGTGATAGACACTACCTTAAGCATGAGCAGAGCTGCGACTCAAATATCGCATGCCTTGCGTCCTGAATGCTGGCCCAGAGTCCCGAGCGTAGCGATATGTAGTCCTATCAATCAACTCGCCCGACTCTGCAGCTGATTGAATAGAACCTTGGCATTATCGATGCAGACGCATGAAGATCCCGGAGGCAGGGATATACCTCTTCTGAATGACTGAAATGAGGTATTCCAAGAAGCGTACGAGCAAGTAACCAACGTTGATAGATCATATAGACGTGCAGGGCGTTGCTGGGAAGGACCATGTTGTGGACTCATGTCGGCGTCTGCTTCACTTCAGTTGAAGCTATTTTCGAGACTCAGTGCTTCGATGACATATTTCTCATCGTAATAAAGCGCATTGAGCCCACAAGGGTCTATGTTGTTGGTAACATGGAGACATGTACGTCGATATTGTACATATGTTGTGGAATGGTTCAGTAAGAGAGAGCGCTGTCGGCAAGACTCTTGAAAAGCTTGGCGCTCGAAATCCGTGAAGCATGGATCTTCTCTATCAACAGCGAAAGGTCCCAATTATCATAGAGAGCTAGGTACATCATACAATCTCCTTCTCGCCCATGCCAAGGCCTTCAATTCACATCTGCAGCGTTATTGTCCTCTCCCTATATCCACCTAATGCACTCCCCCTCCCCTTCCCATACGTTCAATATTGCCCAACAACCCACTCTTCACCCCGCTCCCACTCCCACTCCTCTCCTTTCCATACCCACTACCATAACCACCACTATACCCACCCGTCGGCGGTCGGATACCTCCGATCCTGCTCTCGCCGCTGTACCCACCGAAGCCTGGCGCTTTTAATCCAGTCCCCGAGGTCGACCTCGACAAAGCAGAGCGAGTGTCTGAATGTGCTGATGGCGGTTGCGATTCGGAGCTGGATATGGCGGATTGGGAAAGCGCCATCAACTCTTCCGTCGCTGCTATCAGCTCGGCCGTTTCGGTACGGGAGAGATCGAGTTGGGATTGTAGGGAGGCATTAGCGTCTTTGAACAAAGCGAGGTCGCACTTCAACGTGGCGAGCTCCCGCTCTACGCTTTGAAGTTTGGAGGTTTGTCCCTCGCAGCGCTGCTGTAAGGCCTCTCGCTCTTTTCGATGCTCTTCGCTTTCTTGTCCAGCACCAGCGAGAATCCTGCCAGGATCAACGCCCGTCATTGTAGCATCTCTACCGATACGAAGGTCTTCGTTCTCTTTGCCCAATTCCTCAATCTTCGACTGCAAGTCTTTCATCCTCTTCTCCCACCTGTCCGAGTAGCTTTTCTTCAGCGCAGTGACTTTGGCTTCATGCTTGCTCTTATACAGCCCATGGAGCTCTGTCGCAACTTTGGTGACCGCAGCTTCGACCTCAGAGCTTGTATTACTCCTTCCAGTCTCTGTGGCTGTTGATTCGGATGAAGCACCGGCTTGTAGACCGGCAACCTTACTTTCCGCCTCCATCGCCTTCGTCTCGGCTTCTTCGCGCTTGTATTCTGCATTAGTAGCTCTCTGCAGAAGCCCATCCTTCTCCCGATCCGAATGAACTATCTCTTCCTTGACGCTGCGGAGGACATCCTTCATCTCTTGCTCCCGCTTCTCCCATTCGGTCTTCTCGGCTTGTAAGCCTTCTTTAGCCCCTCGCTCCTCACGAACCTGTTCCTGTGCTTCGCCGACTCGCCGCTCTGCGTTGTCCATGGCATTCTTGAGGCTATTGACTTCTGCTTCTTTCCCACTTAGCTCGGCTTTCAAAGACGAGATCTGGGATTGGAAGGCGGATTTCATAGATTCAAGTTCGCGTGCTGAAATACTGGGTACGGAGCGTGGGGTAGGTGCCGGTGGAAGATCGAAGTCAAGAAGGTTTGTGAGGTGGCGCGATTCGGATGGTGTGCTTGGGGGTAGTGCGTATTTTGTTGGTGATGGCGTTCGACGCCCTGATGCGTATGATGCGAGATCATTGTGGTACTTTCCCGGTGGTGACATGCGACCATTCCGTGTAGGTGATCGCTGTGAGAGGGGTGCAATGGAGCTGAAGTTTCCGGTAAAATCGACGAGAAGATTGGTAGTATCATCCCCGTGAGAGGGCTTCTCGCGCAAATTTCTTCGCGGGGTGGGTGAAGAGTAGCTATCGTCATAGTACCTGTTTCTGGATGGCGTATTTCGGTCTGTTGGTCGAGGCGTAGGCTCCTCGTGTTGCAATCCTGCTGGACTACCGAATGTGTTTTTCGTGGGTGACTGACCCAGTCGAGCGAAGCGAGTCATGTCTGCGTTGGGGACAGCCGAAAAGGCGGAGAAAGCGGTGTCGTCCATCCCAGCATATCCAGGTGCTCCACCAACATTTGAGACACTTTCGTCGTCGATTCCGTTATTCCCAGTCGTCTTTACAGTGTCGTCGTCTCTTGCTCGATTGTCTTCGAGCACTTGTACCGTACGTGTCGATCCCTCGTTTTCTCGCAGCGCGCCCTCGGTAAGCTCAATACGTTGATAGTCCTCTATTGATTTTGGTTCAATTGACTGTGGTTCGCTGAGATTTTGAGACACTTTCGCAAGTGGAGACTCGACGTTCTCCACGAATGGAGAGCTTGGGGGGCCACCAGGACTAGATAGCGGCATGTTCTCCGTGTCGTGATGCGCAAAGGCTGCCTTTTCCTGCGACTTGTATGGGGACTTCCGTTGCGTTGTCGAGGGGTAATTCCGATTGACACTTCTAGGGGTCAGAGGCGACATTGGTTGTGCCATGTTCACACGAAGTCTTCGTGGAGCGATTGAAAGGTCTGGTAGAAGAGCTCGATTAGTCTGGCCGGTTAGCGCATCAGGCGCGATGGGCGAAGTCACGTGATGTAAACAAAAGCTAGCCTCCTTGAGATGACCTCTAGTGCAGTAGCTACCTTACATTTAGTCGCTTAGTATTTCGATTGGACTTACAGGAAATCTTGTATTCTTGTAGATCGGTCAAGCTATATGAACTTGAAACCTCCACCACACGTACGGCAAGGCCAGAAGCACCAGGGTACGCTATACACACCAATGATCAGCATTTGCTCTTACTATTCCGATCTAATGCAGGGTCGTAGCTTGCACAATCGGTCGAAGCAGTGTTCATGCATTGCGTGGCTGCCAAATGCAGGATATCTCGCAGCTACCCTTATCAATACAGGAAATCACGAAAAGCGTTTCGCAATCAACTTGTACACACTCCGATTGCTTTGGGGCAAAGTGCATAGGGAATTGCAGTCGTACAAGATCCGATGATTCAACTATGCCCTTAGATCAATGACCGGATGGCTATAGAGAACCACTACGATCCCATAGCGCAACCTTCGATGTCTCCTAGACCACTTGCCAGGGGTATGAAAGGAATAGCCAGAACTGCGGTAGAAAGTTATGAATTATATCTGCAAGGCACAGGGGGAACAGCGAGAGATACCAATCAACTTCACCGATTATATCCTACTCGCTTGAGTAGAATGTTAGCAGCAACGAAGTCTAGGACTTCTGAAACACCACGTTCCCCAATGAGAAGCTATCAGGAGTGGAAGCATAATGCCCAAGGAGCGTCATCAAATCTGGCAGCAATGATCACGAGCTCAACAGAGAAGAGTCCTAGTGTCACTGGCAGTGGCCCCCTTGCGGCATAGGCAGCTTCAAAAGCTTACAGGGCCAGGACTAAGGGAATACTTACCACCGGGCTTCCAGTTCATGTGTCCAACAAGAATGGTTTGAATGACATGGCCTTCTTGCAAAGACACGGCAGAAAATACAATACAAAATATTCCTCTTTCGCAAACAAATGAAAGCCTTAGCGTTGATCAAGGATGTCAAGACATCGATCACGACGCAATGCGAAATCGGGCATCAGCGCTGTCATCCGCTTGCGGAATGATCCTTTTCTTCATGGCTATATCAGCTCGGTGCAGCTAATCTCCATAGATTCGCCATACGAGAGCTTGAACGCGTGTTGGCCAGGCGAGATGGCGGGCGATGCTTCTGGAGTGGGTAGAGGCGGGGGTACCGTAGGGGCCAAACCAGCTTTAGAGAAGCCGGGAGGAGGACTTGCCCATGCGAAATTGAGGTACTCTCCCAGGATCTCTCGAATGCCCAGCGACAGCTGTTGAACCTGCTTTTGCCTCGCCAGACTCCAAGCGCGGTCTTTGCTGCCTCTACCGGAATTGACAGCAGTCTGTTCCCCCCCTTCTAGACCGTCGAGAATACTCCTCCATACACGCATGGTTTCGTTAAGTTCGTCGATGTTGCTGACGCCCATGACACTGACCCCGAGTTTAGCTGCCCCGTGGTCAACTTTGTGGAGTGCCCATGGGATACCGGACGCGGGATCGCCTTTCGAGCCCACCTCCTGCCCTTCGCGTATCCAGGTTTCTAGGGCAAAGCGAATAGCAATCTTCTCAATCCTGTTGTCCTTTCGGTCACACCAGTCGCTAGCTTTCCGGATTGCAGCCCGTAGCTCGTTAGGGGATGGATGGAAATCGCCATGAGCACCGATGGGAACACCAGTACGGCGAAGAAGACCCATACCAAGCACTGAAGCGTTAGGGACGACATCAACACGAGCAGCCCTCAGCCGTGGTAGAGCGACTGTGGCGAGTTTCGTATTCTGGAGGGTAAAGTTGGCGTACGACATGACCACATCCAGCGGCTCGCCAGTCTTCTCGAGTATCATCTCTGAGAGTTCGCATAAAACCTCCACAGGATATCCAGATATCCCGACATATCTTATTCGACCAGTTTCGTCTCGAATCCGGCGAAGCTCTGTGACGGCTGTGAGAACTTCCTCTGGGGTGACGAATTCAACGTCATGACAATACACCACGTCGAGATACTTTGTGTGTAGGCGGTCGAGACTGCATTGGATGCTACGTCGTACCCAACGGGCCGAGTAGTCAAACTCAGCGCCCGCAATCCGGCCGACTTTGGTGAGGAGGAAGTAGTCCTGGCGGGGAAAGTTTTCGTGAACGAAGGGCGTATTGAGGGCTTTACCCAGAAGTTCTTCGGCGGGACCGTAGTAGGGAGAGGTATCGAAGGCGCGGACGCCGAGGGACAGGGCGCGGTGGACAATGCCTGTGGTTGGCAATGCGTAAGGATCTGGATTATATTGATCGTTGAATGTCGCTGTTCCGCAGATGAGTGGCGGTAGTAGAGACGACAATGGAGGCTGGGTCTGGGGCATGTTGACAGCTTGAGAGTCAGTACTTGGGGACTTCTAGACGCCTGAGGGTGACAAGGATAGAAAAGAGATATGGAAGAGAGAACGGCAGTAGTCGAAAATTCAAGTACTGTGGTGGACGAAAGGAGAAGCAACGGTCGTTTCTAGGTAGACACCCTCAGGCTGCGCTCAAAAATGCAGATGACTATGCGACTGTTGGACTGCCATTTGAAAGATTATACTCGGACTAATAGGTATGCCGAGTACGCAATGTGAGGAGCAAAGAAAAGCTTTCCTAGCGGAGTGCCACGGATGATTGATGGCGCCATCTAGGGTCTATGACGCTATGATATGACATTACTGCTTCACAAGGTTATCTCAGGGATCGTAGTCAGCACCCATCCTGCCAGCTTGTCTGAAGTGAGGTGCAAAGGTATGGAAGATGGTGGACGTTGGTTGGCATGCAATAGGACGTGGATGTTTTCGGGAGCGGCTTTCAATTTTCATTGCTTGGCGGCGATTGACGATAAAGACTTTGCTTAGCGCCATCAAGATGCAAGCGATACATGAGTCGCAACTCGCAAGCGGTCCCTGCAGCAAAAGCACGTTTCGAAATCGCTAGCTTTCTTCTGGAAGCCAATAACGGGAACACCCAGACACCTTATCTCAGCGGGCTACGGTAGGCTGCTGCGTATCAGGGCTACAATCCGCGCTGGCAGAGGGAAAACAGCGGTCAAGGTGTGGATGATCGTGCCTGATGCATTGGTTATGCTTGCTCCAAACGCATGAGGGAAATCCTGCTATCTATTGCGCCATCGTACATCGGATATGCTTGTTTGATCGTCCTATCCGAGAGACCTGGAGATAGGTCTTTATGGAGTTACTCTCTTGGGCCGATTGCTTGATTATATGAGCATACACGGCATACACGCCACGTGATTGCAAGGTCATAAACTTGCTGGGTACCGTCCAGAACTAAGGATTGACTCTCAGAACATGAGACTGCCGCTTTTCGACAATCTCGCAACAAGCCATGATGCTAGGAGAGGGCAGAATTCTCACTCCATATTGACTCGGTTAGCTGATAATTTGCCAGCACGTCTCGGATCTGTGGACTTGGCGAGCACGAAAGTAATGACCATGTCCTTGAAGGTGGAAATTGTAGAGAAGTGACGCCGTAGTCATGGTTTTGTATGCTTGAAGAGACGCTGATGTTGAGATATCTTTGGGTACTCGCCCGGGCATTTGACCTGCGTGCCTCCAGAGTAGAATTACACCAGAACTCCTCGCTATGCGATCAAATAGATTCGCGCCCAACAATCCTACATCAAGCCCCAATGTACATTCCGAGAAGGCTTTCCTGGTGACGATCGGATCTTGAAGGTCACTGGTACCCAATCTCAACACTTGTCCGACGATTGCCTCGAGAGTGGACACTATCGATCCTTCCATACCTTCGGCTTCCACCCCTGTCTGAGTTCCTCTTCTTCCTCCGCCTTCTCAGCAGCTTCTCTGACCTCCAACTCTATCCGCTCTCGAGCCCGTAGCACCTTGCTCTGCAGGTAGAAGCTGCCCCCTTTCGTAGGATCATTCTTGTCGAAGAGGACCTTGAATCTCTCCATCATGTGTTCCATATCGGTTTTGCCTGCTTGCGGCGGTCTCACGTTGAGGATCTTGCATGCTTCGTCAAGCGTCAGACCTGCGGAGGCGAAGCTGTTGGCGGTACTCCCGCCTTTCACACCCTGTTTGGCGTACTGTTGCGATGCAGAGGCCTGTCTGTATGCCTCTGCGAAGGCTCGACCAAGGACACGGGTGCCTACGACGACGACCTGAGTTATAATGCGGTGCGCCTGTTCGAATTGTGAGAGGATGTCCACAAGCTTTAGGTGATGATGCTCACCATATGTGGTTGTTCCCGTCCGCTATGAAACACCGCACAATATGACCGTCAAACTTTATGAGCTGCGGGGAACCATTCACATCGGAAGAAGACTTTCACAGAACCTGGGACGACGCTGCAGTAGAGTCATCTGTTGGATATTTGCCTCAGTTTCTCTGAACTTACCATTAGCCAGATTTGACGTTAAGCCTTTCCGGACTAGCGGTAGATCTTAGCTAGAATATGCTTATGTAATGCGGGCACCTTGGCGGTAGGGTACGTTTTGCAGGTTTCCTGGTCCGTCTATCAATACACACATTGTTGATATTTCTTGATTATGTGACTCTCATTTCTCATGGTGGTTCCACACATATGGGAACTTGCATCATGGTAGTCCATCCTTCGGAGCTGCAACACCCGAGCTCGCGTCCCACATGATGTATGGCTGCATTTGGTACGACTACTAGGCTTCCACATCGGCTTTCCCATCTTTCATTTTTAGCTATATCTAACGTTAAAGTAGAGACGCCTTGGCTGGCGGACATGGCATCCTCTCCAGCCCACCTCTCCGACCACGGGAGTGGGAAGACCAAGGAAGACGTAAACCCTACTACCATGGCTGCGTTCTCTGCCACCGCTTCAGGTTCCTCCCCAGCTACTAGACAGCGGTCTACAATATTGGTGCATCGTAAATCACCTCTGCTTGTGGCAACACCTCCGACTATCACCCGAGCCCTTGCCTTCTCGCATCCTTTCCTCCTGCCCCTCAATCAGCTGGTGGGTCTGCTGACGTGGACGAGCGGAGACCCATGGGAGAGCTTTCTTCTTGTTGCGGGCTTCTGGGCAATCACACTGTACGGTGACGTCTTCACCAGGTATGCTGGGCCACTGGTTGCGGTGATTTGTGTAATCATGGGCATGTATTCGAGAAGATACTCTCCATTATCCTCAAATAGCTGGACGAATGAAAAGTTCAAGGACTCGAAACAGGACCAGTCGGAAAGCAACATGAAACATCAGAAGAGTCTCGATGAGATTGTGGAGACACTATCTGTATTTACTTCCAGATGTAATACCCTTCTCGAACCGTCTATGCAACTCACAGACTTCTTATCAACTCAACGAACGGCGACATCGGCTACCACGCGCCCTGCTCTTACGACGTTGTTCATACGCATAGTATTCATCTCGCCAATCTGGATCGCATTAACACTACCTCCTTTCTATATCCTGACCACTCGCCGCGTCGTTCTGGCGGTGGGCACACTTATGCTTAGCTGGCATTCAAGACCTGCTCGAGTGTCTCGTGCTATTCTATGGCGCTCCAAACTGATCCGCCGGATTGTGTCGATTTCGACTGGCTTGACTTTTGGTGCTGCGCAAGCACTGACACCCACGAAACGTCCACCGCCTCCTCTTCCGCCGAGACACAAAAGTCAACAAGACGCTGCCAAATCTCTTGTTGCTAACGACCACGCCGAACCAGTTGGGGTACGTTTCACTTTTGCAGTGTTCGAAAACCAACGGCGATGGCTTGGCCTGGGTTGGACATGCTCCTTGCTTGCATACGAACGTGGCCCTTGGACAGACGAGCATCTCAACCCATCAGATGCCAAGGACAACTTTCAACTGCCAGAGGTTGATCATGGGACCGCCCAGTGGCGCTGGATTCTAGGTAGCGAGTGGCAAGTCGAAGGAGGTGGAAAGAAGAGAGCTAGTACTGGTGACGACGGTTGGATCTACTACGACAACAAATGGAACGATGGAAAGCGAGGTCAAGATGGGTGGGGACGATACACCCGACGTCGAAAGTGGTATCGAGACGCTGAGCTGGTGGAGGTCAGCCTAGAACATGGATTGGATGGCTCTATGGATACATTGGTCCCACCCGCTCCTGAAGCAAATCCTTCGGAAGGACTGCCTGATGATACACAAATGGTCAAAGAAGGTGATACAAGCAGTAGCGGTAGCAGCCAAACTAGAAAGCGTGGTTTCTTTGGAAGAGGGAGTAGATCGAGCATGCATGGTAGCGGTGATCACTCCCGTTCGTCCACCATGCACGGTAGCGGTGACTACTCCCGTTCGTCCACTTTACGTGGGGATGAGCGCGACACACAACGGCTGCCATCACATCAAGAACGCGATAATTACTGGGGCGTTGGAGATGATGCGAAGATGGGTTTGGAGTGATCACGACCAATCGCATATTCACTACCCTGATGCATGGAGACCCAGAATTGCTTTGGATATCTAAGACTGCGTTATCAGCGAATACAACATCCAAATCACGCCCACACTTCGTAAGAGGAAAGCTAGGTGGTCTAGGCGATTTGTTGGAGACCCCGGCTCGAAGCCTCCGCTTAATTGCTCGGAACAATTCCAACGATCAGGGAATACGAGCCCTTGGAGCTCTTGACTGGTCCGAAGCAAAGTCAAGAATCATTTTCTGAATGCTCATGTCTGGACCTCATCTACCTCCAGAGAATTGATAACCCTATTGTCCACGGAATCCACCCTGGAAACAAGCCACGGACCATCGGACTTCCACCTCTTGTCAATTGTTCTTTTGATGCATTTTCCCATACTGCCAGTAGTAAATCTACTGATCCCAAGCAACATTGGCAATGTCAGCAGGTACATCACGGAGACGCTCAGCGTGTCTAGTCGCTCGACGACCGCCACGTCCTTCAAGTAGGACTATGAACGGCGTTATAGGTCCCAGCCCACAACAGGCTTGCACTTTTCATCAATGTCTAGGTCGACCAGGGCCATTGGCTAAGCGAACCAGCCAATATACAAGCCATTCAAGTCACGGCTCCTCTCGAGGCCAGATAGCGTTGATCCCTTCGAATGAGATTACGATTCCGAATCGTCCGTCGAAACTTGTCAGCATGCTTGTAATAGCAATTGCGCTACCTCCGCCGCCAAACGTGCTCTCGATACCTGCAAAGCGTTACGCTGCTGCGCTAAAATCTTCCACTCACGATACACCTCGCTGGACGACATTCCACAGATAGCTCGTAGTGCGCTACCGAGAAACCAAACCTCTATCACGAAATGATGCTCTCTCATGTGCGCGGAGCCATGGTGTAGCCTTATCATTGAGGATGGGACCATCGTAAGATATGTAGGGCATTCTTTGAAGTCGCAAGGCGCAACACAAAGAGAATGAGTATCCCACAAGTTTGGAGTGGTAGGTATAATCCAAGCTAGGGAAGGCTACAGGGTGGCAATTGTGCCACGGTACAATCATATGACTGGTATGGCCTCTGGTCCCATTCAATCAATATGAGCTTCACACAGACATGCAAAACATTCATACTTGCGCTGATCGATTATCAATTGTTTCTGCCGCGCTGGGTCCTGCTGTCTGTACAGTACGCCAGAAGACTAATATAGTATAATGGATTCGCAGGTGACGTTATGATGACCATATCAGACCACTAAATAGTACTTGGGGCAGATAGCCCCGAGAGACCTCGTTTGCGACACCGTTCCTACCGTCTTTCGAACCCACAAGGCCGTTGCTTAATACGGAAGATGGTATACCAATTGAAACCCATTTTAAGGAGATATGAGCTGCCACCACGACAAGAACCACTGGGAACGTCCGGCCCCGTTGCAATTCACATAACTGTATCGGCCAGAAAATCTATTCTCCTGTGACTATTGTCCGGTCACGGCTTGCCATACAGACGAGCCTTCGGCACTTAAGTTGTGAGAGCAAAAACATAGGCGAATGCCTACGGAACGCAAAGTTACTGATCATGTTGTACTACGATGATGAAACAGCTTGATCGTACCTCACGAGCACGGAGACTGATTCCCACGTCCTAGCAGTTTGGGCACTTCTTTCATGTGGGAAACGAATGCCCTGCCAGGACATGGGATACGAATTTGCAATGTATGTGCGCATGAAACAGAGCGCGCATCACAAAGACTTCGTTCAAGAAATTCAAAAAGCACGACAGTCTCTGACAATGTTTCCAATATTGTATACTGAGCTAGATGGATTATGATGACAGAAGTCCCCTTCATCCATCCATCCAACAATAACCCAACCGTCTCCCTCCCTCCCCTCCCCTCCCAACCCATCCGTCGCTTATCCAGTCACCCTCCACCTCTCCATCCCCTCCACAGTACATGCATATTCCACACTCACCCACTCAATGCTACACCTCCACCATCAACATTAGCACAGTCCTCACTATTCTTCCCCATCCACTTCATTTCACGAAAGAAAACAAAAGAAGTAAAAGGGAAAAGGGAAAACTTACGCCGCAGCTGCCACATCCACAGCTAGAACACTGTCCGCCGCACGCGCAGGAGGAGCAGGCGCATGGTGCCATTTTCTTCGATTTTGGTTTTTTTTGTTGAGGAGGGGGGGTGGTAGTGGTAGTGGTAGGGTGTGGGATGTGTGGGATGGGGTGATGACGGGCTCGTGGATCGATATCGCTCTTTTGGTTTGGTGATGTGATGGTGATGGTGGAGTATATACACTCTGTAACAAAAGCGGCGGAGGAGGATGAGGGAAAGGAGGGAAAGGCCTATATACCTTACAAACAAGGCTTTTGGCTGGCTGAGTGATGCAACGTAACGCACAAACCCCTCAGCTCTAGAACATGGCGTTTTAGACACCACAGCCTTGTGGAGGGATCATGCATGGTACAGTCGGTATCCAATCAGAAACGATATTCTTGCGTTGTATCTACAAGGTGGCGTGTGGAATTGGTGGGTTGAGAGGGGGGAGGGCGGGAGGGACGGGGGAATGGGGGTTTGACAGCGCATGGGATGGGATGGTATGGGAGTGGGAGTGGGAGTGGATGGGTTGGTGTGGTGTGAGAGTGGAGGGTAGGAGGATTGGATGGATGGGATTGGGTAAGTAAAGTAAATATAGGACAAGGCTCGGGTTGTTTACGCTTCGATCTTCGATCGTGTCACACGGGGGATAAGGTACGTGACATTTGACATGTTGGATACCATACCTTACCTTAGTAAAGTAGATATCGGACTCCTGAGTGAGTTGCTGAGTAAGTGAATGATTCCCCTATCCCACCCCACATCCGTCTATCGATCCATCATCAAACACTCCTCCTCCCTTCCTTCCCTGCGCCATCTCCCCTACCAACCTCCCCTGCCACCCCACCCCACCCCACCCCTACCTCATCTCATCACCCTCCCACCTCATCTCTATCCACACATCAGCAATCCCCATATCCAAAAACAATACCAACTACCGCGTAACGTAACGTACATTTGCAGGTGCATTGGCCCGTGGGGCACGCACAGGAGGTGCCGCAGCTGCATGAACAACCTGGACCTATGCCGGGACGAACGTGCTTGTTAGCATTTGTTCCGAATGCGTCGGGGGATTTTTGTGGGTGGTGGGGTGGGGATGGATGGGGTGTGAGTGGAAGGTGGAAGGTGGGGGTTTGCGGGAGAGAGAGACGTACCCATTTTATGAGGGGGTGGTTGGGTTGCTTTTGGGTTCGAGGTATGTAGAGTGTGGGTTTGACTTGGTGCTCGTTGCTTGATGTTGTGTTTGTAGATTTGGTGCGTGTTTTGTATGTTGTATTTGTAGTAAGGAAAGGTGAGATGTGGGGTGGTGGGGAGTCTTATATGCGGCTGTGAGATGGTGCACGAGGCGGGACTGGACCCTGAGCGCCTAGGGAAACGGGTAAGGTAGGGAAGCTTTGCCTCGAAAGGTACCTGGATCCGGACCATGGTCCTTTGTTCGTTACATCGTCTCGGTAGTATGTTGTTTTGGGTCGAGTAGTACAGCGCGTGCAGGAGTCAAGAGCCAGTTATGTTACTATTACATCAATCCGCATATATCTTACCTAAGTTTAATTACAAATAAAGGTCGATTGTTTATAAAATTTATCTGTGTTTACTATTCGATTCTAGCCTTTATAGCTCAACGAACTGTTGTGTGTAAACAAATTGAAATTGTGTTAAATGCTATGATTGAATACGTAAAAGACGCCTGACTAAATTCATACCCCTCTACGAATATCCTCTCAGTGAGCCGAGTTACCAAAGCTGGTCACCTCTTGTAGTAAAGCCTTTCACCTGGTGTCGGAGTGATAAAGCCAAATTGTATTGGAAAGGGCGTGCTCGCTGTGAGGCAGAATGGGCCATCATCATTTAATAGATAGTAAGAATCGCACGTCTGATTTACTGTGCTCAAGAGAGGCGCCCTCAAATTGCCCGGCTGTCCCATCGCCAACGGCGGCATCAGTGCCTCGGCTCCACTGCCTACCACAGGTGCGTGGCCTTGAAAGACAGGCTGTTCATAGAAACGTTCCTTCTGAGGTCAAAACCTGTCCCTAAACAGGCTGATGCGGTGCGTTACGGCTGGTGGCGATGGTATCATCTTTGGGGCACACCACGGCTAGTGGGGTGGCTCCTTACGGTGAGAGCGTTACTGGTAGAGACAGCAGGTCTAACATTACGCTACAAGGTTTGAAGGACTGACGTGATCAACTAACGCGGATGCTCGTTCGTATCCATCTTTGACGGCAACTGATGAGGCTTTCCGTGGTAGAGATTCCAGGACTGATGTTGAGTTGTGGGTTATCAGCGGTTTTGCAAATAGGTGATAAAGCAACCTTTTACTTGCAATTGTGTCTGAGACAGACAAGCTTGAGACGCTAGGAAACAACTGCGGAACCATGCGGATCAGGTTAGTGCTCATGCACAAATCAAAAGACAGGTCTCGCTCTGAAAATCAGGCGTTTTCGGTTCATCGCCATACTAGGAGGCATATATGAAATGACCCTTACGCTTTTGGACCCGGTTCTTGGGCTGGACTGCACAAGAAGTCGAGGTGTTTCAGGCCATGGCGAGGAACGAGTTCAACTCAAAGAGGGTCCACTGCTATTAGCCTCTGTATGTCGTGTCTCCATCCTTATATTCCGGGTTGACTACTGATACTCGCGCATGGGCAAACTTAGCATTTTCTTATTTCGCCTAAGCACAAGATATCAGGGTTCAGATACAGAGTGCGTTGAGATCATCGATCACGTCCTGACTTGCAACATCTTGGCGATGAGGAGGTATGGTCGGAATGGTTGATTTAAGAAAAGGGTTTTGTTTACAACGCTCTGCGAAGCTGTCAGATATTCGTAATCCTCGCGTTTTCCCTATTCTTGAGAAGAACATCACCCACCCCTTTGGATATGCTCCGTAGTTTGACATCCCACTATTGCTCGCTGAGGTATGTTCCAAGCGACAAGGTACTCATCAGGGATGCTCGCTTCTGCCATCGGAGGCACCCGCAAACCTAGAGTCTTTCGAATCTCGTCTGCGTGAAAAACGTACGATCCCACCATTTTAGATGCACTGATTTCAAATACTTGACATGATCTGCCGCCATGATGTGCACTCCAGTGCAGAGCCCAGTTCTCTGCGTGTTGTTTATCTGCAAAGAGGGAGATAAAAAGGCTTGTAACCCTTCTCCAGCATAGATGATCTTTCACCGCTCTACCAAAGTCGACAAATATATCGTCGTAGTCATCGTAGAATGTTTCGGTGTCCTGTGCAGTAAGGCCGGAAATGGGGTGGTAGATTGTCTCACAGCCGTCATATTGGACACGGTAGAGCGTGGCTGACGGTAGTTGTCTAGGGTCTAGATCAAAGAAATTCATGACTCAAGTTGCTCGGTGTTGCCGTTACGGGTCGTGGATTCCCCTAAATCTTGGTTCTGTGAAAGCAAAGGGTTCAGGAGCACTAGAAAGGAGGAGTACTAGAAAGGAGGAGGACTGGAAATGGAGTAAAGATTTAGGTGGATGTGCTCTCGCTAGGAGATGACAGGCTTCGTTCTGTTTCGGGGCAATTTCACTATACAACACCGTCACCACAAAACTAAGCGAGGAATGTAAGATGCTTTCCATAGAGCTGAGCTTGAGGACTCCTTCAAAATGAGTTCCTGTATTGTGCCCTGTATGAACCTTCTAACTGTGTGAGTGAGTGGAGAATCTAGATCACAAGTTCCTGACTGGATACATCTTTCACACACAAGAATTGTAGGCAGTAATTCAACACTGAGATACACATCTGACGACCCACTCGTTGCGCCAGACCGAGGGTCGGTACCAAAAGTCGTTGCCGACGTTCACCCGCCTAATTCCGGTAGAAACTCGGCAACGACTTTTGGTACCGACCCTCGCTCGCCTCGGTCGCAAGATCGGGCCAAGCCGGACAGATCGGCAGCTAGGCCACTTTGACTTTAGCGTCTGCCCTGCTTAGTAACCAAGAAGGAACTTTTCGCCCCTTACACTCACGCCCACATTCATGTATGATCGGATGCCGCTCGACTGCTGACATGAAGTCTACACGATAGCTAGACTATGAAGTCAGTCCATGAGTCGAGCCATCTATAATTGGTTTCTCGGTCAATACCCGCACCATAACAATGCAACGCGTCATTCTCGCAGCCTGGCCTTCCCCGCTGGTAAGTCACTCGACTTCTGGAGGCGAATCTTCTTCCATCACAATCTTCTAGCTTCTCGAACCATCTCATTTGATTTGTAGACTGCTGTCGTACCCTGGTCTACGTATGTCTCGTCTGCCTGTGGCTTGTCACCATGCATATAATGTGGCTTGAAAGCTCTCTCTTTCTGTTCCTCTTCCCTCCATAGCATCCACTCCCCATTCCTTTTCCAATACGAAATACTTCCGCCTCTCTCTTTCCAACATCATCACACTCATCATGTCCAACGTACGCTACCTCAATCAACAAAACCCCTTCTGGGACTGGATCTCGCAGCTCGAGTCCACCGGATCCAACCACCCATTCTTCAATGCCTACAACCCCGAATCTCGCGACCACCGTGGCCCGCCTCCCCACAACGACGGTCCACCACAATCATCAGACTCTCCTGATCCCGAGAACCACGGCCCGCCACCCCAGGAAAACCCCTTCGGCGGCCGTCGCGGAGGCCCACGCCATTACGGTGGCCCACACGAACATCACCATGGTCGCGGAGGCTGTGGCGGACGCCGTACCAGCGGCCGGTTCGGTGGCAACGAGCGCGGATTCGGTGGCTGGCCCATGGGCGGCGGCAACTTCGACATGAGCAAGATCGCCGACTTCGTCTCCCAATTCGTCCCCGAGGATGTCATGGCCGGTGCGAAGGAAGGCTTTGGCGGCAACAACAAGGATGCAGCGAAGGACAGCAAAGACTTCACGCCACCCGCCGATATCTTCGACACCGAGGACGCGTACGTGGTGCACATCTCCCTCCCTGGCGCGAAGAAAGAGGACGTGGGCGTGAACTGGGACGCCGATAAGAGCGAGCTGAATGCCGCTGGGGTGATATACAGGCCCGGCGATGAGGAATTTCTGAAGACACTGGCGCTGGATGAGCGCAAGGTCGGCGTCTTCGAGCGGAAGGTGAAGCTCGGGAGCAAGGTCAACCCGGCGCAGGTGGACTCGGATGCCATCTCGGCGAAGATGGAGGATGGGATTTTGATGGTTACGATTCCTAAGCTGGACAACGACATCGTGGACGTGAAGAAAGTGGATATTGAGTAAAGGGTCGATGGCGCCGCATAGCATCGGGGTTTTGTTTCGTGGGTTCTTATATTGCGATAGGGTATGGATAGATCAGGAACACTGTCATGTATGAAACTACCACCTTGCCCGACGTCCACATCTTCAAAGCCTTACTTGCCCGGTTTCTTCATCCAACCTTACCATTCCACCCTTCTCCTTCCCTCCAACATCTCCCCATTACCATACATAAAATACTACGACTTGCTATAAATCTCACACACCCTTCCACACATTCTTCTATACAACCATCCAAACATTCCTCCCAAACCACTCTATAAAATTATCGTCAAGGAATAGAGTAGTGTTGCCTATGAAACTACCACCTCCTCCGACGTCTACATCTTCAAAGCCTCACTTGCCCTGTTTTTTCCAATCCAACCTTACTATTCCACCCTTTTACTTCCTTCCACTATTTCCCCTCTATCTCCCCGTCTACAACACCTTGCCCACCTCTCTTCCCGTCCACACCCTCTCTTCCCGTCCCCACCCTACACCCTCCCGTCCACACCAACCCTTCAAAACCCCCCAACCAAACCCTCCAAACATTCCCCCCAAAATTCCATACGCCAACTAATCCAGCACAACCTTACCTAATCAATCCAGCCGGCCACACCATCACACCATCACACCATACCACACCATACCACACCATCATACCTAAACCAAAAGCCCACAAAACCAAAAACAAGAAAAAAAGAAGGCGAAAAGCAAACCGATCTCCCTAATCTCGAGTAATTTTCTACACGTAGCGGCGAAGCTCTTATATCTCACTTCCCCCAAGAATATAATACTTACTCATCCCGTGGGTGACCAAGCGCGAGACGGCTGGCAAGATCGTTTTGGCAAGAATAAGGTATAAGTTAGAGTATGAATACTATACAGTTCACAAACTCACCCATCAATCAACAAACGAATCTATTACATACACCCACCCTTCAAACACATCCCTTCCCCTCCGTTGCCTCCCCTTCCCTACCATTCCTTCCCTCCAAACCCCACCCCTTTGCCCCCAGCATCCCCATAGCCAAGTAATCCGCTCTCCAAAACAACATATACGACTCCCCTCCCCTCACCACTCATCCAACCAACTCCCACTCCCCATCCGAACCACCTTCGCTCGCCGCGTCCACAGAAGACTCTTCATTGCGCTCTGGACGATCTATTTCTGGAACCTCCGCGCTCTTCAACCCCTGCCCTTCGATAAGTGTGGGTCGAGCTTCCAGACTTTCTTTGGGAGGTTCTGGAGTGTTTTCAGCCGCGCACGCGTGAATGCTGGTGTCCGCTGATGGGATTGTATGAGCTATGGGATCTGAAGCTCGCGGGAAAGCGCCGGGTGTAGTAGTCTCATGAATGGGTATCGTGTTAAGAGTGGGCGGTAGATGTACTTTTGGCTTCGGCGGTAGATTGTGACGTGGTGGCGTTAACGGGAAGCTGGGTACAAGTGGTGATGATGATAAGAGAAGAGGGGCGAGTGTTCCGTTCTGTGGATCTGGAGCTCGAAGTGAAGTAAGAGAGGATACATCGATTATTTCAGGAGACAAGCTTTCTGTCGAAACAGCAAAAGGTGGCTTAGTAGCTGTGCTTTGAGCGAACAACTTCGATATTCCCGACGGAGGCGTAGGAGGTGGTGTGTCAGGTTCTCGAGAAGGTCCAGTCTCCTGCAACGAAGCTGTAACTGTCAGCTCAGCCAACAACAAGGGAACAAGATCTGGGTCCGATTGCCTTCTCTTCGGCGAATTTGCAACAGGCTGCAATCCCAGCGCCTTACCTTTCGCATATGAGTTCGCTGGTCGTAGGCCTTCAAAAGCTGCCGCCGTGCCAGCAGCGGTCGGGCAGGGGTTTTTGCGGCGGAAGGTGAAATCTGAGCGTATTGGCTGCATGATGCGTTCCGGATTCATCCCTGGAGCAGGCTCTGTATGAGAGAGGGCTGCGAAGCGGTTGCCTGTGATATTATTTCTCAGTAAGACATCATGTACACGCAGCGTCGAGAAGCGGTGAAAAGTGCAAACGTACCGGCAAGGGTTCCGTTCGTAGTCGTTGCATCTTCTGATCTGCTGCCTCTCCTTTCAGTCTCTGAACGTTCTGCTGTATAATTCGATCGTGCATGCTGGCGTCGGAGGCGATCACGACGCGTCTTCGGACCATGCTGGAGGTTGACGTTCTTGCCGGACGCAGACATGCTATGGTAGGAGCTCACTGGCAGAAAGCCTATTCAATGAGATGAGATTCGGACGGGTAGGATCATAGGAACTTCGAAAGCATGATTAGGAGTTTAGGAGCTGCAATAAGAAGTGTGATGAGAAGCTTTAGGAATAGGCTGCGTTGAAGATAGACTTATTGAAACGAGAAGCAAATGGGCGCGAGCCCTAAAGTGGTGATAAATCAAAAGTGGAAAAGGAAGTTGCGACCTGGTCTTCATGAATCGCACGATGAAAGGCGATTTTGTTCAGAGACCTCGCTATGTCTTCGCGTCATGTTGTCGAAGCTATCTAGTCGATCTGTGTAGCAAAATCTTGCCAGCGTCATGCTCGCCCGAGGACCCTCTAGACTTTTGCAATCCATGTGTCATGGTAGCCACCTACCTTCCGCTCCTTTTGCCATGATACCCAGCGCTTGCAATGCATGATAAAACTTACATAGAAATACTAGCTTCAAGGACGTAAACGTCATAATTCCGTAGTCTTCATCGCTCACTCGCACTCTCATCACGTGGAACAAGGGCAATACCGGTATACCTCCTTGATATCAAGATCTCCCCATTATCATCCGCCGTCGTGAACTCCTCGTATCCAGCGTGTTCCCACGCATGATCTTTGGCAGCGACACGATCGGTCAACGGAACACTCTTACTTTGTAGCACAATATGCCGCCTTCGCTCTCTTTCTCTGATAATGGGACCGATGGTACGGCTGATCGGCTCACCCACCGAATGCAACAGATAGTCTAACCATGCGAATGGTATAGAGAGCAGGATGGTTGAGATGAGCACGTTACGATCGGCGGACTTTGCGGTAATCTCAGAGGGATGGGACCCAAATTGAATACGGCTGAGTCGTGATCTGGACAACGGTGATCTGCTCTCAGCTGTAACAGGCAGCCTGTCCACGTCAGCCATTGGCCGCGCTGAGAGGTCCAGTTCCCATGAGGTGGGGAAGTTTTCGGTCATGAAGTCTAGACAGTGCATAAGCAGATCGTGGGCCGAGTGTGGCGGTGCACGATGATAGCTCTCGGGCGACGAGACAGACTTTGAATAACGGCTAGCCTGTGCAGCTGGGTCGTCACTAGAGCCGGGCGTGAACAAGGCATGACTGGAATGAGAAGGATCACTATCCCTGGCCAATAGGGTGGAGTATGTCGGTATGACAGCTGACGAAGCATTGGACTCTCTTACAAGTCCACTCTCCAGACCGAATGACAGAGCAGCTTCAAGATTTTCCCAATTGATATTTTCGGAGGCAAGTTGTAAGCCTCGCAAGACAATGGCTTCCAGGTGCAGCAGACAGCCACTTGCAGCGTATGCTAAGCTTTGGTTCATCCGGCTTGTCGAGAATTCAGCCGTGGATTCTTTGAGATGTGGAGTTTCCGAAACTCCCAAAGTATTGGGCGGCATACCATACAACACACGAAGAGCTGACTCAAAAGATGTAGGAGTCACGAAGCGGTCGTTCAGAGTGAGTATTAGCACCCGCTTTCCATCCTCTCCCGGCTTGGACGCCTTGAGTAAGTCTCGCAATCTTCGACTCTGTGCAAGCAGCAGACTATTGAGAAACCACTGCGTCTGAGAGGGGCCTTTGCTCCCATGACACAATATTAGTCGGCAATCAGCATATTCGGGATCATTAAAATGATATAGGAGATGCTCAGCCAATGGAGCTTGGTCAAAAGCGCCATTCATCCGGGCCTTGTGCATGGAATTCAACTCTGTCGTTCGCCAGTCTTCAGGGCTATACGCATGATACTGCCGCGGTTGAGTACTAGCACTTTCAACCTTGAAAGGAAGAGAGGAAATGTTGTCCGACTTCCGGCTACTGTGAGATGAAGAGCGATAATGTCGGAGATTTTCCAGATGCTGGGAGTTTGCATTGTGGTGGTATTCAGCGTGTTCAGCTGCATATCCATTTGCTAAGTTCCATTGCTGAGGGACAATCTCCAGCGGCGTTGCAGACGGTGTTAAAGGTGGTTGACTTCCCAGTGTGGAGAAAGGAGGGTTGCTGTTGTAGAAGGGCGACTGGGGACCGTACGGCGGTCCGGGAGAAGTATACGTCTCCACAAAGGGTTGGTAAGACTGAGAATGTTGCGAAGCGCTGTGTGTATGAGAGGGGTGTCCGTGCGAAATTGGTGCATAAGCATACCCTTGGTAAACAGAATACGTTGGGGAGGATGGACCATTTAGTGACATAGGAGGCGGGGGGATGAATGAGATGTTGTGAGCATGACCATATCCTCCCACAGAGGGCTGCAGCGGAGACGAAGTAGCATTGGTAGAAGTTGTAGGCTGTGGGGCAAGTGACTGATTTTGTGTCAGACAAGACCCATCGCCTGGAGACCCCATGGAGACGGCGAGATCGCCAGGTGGTGCTGGATGAGCGTGGAAACTCGACGCTTCAGCTCGGAGAGAGTGGTGGTTGACTTTTGACTCACGCTGGGCTTCAGGATCCTTATTCACCTCATGGGGACTTTGAGATGAAGGATCCACGACATCGGTCGCCGAGCTGGTGGTGGGAAGGTCATTGGACGTGGCCGTTGAAGGAGCGTTCCTAGGGTAGAAGGGCGGAGGCAGCCTGAATCCATGCTTCTCAATTCCAAAGTCTTGTATTGTGTTCGGAGGTTGAGTGCTGCCTTCTGTCACCGAGGTCAGCGCTTCTAGAGCAAGAGCCGCGCTCAGGAACGCTTCCTACCTTCCGGTACGTTCTCAGTCGTCTCCTCTAAAACCTTTGTAGAATCCCTCTGTCCATCACTTTCACCCAAGGTCCCATTCTGAAATCCATGTGCCGATACCGCTGAAGCTTCCTTTTCTGTATCTTTTGGGATTTCTGTAGCAACAGGGATAGCTAATTCATCCGCTTTTTCTTCCACTCTCTGCACCACCGACTCTTGCTTTGGCTTTCTCTCCAGACATCTTGGTATTGCGGGGATGATTGGAATCACACGCCGTGGTCGCTTACTTGGAGCGTTCGGGTTCTGAGTCATTGGTGACTCGAGGGATGGTGCCATTGGGGCCACAAGGTCTAGAGATGCTCGACCTTGATAGAGGCGTGTGAATGAGTGAGATGATCCTGTCGAACTCCCACATCCTCAGGAAAACATCCCCACCGCCGAGGTTGAAAATGGTAGAAGAGTGCAAGAGCAAAGTTTGTTAGCCCCGCCGATGTCATCGGCATCCGACGGCTAATCTTTTCGAGACCCCACATCTACGCTAAGGGAAATCTTCAGCATACCTTCGTTCTCGGTCTCAATCTGGCTTTGATTGTCTGTAGATCAGCATGGGCAATGACGGAGGCAGTATTCCCACTCGTCGCGAGCTGGTCAAGGAGGCCGCCCGCGATCTTTCACAGACGCAGGTGAAGGAGATCCAAACTGAACAGCAAGAACACTACTGGTCCACATGTGCCTTGTCTCATCAACCACTCTCATTACCAGTCGTGTCAGATGCTCTAGGCACATTATACAACAAAGACGCCATATTAGACCATCTACTATCTGCTGGACAGGAGGACAAGCATGGATTGGAGGCCCGGGGAGAAGCGTTTAAAGATCGCTTGAGGAGTCTACGTGATGTGGTAGAGGTGATTTTTCAGACGGAGGCTGATAACAAGAAGTGGGTCTGCCCGGTCACAGGCAAGGAATTGGGTCCCGGTGTGAAAGCCATCTATCTTGTGCCTTGCGGTCACGCTTTTTCCGAAAGCGCCATCAAAGAGATGCCAGGGGATTCTTGCTTGCAGGTACAAACAAGGCGGAAGTTGGTCTACCGGACTATATACAATCTAACGAGATACAGTGTAACGAATCGTACATCTCCGACAATGTCATTCCTATACTTCCGACGTTACAAGCAGACAAGGACAGGCTCGAGCAGCGAGTCCAGAAGCTCAAAGAGCAAGGCCTCACTCATTCTTTGAAGAAAGCTTCTGGTGGCAGCAAGAAGAAAAGGAAGAACGCCAACATGTCAGAAGCCGCTCCCAGCGCCGAACCCATCCTGAATACAAAACCTCGGCCCGACGCCGCCACCTCGAAGCCCGAAAGCAACATCAAGAACCAAGATACAGCGTCATTGACCTCTAAAGTCCTCGCAGAGCAGGAAGAACGGAACAAGAGACGGAAGCTTGGTGCAAACGATAACGTGAAGAGCTTGTTTTCGAACAAGAACGGCATGGACGAAAAGCATGTGGATTTCATGACTAGAGGCTTTTCGATCCCGGCGAATGCTAAGCGATGATGTCTACATATGGGTAAGATACACGGCGTTGGATCAGATTACTCTTGAGATTAAGCTATGCGAACTTTGAAGGTTGTCACAACAGGTAATGGATAGAATACTCATGCATCCCTCCCGTTGTTAACATTATGCCAGGTGTGCCTTCCCTACGATTACGTCCCTACTATATGCTCACCGGATCGGCCGCACATCCCCTTACCTGCGATTGAATAGCTCTCCACATGTCCCAAAACTAGCTTTACCTCAGGATAATTTCTCTTCATGGTCCCCGCTCCAATAGAATGACCCCGAAGATAGCACCGCTCGGTCATACCTGATCGCCTCGACTAGGATCCTTCAAACTCTCTCCAAATTAACTCTTTGTGCTGGCGAGACTATTGATTATACCAACTTCGTCCTGAGTACGAATTAAGCATGCTCGGTTATATGCACTGGTCCTTTATGGGATATTCTCCGATAAGTAATCAAATCAGCCGCATTTGCACGCACTCGAGGCATCTGCTCGCCAAGACAATAGCACTGAAGGGCCGGCCACGATGTCGATGAGAAGTTCACTTGATAATGGGCCAGTAGTGAAAATCCTAGGTAGCGGCGTGGTCGCTCTCGGAGCGTTCATTGGACGAAACATCACTGCTATGCTGTGATGTCGTTGATGCGGTGGGAGTGTAGTGCATTCGTGGTGGCGAGGTGAGTATAGCAAGGGAGAGTGAAACCTGGTAAGGTTCGAAGGCATCCTGGACGTTTGCAATTTGCTGTAGGCTTCACAGGTGCTCATGGTCATTGCCGTATGCTCCAAATGTGTGAGATAGGGAGAGGACAACTGGTATTATTAATATGTCTACGAAATGATGGCATACATGTTATCGAGGAGACCTCATCTCCGAATGTAGTTCCACAGAATTTACCTGCATGATTCCTCATACAGAGATCTAAGCTCGAAGATCCAGGTAGGGTTGTCAGTGGCAGTAAGGTGAAATGCAGGCTAGACAATCACAAATACCTTTGGAGTGAAAGACGTCAGCCATGATCTCTTCCAAACATGTCCTGCTCCACATGCTCAGCCTTACCACCTCGTTACTGGTTCTCTACGGTTGCATATTGCTCCAGCACCAGAAGGAGGAGCTCATCTGCTGGTCGCGAATTTACGATTCCGAGTATGTTGACTCGTGACGGGAATTGAAATGTATCTTTATTCATGGGACTTCGCTCTTGGGATGGTTTCTGGGATGGAGACTTGAGCAAGGGATGTTGGTGCTATGAGATGGATTGTGAGTTTTGAGTAGAGGAGATCAGGAGGGGTTTTATGAGATATGTGAGCTTCTATGGGGTGTGGGTGTGAGAGTATATCTTTGGCATTATGAATGAAGGATGGGATATTTGAGTCCTTACAGGAGCTACGGGCGTATGGGACGGTACATCATGAGGGTAGCGCAGATCTGAGTTGGCATTGGTTCCATCCATTAGGTCGATAGATGAGCTCGTGCTAGGAGAAGCAGACTGGAGGTTCATATGAGAGTTTTGGTTGAGACAATGGCGTTATAGAAAGTCCAAGTGGGATATTGCAGTGTGGAGAAGACGGTGGAGTAGAAAACAGCTCCCATGCTTCTGGTATGGCGAAGTGGTTGTAAGATTCCTACTCAAGCGTTCTTTTTCGGGAAACGTTACCTGCCAAGATAGAGAGAATACATGTGGTTTAAGAGGAAGACTTGTTTTGAAGTAGCTTCCGTGTCATGGACCTATTTGATGTCGTGAAGTCTTTGTCAGAAAATTGGGATTACTTCGATTGCAGAGTCTGCCCTCATGGAGCTTTCGTTCTGTCAGAGGACTCCCTATAAATCGATCTCTGATTATTTTAGGTATTGTATATGATAAGCCCTACTCCGTAGGAGCCTTGGACATGACACTTGTACATGATGGTCACCTGTGAGGACGCCTCACATCAATACAGATGGCTCAATCGGTTTCGGTAATACCACCGTCGTCGAGGCCGCAGGAGGCCCAGCATCCTGGCCGGGACCAGGATTAGCTGATCTCACTTTGGGTACGCTCCAGAGCTGTGTGGCTTTCGGTACTTGCAAGTCCATATGCTAGAGAATTTTCTGAATCTTACGAAGCCAGTAGCTTTCCTATACTCGTGGTAGTTACGCTTAGCGGCATTATGGTCGATCCATGCAGCAGCGCCTATGACTTGCAGGGCTTGTACAATCTTCAAGCGAGCCATCTCATCTCCACTGTCTTGGGGCGTAGCGAAGTATGCTTTGAGCTCGTCGATCGTTGAATGGGTATTGGCCTCCTTGGTAGGTATATTGCCGTTCATCCTACGACTGATTTCTCTGGCTTTTGTCTTATATCGAAAGTGTCAGGGGGGGAAATGAGGGCCAAAGCTAGAACTTCGAGCCCTTACAATTGACTGTCCTCCATGCATTTAGAAGGTCTGTATCTACTAACCCAACCTTGGCCGGTACAGAACGACATTCTCACCCAAGCCAACATCCGGTATATTCATACCCACGAGTAGCGCCGATATGAAAGTTTAGGGATGTGCATTAGGATTCACTGCCTGTTCGTGGAAGATGAGCGGTCGTTTGGAGAGAACCAATCACAGATCGCGTCGCGTCAAGGGTCGATGCGGACACAGCACGCTAGCCCGAAAGAGCCGGCTGCCCTCGAATTGAATCGACATCTTGTCAACGCTCTCGATAGCTACAAACCCGCGTGGAGATCGCAATCCGGTCTTTACAGTATCTACAATGCGGTGGCTCGATATAATATTGCTCTCAGGTCTTGTGATCAGTTCAACCGCAGCAGCAGAAGCCCCTCGACCTCGGGGCGTTGGCCCCGAATGTTCGTCCTCCGCCAAATATGCAGCTCCCCAGTTCGGAACTGATTGACTGACCACATGTCCAGTCGCCAAATTCTACAAATCTTCGGAAACCTTCAACTGTATCTCGTCACCGTCTATACAATTACCCATCTCCCGCCTTAATGACGACTTCTGCGACTGCCCTGATGGATCCGACGAACCTGGCACCTCCGCCTGCGCCCATCTCTCACCTCTTTCTCCTCACTCTCTTGGAGTCGTCGTAATCGATGAATTAAATACCACAATAGCGCTCCCCGGCTTCTACTGCAAAAATAAAGGCCATCTACCGGGCTATGTGCCCTTTACAAACGTCAACGACGGTGTGTGCGATTACGAGTCGTGCTGTGATGGTAGTGAGGAGTGGGCAAAGGTTGGTGGCGTGAAGTGCGATGATAAATGCAAAGAGATCGGCAAAGAGTGGAGGAAACAGGACGAGCAAAGGCAGAAGTCGCTGGGCAATGCACAGAAGAAGAGAAAAGACATAGTAGCCGTTGCTGGGAGATTGAGAAAAGAGGTCGAAGATCGGATACAGTCTCTACAGACAGAGATCCAAAGTGGAGAGTTTAAGGTGAAGAATCTGGAGAATGATCTAGCAGAGGCAGAGAGGCAGGAGAGGGGGAAAGTGGTCAAGAAGCCTGGAAAGGGTGGAAAGCTCAGCATGCTAGTTCAGTTCGCAAAAGACAGAGTGGAGGAGCTGAGAGGGGCGTTGAGTGAAGTCATGGACCAGCGGCGAGCAGCCACTGAAAGAATAACCGAATTGGAGGCAATCTTCTCTGCGTTTAAGGAGGAATACAACCCTAACTTCAACGACGAAGGAGTCAAGCGAGCTGTCAGGAGCTGGGAGGAATATGCTGCTCGAGACAAGTCTCACATCGGCGATGATGCTCGTGATCGAGACCTGAACGAGATCGCCAAGTCCGACACGGAGACCGGAGCCATCGACTGGAAGGAGTGGGAGGAACCGGAAGAAAGCGACGTTGATATTCGTGAGTGGATACAAGCCTCATCAACGATTACAAAGGCAGCTGATGCATGACAGTCTACAAATTCGAAGCCTACCTCCCCACCCCCGTCCGCTCCTGGGTCGACCAGAAGCTGCGCGATCTCCGCGTCCTCCTTGTCGACAACGGCGTCCTAGCTCCAACCTCCGACTCGGGCTCCGAGTCCAAAGAACTAGAAACCGCCCGCGCCGCCCTCACATCCGCCTCGGACAGCCTCCACAACAGCAAAACCGACCTCACCACCCACATCGACGACCTACGCAAAGACTACGGCGCCGACGACATCTTCCGCGCCCTGAAAGGCCAGTGCGTATCGCAAGACTCGGGCGAGTACACCTACGAGCTTTGCTGGCTCGATGCCACGAAGCAGAAATCGAAGAAGAACGGCGCGCAGACCGTCATGGGCCATTTCGTCGCCATGGACACGGTCGCCGTCGACGACGAGGTGCCGGCTGATGGCAGGGGGGTGGGGAGTGGGGAAAGGGTCGCATTGAGGTATGAGAATGGGCAACATTGCTGGAACGGACCGAGTCGGAGCACGCTGGTTGTGTTGGCGTGTGCGGAGGTGGATGAGGTGTGGAAGGTGACGGAGGAGGAGAAGTGTGTTTATCGGATGGAGGTGGGGACGCCGGCTGTTTGCGGGGTTGGGTGGAAGGGGGGAGAGGGGGGCAAGGAGGTGGGTAGGGATGAGCTGTAGAGGTGTGGGTCGGCTGGTGTACTATAGGTAGCATGGCATGGCATGGTTGATAATCATGTGGTTTTAGATCTGGCATTGAGGCAGCTTTTTATCAATAGGAGCTCCAGCGACTCAGGGCCCCGATCAACTATGATGGTCAACGACCGGAAGTTCTTGCCAGACTCCCAATCCCCATTCAAGAACCTACCTTATTCTATATTCCTACCTTCCTAATATCACATCCAAACCCTCATCACCTCGTCACCTCACTTCTTCGGGTTTAACTCCGGACAGTCACCCTCCCACAGTCACCTTTTAATTATGTATACCAGACCAATTAATAGATACGTGGCGGACACGATATACATTAATCCGCATAGTACTACGAGGCTTAAATAAAGTATTTACCGTACTTACTATATCATAGTCGCACTGCTTATTATCACTATCTATTAACCACGTATAGGCGTGACCTTTATATAAAAATTATATACCTAATAATAAGGTATAAGTATTTAATTAACTTAAAGACTATATACTCTCGCTTACTATAAGTAAGTAAGTAAGTAAACTTTTAGAAGAGAAGTAGAATATAAGTACTAAGCGGAAAAATCAGCCAATTATGTAATGTTTAGTTAAAAGGTGACTGTGAGTGGGAGGGTGACTATCCGGAGTTGAACCCGTACTAATACCCAACCTCTAATACCCATCCTCATTCAAGACAACCTACCTAATCTATATAATGGATACCCCTTTATAACATCACATCCAAACGCTCATCACATCCGAAACCTCGTCACCTCGCTTCTACTACTCTACCTTATCCCCTTATCCCCAAACCCGAAAACAGATCAGCCACGCCTACACCCTAACATCCAATCATTCGAGTTCAAGCAATATTTCTACCTAGGTATTCTACCATCTCAAACGAGAAAAATACTTGGGGCTTTTTGATGTTAGAGGTGGATTAAAGTTGATGCTATCCTTTATTCACGAATCTATTTTATTCTATGTTTCTGCTTTTCAGACATCATAGATACTAATTGTTTGGTATTGGATAAGAACTGCAACGTAGGGAATTGTTGTTTTTCCGATAGATGATATGGAATATGTTGGATTATTCTGACACGGTTGGATGCTATATCGTTTGACAAAGGATGTTGTGGAGTGTCGGCGCAGCTGGGTCCATACATGGACGAATATTAGGTAGGGAAGTCTGGGATTGGTTGCCATACTGGTCTATGGGTTTTGATTTGTCGTCAGTAGGGCTATTCGTGGAGGAAATCTTCAAAAGAAACTTTGGCTGGTGGAGGGGCAGCGTTATACCTCGACGGAACGTACTGATGATCTTGGAATCCCAAGGAGTATTGTGCAAGATTGGGTCGCAGTGATCATAGCTATGTATGCGACCACATGTAGGTTGAACCTTGCCTCAATTTTCCATGGTCAGGCTGAGATCAGTCGTGCTTATGCATGCAAAGCGCCAGCGTGCATGGTTTATTTAGTGGTTCTCCAGAGGCTCATGTCGAAAGGTAGTGATGGTTGGAATAAGGCCTCTTGACGGACGGGTCCACGATGTATTGATGATCTGTCTGGGTCATCTCGGCCGCTGACGCACATCATGTAAGGGGGTGCATCTGCAGCAGGGTAGTGTAGGGTTTGTGATATATTAGCAGTTGTGGATAGAGTGGTTGCCTTGGCGAGGGCGGTCTCACGCTGAGTGAGAAGATCATCGAATTTGCTGCCATGTTGGGTCAATTCTGTCTGCTGAGGATGAGCAGCGATACTGATGTATTCCATGTCCTGGCAACTTTGGCAAGCATTCGTCTCGGCTGTACTCCGTACCTCGGCAGAAACCCCTGAAAGGAGTGCCTTGCCAGGACATGGGAAGTCTGCATGTTGATATGAAGCTGTACACACAGATTCTGGTCGCATGTCACAGTTGACAACCTGCACCTGTTCCTGGAAGCCATGATCATGTGTTTGATATGGCCATGCTTGCTACCTCCGGCTTTCCGCATGACATTCTGTCACAACGGCACAACGGTCCAACGGTCGCTGTCAATTGTCATGAGCTCAGTGCGTGGATCCTGATATGTCCCGTGAGACAGTGAGTAATCTTGATGTGCCTTACAGAACCTCAAACGTGATCCATCAAACCTCAAGGCAAGGGGAATTTCAGGATCAGTGCATCCAAAATCTCCGTGCGTCGAGATTGCAGGTCGATGAAGAGGCTGAGACAGTCGTTAGCCTTCCGCAAGAGGTGTGAAAGTATCAAGCACGCTTGAAGAAACAATCTCCTTTTGTCTTGATGCTCGCGTCACATCTCAACGCTTTGGGTCTTGACATCAGAACCGAACAGCCAAAACCCTCGACATTGAGGTCCAGGAGCAGCTTCCGTGCCGTGTTCATCGGTTTCCATGACTCATCTCGGTTGTTGTAGCCATAAACTCATCAAGATTGAACGGACCCAAGGATAGGGTCCACATGGGTGACATGGAAGCGTTTTCTGGCAACAACGTGGGAATTGACGCCAGTCGTTGTGATCGAATGCCATGATTGGTTGAAACGATCACAACCAGGCACCGTCTCGCGGGGATCTGGGTTGGACCAATTCAAGCGGGGCTAGTGATCCAGGGGGACGGCGGGGATCATTAAGCAACAGCGAATCGGAACATCCCGCTGGGTTTCCCGTCTCCCTAGCTTCCCCCTTTTTCCACGATGGGGTTTTGGGGGTCTCGAACAGTGCACATTATGATGGAAAGAGACACAAAGATATTGGAGGTACAATGTCCTTTTCATGTGCCCCTGATTCCTCAAGCCGTATGGGACATTCAAGGGGAAGAATGTAAGACAAGTAAACACTTCGCGTTTCTGACTTGCTATGCCACCAACATCCAACATCCCATATCACCAACTTACAATATCCGACAGCCACGCCCTGCTAGAGGCCGTTCAACACATGAAAAACTCCTCCTTTCACCCGTCATTATGACTAATTGAAGTGCTCTACTTGAGATGTAAGACTGAAAGTAGATCGTAGGCGAAATCTTCGTTTAATATGGACTGGACTAGGATCTTCGAAAAGGTTATTCCATGACGCGCTATTCTTTACTACGGTAAGGTACTTTATTCTTCACGTCCGCACCCCCGACCGGCCTTGGCCAATCTAACCCCTTTTCACTCCAGTCAATCTGAATGAACTCCACACCCACAATCGCCCAAAAAGTCCCTTCTCCTAAGCTTTCGCTCGACCGTGTCAATCTCAATCTCCTCCGCCGCTCTATCCACGTTTGCCTTGCCGAAAGGCTGGTTCCTCACCGAATACCAAATTCACGGGTACCTTTGCACTGAACAAGCTTTCCAAAGTCGCGTGTGAAAGCAACAATCTTAGCAATCACTCCCCCCCTCCTACCCAACCCTGGACCTTCTCGTAACCTGTTTTCTCACCATCCACTTCGTACTGAATCGAACACACTCATGATCACTGGACCAAACCTCCCATGCAGCAGACTGCGCATCCAACGAAGGACTGCAACCCTCCGCAGCGTTGGGGGCCAGCACCGCCACGCTAGGCATACGACCCGGTTTGCTTGCCAGCATTCGAGAGGAGGCTTAGACTTGCGGTGACATTGGCCTCCATACACACTTTATCCACGTGTGGTCTTGCTAGCCGACAGCTAACAAGCAATCACATTTGGTCGAGGACAATTGACCATCGCCTACAAGTATCTACAACACGTTAAGCGCAGCAGTCACGATGAATCGCTTTCGGTCAAGGAAGAAGAGCATCGGGGAGAGAACACCAAATCGAAGTCGGAGGGCCTCTTTGGAACAGGACATACCGCCTCTCCCCTCGTTCTCGTCGAGGACATTCAAGCGGAAGAAACAGGTACTACCAGAGCCGAAGCCTGAAATCGACCTCGCCTCTGCTCTACCGGCCTCGGATGACTTCCGCACGAGTTTACTCATGCCAAAATTATCAGCACGCTTCAGCATGCTACGAGAACAGGATGATCCAAACTCAAAGATTGGGAAAGCCAACGATGATAGCGTCCTCTTCCCCAAGCGAGCATCTAAACTAGATCTTTTCAGCCGCCAAGGACTTTCGGATATTTCCGAGGTCGATTCCGTTCGCGGCTCAATACGACCGCCTTTCACTCAGGCGAGGACCGATTCCTATGGGTCAGCTGGCTATGACACGGACGAAGGGGGTGTAATCAGCAGGTCACGGCCAGGGGAAGGTAATACCATGTTCGGGGGACGTCAAAAGATATACAAGATTCCGGTTAACGGCTCCGGATCGGTGAAAACGTTCGGGTCGACGGAGGATGGTGAACTGCCGGTCGGTGGGAACATGGGCGGAAAGGCGCTGTACGAAAGCGACATCGCGACGTCTGCCTTCCAGAAGCTGCGTGAGGAAGAAAAACGGCAGGAAAGTGAACAGCTGGCCCAGCAGGATAAACGGCCCTCAAAAGAGCAAGACCGATCGGGCTCGCCCCCCTCGGCCAAGTACAATCGCAACCGAGAAACCTCGTCATCCACCAACTCTGGCCCGTCCCAATCTCGTATTTCTACCGCAGCTACCTCCGTCGCGTCTCAGAAGTCTATATACGGGGCTCACGAAGCCATCAATGGCTCCCAGGCTGTTCCATCGAATGCACCAACAAATCCGGCGAGCGCAGATCGCCCATTTGGCAAGAACAGAAGACTATATGGGCAAGGATTGGACCAGCATATGTATGAACAACAGTCTTCGGTCTTGCATAGACTCGAGTCCATTCAGAGATCGCGGACGCCTGTCGGTGGCCCCATCGCAAGTCCGATGTCAACCAACCTACCGCAATCAAGGAGCGCCAGCAATCTCAACGATAGGTATCAGCGCGGAGGTCCTCCATACGCTCCGAACAGCACTCGCGCTGGGAGTCCTCCACCTTCTGGCACACCTCCCCGGATGCAAGACTTTGATCTGGGCCTCACTCCCGACAACACTTCAACCGCCCCACATGCCGATTCGGGTTATGGTAGGTCACCTCCACTGAGCCGACCCATGAGCCCGAGCCAAGATCCGAATGGGCAGGATGCCTTCGTGGCCGCCCTAGAGCCCAACGACCTTGGTAAGGCGACCGCCTCTGGAGCGTTCAACAAACCAAGGAAGCAATACAACGAGCACCAATACTTACAAAGGCAACTCGCTCTTCAAGAGGGTCGCGGAACGCCAAGTCCTCAGCTCATCCGTCCTTTCTCTCCTACAGCATGCTCCATCGATGAGCAGACGACAGGGCGCAGCCGGGACAACTCGCTTGGCAGTACATTCTCGAAGACAAACTCTTCTAGGCAACCGTGGGAGCACCACATGGAAGACCGCGTGCTTCGGGCTGTACCCGAGAGCGCGAGTCCACCTCCTGGTAGTCATCACAGAGACCAAAACGATCAGAATTTTCTGAACGGATTGAGCGGCAGTGACATTAGCTCCGAATCAGACACTGAGCCCACTTCTCCCGTACCTTCCTCTCGATTCGACGGCTACTTCCATCCTAATTCCCAACCAACGCCCGCCGTGATTCCATTCCAACCCAACCTCAACACTGACTTGAATAATCTCCAACTGTCGCCCGAAGAAGCCTCAGATGGTCAAAGTTATCGAAGCGGAACGACAATCACGCAGCCACCAGTCCTAAGAAACGACTCAGCAATAGACATTGGCAAGGAACCAGCCTTGGAGGCGGATTCCCCCACATTGGGCCCTGTTGGTATTTCAAATGGCTTGAGTGGACTTGTACATCAGCATCTTCGAAATGACAGCGGGACATCGTCCATATACCCCGAGGAAACACCAGACTTGGAACCTCTACCGACTGAGATCCGTGATAGTATTTTCGGACACGCGTCTGCACTGACTCATTCTCGACAGCAGTCAAAAGAGACGAATGGTGATCAAGGCACAAGCGAGCGGCCTCCTTCGGCCCAAAGCAGTATCGCGGCTCCACCACCTTTGTCTTTTGCAGCTCGTCATATCCTAGAGCGGGCGACAGCTCTACGGGACAATCAAAATAATCCTAAGGCGCAGCAAATGCTTGGAAATAATAAAGCACAACAGATCTTAGGTGGTGAAGCCCCAAGGTCTGGCCATGCTCAGGACAATTCTACCACGTGGCAAGAGCAGCTGAAGGCCCACCACGCTCGGGTTGGAAGCACCGAGACCCAGAACGAACGTGAGGCTCTGGCAAGTGAATTAGCAGAGAGAAGGCGTATGGTTCAAGACAATCTCAAGCACTATGTGGAGGTTGATGAACGCTCTCCACCGGGATCTCGCGCCATGAACGACAGCCCAGCGAAACCTGCGCAGCCTCATGGTATACTGGAAAAGACGAGCAAAGGATCGTTGGTAGGAAAGCAAGAGCGGCCGACAAAGGCCATGAAAATGCTGGGAATCGGTCCTGGGACGGACGCCGCTACAGTGAACGGCACAGATCAACCTCGCGTTCTACCTGATATATTTGTGGGAAGGAATCAAATCTCAGACCGTGCTATGCCGCCCAGGCAAAGGCTCCCGCCCCATCCTGTCCAGCGTCCTCAAGATGTACCTCAGCATTTACATACTCCTCCAACACCTTCTAGACAACGTGAGCCGGTCAGTCCCCGAAGCCAGGAGAACCTTACTAAGAGGCCCTCGCCACGTTCGTCCAAGTCTGGCTCTTCATATTCTGACAAGTCTGACAGAAGGTCCCCCGAAGTGCACCAGGGGAACACGGCGAGAGGCCATACAGAGGGAACCGTCAATGGGTACAGTCCAAACGGAACGGGTCCCGCATCCCAGACCCATCAGCCTTCTCTTGACGCTCCTAGGATTACGGAAGAAACGATGGCCAGAGCCCACAATGGCGGACCGCCAGCTGAGAGATCTCAGTCCGCCATGTCCAATCGCATGCAAAAGCAAAGCAACAGTAGAAATGCCCCCACTGGTTACTTTGAGCCGCGAGTCGCACCGCCAGGAACCCCGTTCATGATCAACCCATCGTCCTCGCGCTCGGCACCGAGTCCATACTCCTACACCGCGTCATCTGCATCTACACCCAACGAGAGCCGACCTTCCTTCTCATCCGCTTCATCCCACACAATGCATCCACCTCAGAAATCCCCCACTCGTCACGGTTTGCCTCGCTCGAGCAACCACCGCAAGCGCTCGATCAACAAACACGATATTTCCGAACCTACCTTCATCTCCTGCACCTCCTCCGTAGACACCGTCAATCTCCCCGAAGGCGCCAGTCTCTCAAATGGAATGGACTCTCCACCCAGCGAACCCAGCAACGCCCCACCGATCCCCGCCCGTGATTCCCGTCGCAAACGCACCCAAACCCTGCTCCAAGCCCTCGGCCGCATAGAAAAGCCGGAGGCGAGCCCATCGGCCTACTCACCCTCCCCAAAAGAAGACGACCTCGAAGAGCGCAGCACGTTCTCGGCCGACGACGAGCCGGCACCAAAGTCCATGAAGCAGAGACTGAGAAAGACGTCGAGTGAGGGTGGCAGCATGGCGCAAAAGGCCAGACAGCAGGCCATGCACGCGCCGGCTCCTGACGTGCCGAATCTTGAGACGCAAACGCCACCGACTGGGGATCACGTTCCGTATCAAGCTCGCCAGGACGTTCCGGCTTCCGCCGTCATGTTTTGAGATCATTTACTGTTTGACTCCAACTCGATTCCACAAATACTATTGTCATATCAGCCACGTACATACTGCCAATTCCTTCTGTAAGACAAGTTAGGGTGGAAAAACTGTACCATAACGACTGTACCGAATATCTGTCCGACAGCTAGCGATGGGGATATCGATATCGATATCCAAATCCCTCGCGGGTATATGAATATCATAAGCGTTCATGTTTTGTCTTTCTTTCTCTTCTCTTTACCGGCTCGATCGGCTGGACTGGTCTTGAGCGGTGGCGGATCCGTTTCTGTATATATCTTGTGTTAATTGTAGTGTAGGTATATGAAATGATACTAGGCAATAAATTTCCACAACATGAATACGATACTGTGATGATTCGATCGTTTCCCGGGCTTTATCATTAAATAGAATGAGTAGTACGCTACATGTCATAAGGTATAAGATTTCTCATCTGGTATCCTCCCAACCTACCAATTTTCGAAGCTCTTCGCAATACATGAGATAGCTATACTCCATCCTAGATATGCTATACGTAGGTTCATGACGACAAAAATCCACCCTCATCGACGCAAGAAAGGAACACCCCAACACATCTATTCTATCTATTCTATTCGATATACCTATATATCATCCTATCATCCTATTAGAATTAGAATTAGAAATAGAACTAGAAATTTCTAATTAGAAACATCAGGTCTATAAGCTTAGAGTACTAGAGGGAAAGGGTAGGTAGTAGCGGATGATTCGATGTCGCTGGAATATTATACGTGGCTTTTACTCTACACTATGTTTGTAGATGTACGTTACCCCTAGAATAGATACAACGCTACTATCGCCACAAATACGGGATATCTAGTACAACGACACACAAGGTACTTACTTGCCCTTGTCAACATGATGCTATATTTTATATGCCCTTGCTAGCTTATCTGCAGATCACTATCAATGTCACGACATAACAATCATGGTACCTACCTCTCTAACTCTCCTTATAACTACGAAACCGAGTAGTGCATCCTATCCTATCCCCTTAGCCAACTACCTTCCATCCATCCATTCCCCTTCACCTCCATCCTCCTCAGCCTCTCTCTCTACCACCATCACCATCACCTACTTCTATCCCCCCTAGCTTCCTCTTCACAACACACTTCCCTCTAACCTATCCCCTTTACCCTCCAAAGTCTAGCCTCTACCCTCGATCGAAATTCTAAGCCGTATTACTATCCTCTCCACAAGTCCGCCTAAAGCGACACCTCATGATGAGAAAGAAAAGAAAAGTCCCCGAGAGCTCAACTTCCATGCTACATCAGCGCCATTTTCGCATTCGCAAGATTTGCTATGCATAGGCAGTGTATATGGCAGTGAATCTCATCGGGACGGGAAGACGGGTGACGAAATGATCGATACGCATTGTGGTGCATGCATATCGTGTCACCCCTCTTCCCATGAAGCCCCCAGTGTATATTTGTATGCCCAACCCAACGTGTGATCTAAAGAGAAGGAGCGATCAGTGGAAGATGCCATTCTAGCCGGAGTGCCCACAAGCCATGATGGTGGGAGGATTGTGTTGTTCCTCTCAGATTTCATGGTTAGTCCAACGAGGAGAGGGGGAAAAGGATATATCTATCTATCTTTGTACTTCGTTTCGTAAACATCGGATCAGTCAGTGCATGCAAGGTATGTATGCACGCAAGCCGTGAAAGCCATGATTTCTGCAAAAGGGGTATCGAGCATCGAGTCGAACGCCATACGACCTGTAGCCTTCCTGTAAGCCGATCCAACATCACGCCATGTGGAAAAGAAAGGAAAGCTCATGCCTATGCCTATGCCTCCGCCTTTCCATGCATGCAAATTCCCAACAAGCCCTCACCGTACACCACAGTAATCTTGTCCGGTCTGCTCGTAATCGATACACTTATCCAACTCTTGATGACAAAGAAATGAACCATTCCTTCAATCGAGGTTGATTGGATCGTCATTCGATGTTCCTTTCAAGTTGCGGGCTACCTCCGCTCGTCGCTCGTCACTCAGCGGTGCCATCTTGCTGGATATAGGTCTTGTTGCATTCCTCTGAAAGAGTTTACCTGTGGGAGGCTTGATCTGCTGGCGTTGTTCAGGAAGGTAGGAGGTGTCCTGGGGCTTTGAAGGTAGACGGGCACTTTCCTTCCTTGGAGGCACAACATGCTTGCCTACTTTCTCGCGGGGTTTTGGCGGTAGGATACTTGGCTGTCGAGACAGGTGGTCCTTAATCAGTTTGTGACGTAGGACTCCATCGATTGAATCAGGAATATTTCTCATGTCTGGGTATTCTTTTCTAAGAGCACGAGCCCTTGATCTCCCTTTCTTCGTGGGTGTCTTGCGGTCTGCCGTGCCTACTATTTGTGAACCACCAGAGGCAGCTGGCAAGGGCGCTGGTGACGCTGTTTCTGCGGCTCGCGCGGTACGATTTTGATATTCGGCGATAAGTTTGGCCTTTCTTTTGGCACCGAGCTTAGTAGGTATGCCTTTCATATCAGGACATATTCTCTTTAATTCTGCTACTCTTGACGCCTGTTTTTTGCGTATAATCTTCTGCCGATTAGCTTTGTTCTGTACTTTCTTCTCATTTACCAAGGACAACTTAGTGTCGACCTCAGATTTTGGGATTGTGTCTGGATTCTTCCTGTTCGCCACAAATGCTGGAGTCTCGCTCAAAGGCTCGGCTCCACCGCGAAGTGTCATCTCCGCGACATGATACTGAACAGGGAAGTCTCTATGTCGAGGTTTCAGAATTGCTAGGATGCGTAAGTGAAAGGGCGCTTACTCTGGTACACTTTTTCTTTCTCCGTATAATTCTCGAAGTCGATTGCGCTGGTACGAAAAAGAATCGTAATTCCCGCCTAGTGACCAGTCCAGTAGACTTATACGACCAGGTGTCTTCATGGCCTGCAGGATTTCCTTGTGTGCGTGCGAGAACCGCTCGAAGATAAAAATCACCAGCCTCGAGCCGCCAGAGATGTCATTGTACTCTTGGTTCGGATCCATAATGGCCAAGCGATCTGCTTTTGGAGCTTGATATATCGATCGATTGGGTTGATTGGGTCGATATTTGCTTCGCTGATTTTAATTAGCGGTAGCCCACTATTGTCAAAGTTGGATTTTCTTACCTTTTCGAAATAGCCAGGCGGTTGCATCATGATCCCTGTGCGGCTCGTATCGAGTTGATTTCCGTAGAAGTCGAGGAATTCGATAAGAATCTCGCCCAGATGTTGCTCAGGTACTAGGTCTCCACTCTGGACACGAGGCATGTTCTGCAGCAGACTCGTCACTAAACAGGTCACTGAGAACCCGCCTAGGCCACCATGCACGACTTCGTTCAGGCCCCGCATCATTAAAAACTGTTTGATCACAGTGACAAGTACTGGCATGGCTGGGTACTGTCTCTTCCAATTGGCGAAAGTACCATTGGCTAGGATGCCCGTGTCATTCTCGAAGGATACATCTACCCTGATGCCCGTGAGCCGATCAATGAATTTCACCAGTGGGACTTTGGCACTAGCAATCGTTTCGACAGATGTGCCCAGATTCGAAGACCTGACGAAGTCAGAAAATCGGCCCAACTGATTTCTGCTTTGACAGATGACTTTGAGGCCTGTAGTACGATAGCTGTTGGAAACAATGACAACGTCCATGTCAGCATTCGGCAAATACATGCCTGCGGCAAAAGAGCCAAAGCACATCACGCTAGCATGTGGTATTTCCTTGACCACCATACTCTGCAGGCGCGATAGAAGCTCTTGACGAACAGTCTGTTCAAAGTGCTGGGGTTTGACGAAGTCGTAGAAGTCGCATATCTCCTTATGCAGCCTGCCAGTCACGCGTTAGATCAGTTGAAGTCTTCATATGATTTGCTCACCTGAAGCCGGCATTTGCTGTCAGCGTTTCTGTCTTACGAAGCCACGGTGTCGGATTAGTGCCAGGAGGTGGAATCCAATCGTGGAGTATGGAGCCATTGATGAGGGACACTTCATTCTTGTAGCCTTTGATATTGTCATCACGAGTTCGCTTACGATTGCCAAGAGCATCGTCGCCTCTAGGACCATATATAGTGTGCGAATTGTTCTGGTCCTGAGGCATATCCAGAACGACCTCGTCTGGGATTCTCGTAGAATCTTGAGCCGAGCCGAGTGTGGAGCGTAGGCTGAGGGCAGCCGCGGGCTGATCTGGTGACTCCGGTAGGTCTCGTCCGTGCAGGTTCTGTAGGTGACTGAACGAGCGAGGTCCCGACGGTGCTCCAGTAACACCACCCCCAGTATCATCTTGTCCATCCGCACTTGGACTGGGAGGAACCGATACCTCGCCGCTATCCATGCCAAACGAGATGAAGTCATCGTTTGCAGCGGCTTGATCAAGCTCAGCGGCACTCCCCTCGGCTTCCTTACGTGACTTGCGAATGAGCTTCACCACATCCCTCCTCTTACGTTGCTCGTCTGTGGGAGGTAAAACTGTGTATGGGTCTGGGTTTGACCATTTGGGCTCGCTGGCCGCATCTTTGGAACCTTGAACTATGGATGTGAGAGCTCTTCGCTTCGATGCTGGTTCTTGAACATCCTCAGCAGCCTGGCCGCCTTGACCTGCCATAGGCTTATCGACCAGGTCCACATCATCTGAACCACTCTGATCAGATTCAGACATTTGCTCTTCGTCACTGTCTGAGATGTCTTCTGCGGCCATGAACTTCTGACCATTCGCCATACCCAACATTTGTTCTGTCGAATCGGGCTGATCGTGGTGACGCAGCAAAGGACGATCAGCAGGCGCAGCACGATAGGCCGCGCGAGGTTTGTAGGTTCGACCCCGCCTAGCCTGGTTGAGGTTCTTGTTATCATGATGATTAATCCTAGGCCGTGCATGGCCGTTCCCTTGAATATGACCCTGGGGTACACGAGATCCATCGTTGCTGCGAAAGGAGAAATCGGTTTGAGGAGGTCGGTAGAAGTCGCCACCACGATACTGGTCGTATGAAGGAGGTGGACCCCGTGGTGGAGGAGCCATGGCCCCAGGAGGTGGTGGGTGGTTGTAGGAATTGCCGTAGTTGGGACGGTACGTAGTCATGGCGGTAGCTTTTTAGATAGTGATTCCCAATGTATTCGCAGTATGGACCTTGGGCGTGCTCTGTCGGAGAGTCGGCCCTGCTTGATGTTCCTTCAACACCAAGCGCATTCCCTAGTACATCCCTCACTTGAGGAATGAGCATGTGGCAGCGACAATGATTCTAGCAGCATACAGTAGATTGGGTCTGAAGTACATCCGCCATGGCGCAGGCCTGTGGACATATATGGATGAAAATGCTGGGTCGCGACCAAGGTGCACGGAAAAATATCAAAGCTCGTCATGGCGGTCCGTCCAATGTCATGCTAGTCTCAATAGAGACTAGCGCTGTCCTAGCTGGTCTCAGCCCTACGGATTTCTTTGGCTTACTCTTTCTTTCCAGATTACGACAACACATATCGCTTTACGGAGTGCAAATTGTTTGCAGAAGACTTGGTCAACCCATCGCTAAGTCCAGCAGCACATACAGCCATAGCTCAATAGCCATTTACTACAGTGAACACAGTATTGTGTTAATAAATCGACTTCGTGATAGAAGCGGCTACTTCACCATCAACTTGCCATAAGTCTCAATACCGTTGCAAGAAACCAAATCCCACAACTACCCTTGCATATCCCATCTCGAACCTCTCAAAAGAGGACTATCTTTCCCTTCCCCCTGAATATACAATAGTTACCATCGTCTCCAAATGAAAGCATTTACCCCTACAGCGCACACAATCTTCCCCACCCTTCCAGAACCAAACACCCACATCAACGACCACAACATCCGCCCAAAACCCACCTTAATCATCTTCACAATCTATTCCGGGCATAAAGTGAAACAACGTCACATAGATCCCCTTCCCCTTCCCCTTAATTTTCCCTCAGCTCTCCCCATCAACCCAACCCAACCCACCTCTCCTCACCCAAACCCATGGATCACCATAGCGCTATCTACCCCCCAATCATCAACGGAAAGCAAACGCCAAGTAAGCCCATCCACAAGACCTACGTTACCAGTTCCCAATCCCGATCCCTCATCCAGAACAAACAGAGTCATATCCTTCCCACACCCACCGCATTCTACCAGAAAACAGCTGGACGTATGATATGATCTCGAGCCCCTCCAGCCGGGTCTCTAATTCTCCCTCTCCTTCTCCCGAGAATCGAATATTGAGTATTAATCCTCAGCGTCTGTGATCATGATGAGACTTTTTGGTATGGTATCCAAGATAGTTGACGTAAGGGGGAGGGCGTTCATTCATGTTGACGCATCCGTGTTGATTGTTGATTATAGGTACGGAGCTAGTGATAGTGTATCCTTGTCCCTGATCCATGCGTGACATCCTTATAAAGCGAGCCTAACCTTGAGGGTATTGTCAATAATAAGAGCCTGTGCTCGTGATAGTCATGAGCAGGTATAGAATGTGACATGTGTCTGATTGTAGAAGCTATTCAAATGCTGGATCAAAAGATCTGCACATATTCCAAACTCTTTCATCTTCTTGCGTGGTTTCCGTACATCGCTGTGTCCGAACAGCTCTTTCGTACCTTGAGGCTGGATGGTAATGCATGGTAGGTGAAGCCGTTCGAAGCAACGAACGGCTGAGTCGATAGACTTGATCTATGACACCATAACGATGACATGGTCATACGCTCGTAGATTTGACAAGCTATGAATGAGCATCCCAGATCTGCTCAGACCACGCAGCAAGCGTTAGCCAATGGATATCATAAGAGGACGCATTCAGTGGTCAATCCCATGAACGGCGTCCTACCAGTCCCGCTGGTAACTCAATCCGCACATAGTGGACCCTATATTGAGAGACTGGGAAGACCAGGATGGGAACCCTGGCGAGTCAAGTCATTCTATTCGAGGCGACACTAGGTGTTTTGCTGACGAAGCACACGTCCCTGTACCTATAGCGGCGAGATGATAATGGTGAAAAGAAAAGAATACAAAGTGAGCAAGAGCCCGATTACTGGAGGAAAAGATGATGCTGATTACATTTTGTCAGGACGTATACTGTCGACGAGCAATGGCTTGGTAAGCAGTGTGTGAGATAGGGCAAGGAGCTGAACATAGTGACCATACACTTTCGAGGGAGGGCATGGGAATGAAAGCACTAGCTGGAACCGTAGAACATATGCCACACTAACGCAATCTTCCCACCGGGAATAACTCAAAAGCCGAAGCACATGAACGCTTCTCATGGTGTGCAACGCAGATGCAGGGTTCTTAGAGATCTATCCAGCCGATCTTACTCGATCGATCTGATTTTCTGCATAGTGATGTGACCTTCGCTAGCGTAGAGAGCGAGCACGCCATTTCGCGAATCAGTTCATCCTGTGATGCAAGAGTAAAGATGCGAGCAAGGTCCTGGGAAGGCCCTGACACTGAACGGCCCTGCGGCAACCGACATGGAGGAACGTCCCGGTAGCGCTGTACGGCCGGATTGTCTACACGAGCTGATTGGTAATCGGTATGCTCAATCGGACGTACCGAAGCGACCGCAAGCCGATCCTCTTCGAGACTCGGAACGCCGATCCTCATCATTTCCAAGGAGGTTTTCCAGCTGGGGGCTTCGGATGCCGCAGCGATGGGCATTGAAAGCACTAACGACTTACCAATGTGACAGTTCTGATGGGCTGTGCCGCTCATTCGTCGTGTCGATGAGCCTGACTTCCCGCACTCACCTGCTCCTCCAGCGCATAGGATGGCTACAGGAAATTGTGGGTCGACGTACCGTGATGCAGGGACAGGTGGGCGGAGAACTTTGCCGGCAAAGTTTGGATGAGAGGGTACTTGTCACAACCGCTTATGTATCAAAACGTAGTCTAGAGGCTTCCCCAGTGCCGTTATATCCGCCCCGTAGAATCGTGTGAGCCCAGTAGTGAAAGTTCCCCACCTTTTGTCCCGCGGCATATATCCGATGAACCCTGCCTATGAGACAGGAAATGGTACTTCAGCTCTATTCCTCACCGTTTGTCTTTGTCCTCAAACATGCTTAAAGTAAGTATTTGGTCATCCGAAAGCGTTACTGGCACCAGTCGATGAGGGTCAAGTTCGGGTGCATCCAAACAGTATGTCATGAGTCGTCAATCATTTCGTAAATTGCTGATATGATCCTCTATACAAGTAGCCCTAGATAGCAGGCCCAAACACCAGGCGTCGTTGCTGATCTCCTGCTGGGTATGTCTAGACTCCGTTGTCAAGGTTCGCATGTCCAAAGAGCAACGGAAGTCAAAAGCGACAGTCGATATCAGAATGTTTACATGGAGCTTGGGGATGATGTTGATACCGAGGCGGAGACTGGGCGAATGTTAGCGATTGCCCTCCTACGACATGCAATGTCACCGTTACCCTTTTTCATGATGTTCTCCAGGATCTGAACCGTGGTCTCCAAATTCTGCCAAATCTGTAGCAGACCTTCAAGATTACACGTTCCTGCCATTGTGAGGGTCTCTACGTCATGTCCAATCTTGGCCGGACCAAAACATGGTCTGTTCAGAGGTGATATCAGGCCGACGGCAGGCTTCCTAGCCCTGGCCGTCTCTAGCCTCTCCTTGAAAAGCACAAGCGTATATTTAAGCTTGTCCAGGGTACGCGATATCAGGAGATCCGTCACCGCCATCCGCTCGTTACCAGTAATTTCATAGAATCCAATTGCCGATCTCATACCATCCGGGGTTGCGCCTATGGACTGCTGCTTGCCAAGAGCCTTCCCACCTGGAACAAAATTGCTATAGTAATCTGTACACAGACTTGACAAAGCACCAAGAACAGTATGTATGCTCATTGCTACGAGGCGTTGCAGTCAGCATTCGCCTTATAGGGACAAGCATCAGTGTTCAATGACCGGCGAGAAGAGACAATCCTCTAGAGAGATGTTTTGAAATCCATCAGATCCTTGAACAAGGGATGTATTACTTGGAAGGATGGCATACCTGATAGCATGAGAACTTCTTGATTATCGTCGCGTTGACAGACACGACACTCTATCACGTTCTTCCAGGGCACCAACGCTTGCTGAGCGGCAGAAAGCACAACGTCTAGCCGTGGGCTCGTATGGTGTTGTTCAAGGTCCTTGAGACCGAAAAGAAGCTCCGCATGGCTTTGCACGCAATTACAAGCTGCTGACGACGAAAATGATGAAGACGATATGGACGTTGCTACATTGACAGGTTGGCTGTTCTCGTTGCCAAGATCGAAGCCATTGCCGGCGCTACCGTCATCGTTAAAGAGACTTGTAGGAGAGACACAGACTGAATTATCATGAGAGTAATGGTATACGCCGTCGTCCATGCAGGCCCTAGAATCATATGGAAAGTGGAGAGAAGAATTCTAGTGCTTGGGTCAGTCAGACAACTCTCGATCCAGCAATAAGTAGTGCTTCCCATACTAATAGGTTGGGCAGCGCTGCCGATCCACAATCATACCAGGGATCGGAACCTCTTGGGATATGATCAAACGATGGAAGTCTGGATTGAGGGTACGAGAAGTTGGAGCCAAATGCTGATTCACTAAGACCATTGCTTCTGGGGACTGAAGCCATTCCGGTAGCTCTGCTGGGAGTCATGAACCCAGACAACATACCGGGATCTTGTGCGCTGACACGAGTGTCCTGAGCTTGGTTTGATGCATGATCTGGCTCGGTATCGCCCTGGGTGCGGCTCATGCGCTCCAAAGTACGCTTGTTCTTCGTTCCTTTGGGTCTTCCAATTCGATTGGAAACGCTATACGAGCATTCGTAGCCGGAGTCGCCACAGCCTGAGCAAGGGTTCCCTCCAGAGCATTTCATTTTGGCTTGATGACATATGTCACACGCTGTTCGCAATTTCTTCGCCCGGCTCTTGTCTGGATCTCGTGATTGTGACATGTTTGCATACCAAAAATGGAAGCGGAGGTCCAAACAAGGTGCCCGAGGCCACGCAGTAGGCTATCTGCTGGGTACGTGATGACGACAGTTACCTCAAAAACAATCCTGTAGGATCTGTAGGATCTCGACTTGCAGTGGACGTTCTCCTCTTTGGGATGTCTTACAGGACTATCGGACAGTAATGGTCAATAAACTTCCGAGTTCTCTTACATGCAAAGGAAATCTGTGCTCTTCACTTTTGACACATATGCGTGGCATCGCTTCCTGACGATGCAGGGACTCCTCCTAGCCGGAGATCTGCCGTGCCGTCAAAGGCATCAGTGATTACTTGGGTTACATCGAGGTCTGCTATACCGATGCCGAGAATAAGTGATAACCAGGGATGGTACGGCAGACTGCCAGGCATTGCGTTCAACCTCTACTCGTTGATTGAGGATGGGTATGATCTCCGCCTGAGCCGAGACCGCGGATGTGCCCTAGCATTCTTTGGGGCTGAATGAGGACTCATTGGCACGGATACAGAAGGTCATTGGTTTTGAGAGGTCGTTGCCATTTAACGTATCGGTCGTTGTTGCTTGTGATTGGCCGTAGACTGATGCATCCTACCTTAGGATGTGGAGGTGGAAGGTGCCGAAAGCGATCCGAAGGACCCTTCAAGCGACAGTCTAAATTCCCCCAACTTTTCGCTAAAGCTGCAGGTGGAAAGAGCGCTAGAATACGGCATGTAGGCCGCGCCTGAAAAGTTCGAAGGGGTACACACAAATGCGAATCGCATGGAGTTCCTGGGAATGTTTGGGTATCACCCAGCCTGGCAGACACACCCTCAGACTTACGAGCAAACGGCCATATCAGTGCTGACACGTCATCTCACGTTTTCTGGCAACTCTGGGTACATATTCTCCTACTGAATCGGTTACGGTAAGCAAGACTGATGACGCAGTGGCTGATAGTCTGCATCGCCCACACCTGTCAGGAGTGAACGTGTCGGGCTCACAGCACTGGTGCGGATACACATGGCCATCCGCGGGTGTATAGGACCTTGGTCCGAATCTGGTAATAAGGTAACATAAGATATCGGACGTTTGTCCGCATTGCAATTGGCGTTATGTATGCAGGAGACTTCATCCCTCCCATAGGGACGTTGGTCAAGGCTTACGCCAGGTCGACTGCCTTACATCCCTGTATTATCAGCTCTTGCCCCCACGGAGCCAGAGATAAGCTTTCTCAAGCGGGCAATCTTGTTGATCCTTCTGCAGAGATGATCTAAACATATCTGTTGAACTTCCAAGTTTAGCGTTTGCACCTCTTCGATTGAGCACGAAAGTCCTCGATCTGACCATTGGCACCGTAATCTGGAAGCGCCATGCTCCAATAACACTCAAAGAAGCGAAGAGTCTACGTCGGGATAACCTTGACATACTGACAAGCAGATCAAGCCTAGCTGAGACAGACTTTGCTCTCCGCAGTGATACTGAAGATTCTCGCTAGATCACTGATAAGATTGCACACTAGCCGCTGATCAATCGCTTTTGTGGAGGGGACCTTCATCATCGTCGCACATTTCGGCGAGAGTAAGAAGCTGGAGACTTTCCCCCAATCCCTACCGAATTTGGCCGGGCGATGTTGGAGTAGCCCAGGTCGTCCAACTCAGCGGCCCGTGTAAAGGGAAGGAATAGATGCCGGCGCGCCACAAGTCTGGGGAACGTTCCGAGCCGTTTGAGTCGTCATACTCACTTATCCATGCCATAAAGCACCAATCATATAGAGTCAATGATCTGACCTAGCCATGATCAGCGCCTACCGCGTGCTGGCGACTAGTGTTATCTGGTCGTTAGGAAAGTGTTGGCCCTCAAAAGGGCAGAGTCTATCACATATATCAAATGATCATGTGGAGTACAAAGGGCTAGACAACGGATTTTCGATTTTGAAAGCTCCGTTGTGTCTGTAGTACTGCCATGGTCTGTGCTTCCATTGCGAGGATCATATATGAGTCTCTCGAGCGAGTGGCTCTATGCTGTCGATTGCGTTGTGAGCGATGTAGACTAAACATCGGTCTTCTCTGAAAGGTGAACGGTTCGATCTGTGAAGAGTGACTTTTATGTCGCCATTGACGGCTTACATCAAGCGGCGCAAAGCATAGATTGGGTGTTCGTACTTTAATCATTGCTAGATGGTTTTCGATCCTTGATTTCAGCGAATCCTCCAACGACGAACAGAAAAGATGTTCCCAACCTCATACAGCTTACGAACTGATTACTTGTCCTCGTTTACCCGAAGAATCAACGCAGCGCTGAGTGGTTCCACAAGCCTGTAGCAAAGGAATGAGGATGAAGTGCTAGTCCGATATCAACGTTTGGAACTTAAGCAGCTTCCTTTGTATTCGCCGCTGGGACTGTTTCGCGTCCCGCTTCGTGATCCTGAGCACGATCCTTGCCTTCGGCAGACGAGTCCGTGTCTCCCCACCGTCGTAAGCCCGCACCCAAATTGTCTATCAAAGCTTTGTTCAGGGCTTCTTCTTCAAAGCTCACTCTGTTAATGCGCCACTCAAGCCATGACTCTGCTCTTGCCCCTTCTGCGGCGTCTAGCAATCCCGCACTGACATCGATAAGCTTTGGTCTGCTTTCATCGTGCCAAAACACCGTCGCTCCGCATGTGCTGCAAAAGTCTCGGTATGTCCTCTCTGAGCTATTGTACTGCTTTAGAGTTCCCATGTTGAAGTCGAGCGGTTCTCCATTCATCTGTAAGATGTTTGCTAGGGGAACGAAAGCCCACATCTGAATATCGAACCCTGAGGCGAGACGGCATGACCGACAAGCACACGTTCCCGCAAGGTACTTTGTGTCATTTGCACAAAGCCACCAATTTTTGTCGTCGTTGTTGTCCAACGTTCTGTCAGTGATGTCTGACCGGAGGAGGTCTGCACGGGGCGAAGCAAGACCTTTGGAAGCTTCATTTGGGGACGTGATCTTGAATTGAACACCTCTACACTGGCAGTGAGCCTCCAGTACCTCGGAGCTTTTCTCTTTGCTTGCTTTCGTCTGCTTTTGAGGGCTGATCTTCAACTGTTGGCCATGCCCATCCGGCTGCGGGAATCCTTTCCATGCCGGAGTATCAGGGATCCATGCGGTGAGGCCACCATCTCTTGTATCTGGCACGAATATATGATTCTGTAACTCGATGACGCCGTCTGCTTTGTCAAGTATGCCCGTAGTGAGATCAGGCCTAGGCTTTTTTGAATCATGAAAGGAGATATTAGCACCGCAGTGGTCGCAAAAGGTACGAGTGACGGTATCAGATGATTTGTAATCGGTTAGTGGCCCTTCAATGCTCAGATCAAAGACGTCTTCGGGTAGCATCAGGTATGAAACACAAAGCAAGCCGGATTGATGACGGCAGGTGTTGCAGTGGCAAAACTCAAAGGGTAGTGGCAGCGTCGACGTCGGCACCTTCACAGAGCCATTGACCTTTTGGCAGGCGCAAGCGAAGCGTAAGACCGTAGTGGAATGTTCCTCAGCCATAGTCCTATCTCTTTGGGGGGAAGCAAAGGAGTAATGATGCAGCGGTCATCGTAGAGATTGACTCACAAGCTGAAAAGCCTTCAAGCCTAACCCTAGCCCTAACTATCCTATTTAGCGTGTGCAGTTTCAATGCGATTGGCCTGCTGCAACACCCTGACCCCGACCCCGCCAAATTGAAGAATAATCGCTGATTTTGTCGGAGCTATATAACTATACCACTTGACAGTCAACACTTATGATATATATCTAAGTAAGCCAAAAGATGCGCATCTATCTACGGTATCTAACGCTTTAAAAATTATAGAAATCCGTCTACGCACGTGGAAGATATGACTGATTTAATGAGTTCGTCGAGTCAAAATTTTGCTGTAATTCGTGGGGTCATGGTCAGGGTCTTGCAGCAGGCCAATCGCATTGAAACTGCACACGCTAAATATCATACGCCAAGCCGAAGTAGCCGCTTCCTCGGGTACACAACACATTCAATCAAATACAACCGTAGTGCCCCCCTCATCATCTACTCTACCTACTTTACCTGAATACATTGGCAGCATGGAACCAGGAGTCGTAGCCGCAGCGTATGGTGTCGAGACCGCTATTGAAGGCAGCGTGGGCGCCGCTGTCGCCATAGCCCGAGCGACCATGCCAGTCAAAGCTACTTGGAGACGAATTCGAACAGATCAAAAGCTTCCTCGCTCATCGCACTCGTTGTCGGTCATCAAGAGCAAAGCATACATCTTTGGGGGAGAAGAGAAGCCTCGCGAGCCCGTCGAAAACCATATGCATGTTTTCACCCTACCATCTTCCGAGGATGATGAGGTCGACTATCAAATCATCCCGGCAGTAGCAAGTGCCGGTGCAGGAGATGTGCCACCTCCACGCGTTGGGCACACTGCTAGTAAGGTCGATGATCGCATCTACGTATTCGGAGGTAGAGGAGGTAAGGAGATGAAGCCATTGGAGGAACAAGGGCGCGTTTGGGTGTACGATACCAAGTTGAATTCGTGGAGCTTCCTAGACCCCTCGGAGGGTTCACCTTTCCCAGATTCTCGATCATACCACGCATCTACGTCTACTGAGCATCCCATGAGTCAAGTTGCCGTGGCCTCCGCTTCCACCAAGGGCCCAATGAACGAGTCCCCTTTCGGAGTGGCAGGCTCTGGTCTTGATGATCATGGCACTATCTTCATACATGGAGGGTGTCCAGCATCAGGCCGAGTAGCAGATGTTTGGGCCTTCGACATAGCTTCTAAAACGTGGTCTCGCTATCCGGACCCACCAGGGCCAGCACGCGGTGGGCCTTGCCTTACCTTCACCCGAAACAGACTGTATCGATTCGGAGGCTTTGATGGAAAGCAAGAGCTTGGTGGTCCACTACAGTACCTTAGTTTGACACGCTGCACATTTGATGACGAAGGAGGAAAAGGAGAGTTGGGCGTTGCTCCACTCACTGGTCAATGGGAAACTGTGGAGCCACCGAGCGACACTAATGTTCCCGGCAATCGTTCAGTGGCAGGTCTTCAACCCGTCACATCTGGACAAGGTCGTAACTACTTGCTATTATCCCTCGGTGAAAGGGATCCAAGCTCAGCAGGCCACGAGGCCGCTGGCAAATTCTGGGACGACGTCTGGTCCTTTCAACTGCCACCAGATGGTATGACTGCCGCTAGCCTCAAAGACGCCACAAAACAACTGTTTGGGGGCAAGACTGCTGAGGGGACATGGGCGAGGTGTGACATTCCCGAAGCCTCGAAGACGGGCCATACAGAGCATCCGGGTCAGCGTGGTTGGTTCGCGAGTGATCGTCAAGACACAGATTTTAGTAGTGTCATAATATGGGGAGGTGTGACGAGCGACAACAGTCGGGCTGGCGATGGTTGGATTCTGACGGTTCAGCCGTGAAATTTTATAAGAAAGTGACGATGTGACAGTTGTGAGCCCGCATTTTCATCATTGTGATCACTAAAAAGAACCAACAAAACAGACCGCTGGTACCCTGCTTGACTTACCGATATGAACCTACCGTCTGTCCTTTTGTCGATACTTCATCTATCTCGGCGATTTCAAATTGCATCACCAACTATATCCGCTAATGCTGTCCCGGATGTTGCCCCGCGACTCCACTTCACTACCTTCGGCCTGGTGGTTGGCGTTCATTTTCTATGTTCTACTTGAAGATCTTCAAAGCGATCGAGCAGTCTAAGAATTTGGCCTTAACTTCCGTTATGCTATGCCAATGCTGGGGGGTTCATTATGAATTCCAATCATGGCAACATCTATGATGTTCTGATATGACGCGCTCTTCGACACCGATTTCCTATCCTTGCAACTTTGAAAGAAATCTTGCTAGTCACGGCGAGCAGTATTTGAACATCGATGTTGGCGAGGTAGAAGATTCACCGCAAGCCTGTCGTGAGTTTCCTGCAAGCCAAATGTTTTGATAGCCACATAGCGACAAGCTCTCAGATTCGCCCTCGCTGCATCAGGATGCTTTCCAGCGCCAGATTCAGTGCCTTGAATAGGCACATTGCAATATAGTCCAAATTTTGGGCTGAATATTCTCTCTTTGGGACGCTTTACCTCAAGATCGTTCGAACATATCACAATAACTCTCATCACGACGCTTTAGTCCAAGCTTTTATTAGTGCAACAGCGTCTCCCGCCTTGCACTTGTCGTACTGAGCTCTCCAGCACCAAGGTATTGAGCAGAAGGCGCCTTCCCAAGCTCGGCGTTTGCAGGTCCTGAGGAAAGAGCGAGCACACGTCTACTCAATCATCAGACAACAAATCTGACCATCCTATGATCTGTTGCCCTCTTCCACCTTATCCTATCGCTATCAATATCATTCATTGAACCCTGCTGCCGACTAACCACACTTATTATGGGAATATGCTCACTCTCTCAGCTGGCTGCCCTATTGCAATAGAGCGCGAGGACCATCGCGATCGCTGCTATGGCGAGCTCCTCCTCTCCGGCAAGCGGCTTGAATCCAGACAGGTTCTACCATTCTGAATGTGGCTAACGTGAAGTCTACTCCGCAGTCGTTATCCACGAAGCGAAGGGCAGCAGGCCGAATACTGAGTCCCAAAATTCGCTCCAATCAAAGCCTACCTAGTAGCGATGAAACTACCGGCACTGTTTCCGGCTTCCTCACACCATTCCGACCCAGTCCTCGAAGTATGAGCCCACCTCCAAAGCCGGAAGCAGACGACTACTTCAACGTTCATGGTCACTACAACGACGGCAAGAAACAGCCCAAAAGGAAGGGCAGGAAGCTTTATAGATCGATGGAAGAGCATGAAGAGCCAAAACCTGACCATCAAAACCCAGTATCGAGACCGCGAACTATGAGTGCAGCTGAGAGCGGCTGCGATGTCTGTCCCAGTAAAGAAAATGGCAGTGATTTCGACAGCGCTTCTGGAGCGCCTTTGGTCAAGGGAAGGAAGCTGCTTGTCCTGCCTACGGATACGAAAGGGCTTGCTGGTGCCATGTATATTGACCCAGCTCGGGATCGAAAGTGGCCGCAACTGAGCAGTTTGAACAGCAGGGATGATGAGGCTGAGTCTCCTGCAGTGAATGCCCTTCGAAGTTTGAGTCAGCCCCAGCCGAAGAAATCAGACTTAGAGTCTCAGAAGCTTCGGCGAATGTCCAGTGCCTTTGCGAATTCTTTCAACTTCCTTAGATCCAGGACTGCAACTACGCAATCGGGTGCTTCCACCCAGAGCCTGAGCCCGAGCCCCAAGTGGGACCTGCCATCGGGCAGAAGTAGCAAAAACAAAAGGAGCTTTGGTTTTCGAGACAGCGACCGCCGACGTTCGAATTTGCGCAAAGGAAAAGAATCTTCTGGTAGGCTCACACCTTCTAGTATCACACTGAGGAAAGCAAGCAACGCGAACGTGGTCACTCTACCCGGAAGCTCGATGAGTGCTTCATTGATTTACGAGGATGAAAACCTGCGCTCGTCTGAGGCGCCAGCAACTGAGTTGCTTGCATTCTACTCATCAAGGACTAATGAGTCTTCATCGCTCACGTCGTCCGATGTTCAATCTCCATGTGCCGCCTTGTCGCCCTTGACATTGATTCGAGACACGTCATCCAAAACCGAGCCACCACTTCCCCAGACAACGTCCCTGCCAGTCGTTCATTCTTCAGAGGTTCGACGACAGAGTGTCATCGCTGAGAACGCTCTTACGTTCATCGATGTCCATATCGCGCCAGGAACCTTTCTGGTGGATACAAAGTCTAGGAAACGATCATTAGCCGTTGCAGAACCGCCACCACGCCGGATCAGTGTCGTTCAATTTCGATCTCGGAATAGCATTCATGAGATCATATGGAGGGAAGATGAGACTACTGGTTGCAGCAGCCTTGCAAGCAGCTCGCACACCTCAGAGTCTCCACCTCGCATCGGCCAGTCAGTGCGGTCTGCCGAGCCTAGCCCGGAGGGCGAAGACGGCCATACGAAGGAAGGGCCAGTAACATCAGTGCCTGTCGATTCAGTGCCGTCATCCTTAATCGAGCAGCCGCAGGTCGGCCTCTTTCAATGGTCCTGGGGACAGACAGCGAATACGTCAGATGTTGCCTTACAAGAGAACGAGCGTAAGAGTGATTGTCCAGATCTGACGCGGTTGACAAGAGCCTCTGATCCTGAGTCATCCAGAGCGCGAACGATCTTTGATCCACACGGCACCATAGCGAGCCATAAGCGCTCAATGTCTGAGATCCAGGATATCCTGTCCTTCCCACCACTTCGCGACCGCAGCTCGACATGCGAATGGCAGAAAGGACCGCTTATTGACATCAATGCACCCTTGGTGGGCCGTGGCAATGAGTCTCAATTATATGAAGTGACCAAAACGAACGATGGAGTGTCTGCTGAACGGGGAGGTGGAGATGCTGGGTTGCTGCGTGAGGACTTCGGTGGTAAAAGATCGATTTCCCATCCGTGTGCTCCTGCGAGGAATGGGCTGAGTGGTAGAGTTGGCTCGAGCGTTGGGTCGAGTTCGCATGCGAGGGTCCATAATGGCCACAAGAGTCTCATTTGGTGAAAGGGTTTTTTTGTAGCCGTTGCTTTGCTGGCAGAGTAACATGGCCTTGGTGAACCGCTTTCCTGTTGATCTCGTCCTTGGGTTATCTAATTTTGGACTTCCGTATCAGACACTGTGCGAGGCCGAGAGAACTAACTATTGCATAACACTAATCTCATCTTCAACTATTTCTCTTTTCTTTTCAACAATTCAAAGGCGTAAGTGTCTTCTATTTTACTCTTGGATACTTCTTGAACGACTCCGCACTTGACCGACTCTGCACTTGCACGGCCTCCCTCTTCTCTCAAGTTTGAGGTAGAGTATAAAGACGAAGGATTTTGGGCTCGAATCCTGATGATACTAGTATCCTCTGTTTTAACAACCTTGAGATTCATTGCGGCTAGGCCTTGGCTACAGATCATTAAACGAGTACATGCCAGGACATGGTGCGAGATAAGTATCAAGCCTGTCAGAACGATGGGGGGTTTCAAACTGTTTTGTTCCTAGGGATAGAACAGTGTTGGTGACTGGAGGGCAATTTGCCACCTATTCTAATTCCTGATTCATCGGCCTATTCTTATCAAGAATTCCTGCTTGAGATACTTTTTCAGTTCCTATACGAAATATAGGAGATTTGATATAAGGCACCGTTTGCGGGTATTTCCGGTGTCCATACTCCATCTACAACAGAGGTAAATCGTTCCGATCTCTCGGGAATAGAATAATTTTGTTTTCAGACTGAGCGGTCTAAACCCTCTTTCTATTGGGGGTTGGTATAGCGGGCTTTTACTATACTTTCGCATCTCCCATACTCCAGAGTTCTTTCTATCACTGAGTCAATAGACAGGTTTTGCAGTCCCGATTTTAAGCGATTATTTAATATTATTTAATAGTTAATAGCTATATCAGGCTATAGTATTTACTAATTATATAGATTATTAAGTTAGTAATTTAATTATTAAATTACTATTTTAATATAAATAATAGCTTAATTAGGCTATTATTCTAATATCCTTTATAGTTAATCTATTACTTACCTATATTTATATTTATTCTATCCCTCCTATAACCTTCCTTTACTATTATTAATAGTTATTATATACCTCCTAGGCGTACTCTAAAGTCTTCTAAGGATATCCTAGGTACTAGTACCTTTACTATTACTATTACTAGTACGCCGGATCCTCCTTTTATATCTTTATAATTAAAGATCTTAATATAGCGTAATAAATATATAATTACTATATATCTATATAATTAGTAGGAAGATATTATTACTAGCCTTTATATAAATATACCTCTTATATCCTAGGAACCTTTTAATGATAATAATATCCTTCTCTTATATTCCTCTTAACCTACCCTATAGAAGTCCCCTTATAAAGAGAAAAGCTATAGGAAAGCTAGGCTATATAATATAGAGCTATTATAGTATTTAGGGAGGTATAAGAGAAGGGGGACTAGGAGCTTAGATATCTTATAATTAGATAGTTATAATAAGAAGTATAAGAGAGGTAGGTAGAAGGGATAAAGTATATATAAAGAAACGCTTCTTAATACTAAGGAGATAATAATACTTATTAATTATATACTTACTAAAGTAGGTATATATAGACTTTCTAGTATAAATTTATAGTAGAAGGATATATAACGGGACTTTAAGATATATACCTACTATTCCTACTCTTAGAATAGTTATTAATAAAAGGTAGTAGTACTACTT
>JAABUN010001236.1_pt1 | contig 58691 bp, 46 predicted proteins | sample 5559311 | NCBI WGS metagenome assembly JAABUN01 (sample SAMN10711877, study PRJNA513370) | rock metagenome | isolation source: Antarctica rocks | place: Antarctica: Victoria Land, Siegfried Peak sud
AGCAAAGACTACGAACTGCTCCCGGCCACCGGCGAGGCCTGGATCAATCTGGCGATGAGTCACCTCATGGCTCGCCGGTTGGCCGCATGATCTCTTCTCAGACAGGCTCTAGTGCCACACATCATCCGCACTCGCGGATTTAGGCCCTTCGCGTTCACGGTAGCCAGCTGAGGCGACGAGACCGCGGGCCTATCGGCGCGTCCCGGTTATCACGCACCTTCGTTTCACCGTCGACCCAGGTCCCGGCGCCGCAGACGACCGCGTACATGGGCGATCGTGACGAGATCGAGTAACTCGTCGCGGTTGGCGCGCTCGACGCGGGGATCATCCAGGCGCGCGACGCGGTCGCCAATATTGGCGGTAAGCGCGTTCTCCATAGGCTGCCTCACGGGTCGCGGCGGTCGGTCTGCCTTCCAGCATCCCGGCCGCCCCGCCGCCTGTCACGCCGCGGCGAAGGCGCCATTGCCGCGCGGATGTCGGCGGAGGTAGGACGGATTCTGAGCCGGTCGGTGACAATATGGCATCACGACGTCGATGTGGCGACGCAGCGCCAGGACTGTGGAAGGGGACCGCGAGCTGACGTGGTGAGCGCGGGACCGACAGGGGTGGGTGACACCGGAACGCGGGTGGCGGCGCTGGCGCGGTTGCACCGCGAGGTGGCGGGGTGCGCGTGGTGTGTGGCGGCGGGGTTCATTCCCGTGGCGCAGCCGATCTTCAAGGGCGCGATTGGCAACCGGGTGATGGTGGTGGGGCAGGCGCCGGGGGCGGTGGCTCACGAGCGGCCGACGCCTTATATGGGGGCGACTGGAAAAACCCTGCGTGCCTGGTTGGCGCGGGCGGGGTTCGGGGAAGGGGCGCTGCACGAGCGATTCTATCTAACGAGCTTGACGAAGTGCTTTCCGGGGTCAAGCGGGAGCGGAAAGGGGGATCGGGCGCCGTCGGCGGCGGAGATCCGGCTCTGCCAGGGACATCTGGACCGGGAGCTGGCGCTGGTGCGGCCGGAGTTGGTGCTGGCGCTGGGGCGGTTGGCGGCGACCTCCCTGGTGGGGCCAGCGCCACTAGCGGAGCTGGTAGGGACGGTGCGGGAGGGAGAGCGGGCGGGGCACCGGTTCCTGGTGCTGCCGCTGCCGCACCCGTCGGGGGTCTCGCGGTGGCTGAACGAGCCCGCGAACCAGGCGCGTCACGAGCGGGCGCTGGCGCTCTTGGCGGCGGAGCGGGTGCGGCGGGGGTTGTAACAAGAGCGTCCGCGGCGGGCACCAGCTGGGCGCTTATCAGGTTTATACACCAGTTGCCTCCGAAAGGCGTTTGGTAGGGGCGCTGCTTGCTGCGCCCGTCGCCCGAGGGCCGACAGAGGCGCCCCAAAGCCGAAGCGGAGGGAGTAGGTACCCGTTCCGCACACCGCTGTAACCTCTAGCTCGTCGTCAACGGCACCCGGACGACCACGACTCCGATCGCGCCCATGACCAGCGACCGCTCCGATGATGGAGGGCATCGGACGTGCATAGGAATCATCGGACGGTCCCGTGCGACGTCAGCGCCTGACGCGCGCCCGTCTCCCTCTTGTCAGACGCCCGTGAGGACCACCGATGGAGATGAATCCAACCGTCGAGCTCTATGACGCGCTGATCGTCGGCGGTGGCCCCGCCGGTCTCTCCGCCGCCGTCTACCTGGCTCGCTGGTGCCGGGCGGCCGCCGTCGTCAACTGCGACCGGCCTGGCCGCTCCGACTGGCCGCAAGTCAACCACAACTATCTCGGATTCCCCGAAGGCATCGCCGCCCGAGACTTGGTTGACCGCGGGCGGACCCAGGCGGAAACCTACGGCGCCCGGATCTACGACGCCGAGGTCGCCTATATCTCTCATGGTGACCATGAGGGCGTGTTCAAGATGGAGGCCCCAGACCTGACGCTGCGTGCCCGCGCCATCATCCTGGCCACCGGGGTCCGCAATCGGTGGGTCGAGTTCCCCGGCTTCGAAGAGTTCATCGGCCGTACCATCCACTGGTGTATCGTCTGCGACGGTTACGAGATGCGCGGCCAGCGGGTGGTGGTCGCGGGAAACGATGATCACACCGCCGAGATGGCGGTCCAAATGCTCCGCTTCACCGATCAGGTCACCGTCGTCACCAACGACGGCTCGCTGGGCATGTCGCCTGAACTGGTCGAACGACTCGATCAGCACCGCATCCGCCTCGTCGTCGGCCGGATCACCGGCGCTAAAGCCCGGAAACGGGGCATCCTGGCGGCGGTCCACCTGGGCGGTGGCGAGGAGATCGAAGCCGACCACCTCTTCAGCGTCCAGGGCTCCGAACCGAATACCGCCCTAGCGCGGGCTATGGGCGTACGCCTCAACACGGGAGGATTCATCGAGGCCGACGCCGAGGGGCACACGTCCGTGCCGGGGATTTTCGCGGCCGGCGACGTGACCCGGCTCCACGCCCATCAGATCGCAACCGAGGTCCACGAGGGCGCGGCCGCCGCCAATGCGTTGAACCACTATCTGTTCGAGAAGGACGAGGCCGCGTTTCAGACCGCGCGCGGCCGGGCTACCGACGGCTAGCGCTGGAAAATGTGGGCGGACCATCGTTCGCGCCGCCACCGCCGGGTTCGGGAACTGGATAATAGGGATCGCCTATGGTATGGTTATGATCTGTAAGGGATGCGCGGGTTCGCCGCGCGACAGTACGCCAATGCTCCCCTCTCATCGCGTGGCACGGGGGTCGTCGAGCCGTACTGACCGGCTCGGCCGTTTCCCGAACGTGATTTCGCTGTTGTGCCACGCTGTGAGGATATATCCTGTTGGTTTCCACCCTAAGAGACATTGAGGCGGGCGAGGCGATTGCCTCGTTTTCTGAGTTGCGCCTCAGCCCCGTTACCCTCCAGTCGCTCGGGCGCATGGGGATCGAGATCCCGACCCCGATTCAAGCGCAGACGCTGCCGGCACTGCTCGACGGACGCGACGTCATCGGTCAAGCTCGTACCGGCTCCGGCAAAACCCTCGCCTTCGGCATCCCAGCCATCGAGATCATCGATGCCCGGCAGCGCGCGGTCCAGGTGCTGGTCTTGACGCCGACGCGCGAGCTGGCCGTGCAGGTCGCGGGCGTCCTCGAAGAGCTCGGCGCCCCGAAGGGCGTCAGCGTCGGCCTGATCTTCGGCGGGCGCGCCTTCGGTCCGCAGCGCGATCTACTCCGGCGGGGGGTCAACATCGTCGTCGGCACCCCCGGCCGTGTCCTCGATCTGCTGAATCAAGGCGGTCTCTGGCTCGACAAGGTCCGCTTGCTCGTCCTCGACGAGGCCGACGAGATGCTCGATCGTGGCTTCGCCCCCGACGTCGAGCGGATCATGGCCCGGACCAATTCCAGCCGCCAGACGGCCCTCTTCTCGGCAACCGTGCCCGACTGGGTCCGCCAAACGGCGAGTAAGCACCTCGACCACCCCATCGCTGTCGCCGTCGATCCGAACCCCGAAGACGCCGCGCCGATCGAGCACTTCGCCTACGATGTCACCAATGGCGACAAGCTCGGGGCGCTCAAGGAGCTGCTCGACCATCGCGGTGACGGATCGATCATTGTCTTCGGCCGGACCAAGCATGGTGTCAAGAAACTGGCCCGCCAGTTGGAAGGGGCTGGCTATCCCGTCGCCGCCCTGCAAGGAAACCTCTCGCAGAACGCGCGCGACCGGGTGATGGAGGATTTCCGCTCCGGCGCCGTGCCGGTCCTGCTGGCGACAAACGTTGCCGCCCGCGGCCTCGACGTGACCCATGTCGGGCAGGTCATCAACGTCGAGCTGCCCGAGTCGCACGAGTTGCTCACCCACCGCATCGGGCGAACCGGGCGAATGGGCCGCCGCGGTCAGGCGATTACGCTGCTCGGACCCGAGGACGGCCCGAAGTGGCGCCAACTGGAGCGCGGGCTTGGCCGGCGCATTCCTCGTGCCCCATGGCGCGGCGCGCAAGCCGCGATCACGGGAGAGTCCTCCATCAGCGAGGCGACCCCGCCCGTCGTCAACGCCGCGCCGCTCCCGCCGCGGCCAGCCCAGCCCCGACCGGCGCCCCAACCACGGCGCGCCACCATCGCGCCAGATCGCCTCGCCGCGCCGGTTGCCGCCCCAGTCGCCCCGCCTGTCCGGTCGCTCCGGCCGGTCGCCCCGGCGCCTCGCCGGGCTCCCGACGCCATGCGTCCGGCGATGCCTGGGAACAGTGTCACGCGGGACCGCGATCGCGAGCGAGAGCGAGAGCGGGTGGAAGACATACGCGTCGACGCGGTCATCGCCGATCCGCGTCCGCTCCTCGCCTCCTACGGTCGCGATCCGCGCCGGCCGTCGTGGGTGGGTGGCGACGTGACCGTGACGCCTGCCGATGAGACGCTAGGGGTACCGCGACGACGGCGTCATCGCGTCGATTGCGCCAACTGCGGCCAGCCCGCCGAAGTGCCGTTCCGTCCCGATCCCACGCGAGCGGTCTACTGCGACACGTGCTTCCGCGAGCGTGGTCGACCCGCCCGGTCAACCGCCGGTATGCTCGCCCAGGTCTAATCCCGCCACGGTCGTGCCTGTTGCTCTCGACCCGGCGCCCGGTAGGCGGGCGCCGGATCGAGGTCTGACCTGAAACCCCTGGCGATCTCCTGGGTCGCCGGATGCGTTGCCGGGAACACGAGCAAGGCAACGAGCCAGGGCCGTGCCAGGTCCGGCTGCTTCGCTGCTTCGCTGCTCCGGCGGATTCGCGGGGCGTCGTACCACACACCGCTGAATCCCCCATCAGACCCGGCCAGGCCAACGGACCGTTTCGCCATGGCTCAGGACGCTAGTGGCGCGCCACGGATAATTCGCGCCTCCGGCGTGGCAGTGGTAGGGGCGACGCATGCGTCGCCCGGCACCGGCGGCGGTGCTGGAGGTACAAGCTATCCACCTGGCGGAACAGCGTTGACGATCCACTAGGCTGGAACCGCCTTCCCGACGACTCTTGAGTCTGGCGCCATCCGCGGACGGGAACGTATACTCCGGCCTCGTGACGCGTACCCCGCCGCCTCCGACCCATTGCGGTTCGGCCCCCCCGGCGCCAGGTGCCACCTCCCGGCTGGGCGCAGCGAGCATGGAGTCCAGAACCCTGGTGCGACGAACCTTCACCGCCGCTGCTGACTCCGCTCCTTCGTCACTGCCCGCGGACCCTGTCAATGACCTGACCAACGACCTCCCTCCGGACGAGGAGAAGTCGTCATCCGGCGCCCGTTCCTGGCGCGTCTGGCTTGGCCTACTGATCAGCGCCGGGTTCCTTGTTTACGCGTTCAAAGGTCAAAACCTCGGCGAAGTCTGGGCGGCGTTGAAGCGCGTCGACCTCCGCTGGCTGCCGCTCGGGTTGGCGCTCTATTTCGCTGGGGTCTGGATGCGGGCGGTCCGCTGGAGCGTCCTGCTCAGGCCCGTCGCGCCGGCGTCGGCTCGCGCCGTATTCCCAATCGTCCTTGCCGGTTACACCGCGAACAACGTCCTCCCGCTCCGGACCGGGGAGCTGGTCCGCGCCTACCTCCTCGGGCGCCGCTACGCGGTGCCGAAGACGAGCGCCCTCGCCACGATCGCCGTCGAGCGTCTCTTCGATGGCCTGACCTCGCTTGCCTTTCTGCTCGTGGCAACCACCGTCATCTCGTTCACCGCCGAGTTGCAACACCTGGCCATCCTCGCCTTCATCCTATTCTCGGCGGTTCTCTTGGGCTTGGTCGCGCTGACCCTTGGCGGCAGTTTCCGCGACCGTGTCTTGCAGCTCGTCCTCGGGCCGTTGCCCACTCCCCTCGCGGACAGAATCGAACGCTTGACCATCTCCTTTTTGAGCGGATTGGGGGTGCTGACCCGGCGGACCGATCTCGCCATCGTCGCCGCCACCTCACTCGTCGCCTGGGGCTTCGAGGCCTCGATGTACTGGACTATCGCCCGCGGCTTCGATCCCGAGCTCGCCAGCAAGATGGGACCCGCCGGCGCCCTGCTGACCACGGGCGTCGCCAATCTCTGGACCCTGATCCCCGCCGCGCCGGGGTACGTCGGGACGTTCGAAGCCGGTGTCCGCCTCGCCGTTCATGGCGCGCTTGGCGTGCCCTCGGGGCTTGCCCTCTCGTTCGCGATCCTGATTCACGCCGCTCTGTGGTTCCCGGTGACCATCTGGGGCGCGATCGAGTGGTGGCGCTTGCACCTGCTCCCCGCCGCGACTCCTTCGCCGGCTGCTCGCGGTGAGACGGCGGCCCGGTCGGCGAGCGCCGCCTCGATGGCGCGGGCCGATGCCCAGACGCGGCCGGGCCGTCTATCGCCCGCCGAGGCGCATGCCGCCGAGCAGGACGTCATCCACCCGTGACGGGAGGGGTGGAAGCGGCATGAACCTCCTCCACGCCATTATCCTTGGCATCGTCCAGGGTCTGACGGAGTTCTTGCCGGTCTCCTCGTCCGCCCACCTCATCATCGTTCCCTGGCTCTTCGATTGGGAGGAGCCCGGTCTCGCCTTCGACGCCGCGCTCCACCTTGGCACCCTGCTCGCGGTCCTCGCCTACTTCTGGCGCGATTTGCTCGGCATGCTTTTGGCGCTGCCACGGGCCGTGACCCGGCCCCGCGCGCTCCTCCGCGATCTGGATCCCGCCCACGGGTGGGACGCCGCCAGCGCCGACGCCAACGCCGAGGCCCGGCTCGCGCTCCTGATCGCGGTGGGGACGGTCCCGGGGCTGATCGCGGGTCTGGTTGGAGAAGGCGCCATCGACGACTTCTACCATCCTGGCGACACGACGCCCCACCGGGCGATCGTCGCCATCGCCATCGCCTTGATCCTGCTCGGGGCGCTCCTCTGGGTGGCCGAACGCGCGGCGGCCCACCAACGGCGGATCGGCCACCTGACCTGGCACGACACGCTGACGATTGGCCTCGCCCAAGCGACCGCGGTGGTGCCGGGTGTCTCCCGCTCCGGCTCGACGATCACGGCCGGTCTCTTCCAGGGCTTGCGACGGGTCGACGCCGCCCGCTTCTCGTTTCTCCTCGGTGTTCCGATCATCGCCGCCGCTGGAGCGAAGGGGCTTCTCGACATCCTCCAGGCGGGATTAGGTGGCGGCGATCTCGGTATCGTTCTCGTCGCGATCGCCGTCTCCGCCCTGACCGGGTTCGCGGCGATCTGGGCGTTGCTGCGCTACCTCCAGCACGCCAATACGACTATCTTCACCCTCTACCGGATCGGGGTCGGTCTCCTCCTGCTGTTCCTCGTCGTCGCCGGCGTCCGCTAGACCTCATCGCTCCGATCCTGGCCTCGCGCCGTCGCTCACCACTCCGCACCGGACACTTGCGTCTGCAGGAACGTCACGGTCGCCGCCGCGCTCGGATAGACCCTGGCGCCGGGTTGGGAGATCACGGACGCCGCTAACGCGCTGGCGAATTGAAGCCGCCGTCGTGGCTCCCAACTCTGGCGAACGCCATGGAGATACCCAACATCGAAGACGTCGCCCGCGCCGATCGTGTTCACCGCCGCGATGGGAAACGCGGGTACCTCGCACCAGGTACCTGCCCGGGCGTGGACCGCTCCCCCGGCTCCCCGCTTGAGCACGACCTCGCCTGTCAGTCCCTCGACTGCTCGCAGCGCGCCGCGCCAGTCCCGCGTGCCCGTCAGCCGGCGTAGCTCCTCCTCGTTGGGCATGTAGACGTCCACCTCCGCCAGCAGGGCGAATGTCTCGTCGCGCGTTCGCTCTCCCCAGCTAGCCGGGTCCCAGCCAGGATCGAACACCACCTGTTGGCCGCGGCCGCGGATCGTCCGGGCGTAGTCCAGCACCTGACCTGGCGAGAGCTTGGGCAACAGATAGTTCCCGCATAAGACGACCTCGCGACAACCGGCTATTTCATCGTCGTGGCGCTGAGCCACCGCGAGGTCCATCTCCGCGTGTGCCCCAAGCGTCGTCAGAATGCCCCGGCGCCCGTCCTCACCGACGAAGATCATGCCGAGCGAGGTGTCCTGACCGGGGAGAACCTCGATCCCCGACACCGAACAGCCCAGATTTCGCACGCCGTCGAGGACGACCTGCCCAAACGGATCATCGCCGACCGTCGACACGGTCACCACGTCGAGACCGAGTCCCCGGCTGGCTTGCAGCAGGTAGCCCGCCGTCCCGGCGAGCTCCAATCGCGCCGAGTCGACGATAAGCTCCTCGTCCCAATCGGGAAATCGGTCCAGCGAGCGAATCCAGAGGTCGACGTTGAGGTTGCCGACAATGCCGAGCGGCCGGTCCCCCCCGCTCACGCCGTCAGCCTCACGAGCGGCAGCAAGCGCGCCACGTCCCGCGGATCGACCACCCCGGGGGTTGGGTGGAGTGTCGCGGCAGTTCCCGCGGCGACGGCGGCGCAGAGCGCGGCGCCATCGTCGGCGCCATTCGCCTGGGCGCCGAGAAAGCCCGCCAGCAACGCGTCGCCGGAGCCGACCGTGCTCACCGCCCTGGTCGCGGGCGCGCTCGCGACCAGGACCGCGTCGTGGCTAATCAACGCGGCCCCGTCCGCCCCGAGACTGAGCAGGACCATCGCGGTCGGGGCCAGAACCGGTCCGATTAGCTCCCGTTGGGCAAAGGCGATTATCCCTGACACGTCCTGACTCGCGCCGATCAGGTCGGTCATCTCGGCGGCATTCGGTTTGACGAGGTCAGGGTGCGCCGCCAGTCCCCGCCGGAACGCATCGCCGCTGGAATCAAACGCGACCCGGACCGGAAACGAACGCATCGCGTCAATCAGTAGCGCGTAGAAGTCGGTCGGAAGCCCCGGTGGCAGACTTCCCGAGATCACCGCTGTCGCCACCCCCGGCAGCCGCTCACCGATCCGATCGAGGAGCGCCTGCCCGTCGCCGGGGCTGACCGGCACGCCCGGTTCCAGCAACTCGGAGACGGTGCCGGACCGCTGCTCGATCACCGCCAGCGAGGTCCTCGATTCTCCAGCCACCCGCACGAATCCGGTCTCGACGCCCTCAACTCGCAACGCGTTCTCGATGTACTGGCCCGCCTGCCCGGCGACGAAGCCGGTGGCGACGACGTGATGACCCAGGGTCGCCAGCACCCGGGCCACGTTGTTCCCCTTCCCACCCGGCACGATCCACTTCCGCCGCACCCGATTGACCTCGCCGCGCGAGAACTCCTCCAACGCGTAGGCTGTGTCGATCGACGCGTTGAGCGTCACGGTCAGGAAGCTCATCGTCCCTATTCCACGCCATCCGCCCCCACGACCAACGCGCCTCCCCAGCACTCCGCACTCAGCACTCAGCACTCCGTCCTGGCCCGAGCTTCACCACCTGATTCAGGTAGCGCGGCCGGTCGGGATCGAGACCCACGGTCAAGGCCCGGTGATAGGCGAGGAGTTGCAGCGGAGGGAGATAGAGGACGCACCGGGCGATATCGGACAGATCGGCCGGCATCTCCAGCGCGAGGTCCGCGTTTGGACCCCCTCCCGGCGCCAGCGTCGCCAGATAGGCCCCGTGACTCCGCACATCGTCTCCCACGGCCGGCGTCAGCGCTTCCTCCCGTCTCCCTTGGAGCAGAATCACCGCCGTCCCCGGATCGACGACCGAGATCGGACCGTGCCGGAACTCCAGGGGGTTGTACGCCTCGCAGGGAGTCTGCGTCATCTCCTTGAGCTTGAGCGCCCCTTCCTCCGCCAGTGGCGCGTTTGGCCCCAAACCAAGGTAAATGAACCGCTGCAGTTCGGTATTCCGCCCCAGGAGCTCGGCGAACCGCTCCTGCCGCCCCAGGTCATCGCTCAACAAGCGCGGCAAGCGGGTCAGCTCTGCCTGAAGCGCCTCGTCCTCAGCCACGATCGCGGCGATCGTCTGCAACGCGAGCAGCATGCTCGTGAACGATTGGGTCATCACCACCGACCGCTCCTCGGCGTGGGGTAGCTCGACCGCGTAGGTCGCCCGCGCCGCGAGCGCCGTGCCGGTGGTACAGGTGATGGCTACGGTCGCGACCACATGCGGGCGGCGGTTGAGGTCATCCAGCGCGCTCACCGCCTCCGAGGTCGCCCCGGAGCGGGAGATGACGAAGGCGAGAACCGGTACCGCGCGCGGCACCGTCGAGTCGGGGGAGAGAAAAACCTCCGAGCCGGGAACGGCGGTCGCCACATGTCCCGTAATCTCTTGAAACGTATGCGCCGCGCACTGCGCGATGTAGAGCGAGGTGCCGCACCCGACGAAGAGGAAATGGGTCTGGGGATCGAGCGAGATCTGGGTGGCGATGCGTCGCCATTGCTCGCCCGTGTCTCGCAGCGTTTGCTCCCAGGCCCGCGGCTGGTTGGTGATCTCGGCGTACGTTAGGCTCACGCTGGCTCCTCACCCCGGCGGTCAACAGGACGCGCGAGCGCGGAAGACGGAGCAATCCTCAGGGCACGAGTCGCGCCCGCCCTGTTCCTCTCCTCGTCGCCCACCTATTCTTGATGGATGCTTACACGGTGTCAAGCACGGATACGCGTCTCGTCGATGAGGATGTATGATCGAACGTGACGAATCATGCGCACCTCGTTTCCCAGAAGGTTGGGAAAGGCACTGGCGTGACGATGCTTGATGCGGAGCGGCGGCAGCGGATCGTGGCCCTCGTGGAGCGGGACAACGGCGCCACCGTTGGTCAGTTGAGCAAGCAGTTCGGTGTCAGCGACGCGACCGTCCGGCGCGATCTCCTCCACCTCAGCCAACGCGGTCTGATCGAGCGCGCCCACGGTGGCGCCGCGCCGCGCCGAGGTCGGCACCTCCACGGTCTTCCCGAGCCACCGTTGCTGAAGCGCGCCCTCGTGGAAACGGAGGCGAAGCGGCGGATCGCCGCCGCCGCCGCCGCGACGGTAGTCGATGGCGAAACGATCATCGTCGCCGGGGGCACCACGACCGCCGAGATGGCGGGCCACCTCGCCGAGCGCCGTCGCCTGACGGTCCTCACCAACGCCCTCAATATCGCTCTCCTGCTCGCGCCTCACCCAGGCCTGACGGTGATCGTCCTGGGCGGCGCCGTGCGGCAGACGGAGTTGACGATGCACGGCTCGCTGGCGGAAGACGCGCTCGTGAATCTCCGCGCCGCCAAGCTCTTCTACGGCACCCCGGCGCTCCACGCCGGCCACGGTTTGTCGGTCCACAATCTGGCCGAGGCCCAGACCGATCGCGCCCTCATGGCGGCGGCCGAACAGGTCGTCGTCCTTGCCGACCACACGAAATTTGGTCAGATCACCACTATGCGGGTCGCCCCGATCGCCCGCGTCCATCGCGTCATCACCGATCTCCAAGCTCCGGCGGAGGAGGTCGCGATTCTGCGCGAGCATGGCGTCATCGTCGACCTCGTCTAGCCAGTCACCGGCTGACCAGGTGGTTGATCACGTTCAATCACCTTTGCGCACATCGCGTCTTGACAAGCATGATTGCTCGTGCCAGTATACGGTCCATCATTCCCAGCCAGACGTAGGATGGAGGGTTGCCGCCAGCGCCCCATCAGTCCGGAAACGGTAGCGGATACGGCGCACGCCCGGTGGTGTCCGTTTCGCACCCCGAACCCAGTGATGGGTAAAGCGTGGTGGTAGAAAGCGAAGGAGGCACATTCGTGAGCTGGCGCAATGGTATCGATCGGCGTGGACTCCTTAAGCTCTCCGGCGGCACGGCCACGGGGCTGGCGCTTGGCCGCTACCTGGCCGCGGACGCCGCCCAAACCGCCGCCCCTGCCGATGCGACCGCCGCCGCGAACGCCACCGCCACCGCTGAGGCGAAGGGCGTGGTCGTCACCACCCCGATCGCCGGCAAGACGAATGTCACCTGGTGGACACACAACAACCCCACCTTCGTCGCCGCCAACAAGGAGCTGATCGCCAAGTTCGAGCAGGCGAACCCCGACGTTCACATCGTGTACCAGTATTTTCCGTACGATGTCTTCGTCCGCAAACTGCAAACTGGGTACCGCTCTGGAACCGTCGCCGATATGCAGCAGATGTTCGGCACGTGGGTGACCGAGTACGCGCACAACGGCTTGCTCGAACCCGTTCCTGGCGACCTCGCCTCCGGTATGAAGGAGCGCTTCTGGCCGGCCGCCCTCGGCGCCTACGAGTCCGAGGGGCAGTTCTACGGCATGCCGAACGAGTACAACCTCGAGAATGGCGGCATGCTCGTCAACCCCGCCCTCCTCTCGCCAGGCGGTGTCACGGCGCCGCCGACCACCTGGCAGGATCTCGTCAGTGACGCGGTCAAGCTAACCAAACGGGACGACAAAGGACGCATCAGCCAGGCGGGGTTCGCCTTTACGAACAACGACACCATCACCTTTTTGTTCCTCTCGATGATCCTGCAGCAAGGGGCGACCTATTGGGCGGATGATGGCGTCCACATCGACTTCTCGACCGATGCCGCCAAGAAGGCGTGGCAGGACGAAACCGACCTCGCGACCAAGCACAAGGTCGATAACGAGCAGTCGTACACCGGCGATAGCTACGAAATCTTTTTCCAGGGCAAGGCGGCGATGGCGATGCGTGGTCCCTGGGTCATCGCCGCCGGCAAGGAGCAGTTCCCCAAGCTCGCCTTCCAGTACGTACCCGTGCCTCCCTACCAGGGGACCAAGCCCCTCTTCGCCGCCGAGTCGGGTTGGGGTGAGGTCGTCAACGCCAAGACCGAGGCGGACGCCAAAACGGGAGCCTGGAAGTTCATCGACTTCATGCACCAGCCGGACAACCTGCGGGGCTGGAACATCAAGACGTTCACCGTTCCGTCGCTCCAGGCGTTGAAGGACGATCCCCAGATACTCCAGGCCGCGCCAGACCTCAAGACCTCCTTCGCCGTTCTTCAATATGGCCAGTGGGTCGGTTTGGTGCAGGACCGGGATCGCTTCTGGCAATACGTTCACGATGCCTTCACCAATGTCGAGTTGGGGCGCAAGAAGCCCCTCGACGCGCTCGCCGAGGCCGAGAAGCAGATCAACGCCATGATCGACGAGAAGGTCGGGCCGTAGGGCTTCGCGGAAGCACGGCGACCGGAGAGGCCCCATGGCGACGACCGCCCGAGCCGCGCCGCGTGCCGCCCGCCGGGTGGCGAGCGCCAGACGCCACCCGCCCGGTTACGCGAGCCAGATGGTCTTTGTCGTGACCGCGCTGGTTCCGATCATGGCGCTCTTCGCGGTCTTCGCCTTCGCGCCGATCGCGATCGTCGCCTGGTTGAGCCTGCACCGGTATAACCAGCTCTCGCCGGCGGTCCCCTTTATCGGACTCAAGAACTACGCGTTCGCCTTCGGGCAGGACCCGTTCTTCCGTAACGCCCTCGGCAATACCCTTAAGTACGCGCTCGTCGCGGTGCCCCTCAACATCGTGATCTCCTTGCCGATCGCGCTCGCGCTCAACCAGGTCCAGCGGCTGCGCGCCGTCTTCCGGACGGCCTTCTTTCTGCCAACCATCGCCTCGGCTGTTGCCGCCTCCCTGATCTGGCGCGCCGTCTACGATCCCCAATCGGGCCAGCTCAACAACCTTCTCGACCGCGTTGGTCTGCCGACTCACGCCTGGCTCGCCGACCCGGCTACCGCCCTCTGGGCGGTGATGGCCACCGCCATCTGGCAAGACCTTGGCTACAACATCCTCGTCTTCCTCGCCGGTCTGCAGACGATTCCCGAGGACTTCTACGACGCGGCCAAGGTCGATGGCGCCGGACCCTGGCCACGCTTCGTCGATATCACGATCCCGCTCCTGAGCCGGACCCTGCTCTTCGTCGTAGTCCTGACCATGATCTCCTACCTCCAACAATTCACCCACGTCCAGATCATGACGCAGGGCGGCCCCGTCCATAGCAGCGAGACCCTCGTCCTCTACGTCTACCTGAAGGGTTTTCAAGATTTCCGGATGGGCTATGCCTCCGCGATGTCGATGGTTTTAATGGCCGTCATTCTGGTCATGACCCTGCTCCAAATGCGATTGCTCCGCACCCGTTGGGAGTATTGACCGTGGCCGATCAGCTTGCCCGACCACTGCCGCAGTCGCGCCGGCCGCTTCGCGCCGCCGGCGTCTGGCTCCTCTACGTGGCCCTGGCGATCCTCGCCTTCCTCTTTGTCCTGCCGTTCCTGCTGATGCTCTCCAGCGCCTTCAAGACCGCCGCCGAGATCATCAAAGTGCCGCCTTCGCTCCTGCCAGAGCATCCCTCGCTCTCCAGTTTCCGCACTGTTCTTACGGAGGCGCCCTACTTCACTTGGTATCGCAACAGCCTGGTCGTCGCCGGGGCAGTCACGCTGCTGACGCTCTTCACCAGCTCGCTCGGCGGCTACGTCTTCGCCAAGTTCGATTTTCGGGGCAAGAACGCCTTGTTCCTCCTGATCCTCAGCACGATGATGGTCCCCTTCCCCGTGCTGCTCATCCCCACGTACCTGATCGCCGACTACCTCAACCTCCTCAATACCCTCTGGGCGCTGATCATCCCCGGCATCGTCAGCGCCTTCGGCGTCTTCCTCATGCGCCAGTTCATCGCCGGCATCCCGACCGATCTGATCGAGGCCGCCCGTCTCGACGGCGCCTCCGAGTTCTCCATCTACGCCCGCATCATCGTTCCCTTGGTCAAACCGGCGCTGGCCGCCCTCGGCGTCTTCACCTTCCTCAACTCGTGGAACGATTACCTCTGGCCGCTCGTCGCCGTCGACGACCTGAACAAGAGCACGCTGCCGCTCGCCCTCTCCTTCTTCAATAGCGCTCAGGCGCAGCGATATGACCTCGTCATGGCCGCCTCGGCGATGGCCGTCATCCCCGTCGTCATCATCTTCGTCATCTTCCAGAGGCAGATCGTCAACGCCTTGGTGCTGGCCGGTCTTAAGTAAGCCCACAAGCTCGGTCATCAGGAGCCTTCATGGACGACGTCAAAGTGGTCATCATCGGCGCCGGGAGCACCGTCTTCACCCCTGGGCTGATCGCCGACCTCGCAAATTCGAACCATCTCCACGACGCCACGGTCGCTCTAGTCGATATCAAACCCGCCGCCGTCGAGACGATGCGCCGGTTCGCGGAGCGCGTCGCCCGCGAGCGTGGCGTCGGCCTCCGCGTCGTCGCCGCGACCGATCGCCGGGACGTCCTCCCCGGCGCCACCTTCGTCACGACCACCATCGCGGTTGGTGGCGCCGCCGCCTGGGAGCGTGATCTCCGCATCCCCGAGCGGCATGGTGTCCACCAAACCGTCGGCGACAGCGTCGGACCGGGAGGAGTCTTCCGGGCCCTGCGCCACGTCCCGGAGCTTGTGGCCATCGCCCGCGATATGGAGGAGCTCTGCCCGGACGCCTGGCTCTTCAACTACACCAATCCGCTCTCCGCCCTCGTCCGCGCCGTTCACAAGACCAGCCCGATCCGGTGCGTCGGGCTCTGCCACGGCATCCTTCACACCCGCCACGTCCTAGCCCGCGATCTCGACGTCCCAGCCCACGAGTTGAACGTCGTCGCCGCCGGTGTCAACCATCTCTGTTGGACGCTCGATCTTCGCCATCACGGTCAGGATCTCTACCCGCGGTTGCGGGCCAAGCTCCGCGCCGAGCTGGCCGCCCCTTCCGCGCTCTACGGCGATGGCGCCTACGACGCCTTTCAGCAGGTTAGCGCCCGGCTGACCGCGCTCTACGGCTTGTACCCGTCGCCGGGCGACCGCCACGTTGCCGAGTTCTTCCCCTACTTCCTGCACGGAGACGGCGGCCAACTCCCGTACGGCACCCAGGCTGGCCTGGACTTGACCAACGAGATCTTGTCGACCAAGGACACCCTTTGGGAGCGCATCACGGCGCAGGCCGAGGGAACCGCCCCTCTCGACGACGACCTGTTCGCCGAGACCCGGGAGGGGGAACGCGTCGTCAGCATCATGGAGGCGATCCTGTTCGACCAGCCGCTGCTGGAGCTGGCGGTCAACGTCCGCAATGACGGGCTGATCCCTCGCCTCCCCGATTGGGCTGTCGTCGAGGTGCCAGGGCTCGTCAGTGGCTACGGCGTGCGCGGCATTGGGGTCGCTCCGCTGCCCCAAGCGATTGCCGACATCCTCCGCGCCCGCGTCTATCAGCAGGAATTGACCGTCGACGCCGCCCTGACCGGTGACCGCGCCCTCGCGCTCCAAGCGCTCCTGGCCGATCCCCTCATTCCCCGCCTGGAGACGGCGGAGGCGATGCTCGACGAAGCCCTCGCCGCCCACGCGCAATACCTCCCCCAGTTTTCCCGAGCGCCCGCATCCGCTCCACCCCGAGCCCTCAGCGACGCCGCCGCGTAGCGCGTGTCGCCGGCCGCGCTGACCGCTCGGCTGACGACGGCGCGTGATGGTGAGAACGCCCCACCCGGTATGATCCGTCGAGGCCGATGGAGCGGTTGTTCAACGCCGATGGGACTGGTAGCATCGCGGCGCGGCTCACCTCGCCCCACGGGCGCCGGCCGTGGTCTCGGCCCGCTCCGTCGACGCGTCACCGCCGGTTCACCGGCACCGCGGGGAGCATCGCCTTCCCGCCGGCGCCGGCTGCTCCAGGTGGGTAGGCCGCACCCACCTGATCGGCATCGCGGGTGCATGGTGAACCGGCCACCGGGTTTGCCCGACGATAGGCATCGACACGCGGGATGAGGAGTCCGCCATGGCGTCCGTCGACCGGTCGCAGCCGTCCAGTCTTCCAGTCTCCAGCCGCGTGGAAGACAACCCCCTGCCACGATCGGTCATTCGCGGTGGGGACTACGCGCTGCTCGACGGCGAATGGCGATTTCAGTTCGACCCTGTCGACAAAGGTCTCGTCGAAGAGTGGTACCGCGGGCACGATTTCGCCGCCAGAATCGAGTGGCCCGGCGCGATCGAGGCGGTGCTCGAAGAAGTCGTCACGCGCTCGTCGGAAGGTGAGGTGCTCTCCGCGATCCGCTGGCCGGAGGCGGTTCCCGGGACGATTGCCGAGGCGCTGGCGCGGTCGCCGGACGGTGGCATCATCGCCTGGTACGAGCGTGACTTTACCGTACCGGATGGGTGGGACGGCAAGATCGTTCAGCTCACCTTCGGCGCGTGCGGCTACGAGACCCGGGTCTGGCTCAATGGCCACCCGCTCGCGACCGTCGAGGGGGAGACCGTCCACCTCGGCGAATACACCTCCTTCAGTTACGAGCTGCCGGCGGCGCTGCTCCGCCCCCGCAACCGGCTGACCGTGCGCATCGTCGACACGCTCGACGCCGACATCCCGCGCGGCAAACAAGCCTCGCGCGTCTACCAGCGCGGCGGTATCTGGTACCAGACCATCAGCGGTGCCCTGCGGAGCGTTTGGCTGGAACCGGTCGACCGCAACCGCCTCCGCTCCCGGCTTGCCGTGCGAGCGGAGATCGCGAGCCGTCTGGTCGAGTTCACCGTGACCGCGCGCATTCACGATCCTGGCCCCTACGTCCTCCGCCTGACGGTGACGCCGCGCGGCGAAACGACCCCGATCGTCGCCGCCGGCGAGTTTCCACTCCATCTCCGGTCCGGCGAGTCTCGCCAGCGGCTGACGCTCGCCCTGCCCAACGCCGCGCTCTGGTCGCCGCGCCGGCCTACCCTCTACACCGTCCAGGCCGAGCTGCTGGATCAGGCGGGAGGGTGCTCGCGCGTCCGCGCCTCGTTCGGGCTGCGCCAGATCGAGCGGCGCGGGCGCCGGGTCTATCTCAATAATCGCCCGCTCTACCTCGACGGCATTCTCTACCAGCCTGGCACCTCTACCTATGAAGAGATGGGCCGTCACTTACGGGCGATCAAGGCGCTCGGCTGTAACCTCGTTCGCATCCACATCGCCGGCATCGACCCCCGCATCTACGACTTGGCTGACGAGCTCGGTCTCCTCGTCTGGGTCGAGGTGCCCAGCCCCCACGCGTCGAGCGAGCGGAGCCGCGCCGTCCACCGGGCGGAGGTGCTGCGGATGCTCCCCTGGGTGAGCAGTCACCCCTCGATCGCGATCTGGAGCCTCTACAACGAGGATTGGGGCGTGGAGGACATCGCCGAGAGCGAGGCGGCGCGCACCTACATCGCGGAGATCCGCGCCGAATTGCGGCGGCGGCATCCTGGCGTCCTGGTCGTCGACAACGACGGCTGGAACCACGTCTCGGTCGAGGGGGAGCTGCAGAGCGACTTGCTCACCGCCCACGTTTACACCACGTCGACCGACGCCTGGCGCGCTACCCTCGATCGCTTGGTCGCCGGCGACCTGACCGGGGTGGCGGTGCGACCATTGGTCGTCGGCGATCCGTTCTTCTATACCGGCCAGGTGCCGCTGGTGGTCAGCGAGTGGGGCGGCTTCGGCTTCACCCTCTACGGCGGACCGGGTGAGGCGGGCGAGCGGACGAGACTCATCCGCGACTTTAAGCGGGAACTGCGGACGCGCGGTATCGCTGGCGACGTCTACACCCAGGCGACGGATATCGAGGACGAGCGCAACGGGATCATCGACGCGGCCACGGGCGCGCTGCGCGTACCCCAAGGCATCCTTGGCTCCCGCCGCTCCCCAGTGCCAGCCAACGAGGTCGTGGTGGTGCAGGAGACAGGCGACGTGCCCGATGAGCACGCCGCGCGCGATGCGGCCGCCGCGATCGCCGCCGCCCTGGCGACGGTGCGGGTCCCGGCGGGGACGGTGATCGTGCATCAGGGGGCGCCGGCGGACTCGTTCTTTATCATCGTCGACGGCGAGGTCGAGGTGCTGCGCGAGGAGAACGGCCAAACCCGCCGCATCGCCAGTCTTGGGCGCGGTCAGTTCTTCGGCGAGGTGGCCATCTTGCGCGATACCCAGCGGACCGCCAGCGTCCAAGCGACGGTGCCCACCACGCTGTTGACGATGGAGCGCGAGGCCTTCAGCGATCTGGTGGCCCGCTCCCTTGGCACGACGACCGACTTCAGCCGGGTCATCCAGCAGCGCCTCCTCGGGCTGGGAATCACCGTTGGAGCGTCCGGCAAGCCCCTGGCGTGACGCGGTTCCCGATCCGCCTCGGCCGCTCCTGACCACCGTCTCGCCCGGCCGGAAGCCCTCACCCCCGACCCCCTCTGTCCAGGACAGTTCATGCTTTGGCTCTCGGTAGCCGATTATCGGCGCGGCGCCGGTGCCCTGAAGTAGCCTCCGTGCTTCGCGCCGCGCCAGTATCGGTCGTGCGGACGCGACGTCGGGTTGGGTGACCGGCCGCCACCACCGCCTCTCACGACCCAAGCGGAAACCGTCCGGGAGCGCGAGCCCAGCCCCGGAGGGGCTTCGTGGGGTCAGCCCGGGTTATTGATCCCCGGGCGTGTGACCGATTGCCCACGCACCCACTGCTCGCCGCCGCTGGGTGCCGGCCGCGCTTACACCGGTCGCTCCGATCCCACGGTGGCAGCAAGTCCCGCGTGGCGCTCGAAGATGGGGCGATAGATGCGGTCGGGCGTCAGTGGCAGGTCGCGGAAGCGGACGCCGGTCGCGTCCTCCAACGCGTTAGCCAGCGCCGGCGCCACGGGATTGATTGGGCACTCCCCCATCCCCTTCGCCCCCAGGGGACCGATCGTGTCGTGGGTCTTCGCGAAGTTCACCTCGGTGCGCGGGATGTCGGCGAAGGCTGGAATGCGGTAGTTGCGGAACGTCGGGTTGACGACCTGGCCCTGCTCGTCGAGCACCACCCGCTCGTAGAGCGTCCAGCCGACCCCCTGGGCCACCGCGCCCTCGATCTGCCCGCGGCACTGCATCGGGTTGATTACCACCCCGGCGTCCGCCGCGTGAACGCTCTGGAGAATGAGAATCTCCGCCGTCACGCGGTGGACCGCGATGCGGAATCCCTGGACGTTGAACGCGACACTGCGTGGCGCGCCATACGCCTTGCGCGCCGTCTTCAGCTGATGTCCAGTGCGCTCGGCGGTCGCGAAGAGCGCGGCGAGCGTGATCCGGACCCCGTTGCTGCTAACCGCCTCCTCATCGAGGACAGCCGTCGTGCGATCAACCGCGCATTCGGCCGCTGCAAAATCGAGAATGTGGTCGCGAAGCGCCTCGGCCGCCAGCCAGACCGCTTTCCCCGCGACGAAGGTTCCGGTGCTGGCGAACGCCCCGGTGTCGAAACCCGTTCGGTCGGTATCGGATTGGACGATGTGCACGCGCGACGTGGTCGTACCCAACGTGCTGGCGGCGATCTGGGTGTGTTGGGTGGTCGTGCCGTTGCCGAACTCGCAGGTGCCGATTGCCAGGAGATAGGTGCCGTCCGCTTCGAGGCTGAGGCGCGCCTCCGAGCGGTGCTCGGTCGGCGGCGCCGTGTCGTGCATCGCGAAGGCGACCCCCTGGCCGACGAGCCACTCGTCGCCCGGCGGCGCGGCGACCCCGTTGCCTCGGGTGAGCGTGTCCCGGACGAGGGTGAGGCATTGATCGAGACCGTAGCTTCCGAACTCGGCGTCGCTCGCCTCATCGCCGAGCGACAGCATCGGGTCGCCAGGTTGGACGACGTTTCGTTGCCGCAGCTCGAACGGGTCGCAGCCAACGAGGCGCGCCAACTCGTCCATCGCGCTCTCGATGGCGAAGACCGTTTGGGTGAGCCCGTAGCCACGGATCGCCCCGGACGGAATGGTGTGGGTATAGACCGCGAAGGCGTCGACCTTCTTGTTCGGACAGCGATACAGCGCGACCGATTCGCCGCAGGCGTGGTAGAGCGTTTCGCCCCCGTGGTTGCCATAGGCGCCCGTGTTCGACACGATCCTCAACTGCATCGCGGTCAGCGTCCCGTCGCGCCGGGCACCCAGCTTGATCGTCGTCCGCATCGGGTGGCGGGTCGTGCTGCCGATGAACTCCTCTTCTCGGGTGAACTCGAGCTTCACCGGTCGCCCGGTCTTGAGGGCGGCGAGGGCGCAGAGATCCTCTGTGAGCACCTCTTGCTTGCCGCCAAAGCCGCCGCCCACCCGTTCACAGAAGACGCGGACGTTCTCGGGATGCAGGCTAAAGAGGTAGCAGAGCTTGTCTTTGGCGATGAACGGGGATTGCGAGCTGGTGCGGACGTTCAGCCGCCGCTCGTCGTCGAGCCAGGCGATCGACCCGTGGGTCTCCAGGTGGGCGTGCTGGACTCGATGCGCCGAGTACGTGGCCTCGTGGACAACGTCCGCTTCCGCGAACCCGGCATCGACGTCGCCGATGTGCCCGTGGATGTCGAGGAGCACGTTGCGATCGGGATGGCGGATAAAGGTGTCTCCGTTCTTTTCGTGAACGACCGGCGCTCCGACCCGCATCGCCTCCTCCGGATCGAAGACCGCCGGCAGCACCTCGTACTCGATCTCGACGCGGCGGCATCCTTCCTCGGCGGCGGCTTCGCTGTCGGCCAGCACGGCCGCCACCCGTTGTCCGACGAACCGGACCACGTTGTCCAGCATGTAGGTATCGTTGGGGTCAACCCGGAAGTCATCGTGGATCGCGGTGGTGTACAGGCGCCGTGGCACGTCCTCCCAGGTGAAGACCTCGTGCACTCCCGGCACCGCCAGCGCCGGGCCCTTGTCGATCGAGACGACCCGCGCGTGAGCGTGCGGCGACCGGACCAGCTTGAGGTGCAACAAACCCTCGACGTCGAGGTCCATGGTGTAGCGAGCGGCGCCGGTGACGACCGCCTCGCCCGCTGGCGCGCCCACGTTCGCTCCAAGCGCCGCACCTGGTCGATCGACCTCGACCGCCGCGACGCCGTGGATCGCGTCCTCGATGGCGTGATAACCGGTGCAGCGGCAGAGGTTCCCTTTGAGGAACCGCGGCAAATCTTGGCGAGCCTCCTCACTGAGGGCGGCCGACGACATGATCATGCCGGCGGTGCAAAATCCGCACTGGAACCCCGGCGCTTCCAGAAACGCCCGCTGCATCGGGTGCAACGTCCCGTCTTGGCCGAGCCCCTCGATCGTCGTCACCTGGCGGCCAGCGGCGCGAAACGCCGGCGTGATGCAGCTATGGATCGGGGTGCCATCGAGCCAGACGGTGCAGGCTCCGCAATCGCCCGCGTCGCACCCTTTCTTGACGCCGAACCACCCAAGTTCCCGGAGGAAGGTGCGGAGACACTGGCCCGCCTCCGGCTGGTTGGAAAACGCCTTGCCGTTGACGTGGTAGTTCATCTGCAACCCCTTAGGCGGCCGCTCTGGCCGCGAGTTCGGCGCGGATCTCCTCCGCGAAGTGGAAAGTGAGGTGCTTGCGGTAGTCCGGCGCGCCGTGGACGTCGTCGTGGTAGTCGGTATCTGGGATTGCGTCGTGGACGCGCTCCCGCAGCGCGCGGGCGTCTGGCAGCCGATCGAAGGTTAGTCGAACCGGCCGCACGGTTGCCGCCGAGACGGTCAGCATGAACGTTCCGTCCCGCGGGCAGAGCGTGCCGATCAGCAGCGCGGTCGAGCGCCCCAGGTGGGTCAGGGACATGCGACGGAACGCGGTGCGCTTCCGCAGCGCCGAGAGTGGGAGGTCAATCGCCCGCAGCAAATCGCCCGGTTGGAGAATATTTTCGTGGTTCCCCGTCACGAATGCTTCGGCGGCGACGCGGCTCTCGCGGCCATCGGCCGGCAAGAGGCTGTAGCTGCCTTCGAGCGCGACCGCCAGCGACGTCATCGGGCCGGCGGGCAAGGACATGCAGATGTTGCCGCCGACGGTGGCGGCGTTCCAAATCTTGAACGATGCCAGAAATGCCCGGCAGCACTCGCCAATCAGGGGCGCGGCTATCCACTCCGGAGGCGCCACGAACGCGTTGAGCTCGGTGATCGTGCAGGTCGCCGCGATCCGTAGTCCCTCCTCGCTGACGGTCAGCGGCTCCCAGGCGAACCCCCGCAGGTCGAGGAGACGGCGCAGGTTAGGCTGCGGCTCGGAGAAGAGCCAGGTCCCGCCGGCGAGCCATCCGTCACCTTCCCGCCAGGCGAGCTGGTCATCCCCGGCGCCGTTCGCGGGCCGCACGTCCGTGATGGTATTGAGGTTCACTGGGCGCTCCTCCGTAAAGTAAAGGGTCGTTCGCTTGAGGACGATGATGGAGAGGAAACGTGTCCGCGCCAGACGCCACTCCGGCGCCGGGGAGCGGGCATTGGGCTGCCTTCCCGCGAGAGCCGAGCGGGCGCCCCTGAACGCTGATTGCCGCCTATGGCCGTCCGCCTTCTCCTCGGCCGCTCGAGTGGCCGCATAGCAAAAGTCCCGCGCGAGCGCGGGGCGAGTGGGGATTGAGAGGTCCGCGCGGACCTCTGATGGCTGGGGCCGCGCCATCATTTGTTCTCAAACTGATCACACGGTACACCTGATCGGATCACGCGCGCAAGGGAAGTGTCGGAATTGGGCGTGCGCACCCTCGCGCCAGCATCATTGCTGGGAATTGCCGACCAGCTTCGTCCTCTTCATCAAGAGATTCGTGGTAGCGAATCGACGCGGCGAGGAGTCGAGCCGTGCCTCAGATGGCGTGGGTGCCTCGCGGCCGCCGAATGTCTGAGCGCCGCTATCACGACCGGCAGCTAAGGCTGGCAGCGCGTCGTCCCCTAAGCCGCCTAGCCGGTACGCCGTGAGCCGCGGACACCCTCCGCGACGCTCCGGAGGCCGCTTGCCTGGGCAGACATCCCGGCGCGTTTTCACGGAAGCTCCCGAAACAGGATGGCGATGGTGTATAGTGCCGTTTGGATGACCCAATAACTAAATAGCCGAACAATTGAATGACCCGATCGCCAGTTGATACCGGTCTGGATCCGTCGCTCGATGCCCGTCAGGAGGGATGCGTGATGCGTCGTCTGCTTGTCTCGCTCGGCGCGCTGTTTGCGCTCATGCTCGTCGGTCCGGGGCTGGTCGTTGCCCAGGACGCCACCCCGGCGGCGCCAGCCACGGCCGCGCTCGTCAGGACCGATGCCCGATACTTCCTGCCGTTCAATCGCGACGGCCTGAACAAGGGCCTCACCGTTAAGACGACCGAGAGCGCCGCTTGCGCTTCCCTCTCGCTGGCGGACACGGGGCGTCCCGACGCCTGGGAGTGCACGGGCGACACCAGCCACACGTCCTTCGACCCCTGTTTCGAGAACCCCTTCACGCCGCAAGACGAGCCGGGGACGATGGCCTGCATCGTCTCCCCCTTCGCGACCGACGTGATCGCCTTGACCCTCCGCGAACCGTTGGCGCGGCACAAGGAATCCAGCGCAGCGGCGGGCGACCCGGCGGTGGCGATGCCTGACCAGAGTGGAGCTTCCCCCGCTCAACAGTCCCCGGGCCAGGCCCAAATGGCGGCGCCAGCCGTGAGCGCCGGCCCGTGGGACGTGCCCTGGGCGCTGGAGTTGTCCAACGGCAAGCGATGCACGGTGCAGAGCGGTGAGGCCGCCGTGCTCGCGGGCGAACGGGTGAGCTACGGTTGCGACAGCAACGGCTTGGTCGTCGGCGAGGTGGACCGCAGCCAGCCGGTCTGGACCGTGTCGTATCTGGCGGATGGCGAGGTCGGCACGCACGTCGTCGAGGTGGCGGTCGCCTGGAGCTAGGCGATCGGGCCGGGCGCTCTCAGCGCCCCGAGAGAGGAGAAGCAGATGGACGACCAGCGGTTAGACGGTCTGGCTCGCGCTTTGGGGGGAACTGCCCCACGGCGTACCATCCTCCGCGCACTTGCCGGCGGCGCGATCGCGTCGCTGCTGACGGCGGTACGTGGTAGGCGCGGCGCTTCCGCCCACCACATCGTTCTCGGCCCCGGTGACGCCTGCTATGACAGCTCGCAGTGCGTCGGGGCGGATGCGCCGTTGGTCTGCGCCGACAACGGGTTCGTTTATGACGGACCGTTCAACTGCTGCACCTACGAGGGTAGCCGCTGCGGCTTCGACGAGGCCTGCTGCGGGACCGCTACCTGCGTCGGCGGCTACTGTGTCGGCGCGGTCCCCGATGGCAACGACCTCTGCTCCCAGCCTGGGGTCCAGGGGTGTCCGTGCTACACCGGCACCAGGTACCCGTGTGTCGATCCAAACATGGTCTGCGTCCCCGACAATCCCGGCCTGCCCGGCGGCTCCGGCAGCTGCTGGTACCCGTAAGCGATCCAGGGAGCCACGCCCGCGCTTGGCGGTTGCCGGCGCGGGTCGTGGCGTGCCCGGGACCGGTCCCTAACGCCAAGCGCGCCAAGCGACGGCAAGCAGAGCCAAGAGCCGGCTCGCTTGATCGCCGTCTCGGCTCGCTGTCGCGAAGAAAGGGTGAACCGTGGCCACGCCACAGACGGCCCCGTCGCCGAGCGCCTCCGTCTTCACGCTCGTGACGCAGATACGGGTTCGTGTCGATCACGCCGACGAGTTTGGACGCTGGCAGCAACGCGTCAACGACGTCGTCGCGCGCGTCCCAGGCTACGTCGACCACGAGGTCATTCCCCCGTCTCCCCCGGTCCAGCCCGATTGGGTGATCGTCCAGCGCTTTTCGAGCATCGACGCGGCGCGGGCCTGGCTCGGCTCGGAGGAGAGGCGCCGGGTGCTTGAGGAGGCGCAACCCTGGCTCGTCGGTCCAGACGATATTCACCTCGTCGCGGATGACGCCCGCCGCGGATCGTCGACCCCCGTCTCCACGGTCATTTCGACGCGGGTCGAGCCGGGACAGGAGGGGAAGTATCGGGCGTGGCAGCGGCGCATCGCCACCGCTCAGGCGAGGGCCGCCGGGTTCCAGGGGTACAAGCTGGAACCGCCGATCCCCGGCATCCAGGACGACTGGACCGCGATCCTACAATTCGACTCCGAGGCGCACCTCGATGCCTGGATGGCCTCCCCCGAGCGCCGCAAGCTGCTCGACGAGGCCGCCGCGTTCACCTCCGATACGCACGCCCGCACGGTTCGTACCGGGTTTGACCAGTGGTTCCGCATCGCCGGCGGCGACTCCCCGCCACCGGCCTGGAAGCAGAACATGCTCGTGTTGCTGGCGCTCTACCCCGTTGTCTTTTTGTTCGGGAAGTGGGTCGGCACCCCCTTGCTCATGGACAGGGCTGGGTTGCCGTTCTGGCTGACCCTATTCATCAGCAACATCGCGGGCGTTCTCATCCTGAACTGGTTGGTGCCGTGGGTCAGCGGCCGCTTTGGCTGGTGGCTCCACCCCAAGGCACCCAATCCCCAGCGGGTCAATCTCACCGGCATCATGATTGTCCTCGTGCTCTACGCGCTGATCCTCGTGATGTTTTCGCGGTTCCCGTAGCGCGCCATTCCTCGCTGCCGATCTGAGGCCGCCCCGAGCTTCCATGACGAAGACCCTACGCCGACACGGCCGCGAGACGCGCCGCATTCCGGTTGTGCTCGGCGATCACCGGAGCCATGTCGAGCGTCGCGATCTGACCGTCGTTCACGATCAGGCGACCGCCGACGACGGTGTGCCGGGCCGGCTGCGAGGCGCAGAAGACGACGGCGGCGAGGGGATCGCTCAAGCCCCCCGCGTAACCGACGGTGTTCAGGTCCAACGTGAAGAAATCGGCGCACTTGCCCGGCTCCAGGGCGCCGATGTCCGAGCGCCCGAGGACGGCCGCCCCGCCGCGGGTCGCGATCTCGAGCGCCTCGCGCGCCGTCATCCACTCCGCGGCGCGGAGCGGGTCGCTGGTCGAGAGCACCGTCGCCGGTCCTTCGGGTGGCCGGAGCCCCATCTTCAGCCGGGCCAGCAGCATCGCCTCACGCACCTCGACGAGCAGATTCGAGCCGTCGTTGCTGGCGGACCCGTCGACGCCGAGCCCGGTCTTGACCCCGGCGGCGAGATACTTCTTGACGGGCGCGATGCCCGAGGCCAGCCGCATGTTGGAGGAGGGGCAATGGCAGACTCCCGCACCTTTGCTGGCGAAGAGGCGGATCTCGTCGTCGTCGACGTGAATGGCGTGCGCGTACCAAACATCGTCTCCCACCCAATCGAGCGTCTCCATGTAGGCCACCGGTCGCATCTGCCGGTGCTCGAGTGTGTACCGTTCCTCGTCGAGCGTCTCGCACAGGTGGGTGTGCAGACGAACCCCATACTGGCGGGCAAGCTTGGCCGATTCACGCATCAGCTCGGGCGTCACCGAGAAGGGCGAGCAGGGCGCCAGCACGATCTGAAGCAACGAACCGGGCGCCGGATCGTGGTACTGCTCGATCACCCGTAACGAGTCGGCGAGGATCGCATCCTCTGCCTCCACGCAATCGTCCGGCGGTAGGCCACCCTTCGACTCGCCGAGCGACATGCTGCCGCGCGAGACGGCGAAGCGGATGCCTAGCTCGGCCGCCGCCTGAATTTGATCGTCGACGCGACACCCGTTCTTGAAGACGTAGGCGTGGTCGAAGACCGTGGTGCAGCCGGAAAGCGCCAACTCCGCACAGCCCACTAGCACCGCGGTCCGCGTGTCGGCTGGGGTCCTACTGGCCCAGACCCGGTAGTGCGCCCGCAACCAGGGGAAGAGGTTGGTGTTCTGGCCGGCGGGGAGATTCCTGGTCAGCACCTGATCGAGGTGGTGGTGGCAGTTGACGAGACCGGGGAGAAGAATGTGGCCCCGCAGGTCGAGCACGACGTCGGCCGTCTCCGGCAACTCGGCGGTCGGCCCGATTCGCTCGACGAAACCGTCCCGGGCGAAGAGACCGGCGTCCCGCAGCTCCCGGCGCTGGCCATCCATCGTGATCACCACATCCGCGTTCTTCGCGAGCAACGTCGCCACGCAATCTCCTCTCCCGGCGTCTCTCGTGCGCGATCCTCTATCATCGCCCCCAGCACGCCGCGGCGCAAACGGAAGAACCCCGGCGGATCATCATTCCCTGGGAGCCAGCGATCTCCGTCTGGCCGGACACGCTCCCGCCTGCTCGTACCGCATTCTCCGCCACGCCAAACGCGGTACCGTCCCGCCGCTGGCGCGTTCCCTCGCGCATGCGTCCTATGATGGCGCGGTGCTCCCCAGGCCAGATCAGCCATTGCGTTCGGACGGTGCGAGCAGGTCGTGCACTCATCGGACCGCCCCCGTGATCCACCGGCACCAGGTAAGCTTGGCGCACACGACGTATGGGGAGTGAATGTGGCAGGGCGCGGCTCGCTGATCAGAGACGGGGACCGGCTCGTCTCCGAACTCTCCATGCCCGTCACCGAGCCATCGAACCGCGACCTGCCCGCCCCGCCGTCGCCTCCGCCTTCCCCCGTCCCTCCCGTCGCGCTGCCCCTAGGGGTGGCGATGCTCACCCTCGTCCTCACCTACTGGTGCGTCGACATCGTCTCTCCCGCCCTACCTGACATCCAACGTTCCCTCGCGCTCTCGGGCACCGGGGCCGGTCTCGTCTTCGCTCTCTTCTTCGCAGGCCGTCTCGTGACGAACCTGCCCGCCGCGTTTCTCGTCGACCGGGTCGGTCCCCGCTGGACCGCCACCCTCGGCGCCGGTCTGCTGCTGGCTGGGTCAGCGCTGGCCGCTCTCGCGCCTGGCGAGAGCACGCTGCTGCCGGCCCGCGGGCTCCAGGGGACCGGTGTCGCGCTTCTTGCCACCGCCGGCCTCCTCTCGGTCCTCCGCGGTCTGCCGGCGGGCGGCGCGGCGATGACCGCCTTCAACGTCGCCACCGGCGTCGGGGGCAGCGCCGGGCTCCTCAGCGGCGGCTGGCTGACCGATACGATCAGTTGGCGCGCGGTCTTCTGGCTCAGCGCCGGTCTCGGTCTCGCGCTCCTGACCGGCTCCGTTCTCGCCCGGACCAGAGCCGCCGCGCTGCGTGCTGGCGACCGTCCCAGTGACGCGCCCGACCTCCCGCCCCCGGTCCGGCCGCGCGGCGCCCTAGCCGGGGCGCTGGCCGCCAATCTCCTCGTCTACGGCAACTACAGCATCTGGGTCGTCTCGCTCTCTCTCTACGTCACGAGCAGCTTCGGCGCCGACGCCGCTGCGATCGGCACGCTCCTGCTCGTGATCAACGCCGTCCACCTCCTCGCCGCTGTTCCCGCCGGGCGCTTCATCCGCCGCTTCGGCGCGATGCGGGCGCTGGCTGCCAGCTTTGCCATGACCGCCCTCGGGTTGGCCCTGGTCCGGGTTGCCCCGGATCAAGGCTGGCTCCTCGCGCCGATGGCGCTCTACGCCGTCGGCCAGGTCGCCGGCAATAGCGCCGCCGGTGATCTCCTGCTGCGGCTCGGCGGACATGGCGGGCGGGCTGTCGGGCTCGTCCGGCTCACGAGCGACGTCGGGCTCGTCGCTGGACCGGCCGCTGTCGGTCTCCTCGCCGACACCGCCGGTGTCGGCGCGCCCTTCGTCGCCCTCGCCGCCCTGAGCGCCGCCGCCGCGATCGCCGCCTGGCGATCCCGGCCTCCCACGGTAAGGATCGCCTCCCCTATGCCCGACTGATCGGGCACAACCGCCTGCGGTAGAGAGTTTGGCGAGCGCGCGTCCAGGGGACAGGGCCCCCGCGGCGCGCAGGTCGCGCGCCGCGGGGGTGCGTCTACTCGACCGTGATCTGAGCCACCATGCCGAGCTTGAAATGCGGCGTGCCGTCCTCCGTCGGCACGCCGCAGAGAAGGAAGTACGTCCCTGCCGCAAGGTTCTCGAACGCGAGGTCAGCGCTCTCCCCAGGCTCCACGGAGATGGCGCCGAGGAAGCCCGTGCTCGCGTTATCGATGTCCACCTTGCCCTGGATCAGTGCCTCGGCGGTCGTCCCTTCGGGATAGGTCAGGAGCACGTTTTCGTGAAAGGAGCCACTGGCCGAGGTATTGGTGGTGCGGAAAATGACCGGCCCCGCTGGGATCTTGGAGGTGCTCAGGGCGAAGGCGTAGTCGACCAACTGGACGTCGACGACCGTCGCGCCTGGCAACGCGCCCTCGGGCAGCGGCGCGCCCCGCAAGGCGTCGAGCTTGTAGTAGCCATTCTCCTTGACGAAGAAAAAGCGCTCACTGGCAAGACCACCGGGGCCGTTGAAGAGACCGGTGTAGATCCAGTCAACACTAACGCGTCCGTCATCGTACGTCTGGACTTGGCCGATCGAGCGGGTTGCGATTGGCTGCACGCCCTCGAAGGTCGCCGGCACGTCGTAGGCCGTCGGCACCTCGATGAAGTTCTGGATGAAGTTATCAGTCAGCAGCGCCGCCACGGCGAGGTAGTCGCCAGCGTTGATGCAGTTGGCAAGATTTTCGACCGCGGCGCCTGCCTCCTCCGCCTCCGCTCCACTGATCGGCGTGCCAGCAAGCTGGGTTGGCTCCGTTTCCTCGGCCGGCGCCGCCTCGGCGGCCGGCGCCGCCTCGGCGGCCGGCGTCGCCATCGCCTCGATCCCGTCAGCCGCCGCTGGCGTCCCCTCCGGCATCGCCGAAGGGGTGCCAGGCGGCAGCTTGGGGGCATCGCACGGACCCGCCGCCGGCGATGCTTCTTGGGCGAGCGCGCCACCGGTGGTGACGAGACCGACGTTCAGCGCAAGCAGCATCGAGAGCAGGACAACCAGGCGCGGCATGATCGTTCCTCCTTTGGGTGACCACTGGTCGTTCAGATCGACCGGCAGATGGACTGAGGTCATAAGTGGCGAGAGCCTCTCGTCACCCATGATCGACAGTTGCGCCACGGACGACGCGAAGGAAGCACCGCGCCTCCGCCGGCGCTCCCTCCGCATCCTGCACGGTATTAGGCTCCGACCTCGAACACCGCGTGCATCCCGAAGGCGGCGTGCGGGCGGCCGGTCTGGTCCGGGACGAAGCAGAGGGCGATCTGGTAGCCCTCCTGAAGGGTCAGCGGAATCCACGTGCTCACCCCGCTCGAGAGAACCGGGACGTAGCCAACCGGCTGGAATGCCTCTGGGTCCGGCAGGTCCGCCGCCGGGGTGGCACCCTCGGTGTCAGCTTCGAGGAGCGCCTGGACCTGCTCCTCCGTGATCTTCTTCGCGGTCTGCTCCAGAACGAGCATGTGCGGATCGTTTCCACTGTTGGTCACCTTCCACACCTGCGGCCCCGCTGTCATACCATCCGGCACCTTGAAGGCGAAGTCGATCTCCACGATCGCGGCATCCGAGGCCGGCTCCGCGGCGCTCGCCGGGTCCTCGCCCGCCACGACGATGAATGGCTGCGCGCCGAGCGTCGCGATCACCTCCTGGTCGGTTGAGAGCACCACGTACTCGCCGGGAGCGAGATCGACGACCGCCTCCCCCCGGCCGTCCGCCAGCGCGATCGGACCACCGGGGAAGACTACGTCGTAGAGCCAGCTCGGGTTCGATCCCTCACCCGCCCCCGGCTCCTCGGCGAAGACCTGCTCAACTTCCTCCAGGGTGACCCCCTCGGGCATGGTCATGAGTTGAGCGTCCAGGAACTCGACGCCGGCCTGGTTATCGAGCGAGGCGAGCAGGCGCCCGGCATTGACCTCCGCCGGCACCTGCCAGCCGTCCTTGGTGGCGACGATCGCGAGCTCGGGGAAGTCGGGGCGCTCGACGAAGGTGAAGTCGGGTCCCCCTCCGGCGCCCGGGCTCGCCGCTGGTGTGCTCTCCTGAGCCATCGCCGGGGCGGTCAACGCGCCCGTGGCAAGCACGAACACCAGCGGGACAATACGCATCATTCGGCGAAGCATGGTTGCCTCCTCGTTGCCGTCATCGACGGCCTTGGCTTTCCCCATCATTGGGACACGAGCCCGATCGGAATCGGCGGCCCTCGGTTCAACTCAGGCGAGTCCCTGACGGATGGCGTAGGCGGCGGCGGCGGTGCGGGAACCGAGACCGAGCTTGCGGAGGATGTTGGCGACGTGCCATTCGGCCGTGCGCGGCCGGATCGACAGCGCGACGGCGATCTCCCGGTCGGTGTGGCCGACCGCGACGAGGCGCAACACCTCTCGTTCCTGTCGCGTCAAGCTCACCGCGGCGGCGGCACCGGCCGGGGAGCGGGGCACCTGGGCGGCAGGTGGGTATCCCACGGCTCTCCCCCTTTTCGACGCTGACGGTAGCGACGCCGGCCCTGGCGGCTGGACCCAGGCGGGCGCCAGACCGTCCGCCGCGACGCAGATGGCTGGCGCTGGCCCGGTGGCGGGGACCTCGCGACGACCCGCACGCGGTTGACCGTCATGGTCGTCCTCCTCTCCTCTTGGGTGCGTCTGCGGCCCCAGACTGCGCGGCCAGCTCAGAAGTCGGTCGATTCACAGATCCCGGAGGCTGGGTCGACGCAGAACGCGCGAGCCTCGCAGCAGATGCTGCCGCAGACCCGCGCATCGAGGCAGCACGCACCGTTCAGACAGGTGCTTCCAGCCGAACAGCAGCGGTCACCACAGGCGCGGGCGTTCGGACAACAGACGACTCCGAGGCAGGTCTCGTTCGCCGCGCAGTCTCCTGCGTCGCAGCACTGGCCCGCCGCGAGGCAGGTGCCCCGGCAGCACCGCTGATCGGTTCCGCAGTCGCCATTGCCGCAGCACTGCTCGCGGGGAACGCAGGGACTGGCACATTCGCCCGGCCGGCACCCGACGGAGAACGGGTCGGCACAGTCCTTGGTCCCGAACGGGCAACTACAGCGATCACCGGAGCATTGCCGGTCGCTGGGGCACTCGGCATCGGCACAGCAACCACCATCAAGGGCGCCTTCGCACCGGCAGTACCCGTCGAGGCAGTATTCAATCGGATTGAGCGAGCAATCCTCATGGCTGCAACACTGCCCTCCCGCGACGCAGGCGCCGCCGCAGTCCCGCCTGCCGTCCGGACAGGCGCAGGTCCCGCCCGCCGCGCAAACGTGGCCACCGTTGCCGCAACCACCGCAATCGACCGGGCGGCCGCAGTTGTCGGTCTTCGTGCCGCAGCCGCGTCCCGCGCAGGTCACGCTTCGATCGTCCGAGACGCAGCCAGCGACGCAACTGTTGTCCGCGCAACTCTGCCCCGGCGCGCAGCAGCCACCGCCACAGGGCACGCCCGCTTTGCAGCGACACTTCCGCTTCAGGCACTTCAAGCCGGCGCAGCACTTCCTGCCGTCGCCGCACCGCTTGCCGCGCCGGACGCAGCGCGCCGCCATCCCGTCCGCGCCAAGCTGGGCGGCTAGTTCGCCGACCAGGCCGCCGATCAACGCCCGTAGCACAACGCGTCGCGATTTCGACATCGCAACTATTCAGGCAACATCATCGAGCCGCGATCGGTCCATCGGGGTCTCCTTCACGGCGTCCGTGTCGTGGAGCCGCGAGAGCCACGGCCCTCATCGCTCACACTATGCGCCGCCCCTCCCACGATTTCGCCGGGAGAACTACGGGTTTTGCCGCGATTGGGGTTGCCGAGCGAGCCCCGTAGGAGTACGGGGAAACCCGCCGAGAGGGATCAGCTCAGTCCGTGGCGCACCGCGTAGGCGGCCGCGGCGGCGCGCGAGCCAAGCCCGAGCTTGGTGAGGACGTTGCTGACGTGCCACTCGGCGGTCCGCGTGCCGATCGAGAGCGCGTCCGCGATCTCGCGATCGCTCTGTCCAGAGGCGAGCAGGCGCAGCACCGTGCGCTCGCGGCGCGTTAGCAGCCCCGCAACGGGATCGACCGGCCCGTCAAGAATCCCGGTGCCAGCCAACAGTGCGGGGTCGTTTGGCCCGCCGGCCGCAAGCGCCTCGGTGACGGCCGCCTCGATCGGAAGTGCCTGTCCCGCCTTCCAGGCCTCCATAAAGGCCGGATTGCCCAGCTCGGTGCGAAGATGGGAGAGCGTGCGCTCGTGTTCGTGGCGCGCGATCGGGTCGCGGGCGGCCCCGATCTGCGTGCGGAGAGCTTCCGCCGCCGCATACAACCCGACCGCTCGCTCTGGCTGGCGGCCCGACTCAGCGACCCCCGCCAGGCACTCGAGGTTATAGGCGACCTCCCGCTGATTTCCCTGCTCCCCCGCGAACCGGAGCGCCTCGGCATAGTGCGCGGCCGCCGGCTTCGGATTCCCCAACTCGGCGACGACGATTCCCAACAGGCGCAGCGTCCAGGCCTGTCCTGTCGCCATCGCCGTGTCCCGGTAGACGCTCAGCGCCTCTTTCAGGCGGGACACCGCTCCCTCGCGGTCCCCCTGCGCCCGCGCCAGCAACCCCAGCTCGACCAGTGCCGCCGCAATCCAACCAGCGTCGCACTCGGTCTGAAACCCCTCTAGCGCGCGGTCGAGGAGCGTTGTCGCCTCGCCATAGTCGCCCCGTGCCAGAGCCACCGCGCCGAGCCTATAGTGCCCGCGGGCGATAGCGATCGCGTCCCCATACGCCCGCGCCTCGGCGAGGCTCCTCTCGAAGTGAGCCACCGCCCGCTCGTGCTCGCCCCCGATCCACGCCAGGTCGCCAGCGAGGTCAAGCGCCTCGGCCCGCAATGGCGACGTGGCGCCGGCGCTGGCCACGAGCGCGCGTTCTAACCAGTCGAGTCCCTCGCCGAGGTGACCACGATCCCGCCAATAGAGCGCCATGGCAACGGGGAGCTTGAGACTCCGGTCGACGTCGCCTTGCTCCAGCCACCACCGCAGCGCCGCCCGCAGGTTGTCGTGCTCGACCTCCAATTCGTCGAGCCAGGCAACACCATGGCGTTCATGGATACCCCGACCGGCGCGAGTCGCCAGCGACAGGAAATGGGTCGCGTGCCGCTGCCGGATCTCCAGATCCTCGCCCCGGCTGTGGAGTTGCTCCAAGCCATATTCACGGACTGTCTCCAGCATGACAAAGCGCGTGCTCTCCGTTGCCTCTTGACTCAGACGCTCCTGCCGGCCGATAAGGCTGTGATCGACCAGCGCGCCCAGTCCGGCCAGGACATCGCAGACGGGTGGGGGCGAGTGGGCTGAGGGCGATGGGGAGGATCCCCGATCCCCCATCGCCACCCTGGTCCCCGTCTCGGGCACCAGGTCCGCGCCAACGGCTTCCGCCGCCTCCACCGAAAAGCCACCGGCGAAGACCGACAGCCGGCGAGACAGCGCCTGCTCGGAAGGTGGCAGCAGATCGTAGCTCCAGGCGATCGCGTCCCGCATGGTCCGCAAACGCGCTGGTAGGTCGCGCGGCCCCCGGGTCAACAGCGGCAAGCGTCGCTCGAGCCGGGCTCGTAGCGCCTGGGGTTGCAGGAGGTTGCACTGAGCGGCGGCCAGCTCGATCGCCAGCGGCAGCCCGTCGAGGCGCCGGCAGACATCGACTATCGCCGCCGCATTCAGTTCCGTGAGGGTAAGACCTGGGTCGACCGCCCGCGCCCGCGCCAGAAAAAGACCGACCGATTCGACCTCCGCGAGCCGAGCGAGCGATCCCGGCCGCATCATCGCCCCTGGGTCGGGCAGCGCCAGCGGCGGGATCGCGTAATCGTGCTCGCCCGAAACGCGCAGCACGGTCCGGCTGGTGGCCAGAATCGTCAGGCTCGGGCAGGCCACCAGCAGATCGACGAGGAAGGGCGTCGCCCCTAACACCTGCTCCAGATTGTCGAGGACAAGCAGGGAGCGGCCTCTCCCGAGCGCTGTCGCGAGACCGCTCAGCAGCGACCGGTTGCCCATCTCACCGACGCCGAGGTGCCTGCCGACGGTCGGGGCGACCAGGTCAGCATCGTTGATGGCCCCCAAGGCGATGAAGAAGACACCCCCGGCGAATGCGGATTCGACCTCCTCGACGAGGCGGATCGCCAGGCGGGTCTTGCCGACGCCGCCGGGCCCGGTCAAGGTCAGGAGCCGGACCCCCGGACGAAGCAGGATCGCCCGGGTGGCTTCCGCCTCCCGCTGCCGCCCGATCAACGGCGTCAGCGGGACGGGCGCGCTCACCTCGCCCCCGCACCGGTCGACCGGATGGATCGGCGTCGGTGGGACCTGGGAGGACGTGGCGCGGGCCATGGCCGATCGCTTCCGCTGCATCGCGTCACGCCGGTCGCCGTCATTGGCCCCTACGCTACACCGGTCGACCGAATTGTCAAGACCGCGCTGCTATGGCGCCGCGAAGCACTGCCCCCGGCGATCGATGCCTCTACGCGTTTGCCGGCGATTCCCCACCACGGAGCGGCAGTCCTTCCCGCTTCGCGCGTTCTCAATCGCGCTGCCATGGGATACTTCGACGACGACTCGTCGTGCCCGCCGCCGGCTATCGCCACGGAGCACCCGTCCGGATGCAGCATCTCTTTCGCCGCCCAGTGCTCGCCGTCGCCGAGAGCCGGCCCGTCGCGGCGCTGATCCGGCGCAGCGGCTTGTCCCAGGGGCTCGTCCGCCGCTTCATCGCCGGTGAAACGTTGGCTGAGGCGCTGACCGCCGCCTGTGGCATCGCCGATCAGGGGATGACCGTCACCCTCGACCAGCTCGGCGAGAACATCGCCACCGCCGCCGAGGCGCGCGCCGCCGTCGCTACCTACGTCGAAACCCTCGAACGGATGTCCGCCGCTCATCTCCAGCCGAACATCTCGGTCAAGCTGACGATGCTCGGGCTCGACCTTGGAGACGATCTCGCCACCTCCAACATGCGCACCATTCTCGAAACCGCGCGGCGCGTCCAGGGATTCGTCCGGATCGACATGGAGAGCTCCTCCTACACGGATCGCACCCTCGCCATCGCCGAGGCGCTCCACAATCGCTTTCCCGACGAAATCGGCACCGTCATCCAGAGCTACCTTCGTCGCTCCGCCGCCGACGTCGAGCGGTTGATCGCCCACCGCATGCGCGTCCGCCTCGTCAAGGGTGCCTACGCGGAACCCGCCACCGTCGCTTACCAGGGGCACCGGGAGGTCGACGCCGCCTATGCCCGCCTGATGGAGCGGCTGCTCGACGCCGGAATCTATCCAGCGATCGCCACCCACGACCCCGCCCTGATCCGCGCCACCCGCGGCTACGCGCTGCGGATGGGCATTCCTTCCGGTCGCTATGAGTTCCAGATGCTCTTCGGCGTTCGCCGCGACGCCCAAGCCGCCCTGACCGCTGAGGGCTACCGGATGCGTGTCTACGTTCCCTACGGCAGCCAGTGGTATCCCTATTTCACCCGTCGTATCGCCGAACGCCCGGCCAACGCCATCTTCGTCCTCCGACAACTGGCCGGTGGCTGACCCGGACTTTGCCTCGCGGGGCGCCCGGCCGCGCCAACGTGGATTGAGAGCGACACGAACAGCGCGGGGTCACTCGACCCCGTAGCGGAAAGGAACCATCATGAACGCGGGAAACTGGCAACAACCACAACCTCCAGGTGATTGGACCGGGGCGCCCCCCTTCGACGAGTCGACCCTCGATCCCGTTCTGCAACGCTTCTGGGAAGCCGTCCGCCGCCTGCCGCGCTACGTCACCCTGGGCGTCAATCTCGTCCGCGACCGGCGCGTCCCCAACAGTGCCAAGGCGCCGATCATGCTCGGTGGCGCCTATGCCGTCTCCCCGATCGATCTCGTGCCTGGCATCATCCCCGTCATCGGCCAGCTCGACGACATGGTCGTCATCCTTCTCGCCCTCCGTCGCGCCATTCATGCCTGCCCCGAGCCCCTCGCCGCCGAACATCTCACCCGCGCCGGGCTCAGCCCCGACGACTTTACGCGCGACCTCGCCACCTGCCGCGCCACCGCGCGCTGGCTGGCCGCCAAGGGATTACGCCTGGGTGGCCGCCTCGCCGCCGGGGCCGGTCGCCTCGTCTGGGCCACCATCCAGTCCCGCGGTGGTGGGCCGAGCTAACCGCGCCACCCCGCCAGGACGGCGAACCGTCCTGCGGTATACTCACCGTGGACCGGTTCGGAGCGCGCGTGCGCGATCCGGTCCCAGGGACCGATCGATGGTCCCGCGCACGTTGTGAGCGCCGCTCACCGAACGCCGCCGGTGGCTCCGCGCGGCAGTGCCGGTGTCCTTGACCCGGCGACGAACGGGACGCGACGATCACGCGGGAGGTCGCCCAGAGAGGGGTGATTCATCATGAGCCGCGAGCGACGCCTGCTCTTCCTGGAGGAAGAGCCAATGGCGGAGCCGGGGCGCTATGGGTGTCCGATGCTTTCCCGGGCCCGTGTTTTGCTACCCGGATCTTCCCGACCGGTGATGCGCTGCGGGTTCGGTTGGGCCTTACATAACGAACTGGAGGTGGCGCGCTGCGCCGCCACCGATGTTGTCACGGATTGTTGGAAAGTCCACCCAGAGCGAACCCCGGTGGTGGTTTTGCCGGCAGTTGAGGTTGGCTGCGAAGTCGAAACGAAAGCGACGCACGTCAAGGTCGCTGGCGACTGATCGATCGACAAAACCGACCGCCAATCCAGGAGTCGAAACCGCCTTGGCGCTTGCGCCGGGGCGGTTCGCTTTTCCTTGACTGGTTCCCTCTCCGCCGCCGCGCCGCTCTGCCCACGCCCCGCCGCTCAGCGGGCGATCCACGGACCTCCGTGTCGGCGCCACGACTCGAGGCCACCGCGCAGCAGCTTCACCCCGGAGTCGACGGCGACGTCCCCGCCTTCGCCGTCCGCCCAGACTGAGACGACCGCGTAGACGGCCACTTTGCCCGTCGCCAACACCGTGTCGATCGCCTCCAGCACCTGCTCCATGCTCGGGCCACGCGGCTCCTTCGTCGGATGGTTCGGGACGTAGCGCTCGTCGAGGATGTCGGCGTCGACGTGCAGGTAGAGCACGTCGCAGCGCTCGGCCAAATTCCCCACCGCTTCCCGCAGCTCCTCACCCGGTAACCCCGGCGAGGCCGCGGCGATGACGACGTCGGTGGCGTGAATGAGCTGCTCCTCGGCTGGGTCGAGATTGCGAACGTCGACCATCACGATGCGGTCCGTCGGCAGCGGCGCCGCCTGCCGCGACAGCTCGCGCCATCGCGAATACGCTAAACCAGCCGACACCGCGACCGGCATCCCGCCCAGCATCCCGGAGAGTGTGGTCCGGGGGGTGTTGAAATCGCCGTGGGCATCGAACCAGACCAGGCCGATACGCGCCGCCGGCCCTTCCGCCTCCTGCAACCCGCCAAGAACCCCAGGCACCGCGGCGCAGTTGCCACCAGCGACCAGGACCGGCTTCCCCGCCTGTCGGCCCTTGGCGACCGCCCCGGCGATCTCGCCGCCGAGCAGCCCAAGATTGATCGTCGGCTCATCGACCCGCTGGCCCTCGGGGAAGACCGGTTCGACGATCGTCGCTTCGCCAAGCAGATCAAAGACGCCAGCGGCCGCATAGGTCGCGATCGGGTCACCGTCCGCCCGCGTTCGCTCGTGGCCGCTGTATCGAATCGGAACGACGTGCAGCCCCGGGAGCGTGCTGGTCGTCATGCTGCTTCTCACCCTGAGGCCGCCGACCACGAGCCGACGGCTCAATCGATCGGTGCGTGGTCTCGGATGTAGGTCGCGACGGCGTCGGCTGGGTGGTCGCGCAGATCGAGCGCGGGATACTTCAACTCCGGTGGGATGTACAAGTGAAAGGTGAACTGGACCGGTTCGATCCGTTCCTGCTCCGCCCACCACCGGTAGAGCTCCGGCAGCCAGTCGAGTTCACGCGCCCGCACCCGCCACAGCGCCACCCCGGCACCCCGCTCATACGTCAACGCCTCGCCGAAGTAGACCTTCGCCGCGCCGCTGGCCTCGATGATCCGCAGCACGTCATCGTAGTGGCGTGGCGAGCCTTTGAGGGAAAACCGCCAACCCGTCCCACCCGGATGCGCGGTCGAGGTTTCGGTGCTGAACTCGTTTTTCGCGTCCCAGCCCGTCTCCGCTACTGCCGACTTCTGTCGCCCCAAGAGCGGACTCATTGCGCCCCTTTCTCCACCCCGTCTGTTGCCTGATGTCTAAGAACGACGTAGCGTCGTGCTCGCCTGGTTCGCGCCGATCCGGGGGCCGCCACCCTTCGATTGCTTGGGCCTTGCCCGGGCTCCGCCGAATGAGTCTTCCTGGTCATAACAGCCCGGATACATAACCACTATCGGTTATCTTCAAACGCCGCGCATTGTACCCCGGATCGTCGCCTCGCCTGGGCTTGCCCCGCCCCATCCACCTCGACCGTGTGCGCCCCCAGCACCGGCAGCAGGATCGAGTAGAGCGACGTCGTCGCGCAGATAAACAAGCGGTTGCGGCGTGGCCCGCCGAACGCCACGTTCGCGACCGGCTCCGGCACCCGCACTTTGCCAAGCAGCGTCCCATCCGGGTCGTAGCAATGGACCCCGTCGCCGGCGCTCGTCCAGATTCGTCCGGCGTCGTCGAGCCGGAAGCCGTCGAATAGGCCCTCGGTGCAGGTCGCGAAGACCTCTCCCCCCGAGAGCGTGCCATCGTCTCCGACGTCGAAGACCCGGATGTGGCGCGGACCGTCCGGTTGGTGTGTCGCCCCCGTGTCGGCGACGAACAGCCGCCGCTCGTCGAGCGAGAAGGCCAAGCCGTTCGGTCGCACGAAGTCGTCGGCAACGATCTGGCAGTCTCCGCTGGTCGGATCGACGCGATAGACGTGACAACCGCCGATCTCGCTCTCCGCCCGGTCTCCCTCGTAGTCCGTGTCGATCCCGTACGAGGGGTCGGTGAACCAGATCGAGTCGTCCGCCTTGACCACGACGTCATTCGGACTGTTCAATCGCTTCCCCGCGTAGCGATCGGCGATCGTCGTCACCGAGCCGTCGTGCTCGGTCCTGCTCACCCGGCGTCCGCCGTGCTCGCAACTCACCAGCCGCCCTTGGCGGTCTCGAGTGTGGCCGTTGGTGTACCCCGCCGGTTGCCGGAAGACCCCAATTGTCCCCGTCGTCTCGTCCCACCGCAGGATCCGGTCGTTCGGGATGTCGCTCCAGATGAGGTAGCGGCCCGCCGGGAAGTACGCCGGTCCCTCCGCCCACCGGCAACCATCGTACAGACGCTCGACGCGGGCGCTCGCGTTGATGCAGAATCGGAACCGCTCGTCAATCATCTCGAAATCTGCGCTGGCCATCGCGGTCCTTTCCCATCCTCATCCACCCGTTGACACGCCGCCGCGCATGCTACTACACGCCCGCCAGCCTGGCCGCCGGTCGTGACGCGAGGAAAACGCCCCTCGAGGGATGATCGCCCCGCCCTCACTCCTGGTCGATGGGAGGTCGCCCAGTGCGTTCCGCCCAGGCGTCGATCAGCCGCCGGGCGATGCTCAGCTTCTGCGGGATACGCGGCAAGGTATCGTAGGTGAACCAGGCCGCCTCGGCCAGTTCCCCATCAAGGAGCTCAATCTCGCCACTGGCGTAGATCGCCGTGAATCCGACCATCAGCGCGTGGGGGAACGGCCACGGCTGACTCCCGAAATACCGGACCTCGGCGATCTCCAACCCCACCTCTTCGGCCACCTCGCGCCGGACCGCCTCCTCCAGCGACTCCCCCGATTCCACAAAACCGGCGATGATCCCGTAGAAGCCGAGTGGACGCTGGCGCCCCCGCGCCAGCAGGATCTCCTCGCCCCGCTCGATCAACACGATCACCGCCGGCGACAGCCGCGGGAACGCCGTCAACCCGCAGGCCGGACAGCGCCGCGCCCGCTCGCCACGGGCGCGCTCGGTCGGTGTCGCGCAGCGCCCGCAGAACTGGTGATCACGGTCCCAGGCGACGACCTGGGCCGCCCTCCCCGCCACCCCGTAGGCCGCCGCTGGCAGGCGCCCGTGGAGATTCCGTAGTCCCTGAAAGCCCATGCCGGTGGGAGGCTCGGCCTGGTCCCCGAGCTCAACCGACCAACAGTCGCGCTCGCCCAGCGTACCCAGATATTGCCGGCGCACGACCGCCAAGCCAAGCTCCTCGATGTCCGGGAGGAGGGGCACCGCCACCGCCGCGTCGTCGTCGTCGCCGGTCATCAGCAACTCCGCGCCGCGAAAGGCGAACCACCACGCCAAGGTACCCGCTCGCGGTGGCGGATCGACCGCGGGCACGAAGCGCTCGTTCATCGGCCGACCGGCTCACCAACTGCGTGGCGTCGGGCTCCCGTCAAACACTCCATCGTCACGTCACCTTCGCTCGGAGGACTCCCCACGACGGGCGCGCTATGCGGTGCCGGGGGACGCTCCTCCGCCGCTCGGTCCCGCGTCGCTTGCCGTCATCCTGCCACAGCTTCGACCCGCCCGTGAGGGGGGCCATCGGACCGATCGGCGACGCGGCGGCCTTGAGCGTCACGCCAGGTCATCCCCCGCTCCCTGCCGCGTCGAGCCTGAGGCGACAAGGTGAACGCCCGGCAGCCTTCTTGCGACCGCCGCTGGCGACGAGTCGGGATGGCCGGCGAAACACTGATTCACAAGGGGAGAGGACGTGAAGCTTCAAGGAAAAGCGGCGCTGGCCACCGGCTCCGATAGCGGGATCGGCCGTGCCATCGCCACGACCTTCGCCCGCGAGGGCGCCGACGTCGTTGTCCACTATCTCGAAGATCAGCGCGGCGCCGAACAAACCGCCCACGCCGCCGCCCAACACGGTGTCCGCGCCGAGGTGCTTCAGGCCGATCTCAGCGACCCCGGCCAGGCGGAAACGCTCTTCAGCCAAGCCGTCGCTCGCCTTGGCCGGATCGACATTCTCGTCAACAATGCCGGCAAGGGGGCTGGCGCCGAGTCGTCGCTCGACATCCCCCTTGAGACCTTCCTCGACGTCCTCAACGTCGATCTGGTCAGTCCCTGGGTCCTCTGCCGGGCCGCCGCCAAGGCGATGGTCGAGGGTGGCGGCGGCGTCATCGTCAACATCACCTCCGTTCACGAGGAGATCCCCTCGCCGGGGAACGTCGCCTACGACGCCGCCAAGGGCGGTCTTCGCTCGATCACCCGCACCCTCGCCCTGGAGCTGGCGCCTAAGCACGTCCGGATCAACAATGTCGCCCCGGGCATGATCACGACGCCGATGACCGCCGAGCGCCTTTTCGATCCCGAGCAGGCCGAGCAGGCGTTGCAACGCATCCCGATGCGCCGCCCGGGCGAGCCGCAGGAGATCGCCAACGTCGTCCTCTTCCTCGCCTCCGACGATTCCAGCTACGTCACCGGCAGCACCTACTTCGCCGATGGCGGCCTCATCCGCAACGTCGGCGGCGCCTGAGTCGGGTCGCAGACGTGGCGGGCCTGTTCTGAGGCGGTGAGGCGGATGTCGTCGGCGACCACAAAACGTTCGGCCGCTTTTTAGGTGTTGACAGCGTAATCATCGCTTGCTAGGTTACTAACAACGCTACCATCTTCACGACTCCCTCAATGCTTTACAAAGTTCCCGCGGGAGCTGCCCTCACGATGAGCTCGCACATGCGGTTCGAGTGATCTCTGTCTCTCGCCGCACCTCGATGCATGGGGCGGGCGGCGGCTCGATGTAGTGACACGACTCGACGGCCCGTTCCGCTGACGCGTGTGAAATCGCTGCTTGCGAGCGATTCGGAAATGAAAGGAGGTTGTGGAGAAACGCCATTAGGGATTCCCGGTGAGAGGCAGTTGCGAAGCAAAGAACGTGGAGGCTCGATGATGAGCGCACGATTGCGTGCCAGCCGACGACAACTCCTCAAGGGTACCCTCGGAGCGGCGACCGCAGCGGCGATTGGGTCGATGGCGACGTCCCCGGCGCGTGCCCAGGCGGTCAAGCTCGTGAACGTCGAGCACGACTCGCGTCCGCTCGACAACGCCGCGTACGCTGCCGTCTACAAGGTATTCAAGGAGCAAAACCCCGACATTGACATCGAGTTTCAAATTATTCCCTGGGAGCAGGCACGCGCGAAGATGCTGACGCTCGCTCAGGGAGGCAGTCTCCCTGACATGGGTCGCATGCAGTGGCCGGCGGACTACGCCGCGGCCGACATGGTGGTTTCCCTCGACGAGATGGTCGACAAAGCGACGCTCGATCGCTTCGACCCGATCATCCTCGACCAAGCCTCGGCCGTCGGAAGCGATGGCAAGAAGCACCTCTACGGGCTTCCCTGGTTCGCCGGATCGGCCGGAATCCTCGTTAATAAGACGCTCTTCGACAGCGCCGGGCTGCCCCTTAAAGATTCGTGGACGACCGATGAGTTCACCGAGTACGCCAAAACCCTGACGCACGCGGACAAACAGCAGTGGGGCGTAGGGATCGACGTTGCCGGCATCGGCGATCCGGTCCAAAACCTCATGCTCGCCGCCTACGCCTACGGTGGCCGCTGGGTCAAGGGCGATCCCCGGGCGACGGAGCCGGAGCCGATCATCTTCAACAGCCCCGAGACCGTCGCCGGCATCACCTGGTACTCAAATCTCTATTGGCAGGGTCTCGCGGTGCCCAGCGCTCCTACCGACACCTATAAGGAGCGCGACGCCAACTTCCAATCGGGAAAGGCCGCGATGGAGTGGCAGGGTCCCTGGACGCTCACGGAAATTCAGGACAACTTCAAGAAGGGTGGCTACGAGCTCGCCTCGATGCCGCTGCCGAAGGGGCCCGGAGGCAACATTCCGTGGTATGGCGGTGCCCCAACCGGTATCTACACAAGCGCCGAACAGCGAGGAGTGGTCGAACAAGCCTGGAAGTGGGTCAGTTTCCTCTCCAGTGACGAGGGGGAGAAGCTGTACTGCAAAACCAATGGCATGATCCCGGCATCCAAGAAAGCGCAGCAGGACCCGTTCTGGGCCGAGAACAATCTCTACAAGGGCTACCTGGGCTCATTCGCATCGGCCCAGGTCCTGGAGCCAATCTGGGCGACTGGTTTGGCCAGTATCCTTGACGACACCGTCCCGCCCCTTCTGCAGGGCGTCTTCGCGAAACAGCTGAAGCCGGAGGAGATGGCCAAGCAGGTCGAGGAGGCGGTCATTAGCGGGCTGCGTCAGAACGGAGTCGAGGTGCCGAAGAGTTAAGGGCCAGCGGGTGGGAGCGAATGTGCTCCCTCCCGCGACTTGCCAACATTGGTTCAATCCCAACGGAGCCTGATCTTCAATCGTCGCCAGCCGCCGGCTCCCTTGTCCCAGTAGCGGGAGAGGGACAGGTGGTATAAGGGCCACCAAGGTCACCTGGCCATGGGGCAACACCGGGCATCTGGACGGAGGGATAACGATGGCGAGCGTCGCGGCGCCCTCAAGCGCCCGGGTGCGCATCCGGCGCGGCCGAGGATTCTGGCACGAGGTCTTTCGGTATCGCCTCGCCTATCTCTTTCTCCTGCCGGCGCTCCTCGTCCTGCTCTTCGTCGATTTTCTGCCGATGTTTCAAGGGGTGCGGACGAGCTTTCGCATTTACAACCTCTTTCGACCCGGCTACCGGCCGTTCGTTGGCCTCGATCAGTACCGCGACCTCTTGGACAACGACCTCTTCATGCGTGCTTTTTGGCATAGCTGGTACTTCACGCTTGGCTCGGTCGCCTGTCAGTTCGCGCTCGGCCTGGGAGCGGCGGTGCTCCTGAACCAGCAGGTCCGCTTTCGCGGCTTGTTCCGCGGCATCGTGCTCATTCCCTGGGTCGTGCCAGGTGCGCTGGCCGCGATGATGTTCGGCCTCCTGTTCACCAGCACCGGTCTCGTCAACACCATCCTCTCAGACCTCGGCCTCGGGCGGCTCGGCTTCGACCGAAACTATGCCTGGCTTTCGAACTCCCAGACCGCGATGCCGACAATTATTTTGACAAGTATGTGGAAGGGCTTCCCCTTCTTCACGGTTATGCTCCTGGCCGCGATGCAGACGATCGCCGCCGATCTCTATGAGGCGGCGAAAATTGACGGCGCGTCGCCAGTCCAGTCGTTCTTCGACATCACCCTGCCGAGTATTCGGCCTACCATCCTCATCTCGACCCTGCTGGGTACGATTTGGACCTTCAACTCGATCGATCTCATCTTCATCATGACCTATGGCGGCCCCTACTATTCGACCCTGACCCTCGCCATGTACGCCTACCAGCAGGCGTTCGGGCGCGGGCTGGTCGGTTACGCCTCAGCGATCGCGGTCGTTATCCTCGGACTGATGGCTGTCGTCACGGTCATCTACCTCTCGGTGTATCGCCGTACAGTCCAGACGACGTAGGAGATCGAGGAGTAAGGGGAGAAGGATCGCCCACCATGCTCGGTACACGGCGACTCCAGTATCCGCCACTGACGGGGACCGCGGTGCAAAGCCGACGCCGACCGCCGATGCGCCTGATGCTGACCTATGCCCTTCTCCTCTTCCTCGTCGCGCTGATCGTGACGCCCTTCCTCTGGATGCTCCTCGGCTCGTTCAAGCCGACTTATGAGCTGCTCCAGAAACAGGGACAGACGCTCTGGATCGATCATCCCACCCTCGCCAACTACCACCGGCTCTTCGCGGAGTACGACTTTGCGCGCTACTTCCTCAACAGCCTGATCGTCGCGACGGTCACCGCGGCCTTCGCCACCTCCCTATCCGCGTTCGCCGGCTACGCCCTGGCCCGGTTCCGCTTCCCAGGGCGCGGCTTGATTGGCTTCCTGATCCTGGTCACCCAAATGCTGCCGACCATCGCCATCATTATTCCGCTCTTTATTTGGTTCAAGCGCTTTCACCTCATCGACACCTATTGGGCGCTCTTTATCGCCTACAATGCCTTTGCTATTCCATTCTGCACGTGGATGTTGCGCGGCTTCTTTGCCAACATCCCCGCTGACCTGGAAGAGGCCGCGATGATCGACGGGGCCAGCCAGTTTGGCGCCTTCACCCGGATCGTGGTGCCGCTCAGCGCACCTGGCATGCTCGCCACCGCCATCTTCTCCTTCATCCTCGCCTGGCAAGAATTCCTCTTCGCCGTCACCTTTACCAGCAGGGCAGAGCTTCGTACCTTGACCGTCGGCATTGCAGCAATGCGCGGCAAAGACGTGGTTGATTGGGGACTCCTCAACGCCGGAGTCGTCATCACGACCATTCCGCTCGCAATCCTCTTCACGATCGTCCAGAAGTATCTCGTGCAAGGACTCACAGCCGGCGCGGTCAAGGGCTGAAAGAGGGACGATGTAGATTATGGATTTGCAACTAGCGGGCAAGGTAGCGATCGTCACGGGTGCAGCTTCGGGGATGGGGCGGGCTGTGGCCGAGCTCATGGCGGCAGAAGGTGTACGGGTCGCGGCCGCGGACGTCAATGAGGCGGGCCTTTCCAACACCGCGGCGGGCATTGCCACCTCGGGTGGGACCTGTCACGCCTTTCCCCTGGATGTCACTCAGCGGAGTTCGTGGCGCGATCTCCTGATCCAGGTCCAGCGCGATCTTGGCACCATTGACATTCTCTGTAACATTGCGGGGCCGGGTGCCCGAACGGGCCACCTCGATACTGACGACGTGGAGTGGCGCCGGCAGATCGACGGCCACCTCACGGGCGTTTTTCTCGGCTGTCAGACGGTCCTGCCTGGGATGATCGAGCGGCGCTATGGAAAGATCGTCAACATCTGCTCGTTCACGGCCCACGGCATGGTCGCGAGCATCCCAGGCTACTGTGCCGCCTTCGGGGGTATCCTCGCCCACACGAAGGATCTTGCGCGGTTTGCCGCCCCGTACAACATCAACGTCAATTGCGTCTCTCCCGGCAACATCGACACGCCGATGACGCGCTCAGGCTGGCTGGAGCGGCCAGGGGAACTGGAAAAACTGGTCGAGCGGATGCCGATCGGGCGTGTGGGCCTGCCCGAGGACGTTGCCGCCTGGGTCGTGTTCCTGGCCTCCGATTGGGCGCGGCACGCGATTGGCATCGAGATCAATGTGTCGGGGGGCCAACTGCTCGCGTGATTCGCCGCTCTCCGCGTTCCTGATACCGCTGAATTCTCCCAGCGGGCCGACCCGAACAGCGCCGTCTAGAGGAGCCAACCGATGCGTGCGGTCCTGTTTCCCGGTGATCGAACGGTCGAGCTCGTTTCCCTCCCTGATCCAACCCCCAGTCCCGGTGAGGTGGTCGTGGCGATGCGGGCGGCGGCGATCTGCGGCAGCGATCTCCACGGTTATCGCGCCTCGCGCGAGACGCGCCAGCAGAGCGGCAGCGATCGCATCGTCCCGGGTCATGAGCCTTGTGGCGTGGTCCACGCCATCGGCGACGGGGTGAGCGCGGTCGCGATCGGCGATCGCGTCGCCGTGTATCACTATCGTGGATGTGGCGCTTGCTCCAACTGCAGGGGCGGCCGGTTGATGTGGTGCCCGGACCGGCGGGGTTATGGGGGGCCGATCCACGGCTCCGATGCCGACCTCCTCCTCACGGACGCGCGCAACTGTCTGCCATTACCCGACGGGATGTCCTACACGTCCGGTGCCTTGCTGATGTGCGTCGGAGGCACGGCGTACGAAGTGATGCGTAAGCTGGACGTGTCTGGACGAAGTCAGGTCGCCGTCTTCGGTCTCGGTCCCGTCGGCTTGACGGGTGCGCTCATGGCCCAAGCCATGGGGGCAAAGGTGCTCGGCGTTGACGTCAGTCCGCAGCGGCTCGAACTCGCCATTAAGCTCGGCATCGATGCCGTCGTCGACGCGGCACGCGAGAATCCCGTGACCGCCGTCCCGCGGTGGGCACCAGACGGCGTGGCGGCGTCCTTCGAGACGTCTGGAACCGAAGCCGGGCAGGTCGGCGCTGTCGCGGTCACGGGAAGAGGCGGCCGCGTCTGCTTCGTCGGCTTCGGTTCGCCCGGGCCGACCCTCAACCCCTCCCAGTTCATCGAAAAGCAATTGACCCTGTTTGGATCGTTCGTGTTTCCCATCGATCGGTACGAAGAGCTGCTCCAGTTTGTCCAATCTCACGAGGTGCCGATTGAGGCGACGGTGACGCATCACGCGTCGCTGGACGATGCCACGGAAATGTTCGGAGCGTTCGATCGCGGTGAGACTGGTAAGGTGGTGTTCACGTGGTCTGATATCTCCTGAAATCTCTTGTGCAATCCCAAGGGACTTCTGACAAGGCACCCTAATCATCGGCGCCTAGATAACCCCGTGTGCACGTTTCGAGACCAAGGTTGCGGTGCGGTCCACCACAGGAAGTGCTTGATGCCGATCCATGGACCCGGACGACCTGCTTGGAGCGACGTCCTGCCCGATCGATGATGAACTGCCCGACCTCATGGGCCGGCTCCGGCAGCGCGGCCAGGACCCGTCGCTGGACGATGCCGAGGTGGTGACCATCGAGGTGGTCGGCGAGTTCCTGGGGATGGACCAAGACACGGTCATCTGCGCCTACGTCCGCCGGTACGCCGGGGCATGGGTCCCGGCACTGTGGTCGGTTCATCGCGCCACCTTCACCCGTCAGGCGACCAGGCTCTGGGTGGTCAACGAGCGAGTGTGGCGCTCAGTTCCACTAGCGGCACATTGTCGTCACCCTGGATCGGCGGTTTGCGCTACCGGCTACTGCGAACCGGGTGGGGATCACGTCTGCCAGTGGACCAGCGATCCACCGTCGACGGCGCTTCTGACGGCGTGCGAAGTGAGACATCGGTTCGTGTGACCGGCTCGACGTCGTCAAATTCACCGCGAACGGACCGAGGTCACATCCCCCTGCTGAGGAGTTCGTCGCGACTGAGTGCCATCACGTACTCCGGCTCCGCCTCGCCCGGTATCTCCACCGTTTTGACGTACGCGAACCCCGCTTTCTCGTAGGCCCGGATCGCCGCCCGGTTGCTGACCGCGGGACCGATCACCGCGCAGGTCACCTCTGGCCGGATGTAGACGACCTCCTTTAGAAATTGCCGCAGCATCGGCCCACCCAGCCCGCGATGGACGAAACCTGGATCGCCGATGAAAAGGTCAATCGCGACCGCTCCCGGCTCCGGCCAAACGAGCCGGCCATAGTCGACATGATCGCTGAGGAGGTACTCCTGAATGAACCCCATCGGACGGTCGCCGTAGATGACCACGTACCCCCGCGTCGGTTCCGTCCCCGCGATGAGCGGGTCATATTTCCGTTCCACCTCGTCCAACGACGGGCCTGGGTTGTCCCACCATTCGAGGACGTGGGGCTCGTTCAACCACCGCCGCATCACCGGCAGGTCCGCGACCGCCAGCGGTCGAAACATCAGCCCGCTCGGATCGAGCCGGTTCGCCATACCCCATTCTCCAGCCACGACACCCTGCACTGCCGGAGCGGCCTGTTCCAGGGAGCCTCCGGGAGCATCGCCGCACCCGCCGGTCCGGCTCGTTGGGTGCAGCGGGAAAAGCTCCGCACCCCGGTGCCCAGCCCCCAGGTCGCGGTGATCGCGTCGGTTGCCTACCGATCCTGCCGCTCGCCATTCAGCGCCAGCAACCGCTCCAGGATTGCCTCATCCTCCGTCTCGCCCGGATCGTCCTCCCACCCGTACGCGGCCCACACCGCCCGGTCCAGCGCCGCGTGCGCCTGCGCCCGCATCACATCCGCGCCTTGAGAAACGCGTCCAAGTCAGCCGCGGCGAGCGGTGGAGCAAAGAAGAAGCCTTGACCCCAATCGCACCCCAGCTCGCGGAGCCGCTCAACCTGATCCGCCGTTTCCACCCCTTCCGCCGTCACGCGCAGGCCCAGCGCCTTGGCAACGCCGATGGTCGCCCGCACGATGGCCGTATCCTCCTGCTGCTGACCCAGCCCGGCCACGAACGAGCGATCGACCTTGAGCTCGTCGACGGGGAACCGTTTAAGCGCACTGAGCGACGCGTAGCCGGTCCCGAAGTCGTCGATGGCCAATCGCACCCCCAGAGCCGTCACATCTCGCAGCGTGGCACGGGCCGCTTCCGGATCGGTGGTCGCAACGGTCTCGGTGAGCTCGAGCGTCAGGCCATCAGGGGGGAGGTCGGTCGCCTTCAGGAGGCACGCCAGGTCCCGGGACAGGGTGGGCTGGCGGAACTCGGGGAGCGAGAGGTTGAGGTTTAGGCGTAGGGGAGGATCACTCGGATAGCGCTCTCTCCACGCCCGAATTGCTCGGCACGCCTCGGCCCGCATCCAGGTGCCTATAGGCACGATCAGCCCCGTCTCCTCCGCCAGCGGAACGAACTCCTCCGGCAGCAGCAGACCGCATCCAGGGCGCTCCCAGCGGACCAGCGCTTCGACGCCAGCGACGGCACCGGTCGCGAGGTGGATCACCGGCTGGTAGGCGATCCGCAGCTCCTCGCGTTCGACCGCGTGCCGCAGGGCGGTCTCTCGCTCCAGCCGCCCGAGCGCCGGCTGGTCGGCGCCCGGGTCGAAGATGGCGATGCTGCCCTTGCCGATGGCCTTGGCTCGATAGAGCGCGATGTCGGCGGCGCGCAGCACGTCGCCCGGTTCCGAGAGGTCCAGGGAGCTGACGGCGACGCCGATACTGGCGCTGACAACCGCCTCGTACCCGTCGAGCGCGACCGGGGGTTCCAATGTGGTCAGCAACCGCTGCGCCATTCGGACGGCCTCGTCGGAGGTGATCGCGTGCTCGACCAGCACCGCGAACTCGTCGCCCCCGAAGCGGGCTAGGAGATCGCCCGCCCGCAGCGCGGACGCCAGGCGGTTCGCCGCGGCGACGAGGAGACGATCCCCGGTCGCGTGGCCGAGGCTATCGTTGACCACCTTGAAGCCGTCCAAGTCCAGAAACAGGATCGGGACTGAGGATGGCCGGCTGCGGCGACGGCGCGCCCGGTCGAGTGCCTGGCCGAGGCGCTCCAGGAAGAGCGTCCGGTTGGGTAGGGCGGTCAGCGGGTCGTGGTGGGCCTGGTGGCGCAACCGCCCTTCGAGCGCCTTGCGGTCCGTCACGTCGCGCGAGTTGATCACGATGCCGCCCACGTCGGGATCGTCGAGCCGGTTCGTCGCCACAACCTCCAGCCAGCGCTCGGATCCGTCGTGGTGGCGGACGCGCGCCTCGAGGCGGTCGACGGCACCGGGTCGTTGGGCGAGCTCAGCGAAGAACGCGCGGGCGAGTGGGGCATCGTCGGGATGGTCGATCGTGGTGGCGTGCCGGCCAAGCAGCTCCGACGGCGGGTACCCGAGAATGTGCTCGTAGGCCGGGCTGGCATAGGTCCGGATACCGTCCGCGTCGAGGATGGAGATCATATCCGAGACATGCTCGACCAGCGCTCGGAATCGCGCCTCGCTGTGGCGCAGTCGCTGCTCTGTCTCTTTGCGGTCGGTGACGTCACGCGAGTTGACGACGAAGCCGCCGACATCGCGGTCGGCCATCAGGTTGGTGCCAGTCGACTCCAGCCACCGCCAGGACCCATCCTGGTGACGAAAGCGGAACGCGACCGTCGGCGCGAGCGCCGGGTCAACCAGGGCGTCCTCGAACGCGGTCCTTGTCGCCGCCCGATCATCGGGGTGGATGAGGTCGAAGACATTGCGTCCCACCAACTCATTGTGATCGTAGCCAAGGATGCGCTTAGTCGGCGGACTCTTGTAGCGGATCGTGCCGTCGGCGTCGAGGATGGTGATGATATCGGTGGCGTGGGTAATCAGAGAACGGAAGCGCGCCTCACTGCGGCGCAGGACCTCCTCGGTCTCCTTCCGGTCGGTGATCTCGAGCTTGACGCCCTGCCAGCACAAGGGGGTGCCGTTCTCGTCGCGCACGAGGACCGCCTCGTCCTGGAACCAGACGTACCGGCCGTCGCGCGTTCGCTCCCGGTATTCCATCCGGAACGGCTCCCCGGTGCGCTCCGTCCGCGCGATTTCGGTCAGCACCCGCTCGCGGTCGTCCGGGTGCAGATGGTCGGACCACGGTTCAGTCGGCGTCGACCATTCGTCGGCCGAGTAGCCGAGGATGCTTTCGACCCGCGGGTTGACGTAGAGCAGGCGGCTCGGATCCTCGGCGTCTTGGACATAGGTGATGGCCGGAATCTGGGCGAGCAGCGTGCGGTACGCCGCGTCGCTCCGGCTCAGCGCCTCCTCGGCTTCCTTGCGCGTGGTCACGTCCATCGTCACGCCGAGCAGACGGACCGGTCGACCGCCAGCGTCGCGGACCGATTGAGCCTTCTCGCGCAGCCAGCTGAGGCTGCCGTCTGGCCGAACGACCCGGTACTCGACCTCGTAGTCCGCGCCGTCCTCGAGGTGCCGCCGGTCCATCTCCGTGAGGAGGTGACGGTCGTCGGGGTGGATACGCGCGACGTAGGCGTCCGGGTCGCCGGTGACTGCGCCGTCCTCGAGTCCAAACAGGGCGGCCATCCCACCAGAGCGCGCGATCTCGCCCGTCTCGAGGTTCCAGTCCCAGATCGCCATGCCAACGGAGGCGAGCACCACCTCCACGCGCTCGTCGCACTCCCATGGCCCCTGCTCAGTGTTGACGGCCGCGGGGCGGGCGTCCGCAGTCCCCGTCATTCATTCTCTCCAGGGAACCGCTGACGCGGGTGGCTGTGTGACGCCACCCCGGTGCAAGACGCGCATTGTCGAGCAAGATCACCCAACGGTCAAGCGTTCGCCCGCTCCCCATTCAGCGCCAGCAACCGCTCCAGAATCGTCTCCTCCGACGTCTCCCCCGGCTCCGCCTCCTCCCACCCGTACGCCGCCCACACTGCCCGGTCCAGTGCCGTGTGCGCCTGCGCCAGCCAGGCCGGACGCGCGTTGTACAGATTGGTCAGCGTCCGCTTCTTCAGCTCCGCCTCCGAAGCCCCCGCCGGGTCGAGCCAGGCCCGCCGCCGCTCGTCCAGCGTCCGCGCCGCCTCCGCGATCGCGTGCAGCCGCGGATCGCGCCACGGCTCCCGCCCCGGCGGCCACGGCAGCGGGAAGGTCTCGAAGCAGGTTGTTGAGGTGTAGACCGGGTCGTTCCCCACCCCGTGAAATGATCCCTGGCGCAGCGACCAGACCTCGTGCGCCCGCGAGTGCAGCACGCCGAAGAAGTAGTCGTCCTGGCGCGCAAAGACGATTAACTTCTGATCAGGAGTATTGGTTCGGTCGAGCCAGACAAAGAGCCGATGCTTCGCCACAATGGGAGTGACGAGGAATCGGTCCAAGGCTTCTAGCTCCCGCCTCATTGACGGACGCGACTCAGCGTGCAGCCACCAGCGGTCGCGATACGATGGCCGGTTGTTCGCCGCACGTATCGGGCGCACGTGCTCCCTGACGTACTCGAACGGCCCCTCGTAGAGCGCGGCGTCAGCTTCGCTCATTGTCGCGCCGAAGTCGATGATCCACTCGTCCTGCCACCGCGATGTCACGGCCCTGGCGTTGTACCAGCGCCGTATCACGTCTCTGTTCGGCCTCCCGTTTGGATTGATCGGAGCGGCAAGAAAGACGCGCGCGAGGACTCCTGGAATGTCGAACGGTCCTTTCTTGGACGTTCCCATGAAGCTTAGCCTGGCATTCTCCGCAAGCCGTTGCGCTGCGGTGACGTCAGTGGAGGAACTTAGATCGGCGTTGATGGTTGAAACAGGAATGCCGTTGACCGTCTTGGACAGTTCCTCACCGCCGTCGATGCCCACGATCGAGATGCGCACCGCCGCCCCGTCGAGTACCCATGGCTCATCGGGCCAGGCCATGAAGATGTCACCGGAACGCTTGACTCGTTCAAGCACCCGTCGACTGGCGCCCTGTCGGATTGAGTTAGTGGCGAGCAATCCCGCACGCTTGGTTCTCCCCTGCTCGATTTCCTGCCGTGCCTTCTCAAAGAAGTACCCGACGAGATCGGCTCCCGCGGGAACCCGTCCCTCGAAAACCCGCCATAGGTCGACCGCGTACGCTTGTCCAAGCTCCCGCCGGATCTTGTACCCGCCCAAAAACGGCGGATTTCCAATAATGAAATCCGCCGCCGGCCACACCGCCTCCTTCGGCTGCGCCGGATCACTCCGGTCCAGCAGCGCATCCTGCAACCGGATCGTCTCCAACGGCTCCAGCACCGGGTCCCGGTTCACCTGAAACCCATGCTCCCGCATCCACTGGAGATAGCCGATCCAGACGACGACCTGGGCCAGCTCGCGGGCGTAGGCGTTGACCTCCAGCCCGTGGAGTTGCGCCGGGTTGACGCGCGGCAGCATCGCCGGCAGCCCGTGGCCCGTCGCGTACGCGACCACGTCCTTCTCCAGATCCTTGAGGGCCGCCAGGGCGACGTACAGGAAGTTCCCACTGCCGCAGGCCGGATCGAGCACCCGCACGGCGGCCAGCTCCTCCTGGAACCGGAAGAGCGTGGCGGCGAAGGCCGACCGCTTGCGCGTCCGGTCGCCGGAGTCAGTCGCCGCTTGCCACGCCTCCCGCCGGCGGTCCGCCTCGACCCGGACCTCTCCCCAACGCCGGCGGAGGGGCGCGACGACCACCGGCTCGACCACCCGCTCGATGTCCGCCCGCCCCGTGTAGTGCGCTCCCAGTTGCGCCCGCTTGCTCGGGTCGAGGGAGCGTTCGAAGAGGGTGCCGAAGATGGCCGGCTCGATGCTTCCCCAGTCGAGCGTCGCCGCCTCGGCCAGCGCTTTCAACTCCGCGGCGGTCAGCGGCTCGACGCCGATCTCGGCGAACAGCCCGCCGTTGAAGCGGTCGATCCTTTTGAAGGCGACGCTACCGCCATCGCGCATCGCCCGCAACAGCGCCTCGACCTGGCCGGGGAACTCCGCCGGCTCGCTGGCCCCGTAGGCGAGGAGGTCGCTGAAGACCCCCTTCGGCAACAACCCGACGTCCTCGGCGAAGAGACAGAACAGCAGTTGCACCAGAAAGTGCGCCGCCTGGTCCGGCGCGACCCCCCGCGCCCGCAGACCGTCCGCCAGCGCCGCGAACCGTGCCGCCGCGTCCTCGGTCACCTTCGCGGTCGTCTGCGCTGGTCGCAGCGACGCGGGATCAGTGAAGACGGCTCGCAGCACACGCAGGTTCTCAGGGTCCCCCAGCTCCTCCAGTCCGAACCGGTAGGTCAGAGTCGGGGTGCCGGTAAAGTGCGTCCGGATTACGAACCGGTCGAGATCGCAGACCACCAAGAGCGGCGGGTTCTCCAGGTCGTCGAGGTAGAGTTGGAGTTGCCGGTACGCGGCTTCCAGGTCGGCGTGGAGCCCTTTGTACTCCCAGGCGAAGGAGTTGCGCCGCCAGACGTCGGCCCAGCCCTTGCCGCCGCTGAGCTTGGCCGCGCCCTTCTCGAAGGCGTAGGTCGTGCCGGTCGCGTCGGCTTCGGCCGGGGTCGGCACGTCGAAGAGGTGGCACAGGTCGATGAAGTGCTCCTGTGAGGCGGACCGCTCCTTCAGCCTCGCCCCCCGCCACTTCGCCTGGAACTGTTGGACATTCATGACCCCCGATTGTACGTGAGCCCCGCCCGACCCGTACCCCTCTCCCGTCATGCTCACGATTCGCCCCACCATGCCTCGTGATTCCGCCGCGATCTTGATCCAACGTAGCCGGTACCACCTCTGTTCATCATTCCCCGCCGAACGTCCCCCCAAATCCGCCCCTGAAACCCCTTGACAACCCATATCAGAACATATATTCTATCTCCTAAGCGGTCTGCCTCCGGTGGGAGGGCGGGGACCTGGGCAGCAGCCGATCCCACCCGTCCCCGCCAGGACGTCATCCGCGGCCCCAGAGCTCACCTGGGTTACCTCCGAGCCCCTCCCCGTCGTCGCGTAGCAGCCCCATCCCTGCCGTGACCACGCATCGCGCTACCTCTCCCCGGACCCCGTCTCGTGCTCCTTCCGTCTTCCCCTCTTCCCCTCTTTCCCTCTCGTCCGGTGACCTGGTTCGAGCCCCGTGGGACCGTCGCATCGTGCGCCGGTCTGACCGGGAGGGCTGTTTCTCCGTCGAGTGAAAACCCGCTGATTTCCAGCTAGGAAGTGCGCCCGCCTCTCCTGACTCCTCCGACCCCCGACCTCCGACCTCGTCCTACTCGTCCCCCCTCGTCCTACTTTCCCCCCCGGGAGCGCAGCGACCCCCCTCCGCCCCCTCCGCCCCCTCCGCCCCCCCCTCGCCTATACTTCCCTCCCGCTCCTCGGCGGGGCAGCGTAGGATAAGGGCGGGCAAGACGATGGACTTCGATCTCACCGACGACCAGATTCAGGTGCGCGAGATGGTGCGCGAGTTCGCCCACCGCGAAGTCGCGCCCTTTATTCAGCAGTGGGACGCCAAGGGCGAGTTTCACGGCGAAGTGCTGACCAAGATGGGTGAGCTCGGCATCCTCGGTCTCCCCATCCCTGAGGAGTACGGCGGCTCCGGCTTCGATTACGTCAGCTTCGCCCTCGCCTGCGAAGAGCTCGAGTACGTCGACACCTTTCTCCGCGTCGTCATGAGCGTCCACGTTGGCCTCAACAGCCTCGCCCTCCTCCAGTGGGGGACCGAGGAGCAGAAGCAACGCTGGCTGACGCCCCAAGCCCTCGGTCAGAAGCTCGCCACGTTCGGGCTCACCGAGCCGAACGCTGGCTCCGATGCCGGCGCCATCGAGTCGACCGCCGTCCGCGATGGCGACTCCTACATCTTGAACGGGTCCAAGATGTGGATCTCCCTCGCCGACGCCGCCGACCACTTTCTCGTCTTCGCCAGCCAGGACCGCAGCCTGAAGCACAACGGCTTGACCGCCTTCGTCCTCGAGCGCGGCATGGAGGGCTTCACCACCGGCACGATCAAAGGCAAGCTCGGCGTCCGCGCCGGCAATACCGGCGAACTGGCTTTCAACAACGTCCGCGTCCCGCTCGAGAACCGGATCGGCGAGGAAGGCGAAGGCTTCAAGATCGCGATGAGCTGCATCGATCAGGGCCGCTTCACCGTTGGCGCCGGTGCGGTCGGTCTCACCCGCGCCTGCCTCGACGCCAGCGTCAAGTACGCCAACGAGCGCCACGCCTTTGGCCAGCCGATCGGCAAGCTCCAACTCGTCCAGCAGATGATCGCCAAGATGGTCGCCGGCTACGAAGCCTCCCGGCTCCTTACCTTTCAGGCCGCCGGCCTCAAGAATCACGGCATTCGCAACACCCGCGAAACCTCTCTCATGAAGTGGTACGCCTGCGACGTCGCGCTGCAATCGGCCGACGACGCCATCCAGGTCCATGGCTCCTACGGCTACTCCAACGAGTATCCCGTCGAGCGCTTCTGGCGCAACGCCCGCGGCGCCGTCATCTACGAGGGCACCCGCGAGGTCCACACCCTCCTCCAAGCCGATTACGCCCTCGGTTACCGGCAGGACAAGCCGCTTCGCTGTCCCCAGCTTCCCGCCGTCGGCTTCGCCCGCGAGCCAGCTCTGGCGGCCACATAATTGCCCAGCGGAGCCCGCGTGCTTCGTCGTGTGGGGTCAGAATCGGCTCTGCCGCCTGATGGGCCGCACATCGGCAACGGGGTCACTGTCGCGATAGGCCAGCACGGGACTCAGCTTGCGGCCGGTCGGGCGGAGACCCATCGCTCTGGTAGAAGGAACCAGCCATGAACCGCAGCGTCATCCTCGGCGGCGTCCGCACCCCATTCGGGAAGCTGGGTGGCGCCCTTGCCAGCCAGACCGCCGTCGAGCTTGGGGGTATCGTCATCAAGGATGCCATAGCCCGCGCCGGGATCGGGCCGGAAGACGTTCAACACGTCATCATGGGTCAGGTCCTCCAGGGCGGCGCCGGTCAGATCCCCTCCCGCCAGGCCGCCTTCCTCGCTGGTCTCGATAAAACCGTCACCTCCGAGACGGTCAACCGCGTCTGCGGCTCGGGGATGCGCGCCGTCACCCTCGCCGACCTCCTGATTCGCTCCGGCGAGAACGAGGTCGTCGTCGCCGGCGGCATGGAGAGCATGACCAACGCGCCCTACCTCCTGCGAAAGGCTCGCGGCGGCTACCGGATGGGCGACGGCGTCCTCGAAGACATGATGGTCGGCGATGGTCTGACCTGCGCCATCGCCGGTTGCCACATGGGGGTCCACGGCGGCAACGTCGCCGCCGAGGAAGGCGTCTCCCGCGAGGAGCAGGACGCCTGGGCGCTCCGCTCCCACCAGCGGACGATCGCCGCCCAAGACGCCGGCTTCTATAGTGACGAGATCGTTCCCGTCACGATCGCCGACCGCAAGGGCACGACCGTCGTCGACCGCGACGAAGCGCCCCGCCGCGACACCAGCGCCGAAGCCCTCGCTAAGTTGAAACCCGCCTTCGACCCGAACGGCACCGTCACGGCCGGGAATGCCCCGGGCGTCAACGATGGCGCCGCCGCCGTCGTCGTCGCCAGCGAAGCCTGGGCGCAGGGGCGTGGTCTTCGTCCCGCCGCGACCGTCCTCGCCCACGCGTCGGCCGCCTGGGACGTCCCCTATCTCGCCTATACCCCAGCGATGGCCGCGCGGATCGCCCTCGAAAAAGCCGATATCAGTGCGGGTGACCTCGACCTGATCGAGATCAACGAGGCGT
>JAABUN010001237.1_pt1 | contig 58651 bp, 61 predicted proteins | sample 5559311 | NCBI WGS metagenome assembly JAABUN01 (sample SAMN10711877, study PRJNA513370) | rock metagenome | isolation source: Antarctica rocks | place: Antarctica: Victoria Land, Siegfried Peak sud
GAGATTTGCTGAACGTGGACCCCGAACTGCTGCGACAACTCGGCTAAGGTCTTTTCCTCTTTGGCTGCTTCCAACGCCACCTTCGCCTTGAACGCAGCTGAGTGATTTCGCCTCTGCTTTTTCATCTGTTCCCCTTTCTGAAAGCTTAGTGCTTTCAACTAAAGGAACTGACCGCTTTTTGGGGTCCACTTCTCTGACGTGCGTGCTCGAGTCGCCTGCCCAGGGCCGGGTGCTGATGAAGCTCGAGCCCAGTGACGCGGCGCAGCTGGCTGAATCGTACCGGGTAAGAGTGGGGCTGGCTGAGAGTGTAGAGATCGCCGTGATCGCTGCCCTAATTTCCTCCCCCGGTCGGGTGAGGCGTATCGACCCCGACAGGCAAGAGCTGCTCCTAGGCGCGCTGCCGCTCTACGTCCTCAAAGGTCTGGGGCTGAGCGCGGGGACGCTCGAGCGGTTGACCTGGCTCGGAATTGAACAGGTCGGGCAACTCAGAGCGTGGAAGAAGCCGCAGGTGACGGCGTACCTCGGTCCGGAGGGGAAAGGGCTGCTCTCCTATCTGTTCGGTCCGCATCGTACGCAGCTGGGCCGCTACTCCCCTGCCCCGCGCATAAGCGCGCAGCTCGAGTTTGATAACTCGGTGTCGGAGCCGGGTGAGTTGCAGCAGGCATTAGAGGAGTTGGCTTCACAGGTTGCTGTGAAGCTGGGTTCAAGGGCGGCGTCACGGTTGACGGTCGTTGCCCTCAGTCACAGCCTCGAGCTAAAAGCGACCCGCATCGCTAAAGCGCCGCTACGCTACGTCGGGGAGATTACCTGTTTGTCACTACTGACCCTCGACGACACCCACGCCCCACCACTAGGGATCGACGCGCTGACCCTCGAGCTGAGCGGTCTCTCTCGGCCTGCCAAACAGGGGGCGTTGTGGCCGCATAAAGAACGGCTCGAGCTCGAGTCCGGTCACGTCGTCGAGGTGTACAGGTCGCTCGAGAGCTGGGTTTTGTCCCGGATCAGTGACTGATGCGTCTGTCCGCGCTACTCGACTGCCACTCGCACTTTTCATTCGGTATAGGAGCCTCGAGCCCTACAAGAATCGTCGAACGGGCTGCCGAGTTGGGGTACAACGCCGTCGCCCTGGTTGATGAGAACGGCGTCTATGGGGCAGTCGAAGCGCAGCGCGCAGGGAAAAAGCACGGCGTTAAGGTCCTGATCGGCGCGACGGTGCAGCTGAAGGGGGACACAAATATCTACCCTCTGGGTCTTATCGCCATAAACCGAGCTGGTTATGAGACCCTGTGCAATCTGCTGACGACCGTCCACGCTAACGACGACAAACAGGTCACGCTGCCGGTGTTACTCGCTCACACGAGCAACCTCATTTGTGTCACCGGGGGGAGAGACGGCTTTCCTACCCGGCTGCTGGCGGAGCGCAAGATTACTCAGGCTGAGCAGCTGCTGAGTACCCTTAAGGGTGCGTTTGCCGAACGCCTTTACCTCCAGCTCTATTACGGCGCGTATCCTCGAGACCTCCTGCGCGCGCGCAAACTGCGCGACTTCGCCCGTAGTCAGGGCGTGCCGGTCGTCTCGGCTCTTGAAGTGCGCTACGCGACGCCCAATCTGTACCCGCTTTACGACACGATGGTGTGTGCTCGCTTGGGCGTCACCGTTCACGATCCCCACCGGCTCGAGGCCGCAGAACGACTGCCTGGCGGTTCCCGATCTCTGTGCTTGGAGCAAGCTGCCGCAGCCTCCTCTCCCATTCCCCGAAGGTGTAGCGAACGCCGAGACCATCGTGCAGGCGTGTGACCTCGAGCTACTCGCCGAGCGCCTCACGCCCCCAGCTGCTCGCATCCCGAAGGGTATGACGCTCGAGCAACACCTTGACGAACGTCTCTACACCGCCCTGGGCGAAAAGTACAGCGGTGACAGATTTACGGTTGCCAAGACTCGGCTCGAGCACGAGCTGGTAACGATGAAGGCGCTTGGTCTGGCAGAGTTTTTCCTCGTCGCCGCCGAAGTCACCAACTTCTGCCGTTCGCGGGGCATCGTCGCGTCGGGCAGGGGTAGCGCCGCGGCGTCGGTGGTCTGTTACCTTTTGGGCGTCACCGGCACCGACCCCGTGAAACACAACTTGCTCTTCGAGCGCTTTCTTCACACCGGAAGAACATCGCTCCCCGATGTGGACATCGACATCGGTTCGTCCCGGCGTGACGAGGTACTGGCGTGGGTCGAAGAGAGATTTGGTAGCGAGACCGAGGCGATGGTCTGCAACAAGATCACCTACAGATTGCCTCTGGCGGTGCAAGACCTTGGGCGTGGTCTCGGTATCCCCCCGATATTGCGGAATACCCTCAGCAAGACGCTCGGCAGAGATTACCGACACTTGCGCCCACATCGGGCGCGTGAAGCCGATGCTGTGTTCGATAAGGTCTTAAAAGACGCTCCGGTCAAAGAGGTGCTTTTGAGGCTGCTCGAGCTGATGGAGAAAGGCTTTGTCCGCCACATCGCGCCGCATTCGGGCGGGGTCGTGCTCTCGCGTTACCCCCTGGCCCACTACTCTCCGCTCGAGCACTCGTCGGGGGGTATCCGGCTTTTGCAGTTCAATAAAGACGACGCCGAGGCGCTGGGCTTAATTAAGCTCGACCTCTTGGGCCTGCGGATGCTCGGCGTGTTCGAGCGGTGCCGTGAGGAGGTGCTGAAAACCGAGGGGTTGTGGCTGACCCTGACCGACCTGCCCGACGATCCCGAGGTGTGGCGTGGTATCCAGCACGGCGACACGATGGGGCTCTTTCAGATAGAAAGTCCAGCACAAACGAGAATCACCGTCGATGTGCAGCCGCAAAGTTTCTTGGACCTCGCCCACCAGGTCGCGCTCATCAGGCCCGGCCCCATTCAATCGGGAACGGTTCATCCTTACGTGCGCCGCAAAAAGGGACTCGAGCCCGTGACCTACCTGCACCCATGTCTCGAGCCCATCCTCGAAAAGTCCTATGGAGTGCTCTTGTTTCAAGAGGACATGATGAGAATTGCTGTGCAGGTAGCCGGTTTCTCCTGGAACGACGCCGAACGTTTCCGGAAGGCCGTGAGCAGCTATGAGGAGGCCGACGAGATAGCGGACGAAAAGCGTCAGTTTATTTCGGGTGTACAGCACAAGGCAGGTCTTGACGAGGAGACGGCGGTAAGGCTGTTCGACCTCTGTAGTTCATTTCGCGGTTACGGTTTCGCTGAGAGCCACGCGTGGGCCTTTGGTTCACACGCCTATACCTCGGCTTGGCTCCGCCATCACTACCCCGCTGAGTATTTTGCTGCCCTGCTGACTGAAGACCCCGGCATGTGGCCGCGAGCAACGCTGATGCAAGAAGCTCGGCGGAAAGCTGTCAGCTTCTCCAGGGTTCACATCAACCACTCTGGGTTGCACTACGGGGTAGGTCGCAACGACGACGGCAGCAAAAGCATCCGCGTACCTTTGACGAGTATCAAGGCGGTGTCGGAAAGGGTCGCTAGAAAGGTCGTGCTCGAGCGACTTGCTCGTGGTCCGTACGGCGGGGCCAAAGACCTCTACGAACGCCTTGCTGTGGACCGGGACACGCTCGAGGCACTGGCAAGGGCCGGGGTGTTCGACGGCCTTCAGGAGCGGCGCGACGCCCTCTATCAGATCGGCGCACTTGTTCACGTTCAACCACCCGCACAAATACCGATGCTGTCGGCGCTGCCCGACACCCCGCTGCTACCCGAACTCGGTATCAAGGAACAGGTGATGTGGGACTATCGGTTAAAAGCACTTAACGGATGGGGCGTCCATCCCGTCGATCTGATGCGGCAGCAGCTCCTCGCCCTAGGCGCTGTACCGATGGTGAGACTACCTCATCACGGTCACGTCACCACCGCCGGGGTGGTCATCGCCAAACAGAGGCCGCCGACAGCTAAGGACTTCGCCTTCTACGTGCTCGAGGATGGCCCACTAAGATTGCAGGTCGTCTTGTTCCCCGACCTGTGGCAGAAAGAGCGCGACGTGTTATGTGAGGCGCGGGTGCTGATCGTCTCCGGGTGGCTCGAGAAAAAGGACAAAGCCTGGACGCTCCGGGCCGAGCAGCTCGTAGACGCGCAAGCTCAAGCAGAGGGTGTAGAGTATGACCCTAAAGCAACTAAATAGCTCGGTTGACCAAAGGAGTCTCCATGCGTTTTGTCCTCCCCGAAGACCCACAAATCCCTGACCCTGACGAGCCACGCACCCCCGACGAGCCGACCCAGCCGCCGATAGGCGACCCGAGCGACCCCCAGCCGATTACCGATCCGGTACCGCCGGGAGCACCGGGGTAAGGCGTAGCGGTGCGATAATAAGGCTATGTGCGGTCGTTATACCCTCTCAACAAAAGACTTCAGCAAACACTACGGCGTCGAGCAGGGAGCGTTTGAGTTCTCCCCCTCTTACAACATCGCCCCAACTCAGACCGTCCCGGTGGTGTTAGCGCTTGATGGGCAACGTACGCTTTCCCCGACACATTGGGGTTTAGTCCTGTCCCAAACGAGAGACTTAAGCCAGCTGAAACGCAACTTCATAGACGCTCGTTTATTTCGAGATAGGTTGTGACGAAACCGCGCACGAAAAGTCCAGCTTTGAGAAACCCTATAAACCCTTGCGTTACCAGTGCTGAAGAGGCGTAACCCCTGCTGCGCACCTACCCTGGTAGCTTTCTACGCACCTGTTCATCTACCACCGCTCCGTGACCGAGATCTTTTTCAGCGTAGAAAGCTTGAGGACTCTTCATTTCACCTGGAAGATCAATAAATTTACGCTCGAGAAGGTAACGATTACGAATCGCACGATACGTTGAAGTGTCTTCACCCTCAGTCAATCCACGCTCGAACGGGTTCATCATCTCATATACGCGAGCAATTAGATCACTCCTTACTTCATCATTCAGATCAGCGAGAGCTTTTTCAACCGCCTCTTCACGCTTCTGCTCGTAGGTTTCCACGAGCGTCTCTGAAATTTTGTCGAGTTCCTTATCCTCCAAGACCGGTGTATCCTGTTCGGGCGTTACAGGTATTTCCGGGCTCTGAAGGCGGTAGTGGATAAAGCCTCCAAGATTGCGGATTTCGCTTTTGGTTCCACGCGACGCCCTTTGGGCAGCTTTAGACTGTTTGAGCACAGTTCGCACGACCTTAGTGCCGTGTTCACGAATAGCCAGGTAAGGGTCCTGAGTATAGCCGATATCTTTCAGCTCGTTGGCAAGCTGAATCTCCTCGATAGTGCGGTGTGGGTCCTGAACATCGAGCGTCCCTTGGACACCCTTTTTTACGAAGGACACGTGGAAACGAACGTGTGTTACAGAGCGCCCTGAGCGCCGTCCCTCGAACTCGAAACGTAAGTCGGTAAATTTGTGGACGATGGTCTTCTGCCTTGTCAGGGTGCGCTTGAAATCTTGCCACCGTTTGTAGGTCTCTTCAATGCCGAGAAAAGATTGCAGTTCCTCAATCTGCATCTCGAACTCGGGACGTTCACCACGCCAGCTCTCATGCAATAGGATTTCGTAGAGCCGGTGGCTTCGCACTCTAGGGATAGTGAGAACGTAGATAAGGTCTTGTGTGTTGTAGTTACGCTCTAATTTAAGTAGATACATTTCAAGGTCATCGTGAAGCCGTGCCCTCACGACATCTTGTGTGGTGGTGTTTTTATAGCCGCGGTTATTTGTTTCTCCCGCCTTGAGGTACTCGATACGGTCAAAAATTGGTGTAGTTACCCAGCTCCCGCTTGGGTTTAAGATACTAAACGACGTACTAACCAACCCTTGTGCAGCTGTAAAAAGGTCGGTCTGAAAACTACCATAAGTACCGCTGAGCAAGTCTCTTAAAACGGGTACCGGAAACTCTACAAAGTTGAGCTGTGTATCGGTTGTACGTACGGTCTCGAGAATAAGATAAAAAAGACGCTTTTGCATCAAGTCCAAAGGCTGTTTAGAGCGAATCAACGCGTTTGCTTGACGAATTTTTCCCTGACGCCGTTTATCCGTTATTTCTTTTGTCGGTACCTTGAACATAGTGGTCTCCGGTATAGATTGTTATACCCTATTCGCAGGTAAAGAAGTTATTTTGGAACTTTTCGGTAACTGACCCACTTTCTGTGTGCTACTCAGATCTGATCACCAGATTCGATACTGAAAGCACTGTGGCGAGGGCATAGGAGTAACTGTGCAGCTGATGTCATTGATGGCTTTTCGGTAGCTGACCCACTTCGTTCGGCAACTGACCCACTTTCTTTCGGTAACTGACCCACTTCGTTCGGCAACTGACCCATCTTTCTTCGGCAACTGACCCATGTAGAATTTTTTGTGTGCGTGACCAACGTCGTATTTCCGGTTTTTTGTTCGCCCAATACTATAAAGCTTGGGTAAATCCAACAGCGTTATGTTGTTGGCGGTTAAATCAACGAGCAGAAACCACTTCCTCTCGCTGGATTTGTGTGCTGCGGTGGTCTAATCACCTTTGTAAAACCGATGCTGATAGTACGTAGATTTCGGCAACTGACCCACTTTAGGCGTTACCAAGAGATTTTGCCGTCTAGGAGCCGAATTTGCCAAATTAACGTCTGACCGGTAACTGACCCACTTTTCTACGGCAACTGACCCACCATCTACTGACCCTACTAGTCTGCGCCAAGGCGACCTGTTTATCTCAGGCTTGCTTCGGTCACATTCACTTCTTAGAGCTTGTAAACGTCTCAACATCTGAATTGTTTTGACTGCGGATGGCTCTGATATAGCAAAAACCCTTGTTCCCTGCGCATCTTTACCTAGACCGCAATTTCAGTACGTTCGTCCCCAGCGAAACCCACCGTTTGCGTCGCGGGGACAAGCTTAAACTCCGATACGTCTAGACCAAGTGCTGCAAAAGCCGCAGCAAGGGTGATGTGGACTTTGGCCTCGTTCGACTCGATCTCAAAGGCGTAGGTTACGCCTTCGAGCGTGACAGTCATTTTTTCCATGCACACCTCATTGGTTGAAGCGATTCTTCTCCTAACGGCACCTTTGATCTTATTCCGCCCGTTCTCGCGTTCTCAGCTACGCTCGAGCTGGTCGATTATTACACTGTGGTCTTTGTACATGTACCTCCCTCAAAAAGATCCTTGTTCACTTCTACCGCATGGACTGCTTTCACCGTAAGGCTCAGACAGTTCATTCGGCTCATGCTAAGACTTTGTATGCTGCACCAAGATTAGGAACCGACTGTTCAAACGCTGTCTGTAACAGCCCAAACGTCGCCTATCAAGTCAAACATCGCAGCACCGGAGTCCCACCAACCACAGATTCAGGGAGACTGCCAACGTGATTTATCTCAAACTCAAAACGTTTCTTCAGCACCACCAAATAACTGAGACGGCTTTGGCTGATGCGATCACCGCTTCCTTTATCGATTCGGGTCAGTCTGTTTCAGAGCGCTATCTTCGCTACATCGTCAGTAATACCGAAGGCCTGACCCATGAGAATCAATCGAGAAAACCTTCGCTGGTCATGTTAGGCCTCGTCATTACGGGCCTTCGGCGGTTGACGAACAAACCTGTTCTGGTAGGTGACGTACTCGAATACATACCAGCGGACAGCTCTTCAACCGAAATGGACTCAAGCAAAGGGGAAGTCGACGTGCTCCCGTTGTCGTCTACGCTCGCTACAACTCACCTGCAAAGTGATGACGATGTTCTGGATGTAATCGGCACGCTCGTGACAGCACGTCTTACAGAGCGGGGACATACCGAGTTGGCCTCTTCACTGCTCGTGCCAGAGGACCCTACTCCCGAGGGAAAAAGTGCGCCTTGGCGAACGATGAGGCGCAAGAAAAAGCTCTGGGCCGTCCAATTGCTTGGCGCGCTTAGCCTCGTTGCTCTGAGCGTTACGGCCTACGAATTTGTGTTGGTGAGGCCACGTCTTTATATGCTGAGAGGCGGGGTCTTCTCATTCAGAGATCGACTGCAAGATACCTCTTCGTTACCTCTTCCCACGCTTATAGGTCCTGAAGGGAAAGTCGACCAGCTCACCCCCATTCTCAGGGTTGAGCCCGTCGATGACGCTGTGGGTTATGAATTTTACATAGAGAACTTAGTCAGCGATGATGGCGTCTATACCGGACCGATTCCGAACAATTCATTTACGATCCCGGAGGGCGCACTATGTCCCAATACTGAGTACGCCTGGCGCGTCCGTATTCTCGCGCAAGATGGTTGGACGTCGTTCTCGAGCCCGTTGGAATTTACCATCACCCCCGAAGCTATGCAAACTGCTGAAACCGACCGGAAACTTTTGCGGATTGCTTTAGTCGAAAGTATACCAGATGAGCCGGTCATGCTTGCCCCCCTGGGGACGACCCACACCACGACACCTAGATTGGAGGTTGCGCCCGAGCCGAACGTCATCGGGTACGGCTACTACATACGTGACCTGCTCACCGATAAAGTCGTATACAACAATAATTTCGCTACCAGACCACGAGTTCAGCTGCCGCCGGGCTTGCTGAATGATGGAGGTGTTTACCAATGGAACACGCGAGCGCGCAACTGTCACCACTGGTCGGAATTTACCGACGCACAAGTCTTCACGGTAACGGCCCAAGGTAATGGAGAAACGACCCAATCACTTAGCGCTCATCGTTGACGGCAACCGAAGGTGGGCTCGCGCTCACCAGACGCCGTACTTCACCGCCTATAAAGTTGCGGGTACCAATCTCGTCGACAACGTGTGTCACGCCGCTCGACAGGGTGTGCCGGTCATCACGGCCTTTTTGTTCTCCACCGAAAACTGGAAGCGCGACGAGGACGAGGTTACCCAGGTCTTTGGGGCGTTCGAGGAGATCCTTTATGAGCACACCCCAACCTTTGCACAACATGGGGTTCGGGTCCACGCCATCGGCGATACGCCCAAACTGCCTGACAACATAAAGCTTGCTATCGAGCATACTGTGCGCGGCACGTCGGCAGGTACAGCCTCGAACTTTCTGATGGCGTTTAACTACGGTGGCAGATGGGACATCGTCAACGCTGTCAAACAGTTGACCGGGAATGATCTGAGCACCCTTACAGAGCATGAATTTGCCGACCTGGTATGTACAGCGCCCTTTGGCGATCCTGACCTTCTCATCCGAACGGGAGGAGAACAGCGGGTTAGCAATTTTATGATGTGGCAACTCGCCTATACCGAGCTCTATTTTAGCCAGCTTATGTGGCCGGACTTTCGTACCAGCGACCTTGACAGCGCCTTGGAAGAGTATGGCGAACGTCGCAGACGGTTGGGGAGCACGTAAATCATACGTTCAGGAAGCTGCTACGGAACTCTCGGCAGCTGTTGCTTAACGAGGATTTTTATGCCCATGCCCTATTCACATTACGTCGTCGCGCAGGCTATCGCCGAACGCGCCTCGCTTGATATCACCGATCCTTCGGACTACTACGTCGGTGCTTTCTATCCGGATGTTCGGTACTTTACCAAGCGGCCACGCGAAAAGTATCATCTACCTGTCCACGCGCTTGATGAGCTCACGACGGGTACGGACACACCACCCGATTTCTTGCTGGGCTATAAGGTGCATTTGCTAGTTGACGAGGTGTGGGAGGAACCGGACATCGTGCAAGCCTACAAACGTGCCTTCCCATCCCCTATCCGAAACCGGATGACCCGAGGACTCCAAGCCTTAGCTTTTGAGCTGTACTGTTTGCGGCTCCCGGTTCAAGTCGTTGACTTACAGCCTGCCGAGAACGACCTGATAGCCTCCCTTGGTGTGGACAGGGCGCATACGGAGCAGGCTGTTGCTGCGATGCAGCGCTACCTTCACCAACATAATCTGGAGGCGGCTCTTGATATGGCGAAGGAGACGGAACTGTTTCCCGAAACACGCCTTGAACAGGTCGAGAGCGTGGTTTCGAGGTTGAAAAACCCTCTTTTACGTGCGCCGACGAACGCGGTCGTGGCGCGAGCTTCTAAACCCACCTTCGAGCGTGTTGTGAGCACAGTTACCAGGCGACTCGGTGTGAGCGCCTGAGAGCGCTGAAATGCTAAAGCGCGCCGATGTCAACACCCTGCTCGAGCTCTGGCACCTCGTACGTCCTCAACAGTGGGCAAAAAATATCTTTGTGTTCTTCGGGCTTCTCTTTAGTCAAGTCCGGCCGGACGCCACGCTGGTTTTAACGGTGTGTCTCGCGGCGGTCGTTTTTTCCCTTGGCGCAAGTGGCGTATACGTCCTCAACGACCTTGCAGATCGAGAGGGCGACCGCCGCCACCCTAAAAAGCGTTTGCGGCCGCTTGCGGCGGGAACCGTCTCGGTAGGAACTGCGTTGCTGCTTGTAGCCATCATCTGGTTGGTGAGCTTCGTGCTGGCCTACCTTATCTCACCCGTTATGGTGATTCTTCTGGCTATCTATATTGCTCTTAACCTGGGATACTCCTTGGGCCTTAAGCAAGTTGTTTACGTCGACGTCGCTATACTTGCTTCCGGCTATATTTTGCGCGTTCTAGCCGGGACGCTAGCGGTCGGTCCTCCGCCCTCGGGCTGGTTGCTCATTTCCACCACGGCGCTCGCAGTCTTTTTGGGGTTTACGAAAAGACGCGTCGAATTGACCAAGTTCATGAGCGATGGGTCAAGTTATCGGCGCGTTTTAGGACACTACGGCTTGACTGCTCTGAACCGAGCTGTCTGGATATCTGCTTCAAGCGTCATGCTGAGCTATACCCTTTTCACCATGAGCCCCAAGGTTCGTCAGACGCATGGGTGGCTGGACCTCATTCTTACAGCACCCTTTGTCGTTTGGGGAGTCGGACGCTACCTCTATCTTCAACATACCCGTGAGAAAGGTGATGATCCTACGAGTGACATCTTGCGAGACCCGGTTATGGTGATCTCGGTACTGGGGTGGGTCGTCATAAGAATATGGCTTGTCTTCTGATCCCCTACGTTTCGTTTTAACCTTACGTTTACTGTGTTCTGCTCGCACTTCCTAATCTCTCCGTTAAGTCGGATCAGCTCCGCTGCTCGAGGCGACTTGGGGGTGGGTGAACAGAAACTCGCAGCATGGAGCACCAACTTTTCTTGGGTTCGCCTTTGCACTTCGCGGACGATCTCTTGACCATAGAGACGTCCTCTCTCGTTGATCACCGGCAACAAGATTACCTTCATCCGACCGCAGTCCACGTGGGCCACCCCCTGCTCGACAGAACGCTCGCGTTGGGATCTAGGCTAAGACACCGAGGTTACCCTCTAGCTTCAAGCTCTCGACAAGGCTGATACCTTGCCCTCGACGAGGCCCGGATAACCGCCACGACTTTGCCGGTGAACCCGGCGTCGCCCAGGCTAAAACGCAACACACCAAGTTTTTCACTTACGCTTCTGACGAAAAACGGCCCCGTTTGACCCACGTCCCAGAGATCGCCCTCTACCAGTTCGACGGTGAAGACGATCTCCTCGTGGCACCGGAGGCTAAAAGTTACCTCACGGCCCCTTTGGGTGGCGCTTTCAAGCGTCGGTTTGAGGCGTATGAGGAGGTCAGAGACCAGACCTGCCGGTAGGTTGGGGTAACCCTTAGCCTGCAAAAGGGCAAAATGCCTTAAGCTCGGCTGAACTTCGTTTTTCGGAAAGAGGATGTAGGGTTCCTCCTTATGGAGGTAGCTTTGCATCTCCTCGAGGCGGTCGTGGTTAAGATACTCTCCGAAGAAGTCACCTTGGAGCGCAAGCTTTTTGTAGTGGTGGGCGCTCGTATAATTAATATCTAACGCCTTGGACATGGCCCTTACGCTGGGGCGGTTTTTGGGTTCTACCACGGCAAAGTAGCGGGTGATAAATTCCCAGCGCTGGACGATGGTCCCGTCGGAGCGTCGCCAGCGCAGGGTGTCACGGGCGTAGCGTCGCATAGCAGTAGCTTGTCCGACGTCGAGGTCGTACTTTTTGGAGATGCCCTGCCAGCCGCCCTCACGCCGGTACTCTTTTTCCAGCCACCCTTCTTGTTCCCACACTTTGTCGTTGGGCTTGGGCCGTCCAATCTGATAGTCGTCGCCCAAGGCGTCAACCGGGAAGTCGACAGGGAGTCGTCCTTGATCTGTTTCGACGATGACCCTTATTTTAGCCTGACTCACCGTTATCTCTATAATTTTGCCGGTCAGCACAAGACCGCGCGACGCAAGGCGTTCTATGAGAGTCTCTTTCGGTTTCACGGCTCTACTGTAGCAAGAGAACAGGTTCCATGTATCTCATCTACAAATACGTCGCTTTTTTTACACACTTTTGCTATAGTGCGCTTCAGATGTCAAGTCCCACCTTGGAGGTTACCGTGCGTAAACTGTGGGTTTTAGTTTTCTTGTTGGCAGGTTGTAGTGGTATTACCAACGTTGCCGGGGTCAAGTGGCGTACGCCTGCGCCTGGTGTCACCCTGTCGGGACAGGTCGAGCTGATCGTCGAACCCTTGAGCGAGCCGCCGCCGCCGAACGCTGTGTTTACGGTTAACGGCGCGCAGATTGTCAAGGTGGCTCTCGAGGGGGGCATATACCGCACCATCTGGGACTCGTCCGGGGTGCCTGCGGGTGAACATAGGCTGGCGATCAAACCGTACGGTGAAGCGGCTTCGGAGGTACCTATCAGGGTCAGCCGGGTAGCGGGAGTTCCGACGTCCGACAGACCTGGTGAACCTTTCGATGAGGAGGAAAGTCTACAGCAAAACGACCCGCTCAACCTCCGCTACTGGTTCGGCTTTATCCCCGGCGCTGCGAGCCTTGTGCAGCAGCTTCCTTCGGGTCCCGGCTTGAGTGACCTCTACCCAAACCGCGCTCGCGCAGCGCTCAGCATTTTGGCGGCGCAACCCCTCACGCTTCCCCGCGGCGTGTACAGCTATGACGACGAGCTCGAGGATTGGGTCTTTACGCCGGGTGACGTTGATGAGCTGAGGATACGATTTGCTTATCTCGGCGAGGAGGGCGTGCAGCACGAGGTCGAGGTTACCCTGGTGTGGCTCGCCACCACGCAGGTGAGCATGTGGGATGACGGGGGTCAGGTCGAGGCTCCCGAAGAGGCCGAAGTCACCGTGGTCGACAACGACCGGGTACTCGGCGAGGCGACGTTTGCAGCCTCCTACGCCGCCCCTGAGTCTTGTGGCCCGATGCTCGAACCCGCTTCGCTCGAGGTACAGGGTTTCTGGTATAGCGAGGACGGGCCTGACGCCCCGGCAGCGGACCCGCCCGCCGATGAGCCACCAGGAGCGTCACCAGCCCAGGACCAGCCGCCCGAAGCGCCGCCTGCCGAGGGTGACGAATCAGAGGTGCCTCTAGTCGAGTTTGGTGAGGTGTCGTTCGAGGTGGCCTTTAGTCGTATCGCCGATGAGGTCACGCTTTACACGTTTGTGGACGTCGGCACAACCGAAGACGCGACCTTTGCGGCTGAGTTCGACCTTGCCGCTACGGGGCAAGTGGTCCGTGAGGGGTGTACACCTACGAGCGTCGATATAGCCAGCCTCGACTGGATTTCTGTTCTCGAGCACGTCGCCACCCGCACCGACGGGAACCGGCTCGAGTTTCGTCTCAGCGAGGTCGATGAGGAGAACCTATCGGCAGAGCTGGCGGGTAGCCTAACGACCTACATGACCTCACCGACTGAAGATGAAGAGGAATTGACGATTTTTGAAGGAACACTCGATAACCCTGACGGCAATCCCTATCCCGGCGAGAACGTCACCGTAACGCCCCCGCCGTCGTTTGTCTCGACGCACCCGTCGACCACACTCGACGTCTACTTAGAAAGTCTTGTCGAGAGCTACCGGGAACTCTACACCGCGATTCTCGACTTCTGAGTGTCACAAGGGGGTGCTCACGCGCCCCTTTCTTGCTGCATGATAGGCGTTTAAGATGGAAGCGACGAAAATTCTCCAGCAAACTCTACGTCGGCGCTACGGCGGTGGGCGGTCTTTTGCTGACGTGTGCGCCGCAGCCTATCCCCAGCTCGCCCCGGCGGAGCAGGCCCGCCTGAGTTTTATCGCCACGCAGCTGGGTTTGTCTCGGGATGACGACGACGCGCTCGCGCGTGATGACTTAGAAAGGGCGTGTGAGGCGTTTCTGGGTGGTCTTGCCCCGGCCCCGCGCGGCTGGGACGCGCTCAGGGTGTTGCAACTTTTCGGTCGTGGACTGTTACTCATGCTCGGGTGCTACGCCTTCGCACAAGACACGAGCTTGTGGGGTCAGTTTATCGCTTTTGCTTTACCGCTCCCACTTTTTTTGTATCTCCGCTACCTCCGCCCCCCAGAGCCCACGTCTCGCATTTGGCTGCTGGTAGTGGCGGTTAGCTTTTACGCCCTTCTCCCCGGTCTGCTCGTAGGTAACCTGTTTTTGCCCCTGGGTGTTGTCATCTTCTGTATAGCCATCCTGTTGTAAACCGCGCTTTTGCCCTGCGCTTAGCGCCTCTCGAGCTGAGGGTTATAAAAACCGACTCGAGCCGCTGCCCCTGCCGCTCAGGCGTCCCGTTTATTTCGGGTTTCAGGGGGTGGGTCGAGCTCCATAAATTTTCGTTCCCTCGCTTTGGTGATGTATTGGTTTAAGACGCGCTCGAGGAGTTCAGGTTCCATATCGCCACCAGCAACTGCCGCCTCGACGGCTGCCCCGACGATGAATTTGCGTCTGGCGTCCTCTTTACGGTTTTGATAGCGCTGTTGGTGTCGCAACCTTTTGAGCTTCGCCTCGAGCTGTTCTTTTCTCTCTCTGAGACGTTCTAGCGATTCATGGGTCACTTTAGCCACGGCTAACGCACCGCCATAATCTGAACGAGTTTCATCTGATTACGACGATGGTGAGTTCAGCTCCCGGGTCGACCGTGCTTACCCGGACAATCGCTTGCTGGTCGACCTCTTTAGGCGAGAGCAGACGACTTACCGAACCTGTGATGCTTTCGCCGAGGGGTACACCGTCGCTCGTGATAATGGGCGTGCTGCCCCGGAAGTCAACCGTCGAGGCGTCGGCAAGTTCTTCGACGTATTCTGAAACGCCCCGCGCCACGCCGCGTGCCAGGTCGGCGGCGAGCGCGGGCGTCGTCTCCCTAACCGACGCCTCGATACCCGCGTAGTTGTCTTCTCCGAGGGCGATAGCCTGAACCTCACGCGGCCCCGCGTCCGTAATAACCGTTGAAAAAGCTATCGCCATGCGCCCCGACGTTTCGAGCGTGGGGGTGCCGATCCAGACGCTCCCGTCTTCGCCCTGGGCGATGACCTCACCCGCGCCTTCGTCTTCGCCGCCGGTGGTGACGACGATCCCGAACTGAAGTGTTCCCGACAGGCTGGTGCCAGAGGCGTAAGGGGGCTCGCCTCCTGACGGGGCTGTCTCTATTTGTTCTTGTGTTGCTTCGGGAGGCGGTGCTGGTGCTGTCTGAAACGGGTCGCTTGGTGTCTGGACGATGTTGCGGGCGTAGAGCTCGGTCTGGCCCACCTCAGCCACGAGGGGTTGCCACGGACCCGGCACTGAGCCGCCGCTCATCAAACCAGCGGAATCACGCTCTGCGCCCCCAGCCAACAGGCTCATCGGCACGCGTTTGCCTGCGCCGAGGGTGGTGATCACTGAGCGCTTGCTGCCGCCGGGCGAGGCGATGTTCCGGCCTCCACGACCGCCTAAAGAGCCGAGGCGAGCACCTCTGGGTGGGGTCGGTAGCGTGCGCCCGAGCGCGTTTGGCGCTCTTGCAACCTGGGTAGGTCCGCCGCCGCCGCTGGCGACGCCGCTAAACACCGGCTCGCTCTGCGCGCCGCCAGCGCTGCCGCTTCCGGACGGTGTGGTCGGGGGGGGACTGTCGAGAGCGGCGAACTCGGCAAAGGCCAGGTTCTCGATCTCGACTTCGCGCTCAGCTTCTGCCACGTCAGGCTTGGCTTCGGTGGGTTCTTCCTCTGGTGTTGCCGGGGCTGAAGTCGAAGCGCTGGCTACTGCGGCCTCGGCGATATTGGGTTGCCTTACCGCGTTCCAAAACAGCCCACTCCCGATAAGGCCGATGATTCCCCCCACATAAAGGATACTTTTGCGTTTGGAAATGACCTGTTTCCCGTCTTTGCGCTTACGCCTGATAAGCGTGTTTATCCAATTCCGGCGTTTTTCTTGAGTCTCGCCTTTCTTTTCAACCTTGCGGATGGGGTCGTCAAACTCGAAAATTACCGCCTTGGTTTGTAGCCTCCTGGCATGGTCGGGGTGACGCTCGATATAGGCGTACCACGCGTCGGTATCGTTTGGATCAGGCACAGGTTCGTGGGTCAGCGCCTCGATCTCTTTGGCGACCAACTTATTGAGTTTGAGGTTTTCGTTCATAGGAGAGTATATCACGATAAATAAATCTGTCGCTTTTTTTAGAGATTCCTGCTACTATACGGTCGCGTACCTAAGCGCAACTTTAGAGGAGGTTAGTCAGTATGCAAACACTCGCCCTCGTTCACAAACGTTTTGGGGTCTCCTGGCTGATGCTATTTCTTGCCGGGGTAGCTGCTGCGTGGTTTAGCAGCGTTGCTTTTGGAGCGACGGCCCTCGATTTCGACGCCGCGGTAGGTCAACCGATTACCGACACCGGTTGTTCGGTAGGCAAGATCGTTCGCCGCGTCGTACTGCTTCTCGTCCTCATCGGCCTCCTCCGCGGCCTCCTGCTGGCCGCCAACCAAAACGAGCGCGGCTGGACCTGGATTGGGGTTTCGGTTTTAGTCGGCTTTCTCGTGCTGACCATGCCCACCTGGGGGACAGCTTTTCTCAATGGGTGCTCGCTAGTCTGATGGAACGAGCCCCAACCTATCAGGTCGAGGGCCAGGTGCGCCTGCTGGCAGGTTTTACTGCGCTCGAGCTGTTTATCTTGGGGGGTTTTTTGTTTGGCGGCTACATGATCGTGTCGGACTTTACCCGCGAGACGCAAAATGTAGTCGCCAAAATCCTCACCGACATTACCGGCACGCTCGCGGCGGTCGGTATGGGTTTTGGGGTGGTGCAACTTCAACGGCTCGCCAAACGCCGTCTACCTGACAAGTGGTTCAAGCATTTTCGGGTCTGGCTTACGCAACCCGACGTGTATGTGCCGCTTGCTGATCCCGACCCCCGGCCCCTGGTGATTGCCCCCGAACCTAAATCCCACGTAATCGTGGTTAAAGCCGTCCAGGAGAATCGTGAAGCTGCTTAACGCCGTCCGGACCTTTTTTAACGAGCGGGAAGGGAACGCTCTTGAAACCGTTCCCTATCATGAGCTGCAAGATGGCGTTATGCACAACCACAATGGTTTTAACGTTTCGGGTATAGAACTCTTTTTGGCAAGCACTTCTTATAAAGGGGATTTTACGCCCCTGATGGAGCTTTACCACTATCTTTTCAACCGGCTTGTTCCGGAGCCATCCCGTTTGCGCCTGGTTTATACGTCAGAGCCTCTGGACGAAGCGACCATTACGGAGCACCGCGAACGGTTGACGGCCAAAGAACCCCAACTCAGAAAGCTGCTCGAGCACCGCCTCGACGTGCTCGAGGCGCAGTGCCGAAACGGCGAGCTGGTACAGTGGCGCTGTTTTTTGCTCTTGCGGCTAGGTAACGACGGGGTTTTCGATGAGGCGAAACTCGAAGAGCGCACCCGCCGTTCGCTCTCTTTACGTGACCAGTTGACACGTCAAATACGGCGTATGGGGTTTGACGCGAAGGCGATGGACGATGACGCGGTACGTGACCTCGTTTTCGATTACTTAAACCCCAGTCTCCGCGGCAGTAAGCTCGGCGCGTATCACAAAAACGGTAGCTTTTACAGCCCAAAACATGTCGAGACGTACCCCGAGGCGGCGGCGTCGACGTTTCGCGCCCAGGTTTGCAAAGAGGTTGTTGAAAACTCTGAACTTCAGCAGATCAGCTTTAGCGGGGGTATGTTCGCTCGGATGATCGCGCTTCACACCATTCCGACGCCCGATACGGTAGCGGGGATGTTTCACGCGGTTGACGAGGCGGGTCGTAATTTCTACGCTATCGTAGACATCTACCGCGAGCCCAACGAAAAGCTCTACGACCGCATCGTCAGTAAAAATAAATACTACGAATCCGCGATGCGCGCGCCGACCTACGTCGATCCCGAAACGGTTGAGATGGCAGCGTCGGCGCGAGCAGCGCTCGGCGCAGTCAAGGCGAACGGTGAAAAGTTCGTTCGGGTGTCGATGGCGCTGGTGCTTTACGGAGACGACGAAGATGAGCTTAAAAAGCGTACCAGCGCCATGTACAGCGAGCTGACGCGAATTCCCGGAAACCCTTTTATGCCCCTGACGATGGGCGTTTCGGCTGCGTTTCAGGCTTTCGCACCCTTTAGCGGGGGTGAACACGACCAAAAGGTGGTGTTGCCTATGAGCAACGCGATTCACTTTTGGCCGACGACGGGGCCGTGGAAGGGAATTTACGAAGACGCTCAGATCATGTTCCGCAACACCTATTTCGGGGTGACGGGCGTCAACACCTTTGAGCCTGGAGGGAACTTCAACGTTCTCTGGACGGGCGAAAGCGGCTCGGGCAAGAGCTTCGGCGCGGGGTGGGCGCTGGCCGAATTTTTAGGTGACGCGAACAACACGGCGTTTATCATCGACAAAGGACTCGGTTATAAATGGCTGGTGGGTGCGGCGGACGGTTCGTACGCCGACGCGAGTAAACTCTGTTGGAACCCCTTTGACCTCCCCCCGGACCAAGACACATACACCGACGACGACGTAACCGATACCCTCAATGTGCTGCTGACGATGGTGCCGCCGTCGGGCGGACGTTTAGGTGACATCGAACGGCAACTTATCAGCGCGGCGATCAAGCGTTCGTACCGCTTTAGACAGTCGAGGGGGGTAGAGGGCCGCCCTGAACTTACCGAGGACTTTATGCAGGTGCTGCGTGGTTTAGATGAGCTTAACGGCGCGCGGCTTTCGCCTGAACATAAAAGCGTCAAAGACGATCTCTTTATCTCTTTCGGTCTTTTTTGCAAGAACGGTGAGTACGGTCGTCTCTTCGACGGTCAGAGTTCGATCAATGTGTACGGCAAACGTCTGGTGTACTTCGACATCGGTCAGGTTTTGCAAGATAAGCGTCTTGCGCCCGTGGCGATTACGGCGATCATGAATTACGCCAAAAAGTTTATGGTGGCGTCGTCTTACCCCACCGTGCTTCTGGGCGACGAACTCCGGGAGACGATGAAAGCGAGCGAAGAGCTGCGCTCGTACGTCGAAACGCTCTTTGCGACCTCGAGAAAGCATGTTGCCGCCTTTTGGGGTGTCAGTCAGAACCTCAGCGATTTTAGCGACGTCATGTTTAACAACTGCCGTTTTCATTTCGCTTTCGCGTCGGGGAGTTCGGTGAAAGAGCGGAAAATCTGGGTTGACCGTTGGGGGTTGGACGAAACCATCGCAGACTACTGCAAAAACGCGACGCAGCAACCCGGGGAATACTCTCGTGCCCTCTGCTTTAAGAAAAATGGTGATGCGGTAGTAGGCGACATCGTAAGCGTCGATCCGACCCCATACGATTTTTGGGCGCTAACTAGCGAGGCGTGGCGGGTTGAACAGCGCGACAAGGCCATTGCAGAAGCGGGCGATCTGTTCGCTGCGGTAGATAGGGGGATGTTGTCGTGACGCGAATTGGAGCTGCGGTTGTTGCCGTTTTGGGTCTGAGCGCGTGTTCTCCCTCGGTTCCCGTCCCGCCCGACCGTGGGCAGGGCGGGACGCCAGCGTGTCTGGACGTTCCCAACACCCTGGCCGAGTACGCCCTTCCCATCACGCCGGGAGCACCCGTAGCGGTAACGACCGGTGAACGCTGGTACGGCGCGGAAGTCGAGGCTGGGACGTACACCGTGGTGATCAACGGCGTTTTTCCCTTCAATAGTTTTTACTACGGTGTTTTTCAGGACAGTTCGATTTCGCTGGTGTCGGACTTTACCGAAGTGTTTTCATCTGGTTTCAAAGAGTCGGTGGTGCTGGGGGCGGGGCTGGTACGGGTCAAGGTCTCACACATCGTCCCCGTCGGCGAAGAGACGTGCGAGACCTATAACCTTACGCTACTGCGAGGTGAACCGTGAAGCGAATTTTGTGTCTTCTAATACTGCTGCTCCCCGCAGCGTCGGCGCAACGTGAACTCGTCACGGCTTTCGACGATTTCAATGGTGAACTCAGCCGTTGGTGCGGCAATATCGAGGACTGGGGTCTCAACAACCTTCCTGGGGTCAGCGACGCTACGACCTGGGTCTGTAGTATGCGGCCCGCGATGGACCGCGCCGCGATGAGCGTCGATAACCTTACAAGCGACGCGAACGGTTTTTTTGCCAACGCCATGAACGACATCGGCGAAATGGTTGTCGGGGCAAACGGTTTTAACGTGGGGGGTGTCGATATTGGCGGCATGATCGCCGAAACCTCGGCTGCCGTTCAGGGCTCGATAGAGGCGGGCGAATTTGCCTTTTCACCCTACATCGGCGAGCTGCTGGCGAAAGCGAATCAGGCGGCGATCAACAACATCACCGCTGCGCCTGAAGCGGGGGCGAGTGAGGCGCTTCGGGAAATAATGGCGTTTACCCGGCACGACCCCTTACGCATCGCCGCAGAACTCGGAGGCATCGGTGAACGCTCGAGCGTGGTTATGCGCGCGGCGAGGGCGCAAGATGTGGTCAACAGCGCGCGTGAAAGTGCGGCTATGAGTTTTGCCAGGGGTGACGAAGAACAGTTGCTTAAAAGAACCACCTCTCCGGAACCGGGGCTCGCCAAGGGCGCGGCAGATAAAGCGCAGGATCTCGCCCGAACGGCGAACTCGAGCCGAGCTGCGTTTCAGGCGAACGTTCAGATGGTCGCCGACGCAGCTCGGCTCGACGCGGTAGGCACCGCGAACATCACCACGGCGATCAAGGAGAACAGTCTTCAGCAGACCTACACCACGCAGCAGCTCGGTACGCTGATCCAAACGATGTCTGATCAGCAGCAAAAAGAGGCCGATGCTTGGCGACAGGACTATATCGACGACATGTCGGACGTCTCGCATCAGGCGCTGACGGTCGAGGAGAATTTACTCTCGGCGGCGTCGGTTTTGGAAGTACCGTGATTCGCCGCCTGAGCATCTTTTTGTTCGTGATGTTCGCGGGCGTAGCGTGCGCCGCTCCGACGCCGCAGACGCATCTCGGTCGGTTACTCGACGCCTCGTCGTGGATGCCTGGTTTGCGTACCGGGGCGCAGGGGTTTGCTCCGGGAATGACGCGTATCAGCCTTATGGTGATCGTCCTCGGTATTTTGGTCAGCTTGATCAGTATCCAGTTTATGCAGACCGATCCGGTCGAGCCTATCGTTCGGCTGATGATGGTGATGGCCTTTTTCATGATGGTGGTACCTATCAACAACTTTCACTACGCGGTCTGGGACAATCTGCGGGTTAAGGCGATGGATACGATTGAGCCTAAGTTCAACAGCGCGAGTGAAGAGCTCACGGTTCTTGCAAACGACTCGAAATGGCTGCTTATGGCGGCTGGTTCGCCCGCGGCGTTGTCATTTAGAAACGTTCTTAAAACGCCTGTGGCCGTGTTGCAAAAAAACCTCGGAAAGAATTCGCAAAACCTCTCGAAGTGGCTTAACTTAGCAGCGTTCCCGGTTATCGTTTTCGCTCTTATCGTCTATTCGTTGATTCTTCTCAGCGGTTTTGGTTTGGTCTTCGCCGCGATTATTTTGCCGATTGCGATTGCGGTCTGTATGCTGTCGCCGGAAGCCGGTGAGTCGTGGGTTACGAAATACTTTACTTTTACCTGGGGCAGCATCTTGACGGTGGCCTTTATGCCGATGATCTTTGGGGCGGCGTTTGACCTTGCCATATTGCAACCAATTAAAACCGTCAATGAGAACTTTGCAACCGGCGCAGAGGTTCGTGACGCTTATAGCGGTATCCAACCACCCGCGCGGGTAGCCGAGATTCAGGCCGAGATAGCTGCGAACGAGAAAAAGAAGGGGGAGATTCAGGCTTCGGCAGAACGTGAAGGTTGGGTTGCAGAACTGTGGCAGAAAGCGCCCTGGACGCAGGCGATAAACAGGGGTGTAGAGCTTTACCGAGAGTATGACCGCGCGGTCGAAGTATGGTCGAATAACGTTGTTCAAGACACCGCAATTGTCACCAAAGGTGTGTTGGCTGACGTCCGCAATTGGGCGATTAGATTATGCCTGTTGGTGCTCTTTGCAGGTCTTGGCGGGACAGCGATAATCGCTGCCAGCGCCTCTATCCAAGGGCTCCTCGGTAGTGTCTCAACGGCGGTTGCCAAGCAGTTAGCGCACCCCTTCGCGGGTGTTAAAAGTGCCGCTGGGGGGGGCCAGCCACCCAAACTCGGTGGCGGTGGTAACGGCGGTGGTGGCGGCGGCGGCGGGAAAAAGGCGCTTTCCGACGGGCAAGGCAGCAGTCCCAAGGGCGCGGTTCGGCCTGCGGGTCCGGGGCTTAGTACCGCCACTACGACCCGTTCCCAAAGTGCTGCAAGTTCCGGCGCGTCGAAATAACGGGCGTCTGCCTGATGTTAAAATACCTCTTATCGTGTCTGCTCTTTACCGGGGCAGCTTACGCCCAAAGTGCGGCCAAACTGCCTCACGCCGCGTCGGTCGCCGCACAGCTTGATTCGGCGACGACGCAGGTGGTGGTCGTTACCCCGGCCCTTCGTTCGCAACCGGTAGCCGACGCGCTGCGACGTGCGGCCTTACGAGACGTAAAGCTTTATTTGCTGATAGATCTTCGCTACGCCGATCAGGGCGATTCGTATCTACCGGGTTTCGCGGGGATGCGGTTGGCCTTTCGTGACGACCCTCAAGACGACCGGGTGGTACGCATTAAATACTCGCGTGACCTGCCCCACTACATCCTCGTCGATGACGATCTTCTTATTGAAGGTCGCCTGATCGAACATGTGAGCGCGCCTTTTGACGCCGAACCCACGTATGTAGTTCGTGATACGGACGCCCTGGAGCGAAGAGCTACTAACTTTCTCGATTTGTGGCGGGAAGCGCCTGAGTACGTGAGTTTTCTCGACAACCTCGATCTGGGAGCACTTCCCTACTGATTGGAGCTGAAAATGCCAAAATTTGAGTCCGCACCGACTCCACTGTGGAACCGTCTAAGCCGACGTTGGCTGATCTTTTTCGCTGTGGTTTACGCTCTCGCCTTTGTCTTCCTTTTGTTTGTACCCCAATACACCAATATACTTCTCGTGATTCTGGCTTTGCCGGTTCTCTTCTTTGGCGCGCTTCAGAGTCTGTCACGGCGGTTGGACAAACGCCGAGGATTGCGTGAGGAGTCGTGATGAAGCGTACCGGGTTCTTCCGCACGCTGGCACTGATTCGCCGCGGGTTTGCGTGGTTGCTTTCGCTCGCGGGCGCAGGGACGATTACACTCGCGTTGGTATCTTTTATCAGCTCGATCTTTACGCCCGTCGATAGCGGCATCTCAATGCTGGTGATGGGCGCGTTTGTCTTCGCCCTGGGTCAACTGGTGCTTTTACTGGACACCGCAGTTCACCAACTTGAGGCGCTCGCCGCGTCGAATAAATCGTTGTCGACCACGCTCCGTTATTTGCAAAAAGAGGGTGTTGATCCTGATGACGTGAAAGAGAGTTACCTTGAAGTTGAGTCTGATCTTTTTGACACTTACCCTTCTGAGTCCGGCGTTGGCTTGCGGCGCAGTAACGCCTGAGCTGTGGAGGCTGACAAGGGAGAGTGCTACGCGCTATGGGCTCGAGCCTGAGCTCCTCGGCGCTCTTGTCTGGCATGAGTCGCGTTACTGCGCTGGAGCGGTGAGTCCTAAAGGTGCTATTGGGTTGGGCCAGCTTATGCCTGCCACGGCGCGCGCTTGCAGTTGACGCCTTTGATCCGTCTCAAAACCTCGATGGCGCGGCGCGTTACCTTGCCGAACAACATCAGGCGTTCGGCTCATGGGCTTTGGCGCTCGCGGCCTACAACGCTGGGCCGGGTACCGTAACAAAATATCAGGGCATCCCCCCTTGGTCGGAAACTAAGAACCTGGTGTCGAATGTTCTGGAACTTTACGAGACGTTCAAGCGGAAGCCTCCAGTTTCTTTGACGCCGCCCCCTTGGGATGTCGAGCCCGAAATCCGTCACTCACTCGCCGTGTTTGCACATCGCCGTCGCGCTGTCATTTCTTCGCCGTAATCGTTGGTTTTCTTTACCTATCTAAATGAGCTGGAGACCCAAAGATGGCGATCTTTCACATGCACGTCAAGACCGGAAGCCGCAAGCATGGCTCATCGGCAAAGGCGAAATCCCAGTACATCCAACGAGAAGCGAAATACGAACAACAACGAGACAGGTGCCTGTACAAAGAATCGGAGCATATGCCCGAATGGGCTGAAGAACACGCCACGGATTACTGGGAAGCTGCCGACACCTACGAGCGGGCGAACGGACGGCTTTACAAAGAAGTCGAATTCGCCTTACCCAGAGAACTCGAGCAAGACCAACAGATCGACTTAGCTCGAGCCTTTGCCCACGACCTGACCGACGACGAGAACCTCCCTTACACGCTAGCGATCCACGAAGGCGGAGGCGACAACCCCCACGCCCACGTGCTGATCTCCGAACGTATAAACGACGACATCGACCGAGATAAGGACCAGTGGTTCAGCCGCTTCAACCGCGATGAACCCGAGCTAGGGGGAGCTGAGAAGACGACGAGCTTAAAACCTAAAGACTGGCTCGAGCAGACGCGTGAGGACTGGGCTAAAGAGGTGAACCAGGCGCTAGAGCGTGAAGGCTTTGAGCTGAGCATTGACCACCGTTCGTTAGAGGCACAAGGCATCGACCGGGTACCTCAACTGCACTTGGGTGTCCACGCTCTAGCGATGGAAGAACGGGGGCTCGAGACCGAACGAGGCGACCGCTTCGGGGAGATCGAAGAACTCAACAAAGCCTATGAGCTGGAGAGGAGCCAACAACTTGAGGACGAAAGGGCATTGGGGAGGACGCTCACCTACAGCTAAAAACGTGGCAAAGTTCTTCAGAGCGAAAGGAACGTTGTGATTGATTCTCCAATTAAACCATCAGCTGTCGAGATCGACCGCTTCGATAAGGTGCTATTGACCCTACCTGATGATGTACGCCGAATTGTCACCACCTTCGATCCCAGTGACCTGACCGAGATCAGAATGGTCTACGGTTACCCGCTTACGCTCGCGTTCGGTTCCCAACTGGTGAGGTGTGACGGCGTGGAGTCCGAGCATGAACTGATGATGACCAGAGAGCATGTAAAAAACTGCAAAGATGCGCTCGGCGGTTTTGAGGATGACGGTCGTGCGGGTATCGACGGTACGCTTCACCGCTACAGTGAGGTCCCCAACCGCTTTAACGTCACCCTGGGGATTGTCGTTCGTTTGGCGAGAGCGTATCTGGGTTCGTCTGACGCGCTCGCCGGTCCCTTTACACCTGAGCAGGTCGTGCCGATTGTTCATAGTGGGGGGCGTGAGGACAAGGTGACAAACCTCGACGACATGCTCGGCGACCCTTCTTTCAGCTTTTGTACGATTGGAAAGCCCAACACGCGTAAGACCACGCTGCTACGCGACATCACCCGTAAAAGTAGCATTCCTGTCGCCGAGGGTGGTTACGGCCTCGGACAGTTTTGCGTACTGGTCGATTCGTCTAATGAAAACGGTGGGTTTGGTGACCTCCCTCACCCAGCTATCGGCCACGCCCTTCGCATTCAGGTAGGCGACCCTAAGTATCAGGCTCATAAGATCCAGATTGCGATTCGCAACCTCTCAGCCAAACGACTTATCGTCGACGAAATCGGCTATAACAACGATGTCGATCAGATTCAGTCATGCGCGAACTTGGGTGTGGGGGTAATCTGTACTCTACACGGCGACAATGTAGGGGACGCCATCGACAACAAGACTTATTGGCCGCTCTTCGGCATGGTCGACCGGCAGACGAAAGCTGGGAAAGTAGCATTTCGCGCTTGCCTCGAGCTCCACGCGCCTGACCGTTGGGTGCTCTACCCCAACTTGTCACAAGCGGTTTCAGCAATCTTAGCCGGGACGCCGCCGATGGGAATAAAAATTGGCAGTGGTTGGTAGGCTGAAAAGGTAGATAGCCTCAAGGTTTTCAGGTTTCTTTGTGCTAGGGTAAACGAGAAGGGAGTTCACATGCTGTGTAGTGTCATGATCGTTGGATACGGACTTTCAATAGTCGGTGGTTTTGCGTTGGGCGGACCCTTTGGTCAACTTATGAAGAGGGCGACCCTGGTAACGAAAAAACGTAGAGTGGACATTGTAGCCGTCCCTGCGTAGGTTCTGCTCTTTAAGACGACGTACATTTTGTACGTCGTCTTTTAGGTCAACTTACGTTTCGTTACCCTTAGTTAACCCTTGGTGATGGGTGAAAGACGTTTTTCCCGGTCAAATTGAAATCTTATCAAACACACTGCTGTGGTCAGTGCTAACAGATATAGGCTGACGGTCAGATAAGAGACGTCAGGGTTGTAACCGAGAAATTTATCTCGCAAATGAATAAAGGCGAAGATAAAGCATAAGAGAGCACTCAAGCCCGACAACTAGAGTTCGTTCATTTCATCTGATGTGTTTGATATGGCGTTGACCGCTGCTGCGTGATCGTCGTCATCTTCCGCCACACCTGGTTTTTCGTTTCGCGGCCGTACGATTCCAGCGTAGAGTACGGAAAAGGTGAGAAGACCCACTGCCAGCCATTCGACCTCCAGCGAGGCGGTGGTTGGTAGAATTAGGGCAAGGCCGACTGCTGCAAGTGCTAGCCCACCGATAAGGGGTTGACGAACGACGGCCCGTTCACAGTTGCTGACAATCACGTGAGCGGTGGTCATCGTAAAGACCGTCACCGCAACCAAAATCCACATCAAGGCGGCGTTGGGTGCGTTAAATAGGGTATATAGCAGGGCGTACAAGCTGGCGAAGACGACGATCTGGAGCTCGAGCGACGCGCCTAAACGTTTAGGAAGTTTTAGCCAGTAAGCCAGGCCGAAAATGCTGGTAAATACCAGCCACGCCCAGAAATTTTCCGTGGACCCGAACATGGATCGTTATAGCAAAACCTCGGGTAGTGGCTTTGCTCGAGGTGCGTCTTAGGTTTTGCAGGTACGACGGTTTTACGAGACTTTCCAAGACATTATGAAATAGCACGAGCTCCGGTCGAACTCACACGTTCCGGAGCTCGTGCTTTCTGGTTCGTTTTGGGGGTTCTCGAGTCTACTTGCAACGCTCTGGAAAGCTAAGGGGCAAGCCGGAAAGCTCGCTCACTTCAACACTCAAGCTGTTGCCGTCTTCGCAGCCTGATGCTGAAGCCGTCTCGGTAGGTTGCTTTAGCGCGTTGATAATCTGTTCGAGCGACGGGTTTGCTAGGATATTCCTGCCGATGATCACGCTGGGGGTAGCCTGAACACCCGCTGCTTTAGCGGTCTGGTAGTCCCGGGAAGCCTGGTCGCGCCCGTAGGCGTCGATACAGCTACTCAAGGTGTCTTTGGAAAGCCCGGCAAGCTCAAAAAGGGGTGGCGACTTTAAGCCCCCAGCGGTTTGGAAGCGGTAGAGGCTTTTTTTATAGTGCCAAAAATTTGCTGGCGTAATCCGGTAGATACATTCTGCGGCGGCGGCGGTACGCTGCCTTGCGCCGCTCCGCGCCGGGTTGATATAGACGACCCTTAGCACGCCTCGCTGCGCTCTAGCTTCGAGTTCGGGAAAGACGGTCTCGGTAAAGTGTTTGCAGTGTTCACAATGGAAATCTTCGACCAGTATAAGCAGCGGACCGCTGTTGCCCAAGGTCGGTTGACCTCTTAGATCCGGCATCACATCGACGGTTTTCGAGGCGGTCGCGTCGTTAAGGCTTAAAAATCCGGCTACCCCAACAAATAGCATTAAAAGTGTCGTGAGTACGACTTTCTGGGGTAGCTTGAGCTTGCTCCACCAGCTTGATATAGCCTTACCGGCCCGCATCTTCAACCTCAAAGCCGAGAGAGACGCGGCCTGACACGTCTCTCTCGATCACCTCAACCTCGATTGTCTTTAAGCCGGGCTCCGCCTCGTCGCTCACGCTTACCAACAGCGCCACGTAGCTCTTGCCGAGCTGCTCGTCTACGCTAACTCCATCGCCCGATATGACGATGGAGGTTTCGATGTCACTGGCGTTAAGCGCGTCGATCACGACGTTAAAGGTCGCGGGCGCAACGACGCGTGTGGGGTACTCGGAGACCTCGAGGACTACATTTTGAGCGTCATCGAAGGCGACCGTGCAACTCGTGAGCAGCACGCCGAGCAAGAGGGCAGTTTTCACCATAGCGATTCCAACTGGAGGTTATAACCCACTCTGACACCGACGTCGAGTTCTGTCGTTTCAGCTGGATTCTCTAGCGCGAGAGGTCCGGTGGGGGGCAGTCCACCCCGAAGGCTCATCCCGATAAAAGCGCCACGGTCAAACGTTAAGTTCAGGGCTCCTTCAGGAATGGTGATCCGATTCGCCTGGCTGAGATTATCGACTAAACCGTACCGAGCTTGCGCGCTAAGACGTGCACCGGCAAAGGTGTAGCCCAGCTCGAGCTCTGGAATGATCGCCTGGTAGTTCGTTTCGACCCGGCGGTAGAGGATACCCGGTTTGACGGTGGCCTTTCCAAGGGCAAACGTGTAGGCAGCCTCGCCAAAGACGGTCTCCAGAGCGAACGTGTCGGCTGAGAAAAGCGCGCCCCCGGCAAAACCCAAGCCTGGGATTACGCTGTCTTGGGCAAAGGGTAGGTGAGCGGCGTAGCCGCCTACGCGCAGTCCGGTACCCCCGCCACCAACGACGCCCACTTGGAGCGCGGGGGAGAGGTTTAGCTGTAGCCCGGCCAGCGTCGCCGCTCGCTCTTTTGCGGCAGCGTAAAATCCGCGCAAGCTCACCCTGCCTAGATCAGCACCAACGTCGAGGTGGGTGCGCTGCTGAGCTAAGACGCCCTGTATGTTCCCGTAAGGCGTCAGAGCGTCCACGTGCAGCGAGAGGGCGGCTTCTTCCCCTTCGACGCCCGTAGCGAGGCCCAGAGTACCGCTGACGCTGTTCTGATCGGCCTGTTCCAAGCTGCCGAGCCGTACGTCGACGCTTTCGAGACGCTCGCCGACACCCGCTAGCTGATCCGCTACGCCACCTGAGCCCTCGAGTAAGCTCTCCAGATCGCCCTGAGTACGGCTGAGATCGTCTCTCGTTCTCTGAACCTCACGTCGTTGAGCGGCTAGAGCGTCACTAAACCGCGATTCTAAAAGCGCCAGCGCCTTCTGTCCAGCATCGTTCTCTTGTGTTTTGAGGCGCTCCCTAAGACGCGCCGTTACCCCTCTAAGCTGCTCGAGTTCCCTTCTGGCCGCTTCAGCTTGGGTTTCAAGTCGAGCGACCGAAGCGCGGTCACCCGTTCGGCTCATCAGGTCGTTTAAGGAGGCGAGCTGCCGGTCATAACCGGTAAGGGTCGTCTCGACGATGCTCAGGTCGCCGGTGACTTCGGCTAGCTCGCGCTGGGTAACTAAAACCTGACCCCAGACCTCATCAAGATCCTCGTTTTGCCACGTTTTCCAGACCCGGGCCAACATCAGCGACACCTGATAACGCGTGACGTCTTCGTCACCGTGAAAAAGGCCGTCTGGTAAACCGGTAATGATGCCCGCTTCGGTCAGCGTCAGCACCGCCTCTTCGCTCCAGTGGCCGGGCGGGATGTCGGCAAATTGGGCGTTGGCGACGCCTACGAATAAAAGTAGAGCTGCGACGATCTTCATATTAGAGGGGGGTGGCTTTTTGCCACAGTACGGCGAGGCTCTGCGTAGGACCTTCACCGAAGGGTTCGATGTCGATGAGTTGGGTCGGGGTGCCGCTGCCCGACACGAGGTCTCCATAGGCCATCATCCGGTAGTCGCGCAAGACGATGCCTTCGGCGACGCCCTCCAGCTTCTTCGCCTCGACGCCTGCATCTTGCAGGCTGCGGATATACCTTCCGCTTGCGCCCTCTTCGCTCACCACAAGGTAGACCGTTACGCCTCGCTGCGCCGCCCGGTAGACGGCGTTAGCAAGGTCGTCATCATCTAACGCGGGCGTAACGACGAAGAGGTGTTCCTCGGCTTGGTCGATAAGCTCGACGACCTCAGCTTTGCCGATAGAGCGGAGTAAGGGACGATCAAAGGGCGTCTGGGCAAGAGCGAGCGTACATACGACTAGGGTGAAACTAAGGACGTAGCGAAACATCGGGTTCTCCTTCGGCTCGGGGAATGTGGTAGCCCTCGGGTACAGTGACCCAATCGGTATGCCAGCGCAGTCCCGTCAGGACCATCAGGCGCGGGACGAGCGGCGCGTAGGTAACACTCGGGAGGGGCGGAAAGTCGGGGAGCCAGCAGGTCGCGCGTCTGATGATGGGGTGATAGTAGGGGACCACGACTTCGGTTTTTTGAAACATCTGAAAAAAGGTGGTAAGCCCCAGACATGCGGCTTGACCAGGCAAACCTGTTCCTAGACGGCTTTCTTCGCCGCTAAAGAAGTTTTGCAGGGGACCGTCGCTTTTGGCGTAGCGTGGGTAAATTTGGTCTCCGTTAAACGAGGTAATCATTGTCGGCGTTCGTCGCCAGGTGTCGCCCGCACTTTCGCGGCTGGCAAGTTCCCTTTTGTGCATCTCGAGCTTGAATAGGCCCGGAGCAGTACCCGACATCTCCATTTCGTTCGGAAGCGGAATCAGACCGAGCGTGGTTCCGGCGATAAGCATTCGTCTGCAACCTTCGTCCAAAGCCGCGGTTTGGGTGTAGTAGACCGCGGCGCGGGGGTCGATCTCAACGCCGTCGGCGATCAGAATTTCTGCCACGTCCAGAAGCAAATTGGGAAATTCCGTGGGGTCGGCCACCGGCGCGATGAGCGCCCCGTCGGTAACCAGGGGCGATGAACTCCAAGTAATCCCACCGAGCGCCACTAGAGGCAGTACAGCCCGCTCGTACACCGCTTGTTGGTATTCGGGGTAGTAGGTGGTCATGGCGTGCTCCATCCCCGCTCTCAAGCCTTTGTCGATACAGGACGCGCAGCTCGCCTTGGGCATCGGGCAGACCGACTCTAAAATGTTGAGGTCGCAGTCGAAAAAGCACTTAGGGATGATCTCGACACCCTTACCATCACAAAATTCGTCGGCTGGAAAAAAAGGTGTACCCTCGAAGATCAGCCAGAAGATGTCGAAGCCGCCCAGCAAGCACGTCACGATGGGCAGTCCGGCTCCTGTCTCCAGGTCGATGCGGTGTTTCGCACGCAGCTCGAAGCGAAACCATTCGTAAGCCACCACCTGTTCGGCGTCGGTTGCGGTGCTGCCGGGGATAAAAGGGAGAGACCACTCGAATTCCGGACATTCGGCCTGGTCGAAACCCTGGTCGACGCACTCTTGAAAACCCGGCTCGTGAATCACCTCGACAAAGGGTGTTTGCCGGTAGATCCCCTCGTCTGAGCCGAGCACTGGCCCATCTTCGATAAACGACAGCACGCCGTCGGTCTGTACCTCATCTTCTTCGTTTTGTGTGGGTAGCTGCGCGAAGGTCAGCCCTGAGACGGCCAAAATGCTAACGAGGCCGAGATATTGTAGCGTCTTCACTTAACGTCACCTCCCTGCGTGATCCTTTAATCTCCTGGATTTCCCAGCTGATCTCGCCTTCACCAACCCCCGCACCTTTAAGGATCATGTGACCGGTATGCGTCTCTCCGGGCTGGATAAGGAGCGCCAGCGGGTCTTTTCGGACCTCGACCCGGTACTCCTGACCGCCTTGCTTAAACCGAACTCGGGTGCTGTCGGCGGCGACGACTGAGGGACCGTTGTTGGCGATGGTGAAAAAGGCGGTCGCGGTACCTGCGCTCGGGGGGGTGACGCTGATGACGTGAAAGTCGATTACAGCCTCGAGACCGCCTAGTTGTGTGGGTACGTCTTGGCCCAACGCCGGTAAAGGCCGCTGGCTTTCGATGACGTAGCGTTGAGGTCCTTCAAGACCTTCGACGACTTCGAGGATAAAGTTGCACGGTTCGCCGTTGACCCATACCACCAGGTCGGTTTTGGCGCGACTCAGACTCGTGGTGATGTTGACGAGGTTGGTACCGCTCGAATGAAGCGCGGTAAAGGGGTACTGCACCGTCCCGGCGTCGGCGGGCTCGGCGCTGTCGATGGTCTGCTGGTTGTCGGTAATGTAGTTTACTCCCGGCGAAAATGCCTGACCGGGATCTACCGTGCCGTGAAACTCGATGTAGGAGAGTCCGTTGGGTGCGACCTCGATGCGCTGCGGAAAGACTTTGCATTCGTCAGCGTAGTAGCGTGTCAGGTTCTGAGCGAACGCTGCGGGAGTGCTTAAAAAGGCGATGATGAGTAAAATCTTCACAGGTAACCTCTTTGGCCTAGAGAAAGTGGTCTTTAGCGGGATGGGCAGACGCGCCGGGTTGGGGCGCTGCTTCAGGGGGCAGGGCTACGGCTTTTTTGACAACCTCCATTTCGGGAACGTGACTTGCGGGATGATCTTGAATCAGCTTGCCGAGTTCGGTTTCGTAGTAAGCGATGCGCTTGAGTAGGACAGGGCGTTTTCCGGTAATAAACGAAATGAACATCTTGCGATCTTCACCACCCAAAAGGTAAACCTCGTCGATGGTAAAAACCTCGCGGATGGTGCTGCTCACGCTCTGGGATACCGGTTTTCCAAAGCGGTTGATGACTCTGCTGCGGCTGCTGCTGTCGACTGAGACTTTGTGACAACGCTCGCTGATGTAGCGCGCGACGTCCTGGCTGTTAGTGGTGTAGAAGTTTTCAACGCTACAATTATTTAGAATCGAAAGCGCCTCTTTTTTGCCGTACTCCTCGAGCTGGTCGATAGACTGCAAGTAAAGTGAGATCGAGATACCCCGGCCTGCTGCGGTCGATAAAAGCCCCTCGAGGTTGGCTATGGGCGCGCGGTGCGTCTCGTCGAGAGCAAAAAACAGCGGGTGGGGGGGGAACCATCTCTGACCATGACGTTTTCGGGTTTCGTCGACGAAACGCGCGGCCCCGTAGGTAAGACCCTGCACGAGCAGGTCGTAAACGCGCGCAGTCGCCTCGAGCGTTGCTTCAGGGAAGTCGAGGTATACGCTGCACGGCTTTTCCATGATGTCGGACGCCTTAAAATCACTGCCCGAAAAGGTCCAGAGGATGTCCTCGTTGAGGAGCGGTGCGAGTTTGGTTGTGAGCACCGCCCAAGCGCTCTGCAAATACCGGTCGGACAACGCCCGCTCGACCATCTTCTCGTTAAATTTGCGGTCTTCACCGACCCCTTCAGTCGCTAAAAAGAGGTTGGCCATAAAGCGAACCTCGTCATTTTCCGAACAGGCGATCTCCGCGTAAAAGGCCCGGACGCCGCCCTCAGCTATTACTTCTCTGGCAAGTCGGAGTGGTTCTTTTCCCTGGTCTTTGGCAGCCATGAAAATGGCTGCCAACGCCTGCGCTGCTCGGTTGGCAAACTCGGGTCGGGTCTCTTTATCGGGTTTAAGAATGATCTTGGCGGCGGTAATAGCCCCGTTTTTCATCTGTAAAAACTCGCCGATGGCGTCGAAACGGTGGCCCCGACCTTCAGACGACAAAACGTAGGTCGGACCGCGCTGGTTTCTGATTCCCGAAGTGGTCTCGAAGAGCTCGCCTTTAATATCGAGAGCCACACATGAGCCGTGCCAGAGTGCGAGTTGCGTAAAGAGTGTCAACGATTTACCCGAGCGCGTCATACCGGTGGTGACGGCGTGACCAAGTTCTTTTCGGCCCCCATAACCTGTGGGTAAAGCGACGAGTTTTCGACTCAGTTCGGGCGTGCTTTCGCCCCGGATCACTTTGTCACGGTAGGGTTGTTCGTCGTGTCCAGGAAGTCTGTGGAAAAAGCCGATGACAAACGCATACCTGAGTTTTTCGTTATGTAGCCAATCGCCAAACGAGATGTTTTCGACCTCTTCTGCCTCGGAAAAACGGGCGGTATAGGCCCGTTTTACTTTCTTCCTGGCCCAGAGCGGCATGATGGCTAAAACACTGCCGAACAGGATAAAACCGATAGCGCCAACCAGCGGTACCCCATCGCCGGAAAGTTTGGTCAGCACCCAGTTTGTACAGGCGGGGTTATTCCACAAGCATTTGGAATAGACCTGACTGGGGTCACGAGAATACGCCGAGGCGCGGTACATCAGGGTTTGGTGACCGTCACTGAGCTGAGTCCAGTAGGTGCCGCCGGTAGTAAAGCAAACGTAAGCGATGATGGCGAGGCCGACTACACAGAGCAGCGGGCTGAGCTTGCGGAGTTTTTCTTGATTGATCACCTCTTGAACTCTCCCTCGTTATGGCAAAACGTACAAAAATAGCGCCGTATTTGGATATATGGTCGCAGATAGGTAGCAATGTAATTAGTCATAATCCCTATCTGTCTAAAGGCTTAAACCGTGATCGAGGCGCTTTTGGTCAGCATTTCCGCCGTCGGTCATATCCACACTCATACGGCCACCACGCGTCGTTGCTTGACTCATCTCCTCAACTATCTCCGCCCGGCTTTTCCCTTCGCCGTCATCCAGTTTGCTAAGCTTTTCTTTAGCTTCGACGACCTCCTTAAAGGTACCGCCATTACCTGTCAAGTAACGGTTTCTCGCTTCGTCCAGGTTGCCCGCTTCAACGCCTACTTGTGAAGTCAGCTTCTCTTTAAGCTTGTCGTCGAACGCGTGCTTGTCGAAGGTGTCACCCTTAAAAACGTCAGGATGATTTCGCTGCATATCACGGTAGTGATGCTCGAGAGTTTGGTGGGTGACGAGTCCGGTTCCGCCCTGATCCTTGGTGTCGAAGTAGGCGTCGGAAGCGACCATCTCGTCAATGGTGCCGCCGAAATCTTGCTTGTGTTGATGAAATTCAAAACGAAAGGTATCGTCGTGTTGTAGACCCAGGCTCTGTTTAAGCGACTGCGTAAATTCTTGCCCTGCGATGGCCCGGAAGTGGTCGAGGTCGGGTCGTTCTAGCTCGTGGTCGATCATCGCTAGAATGTGAATGTGACCATGTTCGGTATGTGCGCCCTCTCCTGCATGAACGACGCCGACCCAGTGGGTATCTTGCTCTAAAGACTTCTCTACTTGATTCATGACCGCCCGGGCGTATTCTTGCAGATCAATACCGCTCCCATCTTTGTCGGCGTCGGGTGCCAAGATAAATCTATACTGGTACGTTTTCCAAGAACTATTTTCGTCGACGTTTTCCGCCATCTCCTTTCGGGTAAGTCCATTTTTGTCAGCGTCAAAGCCTTCGCGCATCAGGGCTTCTCCCTGCTCATTTTCTCGCGTGAGCAGGTAGCGAATATGACCTTTGGATTTCCCTGAAGCTGTCGATCCCCGTCGCCATTTGGCTTTGACGATAGCGTTCGGCTTTGCTCCTTTGCTACCGGAAGACGCTTTAGCGGATTTACGGCTAAAGCCTCGTAAGCCTTTAACGGTAGACGAATGAACGTTGCTTCGTCCCTTCGGCGAAACGCTTCTCCTCCTCGGCGCGTCGAGTTCTTCGTTTTGAAAAGCGTCTAGGTACGAGTCCATCTATCTCTCCCTCTGAACGCCACCGATGATGTCACTTACCTCACGCACCTCGGACGTACTTTTTTTCGCTGTATCGAGGGCTTTATTCCACGCACTTCTAACGAGCCTGTCCATCTCGTCATATGGGACTTTAAGCCTCTCGATTACCAGAGCGGTCATCACGTAACGTGTGGTCAAGGTATGAAGCACGGTTGCCGATAAGAGTGTGGCGTGGCGGTTGCTCATCGAGCGTATTTCTCGTTCGATGATTCGCTCGATTTCAGGAAAAAAGATGTCGACGCCAACTTGCTTAGCGCGCAACATGATGTGCTGGTCTAAGGTTTGCTGACAGATAAAACTGAAGTTTTGGCCCTCGGCTTCAGCTTGCCGTTTAAGGCTTTTCACGGTATTTTCCTCGAGGTGTATCGTCACGCGTTGTTTAGCCATCATTTACCTCCTTTCTGGGCATTGGGCGTATGTTACAACAATGGCGACGTTTTTGGATAGAGCTAGAACTTGCGTCGAGCTATCGCACCTCGTTCGAGTCTGGTTAATACCGTATAGGACGGGGTGATTCTTGCACGCGCTTAAGACGGTTTAGGTGGACGAATCGTGGGATTTCGTCCCTTTTCAGCTCTCATGACGAAAGTAGGACAAAAAAGGTATGATAGAGACATAAAACATACGTTTTTAGCGTGTGTCTCACGAATATTTCGCCAGTTCCGCCTACCTCATTTTTGGCTTGTGATGACCTTTTAGAGGACGTACTTAAGCCGTCCCTGTCGCCATAACTGCAATTCCGACTACCCAAACGCCTACGTTTTCTTATCTTGCTTCTCTTATTGGTTTGGCTTTTCCCGAGAGTCTGAGAGAGGCAAACGCCCCTCTCAGGTGACCTTCAGGCCACCTGAACCGTCAGGTTCTAGAGGAGAGTTTGAGAGGGGAGTTTCCCCTCTCAAGTGACCTTGGAAAGGTCACCGTCTCACACGCAAACCGCAGCCAATCGGAGGTATTCTGAGCAGAAAAGTAAGCCGCTTTTGCTGCGCTTCACGTCGATTTCGAGCTCGACGCCGAATCCAAAAGGGAACCCGAATGGTCACCCGAACCGAGAAAGTTCGAGCCGAAGATGAACGATATTGGGGTGCCGACAACCACCGGTCCTAGCGCATTTCGGCGGACTCTTTTTCCTCCACCCTGCACCCACGCGAACGTCTCAGGTCAGACGTCGGGTTCAAGCTAAGACGAATCTCTAAATACGTCGCTTTCTTTACAAAGACCACTCGATTGTAGTACCCTTGGCGCGAACCACAAAGGAGGCACGAGCGTGTCTAAATTCGCCAAACTCTTAGAAAAAGAAGAGGCTCGCAAACGAGAACTCGCAGAAGCGCAGAAGCAAAAAGAAGAGCTTCTCACTGCCCTGGAGCAGTCGCTAGGGCATACCACGCTCGAGCTCCTCACCCAAGACGAGGAGCTTAAAGTCACGCTCGCGCCGCACCTCAAAAACGCCATGCGAAGACGTGACTTTATCGAGCTGAACATGTACCTCAAACTGATCGGCGAAGAAGATTTAGACAGCAGCGTTGGAGAGGACGAGGAGCCGAACACGAAGCGTTCAGAGGCTACATCAGATGCTGATATGACAACCGCAGAGAGTCTGAGCGCGGATGCAGATTCGAGCTACTTGGAAGCCGATCCTGCGTAGCTCGAGAATCACGAGTGTCCTTTACTCTGTCGCGTGGACCCACAAGTGAGGTGTCCCTACAAGTGGCTCTTGCAGGTACACTTAACGAGGGTCAGAACAGATGCAGTAGTAACGTCGATAAGATGAACACCACGATCAAGATTCCAACGAGACTTCCATCGTCGTTGGCACCTTGCGGGTCATCGGCGAACCACCACTCGTACTCGGCTTGTTCTTGTTCGTAGCGCTCCTGGGCGGATAGGGTATCGGTGTTTTTCATGGAGCGTTTTGCCCCCAAAACGGAGCGGCTGTCAAGGGCGCAGAACAACGTGGTGCGACGCCGAGTGTACGCTTGACAGCCGCCGAGGTTTTGGGGGATGCTCCGCTTTGAAAAACACCACGAATCCGACCCTGGTAGGTTCGTAGAGCCGTAGCTATGTTGCGGCAAGGATGCAAAGACTTCGTGTTACAACCTGCAAAGACGCTTACCTTGAACTGTCAAAGATGCGGCTATACTAATGGAAAGGGTAAAAGAACCTATGCCAGATATTCGGAGACTGATCAAACAACTTGACTCGCCTTATAAAGAGGAAGTCAAAACGGTGGCGGGGAAGCTCCACGAATATTGTCAGGAGCAGAACCTCACCTTTTCCGAGCTCTTAGCTTCGATCCAACCTGAAACGCAGGCGGCGGTTCATACTCAAACCTACGCCGGTCCAGCTACCGATCCTGAGCTGGTCTCGCGCATGGACCTGGCGTCGCAGATGCCGCACTGGTTAGCGCCTAGCGAGCGTTCGCGTTTAGAGGTGCTTTACAACACGTTATGTGATCGGGACGTCACGGCCTTCACGAACGACGATCACCGCTTTTTAGACGAAATATTCCTCCGCACAGGTGTCTAACGACTGACTTACGGTTGCGATAGCGCTGGGTCTGAATGCTAATGACCTTAGCTCGAGTCCAACATCAAAAAATGAATCCGATACTCAGGGGTCTCGCAGACGTTTTCGTCGAAAAGACCCCGGTTTAGTTCTCTGCGCCGCCACGATTTTTTTGGGCATGACGACGGAGCAAGCCATCATTGATCCTGGCGATCCGGTCGACGGCGTGTTGCCGGTAGCGCTCGCGGCTGTGCTCGTCATATTGCGTAAAGATATGAGGTCTGACCGACGTCGCCTCGACGAGGTTGCCGATCACCGAATCGAGCCGCTGGAGACCCTCCAAGTAACCCTTTATTTTCTCCCGCCTCATCTCCTCGGCCAGCCAGCCCACCAGGTCTTGTTCGCGGGCTGAGCGTGAGGCCGCCGCGAAGCTCGCTTCGATTTCGTCTTCGCACTTTTTAATCAACCTTTGGGTATCGAGTTGGTGCGATACGAGTTCAGTAGCGCGCTCGGGATCGAGAACGTCGTCGTCGGGAATATGCGTCAGCTCGCCTTCGTCGAACTCGTCTTCCCACGCCTCACGGTCTGCCAGATCTTTCATCGTTCCTAACATCATCTCTCCTTTCGGGAGTATCTACTTGGTATTCTGCTGACTATAGAGCATACAACCTCTCTATCCCAGCTTCGGATAACGTTGGGTAAAATATGCGCTTACAAAAGTGGTCTTCCAAGCGCGCAACTTCATCCAGAAAAGTTCGCGCAGACCAACAAAAGATCGGGGGCGGAGCGCAGCGGAGCCCCCTACTCCGGTCAGCCTCTGGGTCAACCTTTGAGGGTACCAATCTTTCACCGACCTTGCCCTTGCCCTTTGTAGTTTCAGGTGGGGATGTGGGTGGGCAAAGTCGACCGGAGGGAGACGAGGGCAGCCATGTTCCCACGAACAAAGCCGCTCCCCCGAAGGGGAGCGGCGGGTCTCAGAAGGGCTGGTCGTCTAGGGCTTCTTCTATAGCTGGATAGCGGCTGTCGGTTTCGTGTAAGCAGCTGACGCAGAGGTCGCCGGTGTAGAGTCCCCCTGCGGGAACCTCTTCACATAGAGAGCAGCTCTTTTCTCTTTCATCTAGCTCCCGCATCTCGTGGAGAACCTCCGGGTCTTCTTTCGCTAAGTAGTCCATCTTTCACCTCTTCGGGATGGGTGGTGCTGCGGTTTATCAGCTTCTCTTTGTCGGGTACATCGAGCGCTTTACCTCGAGCTGGTTTGCGAGTGTCAAGCTTTGCCCACATGAAAAAGACTGCCCCCTTTCGGGGGCAACCGGGCTACTGCGCGGCGCTGAACCGCTCGAGAGCCTCCCACGGCTCCAACATGTCCGCTTCCAAGTCTCCTGAGCTGAGCAGCTCGTCTATGTCTGCGAAGTCGAGCTGCTCGTTGTGGTCGATGTCGAGCTCGGAGCGTCGTTTCTGATACGCCGTGCGCTCGCCGCTGAGTTCTGCTTGAGCCTCTCGGGGCATCCTCGCTTCGGTCGCCTGATAGTACGGCGCTTCGGGCAACTCCTTTTCCGTAACCGGGAGCCGTTCGGGAACGGTCGCTTTGAGTGGTAGCGGTTTCCAGCTGTCGTCCCACGCCTCGCGGCGCTCGGTGCTGAGCCCTTCGTGTATGCGACGTTCGCGGCGTTCACTGGGCGTCTCCAGCACCCCGGCGTCGTTGTAGCTGCTGGCGTCCTCTTCGTGCTGGTTCGGGTGGGCGTTCTCCCGCTCGCGGGGTTCGCTAAACTCAATCACCTCGGGTGCGATATACACATCCTCGGGCGCGGTCAGTGCGTCTAACTTGCGCGCTGCTCTCCAGCTGATGTCGGGGCTGTACACCCACACCGGCATCACCGCCAGTGTGTCGGGGGTGGTCGCTTTCATCGCCCTGACAGCGTGGCTCTTTTTCACCTGCACCCAAGCCTTGCCGTCTTTCATGAGGTAAACCTGACGGGCCGCCCGACCCTGGATGTCCACCTCCATCGTGCGGCGTACCCCGCACACCGCCCGCTCGAGCGCGCGCAGAGCTTTTGCGTTGCTCGCCTTAAGCGTTACCCGGCGGTTTCTGAGCTGAGCCGCTGCTACTGCTTGCAGAAGACGCTTAAAGCCTTCGCTCTTGCGGTAACGCCGCCGCAGTTCTTTCGTGCTCGAGTCGATGCCCAACGTCCGTGTGTTAAACTGCACTTCTAGGTTTTTCATGACCCCTCCAAGGGTTGTGAATTCGGTTCAGGTGCTCTTACACCTGAACCGTTTTTTTATTGCTCCTTGCTCACTGCGCGCTCTCAGTTTCTCGTTGGTGGGTACGCGGAGGGTTAAGTCCGGGTGGTCGGCGAGTCCCCTTGTCGCAGCTGATTGTCATTGTTCTCAAGAAGGGTGTCCTTCTTATGCGAATGGGAAATCACAGGTTCTAAAAGGGTGCAAGGGCGAGGCCGGGGTTTGGCCTCGTTCATCGGAGACCCTTGCACGCTTTTAGGTTCTGTGATGCACTGTTTTTCGCAGAAGGACACCCGAGAGAACGGTGACCGGCGACGTCGAGGGGACGCTCATCCGGGGTGCTTGACACCCGGCTACCTGAGCGGAGACGGATCCCCACCTCTCCCCACCGCTGAGTCTCGAGTACCCACCTGCAAACTCAGCTGAGCGTTTCGCCCATAGTCTTGTCCGTGTAGAGCAGCGGAGCGCGAGCGGAGTCGCTCTACACGGCCCGGAGGAGCAGCGAAGGCCAGGACACGCCTTTCGTCCTGGCCGTAGTCGCTCCGTAGGGACGGTGAAGGCGCACGCTTTTCGCGCCGGAACCGCGCCGCAGCAAAGGCAGCTGTAAGCAACCCTGTATGACGAATTGGAAAAGCACAACGACGACGCTCGAGAGCAAAACAAAAAGCTTAAAGACCTCACCGAGAATATCTTTCTCACCTGTAAGCTCGAGTCACCCTTCTAAAAAGCACAGCTCGAGCTGCCGTTTACGGCGTGTCTTAAAGCTTGGCTCAGGCGCGCTCGCAAGCTGTTGAGCCGGGTGTCGAACCGTCGTCACGGCGTCTAGCCGTGTCCACGCTTATTGCCTTTTTGCCCTTTTCATTTTGTCAAGGCGTAGCCTTGTCCATTTTTGCCTTTCGCTTTTGCCTTTCATCTTTTGGCGTGTCCCATCTTTCAGTTTTAGCTCGAGCCCCACTGACCGGGCCGGGTCTTTTTCCGGCCCGGTGCTGCCGCGCAGCGGCGGCGCGCGGCAAAAAAAGATGCCCCCTCGCGGGGGCGGGGTCGTTTACTGGGCGGCGGCGTAGCGTTCCATCGCCTCCCACGGCTCGAGCATATCCGCTTCCAAATCCTCGGGGCTCAGCAGGTCGTCAAGCTCGGCAAGCTCGAGCTGCTCGTTCTCGTCGCGGTCAAGCTTGGCGCGGCGCTGCTGGTGCGCTTCTCGCTCGTCGCAAAGGATTTCCCACTCGGCGCGGTTCGCCTTTTTCATGGCGTCCTCGGTCGCGTGATAGTAAGGCGCGGCGGGCAGGTCGTGCGTCACTGCCGGGGTGGGAGCGGGTATGGTGCGCTCTAAAACGTGTATGTACTCGAAATACCTGGGGGCAGGTTTCGGGGTCGCCTTCTCGGTGCGGCGCGTCGTCGGGGGTATAAACACCTTTCCGGCTGCGGCTGCTCGCTCGCGGGCGATGCGTACACCTTGCTTTTCGTTGGCTTGGCGTTCTTCTTGCTTGCGCTCGTCGCGTTCTGCCCTCGTCTCAAGCTCGCCCGCGTCGTTGTATTCGGCGGCTTCTTCTTCCCACGGGCTAAGCTCGCGCCCTTCGGTCTGCGCGGTGTCGCCGCGTCTGTCGGTGTCGCGGCTGCGGTTCTCGCTGAACTCTACCGGGGCGACCTCCTCAAGCATACTGTTGATGCTCTCGGGCGCGGTGCGGGCGTCCAAACGGCGGGCAGCGGCCCAACTGATACGCGGATTGTAAACCCACAGCGGCATAACCGCCAGCGTGTCGGGGGTGGTGGCTTTCTGCGCTCTTACGGCGGCGCGTTTGCCGCACTGCGTCCACGCTTTCCCGTCTTTCATGAGATACACGGCGCGCGCGCCGATACCCTCGGGTAGCGTAATCTCGAACTCTCGCACGCCGACCTTATGCACGGCCTGCTCGAGGGCGCGTAACGCCTTGGGGTTGCTCGCCTCGAGCGTCACCGGACGCCCGCGCAGTTTGTCGTTCGCTGCCTTTTTGAGCAGACGCTGAAAGCCGGGGGACTTAACCCAGCGCCGCCGTAGTTCTTCGGTGCTGGTCTTGACGCCTACGGTTCGGGTGTTAAACTGCACTTCTACGTTTTTCATATCATCCTCCTAATGGATGGTGTGGCGTTGACGGTTCGGGTGCTAGTACACCTGAACCGTTTTTTACTGGCTCGTTAGCGGCTGGCGGTTGCGTAGGTGGGTACGCGGGGCTAAGGCTCCGGGTGGTCGGCGCGTGCGCTCTTGCTAACTGATTGTCATTGTTCGCGCGGGGCTCTCGCTACCGTCTTTGATTGTATAATCTTACACCCTGCGGGGGTCGGCTGTCAACCCCTAAAACGCTACAAATGCCGTTTGCGAAGGGTTATTCACCTACTCGAGCCGCTATACATTCGCCTCGTCATCGTGTGATTTATTGCATTTTCCGGTTATTTATGCACTTTCCAGAGGGCCGGGGGTGGTTTGGAGGGGGCAGCGCCCCTTCCAAGTTTGTGCCTTTTGCCAGCCTCCACGAGCGGCGTGTTTTTTTTGCGCTTTCCGTCGGGCAGGTTCCATAGGAACGTGGGTTCTCCCCAGAGGGAAGGGCGCGAGGTTCTGTCCCCCTGGTTTTTAGGGGGACAGGTTCTCGCGTGCATTTCACCCTTCCTGGCGGGGAGGTTCTGCGTTATCTTGGGTTCTGGCTGTCGGATTGCAGAAAAAACACAGAGCGGCGTCGGCGCGGCGCTCCCCCCTCTCCCCTGCCCTCAGTTTCGTGCTGAAGGTCGATCACCTAAGCTGAGCGTATCGCCCATAGTCTTGTCCGTGGAGGAGCAGCGGAGGGGGGTGCGCTTTTTGCCCCCCGTAGTCGCTCCGTAACGGCCCGCAGGAGCAGCGGAGCGCCAGCGTAATCGGCTCCGTAGGGACGGCGTAGGCGCGCTCTTTGCGCCGGAACCGCACCACCCCGACCGCGCTTACAGGATGAACAGTAGCGTGACCCGGAAGCCCAACACGACGCACAAACCGGACTGAAACGAAACCCCATTAGTACAAACAACAGCTTTCTCACCAACTTCAGCCAACCCTTAAGCAGACTGCTTTCCCTGGATTCTGCCTTTAAGGTGTCCGCTTCAGTCTCGGAGGTTTCTCGAGCTGCGTCATGCCAGAGAGCGCATTCATATAAGCCTAGTCTGTGAGGTCGTTGAGGGCGGTCGCGCTTCCTTGCACCTCTACCAATTCCGACCCGTCCGCGTCCAGGATGTTGAGGGCGGCGCGGGGTCGGGATACCGACCCTACTTCTATCTCCAGCCTGAAAGACCAGTGCCGCAAGAGCATGATGGTGCGGGCAAACTCTGCGCCGTAGGTATCTCAACCTAGTAATCAAGGCTGAAGCGCCAAACAGGAGTCACCTTAAAAAGCATAGGGGCGTCTCAAAGCTTGACAAGTGAGCACGTCTCTTCTATACTTGGGTCAATCGATTGACCCAAAAACTATCCTTGGCTTGGTTGTTTAGCTCCGAAGGGATTATGAACAAAACACGCGTTGTCTCAGCGGCACAGAGTGGGCGTCCAAAAGTTACGGGACGAAACCCTACGATGCGTGACGTGGCGGAGCTTGCAGGCGTATCCCCTTCTACCGTTTCGCTCGTTATCAGCGGTCGCAAGGGGGGTGAAACCCGTATCAGCGCCGAGACCGAAGCGCGAATCCATAACGCCATCAACCGACTCGATTACGTACCGAGCCAGCTCGCCAGACAGCTCCGCAAAAGGTCGACCGAACGTATCTGCCTCGTACTGCCGCACCTACGCCCCTACGACAATGCGCTCATCAAAAGCCTCAACGTTAGGGCTGCCGAGAGGGGCTACTCGGTGATCGTCAACGTCAGTGAGGGTGAGGCTGAAACCCTGCGCATCTTACATCAGTGCCGCGCCGGTCTTGCCGACGCGCTGCTAATCCTTTTAGATCACAGCAACGCTGTCTACTCCACAGTACACGAGCAACTTGCGCTGTTAGCCGAAGCTAGACTGCCGGTTGTTGTGATGAGTGACGGCTACACTTCGGCCATTTACGACGTGGTGGTGAGTACAGTTGAAAGCGCAAGTTACGAGGCGACAGCTTACCTGTTAGCGCAGGGTCATCGGCGCATCGGTTTTATCGGTCATATCCTCGAGTCCACTGACTACCCCAGATACCGCGGATTCTTAAGCGCACACGCCGACTTCGGCCTCGCGCCAGACGCTGCGCTGCTTTCTATTGGGGCCACCGACTACGAGAGCGGGTTCAGGGCTGCCGAGCAGCTGCTTGTAGCTAAACCCACAGCACTGCTCTGTGCGTCGGACATTTCTGCTATCGGCACACTTGCATGTCTACGTCAGCAGGGGCTTGCAGTTCCGGGCGACGTTGCCGTTGTCGGGATGGGTAATATTCCTGAAAGTCTGATGACCGCTCCGGCCTTAAGCACGATTGGCCCGAAAAATCTGGATTCTAACCCCGTTGCCGAGCTTTTGCTCGAGCGCCTCGCTGATCCCAATTTGCCGCCCCGCCAGCTCGAGCATTCCTGGCACCTCGTTCTTAGAGATTCCGCCTGAAAGGAGTGACCAAGCCGCACATATACGTTCAAGTCTTTCCAACACAACAACCCCACACAACAAGGAGATAAGTCGATGAAACGCTTTGCCCTGACCCTGATGCTGAGTTTATTCACCCTACCTGTTCTAGCTCAAGATACCTTTACGATCTATTGGAACTCGAGCCACTACTATGAGGCGTATCAAGACGTTTTTGACCAATTTGCTAGCGAACATAACCTCAAGCTCGATGTGCAAAACTTTCAGTGGGACGACATGCGTACCAAGCTGCTTGCAGACTTTACGGGCGGCACCGAACCCGACTTTATCGAAGTGCCTGCACCCTGGACGGCAGAGTTTGGGGCACAGGGGTTGATGCTCGACCTGACGGAAAATATCGACAACTGGGCGGACTCGAGAGATTGGTTTGACAGCACCTGGAACGAAGTCACCGTTGACGAGATGATTTACGGCATGAAGCTGCATCACACCGCGCTCGGCTTTTTTTATAACAAAGACCTACTTGAGCAAGCGGGTCTCGATCCAGAAAACCCACCTACCACGCTAGAAGCGTTTGAAGCCGCTACAAACGCCATTGCCGAAAAGACCGATGCCTTCGGCTTTGGTTTTGACGGCGACGATCAGTACCTGTTGGGCTTTTTGGCAAGCGCTGAAACTCCGAGCTTAACCGACGGCAACGAAACCGCTATCGATACCCCGATAATTCGCACGACTTTAGCGACCTTGCAGCGTATTGCTGCGAGCGGCAACGCGCTTGTGCCGGAACCTGGCGCAACGGCGCAGGCTACGACGCGTGCCTTTATCGAGGGACAAGTCGGGATGATCTTGACCGGTCCGTGGGACATCGGAAACATCAGCGAGAATGCACCCGACCTGAACTATGGGGTCAATAAAGTCCCGATTGTTGAAGGGGCCGAGTCACGCACGCTAGCCGCCGGTACAGCCATCGGGATTCCCAGCGGTTCACGCCACGCTGAATTGGCCTGGGAGTTGGCTCAGCGTCTTACGGCGGTCGATACGGAAGTTGCCGCCACGCTCGAAGCGGGGATGCTGATGCCCCGGCAGTCCTGGCTCGACGATTCGCGTATCCAAGATGTGCGAACCGTACAAGAGTTCGGGTCGCTGCTAAGCATCGCGGTGCCCTTCGACTCAGACGTGCGCAAACTCGGGATCAACGAAGTGACTTGGGGTGGAGACATCTTCTCGCAGCTTTATCAGAACATCATCTACAATTCACTTCCTTCCGACCAAGCACTCGATGAGTATATCGAAACCGCTAACCGCACCTTGAGCCGCGTTCGCTAGAGGCGCTGAGGGGTGCTGGCTCGGCACCCCTACCTTTCTTTTATGAAACGCATTTCTTCCCCAAAGACCTGGAGCAATCGGCAACGACAGGTCGCTACCGGTTTTTTGCTGGCCGCTCCTGCTATCATCGGGCTTGCTGTATTTGTTTTCGTTCCCCTCATTATGGGGTTTTGGAGCAGCCTTCACGTTGGCTTTGGTGCCCGCAGCCGCTTCGTCTGGTTTAATAATTACCGCTACGCCCTGACCGAGCCGCGCTTTTGGAACTCGCTCAGAGTTACCAGCCTCTATACCCTCTTTTACACGTTTGGCAGTGCGTTTATCGGCTTCATTGCCGCACTTTGGATTGCTAAGCGTATCGTCCTTAAAAACTTGTTCTCGAGTCTCATCTTTTTGCCTTACGTCATCACACCGCCGGTTGCGACCCTCGTCTGGCAGTATATGTATGACAAGAACTTCGGGATATTTAACTACCTTCTGAGTCTGATAGGTATCCCCGCAGTTGCGTGGCTCAGCACCCCGCTCTTTGCCTTTACCGCGCTCCTCGTCGTGCAAATCTGGTTTAGCTTCGGCTATCACATGATCTTATTTGCCGCTGGTATGCAGTCGATTCCACCTGAGTATTTCGAAGCTGCCGCGATAGACGGTGCTAGTGAATTTCAAAAGGTGCGGTTGATCATCCTGCCGCTCCTGATACCGACATTGGTGTTCGTTCTTATCATGTCGCTGCTGGCCGGGTTCGCTCAGAGTTTCGTTGTCGCACAAGTTATTACCGGCGGCGGCCCCCTCCGAACGACTGAGGTTTTTATGCTCTACGTTTACGACATGGCATTTGGTAACTTCGATGTACCCCTCGCCAACGCTCTAACGAACATTATGTTTATTCTCTTAGCAGTCGCGTCGCTGCTTCTCTACCGCTGGCAAGAGCGTAGCTACCAGGGGCTCTACTCATGACACGTACGAAGAAGTTGACCGGCTCGCAAACTCACGTGGCTACGGGCGCACTCAACCGTCCGGGCTTCGGGACTTACCTGGGTTTAGTAATCCTGGCGCTCTTCGCCATTTTTCCCGTTCTTTATGTGCTGCTCTTGTCACTTCAGACTGCGCGTGAGGCGTCCTCGTTACCGCCTACGCTGCTTCCAGCAAGCCCACAGATCAGCAATTTTGGAGTGATAGCCGACCGTATTCCTCTCGTTAAACTCTTCTTTAACTCGTTGGTGTACTCGAGCAGCACGACCCTGCTGCTCGTGATCATCTCGACGATGGCCGCGTACGCACTCGTCAAGCTAAAAATCCCCGGCCACCAACTCCTAACCAGCTTGTTTGTCGCAAGTATTCTTTTCCCCCCTGAAGTGCGCGCTATCCCCCTCTACACGATGATCGCCAGCTGGAACTGGGTCGATACCTGGGCCGGGCTGGTCTTACCGCTCGTCGCCACCGGGTTCGGTCTCTTTTTTATGCGCCAATTTATGCTGACAATTCCCGATTCGGTATTAGAGGCGGCCCGCATGGATGGGGCTGGTGAAATCCAGGTCTTTTTGCGGATGGTGATGCCCATGTGTATTCCCGGCATGGCGACGCTGACCCTTTTTAACTTTGTTTTCCGCTGGAACGACTACATGTGGCCATTAGTTGTGACGCGCAGCCAATGGACGACCTTGCCTTTAGGCGTGCTAGTGTTCAAAACATCGGAAAATCTGGTGCCCTGGAACCTGGTCGCGGCGGCAGCTGTTGTCACGCTCACGCCTGTTCTCGTTTTGTTCGTCGCATTGCGTCGCCAGATCATGGACGGTGTCGCGTTGCAGGCTGGAAAGTAGACAGAATGCGACCCAACGTCATCGTTTTTTTTACCGATCAACAACGCTTTGATACGACCGGGGTTCACGGCAATCCGCTCGGACTTACCCCCAACTTCGACCGACTGGCAGCCCGTGGGACGCACGTGACGCACGCTTTTACCCCACAACCTGTATGTGGCCCCTCGAGGGCCTGTATGCAGACAGGCAAGTACGCGACCACGACGGGCTGTTTCCGCAACGGTATCCCGCTACCTGAAAACGAGACAACGCTGGCCCAGTATTTCAAAGGCGCGGGCTACGAAACAGCTTATATCGGCAAGTGGCACCTCGCCGACAGCGAGAAATACGTGGGCGCGGTGCCGCAAAAGGCGCGTGGCGGCTACGACCATTGGCTGGCAGCAAATCTGCTCGAGTTCGTCTCGGACGCTTACGATTTGCGGCTGTTCGACAACGACAACGCCGAAGTCAAGCTCCCCGGCTACCGGGTAGACGCGCAGACTGACGCTGCAATTCGTTACGTCGCTCAGGGAAGGGAGAAACCCTTCTTTTTATTCTTGTCGTTTCTGGAACCTCATCACCAAAACCACCGGGACGATTACCCGGCCCCCGACGGTTATAGCGAACGCTACACCGGGCGCTGGATACCGCCCGACCTAGCGGCGTTGGGCGGCTCGAGTCCACACCATCTAGGCGGCTACTACGGGATGGTCAAACGCCTCGACGAAGCACTGGGCAGGCTTTTAGAAGCACTTAAAAGCCTCGGCTCACTCGAGAACACGGTTGTCGCGGTTACCTCTGACCACGGCTGTCACTTTAAGACGCGCAACGCCGAGTATAAACGCTCTTGCCACGAGGCTTCCGTGCGGGTTCCCCTCGCACTGCAAGGCCCAGGGTTTGACGGTGGTGGACAGGTCAAAGAGCTTGTCAGCCTTCTCGATCTGCCGCCGACCCTGCTCGATTCGGCTGGCTGCGACGTACCCCCCGAAATGCAAGGGCGTTCGTTTTCGCCTCTCGTGCAAAAGCGACAGGTCAGTTGGCCCGACGATGTATTTATCCAAATCAGCGAGTCCGAAGTCGGGCGGGCGGTGCGTACGAACCGCTGGAAATACGGCGTCGTTGCAGCAGGCGCTGACCCTTGGTACGACATGAACGCAGAACGCTACCTCGAGACCTATATCTACGACCTGCTGGCCGACCCTTACGAGCTATGTAACTTGGTCGGATTGGAAACGCACCGCCACGTCGCGGATGCTTTACAGGAGCGCCTCAAGAAGCGGATGGTGGCGGCGGGTGAAAAAGCACCTGAGATCGAGCAAGCATCGCCGCGAAAAGGCAATCCCCAGTTGAGCGTTTCGGCCCAGGAAGCTGAATGCTAGCATACGGCCTAGTCTGTTTTTTTAAGGAACAAAGCCGACTGACGCACTGACGTAACTTAGCGTTGATACCAGGGAAGTCTAGGTCCGTTTCGTTGCACAAACCTCGATGAAGGTTCGACGAGTCAAGCATGGCAATTAAGGGAGCAAAAGCTATGCGTCGAGGACAACTACGAACGGCGCTTACCCCTGGCGACCTCATCGCCGGGTTGTCAGTGGCTCTGGTACTGGTGCCGCAATCTTTGGCCTACGCCGAACTTGCCGGATTGCCCGCTGCCTACGGCCTACTCGCCGCCGCTGCTGCGCCCCTCGCTGCTGCTTTTTTTGCCTCGAGCCCCTTTTTGCAAACCGGCCCGACCGCGCTCACGGCGCTGCTAAGTTTCGGGGTGCTGTCGAGTTCGTTTACCGTGGGCTCGCCGGAGTTCGTCGCCGCCGCCGCGCCGCTAGCGCTTTTGGTCGGGGTGATCCGGGTCGCTCTGGGTGTGGCCGGACTGGGCGGCCTCGCCTACTTTTTGTCGCAACCGGTGCTCAAGGGGTTTACCACAGGCGCGGCGGTGCTGATCTTGTTGTCCCAACTACCCACCGCCGTAGGCCGACCCGCTGGTGGGCGCGGCGTGCTCGGCGGCGCTGCCTACGCCCTCTCGAGCCCCGGCAATTGGAACCTGGGCGCGTGCGGCTTGGCGCTGCTGACGCTTCTTATCGTGCTGGGCGGGCGGCGGGTCTCGGCGCGGTTTCCAGGCGTCCTCATCGCTGTTGCGGTGGGGGTGGGGGCAGGCTGGTGGTCCGTCGGCGGACCGAACGTCGGCGACGCCGGGACCGCGCTGCCCCCGTTTTTTTCGGCGCTGGCGGGTTTTTCGTGGGCAGCGTTTCCGAGTTTATTTTTGGGCGCGGCTACGATTGCCGTAGTCGGTTTTGCCGAGCCCGCCGCTATCGCCCGCACCTTTGCCGGTGAGCAGCTGGGGCGCTGGAACCCGAACCGCGAACTCGTCAGCCAGGGTGCCGCCAACCTCGCAGCCGGACTCGTCGGGACCTTTCCGGTCGGCGGCTCATTTTCGCGCTCGTCTCTCAACAAATTGGCGGGGGCGAAAACCCGCTGGAGCGGCCTTGTCACCGGACTGGGCGCGTTGGCATTTTTGCCCTTTGCGGGTTTTTTGGCTTCCCTGCCCAAAGCAGTTCTGGCGGCGGTCGTGATCGCCGCAGTCGTCAACCTGCTCGACTTTAGGGGGCTCGTTAGACTCTGGCGCTACGCCAGACTCCAAGCCCTGACCGCCTACGCAACCTTTGCGCTTACCCTGCTGCTCGCGCCCCGCGTCGACTATGCCGTGCTTTTGGGTATCGGCCTGGCTGTAACCGCGCACCTCTACCGGGAGGCGAATCTCGGTGTCCGCGCCCACCGTGACGGAGACGCGCTCGTGCTCGAACTTTCCGGGGTGCTCTGGTTCGGCTCGGCGCACCAGCTCGAGGCGGCCTTCGACAGGCTTCTGGAGACGCACCGGGGCGTGTCGTCATTAGTCATCGAAGCTTCTGCGCTGGGTCGGGTCGATCTTTCGGGTTCGCTGCTGCTGGCCGAGCTAACCGACAGGGCGCACCGACGCGGCGTGGAGGCCGAAATAAGGGGGCTCGAGCCGCATGTGCAGCGGGTGCTGAGGCGGGTACAAGAGGGCGAGCACTTCGAGTAGGGTTCTCGAACACTTGAACTAATATAGATTAATATAACGTCAAGAAGCTCTCTTTGACCTCCCGACCGACGCCACGACAGCTCAAGCGGCACCATCTGGTTTTCCCAGAGGACTACCCAGGGTACGCGCAGAAAAAGGCAGCCCCGGTAGTGAGACGCTTACGGGCTGCCTGAAGGCTCAGGTGTCGCTTAAGGTAAAATGAGTTGAGACAAAACCACTGCGAGCGTGATGATGCCGGTATAAACCCCGAGAAGGGTGCTGAGACGGTTTGTATTTCCCCGATGCGGGTCTCGAGCTTGTCGAAGCGTCGGTTGACGTCTTCCCTAAATACCAGCAGGCTGCTTTCCACATGGTCGAGCCGAAACTCGATACCGGCCAGCCGGACTGCGGGCAGACCCCCTTTGCCGACCTGCTCGAGCAAGTCCAGGCGTTCCTCGAGGCTCTGGAGTCGAACTCTCACGGGGCGCTCTTCAGGCTGCTGCATCTCTTGCATTGTACCACCTCCTGACGAGCGTCCTGCACGCCCCTGCGTGTGTTTTTTAACTCATTTAGAAGACCCCATAGCTTGCTAAAGCCGCCTCTGCCACCCCTCGAGGATCACCTTGAGACGTGCTCGCAACCTTCCGACCGCCGCTTTGGGGCTCGGAAAGTCGGTACCGACCCGCTCGAGGTCATAAGCGGCGAGGTCGAGGGACCTCGCAACGGGTTGAAGAACCCATCGCTGGGGCGACCTGGAATCGCTAGTCAGCACAAAATTCGGGGCTGAAGGTTCGAGCCCAACCAATTTCACCGTATTGAAACCTGTCGCCATCTCGACGTCGTATACAAGCAGGCTCTCAGGTACGGGGTCAGGTACCGAGCCCTTGATCTTGATCGGCTGATGGGCGACGAAAATAGGCGGTGAGTCGATAAAGGTGGGGTTTTCCTGGCGACGTATAACGCCGATATAGCTGCCGTGTTTATTTTCGATGGCAAGGTACGCCATAGAGATTTTGGCGGTTCTCGGGGCCACTGTGAGGTCTTCGCCCCACGCGTAACTGGACAGGGTAAAGGCTTGGCGCGGTGAGAGTGCGTGTCCGGCTTTTTGTACCGCCTCGAGATTTGTTTCCACGCTAAAACTACCGTCACGGTTCAGCTCGCCAGCTGCTACTTTTTGCGATACGTCGCCGTAACCAAGGTTGTCTGACGTCATCAACCTCTCGAAGTCGAGGACGTAAAGCCCGATCCCTGTCGCTTCATCCGGCAACCCGGAGATGTGTCCTGCCCAGGTGCTTTGAGCCAGCCCGAGGCTGAGTAGTGCGAGTAGAAAGAGGGTCGCGGTTTGCTTGCCGAGATGCGTCATGTTTCTCCTTAGCTATGTCCACGTGTCCTTCACAAGGGATGTATCTACAACTGCTCGAGCCACGCCTCGAGGGTGTTCTTGATGCGCCCGCTTAGTCTCCGGGCCTCGGCCTCGAGTCCGGGAAGCTCGGTGGGCGTGACGTCGTACTGCGCGGCCTGCTCGGTGAGGTGCTCGATCCGCCTGAGTACCCGCAAGTGTTGCTGCACCAGCCCTTCGAGCCGGTCGAGCTCGGCGACGCTGATGAGCGCCCTCGCCACGCTAGCGCCTGGGACCGAGCCGCGCGAGTTCGACGATGAGCTGCTGGCGGTCGTGCGTTCCCAGCCAGTCGCGCACATCGCCCGCCGGGGCCAGTCCCGGCAAGTCGACGATCCGCACCCGTTTGGCGACGCCTGTAAGCGACCCCAGCACCTGCTGAGCGTGGGCCTCGCCAGCCTCGTCGTTGTCAGGCAAGATGTAGACCACGCCGCCCCGAAACACCTCGGCGTAGGCGTCGTCCCATTTGCCCGCGCCACCCGAGTTGCAGGTGGCGGTGAGGCCGAGCGCCTCGAGCGCGTGGACGTCCTCTTCACCTTCGACGATGTGAACCGAGAAACCCTGCCTAGCCGCAGCGATTACCTTCGGCAGGTGATATAGAACCGGGGTACAAGCGGCCAGAGTGACCCGTTCGGCGTCGGCGGGGGTGTCCTTGTCCTCGAGCACCAGGGTGTCCACGTGGCTCCGGACATACTGGCCTTCGGTCAGTCCCCACGCCCAACCGCCGTCATACGGTCGTCGTTGGGAAAAGCTTTTAGGCTCGAACCGCACCACCTGATAGAGCAGCTTGCCGTGGGCATCGGTGTAGTCGTAAAACGCCACCGGCTTACCCTCACGCCGCGCTTTCTTCTTCCGCCTGGCAAGCTCCTTGAGCGCGCTGTGGGCCGCCCCCAGGATACGCTGGCTGTCTCTGGCCTCGGGCGTCTCGAGAGCACCCTGCACGCATAAGAGGGCGTTCTCCGGCGACAGCGTGGCCTGGCTCAGCGGATGCTTGAAGCCGACGATGCGCCCTTCGACGACCGCGCGCCAGAGGGCGTCGTAAACCGCGTCGCCCGCTTTGACCAGCGTTTTGCGCCGCCGCCTGGTCTCCGGGGCAGCGCCTTCCAGCACCGCCGCCTCACCCCTCTTAAGCGTTTTAGCAGCCTCGGCTTTGCTCAGGCCGCAGATGTCGGTTAGAAACTTAAAGGCGTTGCCGGTCTCGCGGGTACGGTGATCATGGTAGAGCCAGCACCCGGCGTCGCTTCTAAAGAGCGAGAACGACTCGTGCTCGTCACCACGCCAGACCGCGAAGAAAACGCCCTTACGTCCCGGTTGCGCCCCCGAATCGGGGTAGTAGTGGCCTACCAGGGCGGGCAGATCGGCGGCGTCGATAGCGGCGTGGAGAGCGTCGTCCATGCGTTGGGGCAACTGTAGACCATCAGCCGGGGCTCTGGCAACAGCGTTAGTCATAACCGTCGTCGTCACCGTCCAAAACGTCGTCTTGCGCCGGGTAGGGGTAGCTCGCGCCGGGGTCGGCCTGGTTCCCGCTCCCCCCCAGCCAGGGCGAAGCGAATGACGCTGCGCCGCCGACGAGCATCAGCAGGCGGATGGTGCCGGGTAGGGCGTCGCCTGCAAAGAGCGCCAGCGCGATCAGGATAAAGCCGGTCATGGTGTCCTCCTCCCCTTAGTCTGCACGCTCGTCGTGCGCTTGTAGTTCGTCGAGCGAACGCGTAAAGGTGGGCTCAAACTCACGCAAAAAGTGTTCGACCTCGGGGACGCTGCCTTCAGGTGCGAGCGTCCTGAGCTGTTCTCTCAGCGCGGTTTTGGCCGCTGTGAACTCACGGTTGCCGACCGCAACCTCCTGCACCGCCTTGAGGTAAGCGCAGAGTTTGTCGGCAGCTTTGACGAGCCGCCTTACCTCGGGATCTTCGGGGCTCAGCAGCGGCGCGTAGTCTGGTTGTAGTTCGAGGGGGAGCATCCTCAGCAGCCGCCCGGTAGCGGCCTGCTCGAGCCCCTTGTAAGCGGCGCGCATGTCGGCGTTCGCATATTTAGTCGGGGTCGGCAGGTCGCCGGTCAGCACTTCCGACGCGTCGTGAAAAAGCGCGATCAGAGCGACCTGCGCCGGATCGACCCGGGTGTGACCGTGACGGTTGCCGATGACCGCCAGGGCGTGCGCTATGACGGCGACCTGATGCGAATGTTCGGCGACGTTCTCGGGTTCGCCGCGCATCAGTCCCCAGCGCTGCACGAGTCGTAAGCGAGCGAGGTAGGCAAAAAAAGACGCTCATGCTGCCTGCCACACAGGGCAGCCTGCGCCGTCGTAGGTGGCTATCCACGTTGGTCGGGCAGGCTCGAGCTCCCCGGCGTGGAGTAGCACGGCGGGACCGTCTGTGGTCGGTGCGACCGCCCCGGCAGCGACCAGGCGACGCGCTTCGTCTTCGCTTTCGGCTTTGATGGTGTAGCGCAGCTTTTGGAAGGTGACGCGGTGGCTGTCGAACTCGAACTTGGGCATAAGGTCCTTTCTGCCAGCATAGTCGGGGAGCTGTTGGTCTCCCCGACCGCGCGCACGTTCAGGCGCGCATTCTTTCGCCCTGCTCCCTGCGTTCGGGGTTGACGTGGCGCTCTCCGCAGCGTTTGGCGTCCACTTTGCGGGCGTGATTCAACACCGCTAGAGCCTGAGTCTCGGTCAGGCCGGTAAAGCTCTCTACTTCTGTGGAAAGAGCTTCGTGTGCGATTTGGGTATGTTCTCTCGAGGCGATGGTGGGCAGTTTACCCAGTTCCCGGTGCAACCGACTTGCCCGGCTCGCGGTGAGCCTGACCGGTTCGGGTAGGGCCACCGGCTCCGGCTGCGGGAGATAACGTTCGGGAATGCCCGGGATTTCGGTCAGGCGGCGGCTGTTCGGGTCGTAACCGACCCAGACTACCGGCAGGTCGTAGAGGTAGCGGCCCAGCCCGAACTTGGAACACGCCCGTTTGAACGCCTGCGCCTCGGCAACTGTTCCTTGTGCGATGGTGTCGCCCCTGTCGAATTCACCGGTTGAGGTGCGGACGAGTTCTTGAACGCCGCCCGCGTCGTCCTCGAGGGTGATCGTGAGTTCGCAGAGCAGGCGCTGGTCGCCCCAGGGAATAAAGCGGCACGCCCAAGCGGGACCTAAAACCTCGTTGAGGCGGTCTTCGTACACTCTGGGTTCGGCGTAGGCGAGTGCCTGCGCCCGCTTTTTGTCGGGACTCGGCGCGCCGGGTCTGAACTTGATCGCTTCTGCCGGGAAGGGAACGGCAAGTGCAGCCCTCATCTGATCCCAGGTCATAAAATCTCCTCCTCAGCTGATGGGTGCTCGTCAGGAACACCTCACCCGTTTCTGCGCGCTCGCGCGCGGCCCTCGGCCCTCAAAAAAAGGGGGCTACCCTTTATGGGTAGCCCTAACTGAAGTTAAAAGGGCAAATCCTGCTCCGGGGGGAACTCCTGATCGACGCTCTGAGGGGGCGCTGTGCGCTGCTCCTTACCCTTCGCCGCGCTCTGGCGCTGTTTGCCTGCGACGAAGTGCGCGCGGTCCAACTCGATCTTGGTACCGTAGCGCCTTTTGCCGTCGCCGTCTTCCCACGACTCGCTCAGAAGCCGACCCACGCCGATGACGCCCTGGCCTTTGGAGCCCGCGGCGAGCACCTCGGCGAGTTCGCCCCAGCCCTGTGCGTTGTAAAACCCGACCCGCTCCTGATCCTTGCCGAAATACTCGTTGACAGCCAGCGAGAGGTGCGTCACCCCGGTGCCACTCGGGGTATACCGGAGTTCGGCATCTTTGGTCAAGTTGCCGCCGATGGTCACGCTGTTTAAGCCGTCTACGAGGACTGGCTGGCCCAGCTTGTCGTCTTCGGTGACGAAGCTGCCCTCGAGCGTCTGGATGGTTTCGATCACCGTCTCCACGGTGCTGCGCTTTTCGCCGTCTTGCTCCCAGCTGCGGTAGTCGAGCCGCCCCTGGGCGCTAACGACGTCGCCTTGCTGTAAGCTTCCGGCGAGCGCCTCGGCGTACGGTCCAAACGCTTTGCAGCGGTTGTAAAAGTGAGCGGTTCTGGTCTCGCCGTCGGCGTTCACGACCTGCTCTTTGCCCGCCACTGTGAGCTCTAAGATGGCAAGCTCGCCTGCGGTGTACTTCATCTCGAACTTAGCGATGCTACCGATAACGTGAACTTGATTGATACCTTTCATACAAAACCTCCAGGGGTGAATTACCGATCTCTCGGCCAAGATTGCTCTGCACCGTCCAGGATGCTGTTGGCGAACTCTGCTAAATCTTTAGACGTTGACGAAAACTACCTCCTTCCGCCGAAAAGCTGCACGGCTGCCTGAGCAGCCGTGTGTTTCTTTCTAATTCGTCTGTTCTTTGCGGTGTTAGAGCACTAGCGGTTTAAGGCGGCACCTGAGCTGGTACTGCCTTAACTGGCTTTAGGTCGGGTTGAGGTCTACTCTACGCGTTCAAAGCCGCAAATCTGGATGTCCGGGTTTTAGCTTGTGGTATCTCTTCAAACCAATCTGTCAGCCTTTGAACGTTTATCCCTGCTGCAATAGAAACGTTCTGGAGATGGTTCTTCTTGAGGCCGTGATAGCGGCTCCGACGCAAGCCTGCGCTTACTCCCTGGGAAAACGTCCCTTCGACACCTGAGCGAATGTTGTAGTGTGAGCGCCATTCCCACGTCCTCTGCTCGCGTTTGACCCTCTCACGGGCTTCATACTGCTCTTGAGGTAGGAGCGCCAGGGTACGCCCAATTCGTTTCGTGTTCTTGGCACACTGCTCGTTTAGGGGACACGCCTTGCAATCAGTAGGGGCGAAGCTGACCGCGATCTGTTCACGTCCTGACTTCGGCATTTTCGGTATCCAACGGGTGCTTTGCTTGCCTGCTGGGCAGGTGACCCTTTTGCGCTGCCAGTCGATCTCAAACAGGTCGATGCTGAGACCTTCAGGCTCTCGGTAAGGTTTGATAGGTCCCACAAGCGAGACACCGTAGTCCTTTTCGCTGGTCACCAAAAGCTTTGAGGTCACATAATGGTTATCGACGAAATGTTCCGACGGAAGTAGGTTTTTCTTCTTCAGGGTTTCGTGAACAGGTGTTACCCGTACTGAATCGGCCACGGCTGCCTCAGTGGTGTCGACGTGAACAACGAGGTGAGGCGCGTCTTCGTTACACGATTCGGTGTAATGCACCTTATAACCAAGCCAGCCTGCACCTCCCTTAGTGCCGTAATGAGCGTCGGTGTCATAAGGCGTGTCGAGGCGCTGCGGACTAGACTTGAGATTCTTCGCGTCCCTTAACTTCGCCTGTCCGTCATCTACATAGAACTGCTCGAGCCAACACCGCCTGAGTACATCTACTTCAGGCAAGGTTTGTAAAACATCCGGGGCATTGCCGTTAAATACCGCACTCAGGAAGGCCATGCCATCGGTACCCACCAGATCAGTAAGCGTTTGCTTGTCTTTGAACCTTCGTAGCAGACGGCCTTGTTCGGCTCGCTTACCATAACGCCCGTACCAGTCAGCAGGCGCGAACGCCTTGAGCCATTCAGGTTCGACTATTGCTACCCTATTGAGTGCTGCGCGCAAGGTTTCGCTAACGAACTCGAGGCGCGTCATCACTCGTGTAGCAGCGAGAATGTGCGTGGCGTCGGTTCTACACTTTCCCCGTGCTTTGATGAGCCCGGCCTCTCTACACTTCTCGATAAGTGTGTCGAGCAGCAGGTGTTCCGTCTCGCCTTTGATGAGACGGTCTCTGAAGCGCGACAAGATGGAGTAGTGAAAGCCAGGGTCTTCGAGCTCGAGCCCGAGCAGGTACTTGAGATCAATTCTTGCTCTGACCGCATCTGCTGCCTCACGGTCGGAAAGTCCTTCCGCGTGCTGCACGATGGTCACCAAAGCTAAGCGCCACGGTGCCTCACCCGGCTGGCCGACCTTCGGGAAGAGATGCGCGAACATCTCGTCGTCGAAGATGGTGCCTAGCTCGCCTCGGAGCTTCAGGTAGCGGTTGCTTTTGAGAAAGGCGGCTTGAGCGACGCGGGCTGTTTCTTTGGGTACAAGCGGAATCGACAGGGGTCTTAACATGCCTCAGTATCAGCGCTGAGCTGCTTTTACGTGATAAGCAAGCATCGGCTAATGCGGTGAACGGGCCGGTTAAACGCATAAGTTTTTCATTCCGAGGTGCTTCATCAGCCTCCGAATAGCCTCAGCGCCACCTTTCCCTCGGCACGGTGATGCACTGAGCCACCCCGTTGCCAAAGGTCCAGTTGTCCA
>JAABUN010001239.1_pt1 | contig 58612 bp, 56 predicted proteins | sample 5559311 | NCBI WGS metagenome assembly JAABUN01 (sample SAMN10711877, study PRJNA513370) | rock metagenome | isolation source: Antarctica rocks | place: Antarctica: Victoria Land, Siegfried Peak sud
ACGAACGGCTGCTCCCGCTGGGTCCCGAGACCGAGATCTGGCCCGGGCATCTGGGCGGCTCCCTGTGCGGCGGGCCCGGCATGGACATGAAGGTGTCCTCGACGGTGGGCTACGAGCGCCGGCACAACGAGCTCGTGGCCGAAGGCGACGAGTCGGCGTTCGTGGAGCAGGCGGTGGCGGGCCTGGCGCCGCAACCACCCAACTTCGCGGCCATCGTCGAGCTCAATCGCGGCCCGCTCCTGACCGACGCCATAGAGGTTCCCCCGCTCTCCGCGTATCAGGTCGACGAGCTCCGCTCGCGCGGAGCGATCATCGTCGACGCTCGCGCGAGCGAGGAGTTCGACGCGGCCCACATACCTGGAGCGGTGAGCATCCCGGCAACGACGGCCGGTTTCGGCACCCAGCTCGCCTGGGTGGCCGACCTCGAGCGCGACCTGGTGCTGGTCGGACGCGACGACGACGAAGCGGTCCGCGCGGCCGGCCTGGCCGCATCGGTTGGCCTGCGGCAGGTGGCCGGCCGCCTGACCGGGGGGATGTCCGCCTGGCACAGCGAGGGACGGACGGTGGAGCCCATCGAGCGCGTCGACGTCCCGGAGTTGCACCTACGAACCGAGGGCGACCCCTCCCTACAGGTGCTCGACGTGCGCGAGGAGCCGGAGTGGGATGCCGGCCACATCCCGGGCTCGACGCACCGGCCCTACCACGACATCACCGACGTGCCGGACGCCATTGACCCCCACCGTCCCGTAGCTGTGATCTGCGCCTCGGGCCAGAGGAGCGCCGTGGCCGCGAGCCTCGTCAAGCGCCACGGGGCGCACGAGGTGATCCACGTGGTGGACGGCGGCGTGCCTGAATGGGAACGCTCAGGATGGCCGATCGAGCGGGGCGACTCAGCCGCTCAGGGCTGAGCATCCGCCGGCGCGAGCGCCCGGCCGATCACCATCGGGCGCACGAGCGCCACGGCCGCCGGCATGCGGTCGCGGCGCATGCTCTCGACCTCGAGGGCCGATCCCTCGATCGTTCGCGGCGTGGGCCGGTTGCAGTGGCATCCGTTGCCGAAGCGCAGCCACAGCGGATGCAGCCGGTCCTGCCAGCGGGCGAGCCTCGGGTCGCCCGCACGCACGTGCTCCATGAACACGAGGCTTCCTCCCGGGCGTAGCACGCGGTCGATCTCGGCCAGCACGCGGTCCGGATCGGTCACGGTGCACAGCACGAAGGTGGACACGACGTGGTCGAACGACCCATCCTCGAGCGGAAGCGACTCGGCCGGAGAGCGCACCACACGCCCCTTCCGGCCACTGCGGGTGAGCTCCCGCTCGAGCCGGTCGGCCATCGGGCCCTCCGGCTCGGCCAGCACGATCTCACCGACCGCGGCCGGGTAGTGGCGAAGGTTGATCCCCGGTCCGGGGCCGATCTCGAGCACCCGCCCCGACAACCCGCGCAGCAGCTCGCGGCGGCGCTCGGCCAAGCCGCCTCGCTCGCTGGCGGCCGTCCAGCGCTCGTAGCAGGCGGCGAAGACGTGGTCGTAGACGCTCACGCTGCCGAGGCTACCTCGCGGCTCTCGCAATCGCCGCCGGCGGATACCGGCCGCAGCAATCGTTTGGACAGATTGAGGTTCGGCGCTCCCACACCAGGCCCCGGCCGCCCGACCCGCGCTAAGGGTTCGGGGCCGCCCTGCCGATCCAAGCTCAAGCGGGGCACGCGCCCCCCCTGCTCGAGACTCGAACGAAAGGCACCATGGCTCCCGAACTGGCCGAGCGCTACCGGCTCGTCACCCGCAGCGACTTCGACGGACTCGTCTGCGCCGCCCTGCTCAAGGAGCTCGGCATGCTCGACGAGGTCAAGTTCGTGCACCCCAAGGACGTGCAGGACGGCAAGGTCGAGCTCGGCAGCGGCGACGTGACCACCAACCTTCCCTATTCACCCGGCGTGCACCTCGCCTTCGATCACCACTCGAGCGAGGCCGATCGTGTGACGGGCAGCCCCGAGAACCACGTGATCGACGGCGAGGCCCTGTCGGCCGCACGCGTGGTCTACGACTACTACGGCGGCGAGGAACGGTTCCCCAACATCAGCGCTGAGATGATGGCCGAAGTCGACAAGGCCGACGCCGCGCAATTCTCCAAGGACGAGATCCTCGATCCGCGGGGCTGGGTGCTGATGAGCTTCCTGATGGATCCGCGCACCGGGCTCGGCCGCTTCCGCGACTTCCGCATCTCCAACTACGAGCTGATGATGCAGCTGATCGACGACTGCACGCGGCTGAGCGTCGAGGAGATCCTGGAGACACCCGACGTGCGCGAGCGCGTCGAGCTGTACGAGGCTCACGCTACGCAGGCCCGCGAGCAGATCAGGCGCTGCTCGACCGTGCACGCCAACCTCGTTGTGCTCGACCTACGGGACGAGGAGGTCATCCACCCGACAAACCGCTTCACGCTCTACGCGCTGTATCCGTGGTGCAACATCTCCATCCACGTGCTGTGGGGGTTGAAGCAGCAGAACACGGTCTTCGCCACCGGAAAGTCGATCCTCGACCGCTCGAGCCGCACCGACGTGGGCGCGCTCATGCTCGAGTACGGCGGCGGCGGTCACCGTGCGGCGGGTACCTGTCAGATCGAGAACGACCGCGCCGAGGCGGTCCAGGCCGAACTCGTAGCGCGCATCAACGCCGACGGCTGAAGATCAGCCGCTCAGGCCGGCTGGGGACCTCGGCTGCCGTGCCCGGGCCTCAGCGCGGGCATCGCGGCCGGCGGGGTCTTTCTACTCCTGGGTGCAGCGCCGCGGGTCGGGCGTGAGCGACTTGAACAGGCGGCTCTTGGCGAAGACGAGATTGCTCGGCCCGGACGGGCGCGCTATTCCCCGCACGAGCAGGCGCTGACGGCCGCACTGCCGCAGGCGCTCGCGCCCACTCGGCGTCAGCTTCAGCCTGACGATGCCGGTGGTGCGATTCACGAAACGGGCGCTCTCCGACTCCGTCACGGGCTGCTTGCTCGCCTTCGTCGGGCCACGGCCGCGCGCGACGAGCTCCACGGTGGACGGCTCGGTCACCGTCACCTGTACCTTCAGCACGCCCGTCCGCAGGGCCGTCGACTGCTTGGTGGTCACGAGCTTGAGCCGCAGGGGGGTCGGCGCCCGCTCGCCGGAGGCGGTCACCCCGTAGCCCGTGGAGCCCGCAAGGGCCTGCCCGCCGGAGGCGGCCACGAACGTGGTGGCCAGCATCGCGGCGGCAGTTCGGCCAAGGGGGGTTGTGCGAAGCGAGATCATCTGTGGTGGCTGCGGCGAGCATTATGCCTTTCGCGCGGTCCCCATGCTTACCGGCCCGTCGAGGCGGGGGCAGGCACGGCGGAAAGCCTGGACGCGGGAGCGCGACGAGTGGCCGGCCAAGGCGGCAGAACCCGCGAGTATCCGTTACTCCGGTGTCACGTAGATCGTGATCAGACCCACCCAGAAGACGGCGATCGGGTTCATCCACCTGTACTTCTGGCCGAGCGTCCAGGGTCCGGGCTCGAAGCGGTCCTTCATGCGCCAACGCAGGTAGATCGGGATCACGTAGGCGATGTACAGGCCGATCACCGCGATCGACACGACCGCGAAGATGGCGTACGGGAAGGCGTTCTCGTCGCCCTCGGGCGCCGTCCCCGACTCGGCCAGTGGACGGGGCGACCCTAGATGGGCGCACCCGTCCGGTCAAGTGTCGACGGCACGCGGGTGTGGCGACCCGGCCGCAGGCCACCTGACCCACGGCCGGGCCCCACGCGCGGTCAGTCGCCCGACTCGTACTTGAACGAGAGCGACAGGCGAACGCGATAGCTCTGAATTTGCCCGTCCGCGATCGTCACATCCTTACGCACCACCTCGGCGATGCGCAGGTCGCGCACGGTCTTCGCCGCCGTCTCGACCGCGTTGCGTGCGGCAGCCTCCCAGGACTCGGTGCTGGTCCCGATCACCTCAGTGACTCGATAGACGCCTTCGGCCATCTCCTACCCCCTCTGGTGGATGTCTGCGAGGGCCCACTCTCTCATGCACTCGCACGAGCAGCCAGGAAGGTCTAGTCTTCAGGGTCGCGAAACTGCTCACGAGCAGGGATGCTTTCGACTCATGCGTTGGAGGTAACCGCCTTCCGACCGGCCGACGGGGGGTGACCTGGATGCCTGAAGACCAAGTAGATGCCGTTCGTCGCGCCTACGGTGCGCTCGCGGAGGGCGACGCGTCCCCCGGGCTCGAGCTGCTTCACGACGATTTCGTGTGGATCGAGCCGCGCGTTCGCGGTTATCCGCTCGGAGGGGATCACCACGGTCGTGACGGCTTCGTCAGGGGTATCCTGCGGGCGGCCCCACGCTTCTGGGACGAGATCCGAGTCGTGCCCGACACCTTCCTGGGAGCCGACGGCGCTGTCACCGTGACCGGGCGCCTCCGCGGCCGGGTCAAGGGGAGCGAGAAGAACATCACCACCGACTTTGCGCACGTCTGGAAGCTCCAGGGCGGCAGATTGCTTCACGGCCAGAGCTACGCCGACATGACGGCCTTCGTAGCCGAGAAGGGCCTGCTGGACCTTGTCGCCCTCGCCGACGCCCTCGTCGAGCATGCGACGGCTCTGGATGCACAGTGGGCTGAGCTGGCCGGACCCGACGAGCCCGCGAGGAGAGCGACCGCGAGGAGAGCGACCGGGCCTGGTTTCGCCGCCAATGGGACCGGACGAGGCCGGGATCGCGACGGCGCACGCACCGTGCTCGCCGCGCTGGCCATGGAGGGCAGGACGCGCGAACAGGCCCGTGCCGAGCTCGACCAGTTCGGGCTGCGGGCTGACGAAGGCCTGCTCGACGATCACTTCGGGACGAGCGAGGAACGGCCGCGTCGCCGCCGTCGGTTTGTCAGGCAGACGAACGCGCCGGTCAACGGACGGCACTGAGCCGCGGCGGTCCCGAGTGCTCACCGCGCTGCTCCTCCTCAAGCCACGCCCGTCGGCGGGCGCCAGCCGCAGCCCGTTCCAGGTCGAGCTGTTCGAGTACGTCGGGGCGACCGACGATCTCGTGCTGCTCAGATTGACCGGACGGTGGCGGCCCCGCGATCTCCGCCCTCGGGCCGCTGTGACCCTCGAGGTGAGGACCGGTCAACTTCGCACTACCTACACACCGCTTCCGGACAGTGTCGAAGCGGGCGCCGGGTGGCGAGCGCCCGGATGGCGGGCGTCGTTCTCGATCCCGTTGACCGCAGCCGAGGACGCGGCAACCGCGTTCAGACTTCGTGCCGACGGCGTGGACGTCCCGCTGCCGCGGCCGGTCGAGCGGGCGGGCGTCCGACAGCCGCCGCAGGGTGCCCCGCGCCCGCGACCCGCTGACTCCCAGGTTGAGGCCTCGGGGGCACAACCCGTGAATGCAACCGCAGTCGAGCGCGAGATGCGCGTGGAGGCTCGACGCGCCCTGGCAGAGGCGCGCGCGGAGCTCGAGGATCTGCGGGCCGAAGCAGAGCGCCGGGGCGAAGAGTGCTCGACGCTCACCATCCGCATCGCCGCGGAGGAGAAGGCCCTGGCGCTGGCGCGCGCCGAGAACACGCGCGGCGCACGCAGGTTCGCCACGGTTCGCCGTCGAATCGCCGATCTCGACGACACCCTGAAGGCTGTGCGAACCGAGCGGGACGCCGACCGCTCACGCGCCGACGCACTGGCTCAGAGGTTGGACCGGCTCGAGGCGGAGGCTCGCAGCAGGCGGATCCGCGTAGGTGAGAGTACGCGGCGGATCTCGGAGCTCCGAGATGCCCTCGCGGAGCGCGCCCAGGCCGGCGGCACCACGCTTACCGAGCACGAGCCGCCCGCCGGCGAGGTCGCCGAGCTTCAGGCCGCCCTGGATGCGGCGCGAGCCGAGAGCGCTCTGGAGCGGCGACGCGCTGCCACGCTTGCCGGCCAGCTGATCGCCGGGGCCGAAGCGCCCTCGTCCTCAGGTAGGGGACCGACATGGAGGGGCCTGCCACGACCCCTATCGGGGGCCGACCGTCGCACGCGGGAGGTGGCGAAGGCCGAGCGCCGGCTGGCCGAGATCAAGAGCGCCGTCGAGCGCGCTCTGGAGCACGACGGAGCACCACGCTAGCGGCGGGGCGCCAAGCCGCGCGGGCGCGCCTCTCTGGTCCGCCCCCCACCGGCCGATCCCGGTTCGGTCTCCGGTTCGCTGGGTAGGGATGCACCCGCATCCGCCCCGAGCGGCCACGACCAAGAGAGATCCCCGTATGAAGGCAGTCACCTACCACGGCGTCCACGACGTCCGCGTCGACACGGTTCCCGACCCCAAGATCGAGCACCCCACCGACGCCATTATCCGCGTCACCTCGTCGGGCCTCTGCGGGTCGGACCTTCACCTCTACGAGGTGTTAGGCCCCTACCTCGACGAGGGCGACATCCTCGGCCACGAGCCGATGGGCATCGTCGAGGAAGTCGGCTCCGAGGTCACCCACATCAAGCAGGGCGACCGCGTCGTGATCCCCTTCAACGTCTCCTGCGGCCACTGCTTCATGTGCGACACGGGCCTGATGTCGCAGTGCGAGACCACCCAGGTGCACGAGTATGGCACCGGCGCCGCCTTTCTGGGCTACACCAAGCTCTACGGCCAGATTCCCGGCGGCCAGGCCGAGTTCCTACGCGTTCCCCAGGCCCAGTTCGGGCCGATCAAGGTGCCCGAGGGACCATCTGATGACCGCTTCCTCTTCCTGTCCGACGTGCTCCCGACCGCGTGGCAGGCCGTGGAGTACGCCGACGTCCCCGACGGCGGCAGTCTGCTCGTGCTCGGCCTGGGACCGATCGGTGAGATGTCCTGCCGCGTCGCCCAGCAGCGCGGCATCGAGAATGTGCTGGCGATCGACCTGGTGCCGGAGCGGCTCCAGCGGGCCCGTGCCCACGGGGTCCAGCCGATCGGCCTCGAGGAGCACGACGACATCGCCGAGTACGTGCGCGAGCTAACCGACGGGCGGGGCCCCGACTCGGTGATCGATGCCGTCGGGATGGAGGCCCACGGCGCGCCGGTCGGCAAGTTCGCCCACCGCGTCACCGGGCTGCTGCCGGACGCGCTGGCCCAGAAGATGACGGAGACCGCCGGCATCGACCGGCTCAGTGCTCTGCACCTGGCCATCGAGCTCGTGCGGCGCGGCGGCACGATCTCCCTGTCCGGCGTGTACGGCGGCGCGGCGAGCCCGATGCCGTTGCTTCAGATGTTCGACAAGCAGGTGAACCTGCGGATGGGACAGGCGAACGTCAAGCGCTGGATCGACGACCTCATGCCACTGGTGAGCGGCGACGAAGACCCGCTCGGAGTCGAGAGCTTCGCGACCCACCACGTCCCGCTCGACGACGCCCCGCACGCCTACGAGACCTTCCAGAAGAAGGAGGACGGGGCATTCAAGATCGTGTTCAAGCCCTAGAGGCGCCGAGCGAGGGTGGGCGTCGGCGGCGAGGTGGCCGCCGACGCGCTAACCCGCCTTCGAAACCGCCGCCGCGTACGTGTAGAGCTTGTAGAGCACGAAGCCCCTCGCGTACCGCTGAGAGCACCATGTGTTGAACAGCTTGGTGCCCTGCTCGTCGGTGAGCGTGTCCCCGTAGCCGACGACCTTCTCCTCGTCGTTCCGGCCAATCGGTTGCGCCGCAAGGAGGGTGTCGTTTACGACGAGCGGCCGAGCCTCAGCCGCGCGCCTCCTTCTCGGCCAGCTTCAGGCTGGAGGCACGCACGCCCTCCACGTGGCGGCGCTGCACCTCGACCGCCCAGTCGGCCAGTTCGCTGACAGACCGGTCGGCGATCGTCTTCGCCATTGTCTGGACGATCTCCCAGTGGCCGAGCTCCCCGGCCTCGGCCATGGTGAGGAACTCGAACCCGTCGAGTGCCTCCTCCTCTCCCTCGAGGTAGGCATCGCGCATCTCCGCCACCTCGCTCTTGGTCTCCCGAGCCTTGTCGCGTATCGCGGTCTTGCGGCCTTCGAGCGTGTCGACGTGGGCGTCCGTGCGGCGCTCGGTCTCCGCCGCCTCCTTCCCCATCCCCTCCAGCTGCTGACGGAAGGCGTCGGCGTCTTCCATCTTCGCGACGTGCGCGGTGCTGTCCTGCGCGGCCTGTGCGAGGCCCAGTACCTCGGCCAGCTTCTCGTCGAGGGGTGTCAGGTCGGCCATGTTCTCTCCTCCGGGTGGGTGGGGTCGGTTGTCGATTGCCCGCATCGGCGGCCGGGGAAACGAGTGGGTGACGACGGGGTCGCCGCGTCCCACGCGGCCGCGGACGGTCTTCAGGCGCTCCCCGGCCCTGTCGGTCCAAGGCCGCGGTCGCTCACGTCGTAGACGTCGCTCGCCGGCCGGGCCATCACGCGGTCGGCCATCTCCCGCTTGAGAACGTCGAGGCGCCGCTCCTTCTCGGCGGTGCGATTCTCGGTGCGCGCGAGGTCGATGAACTCGTCGGTCACGAACCCCTCGCGAAGGGCGAGCATCACGTGGCGCTCCCGGTAGCCGAGCCGGAACACGAAGCGCTCAAGTGCCCGGCCGCGCTGCGGACGGGCGAGCGCCGCGTCGAGACGGAACCGTTCGCCGCTGACGGCGCGCGTGACCATCTCGAAGGCGTCGCGGGCGCCCGGCCCGCCAAAGGCGGTGTCCACGACGATCTCGCAGCGCTCGCAGGGACCGTCCGGATCGAGCAGGGGCAGGGCGCGCTCGAGCACCTTGAAGGCGTGGGCCACTCCGCCCGGCGAGCCTGGGCCGTGGTACTTCAAGATGTCCTCGAACGAGAACGAGATGACCCGCCCTCGATCGACCACCTCGATCGTGGTCATGCCACGCACCCTCTCACGGACTTCGCCCAACGCGGAAGGCGGCGGGCCCATCGAGACGCACCTGCCCGCGCCCAGGCATCGGCTCGGGACGGTCGACGACCTCGAGCTCTGCGTTCTGGCAGACGACGGCCTTTATCGAGGGGCCTCAGTCGCGGGGATCCAGCGCGGGTGACCCCGACGCTGGGTGACGGGCCACGAAGCCGCTCGTCGAGCGGGCGTAGCCCCAGCGCGGACCTCTTCCGGGCTTGACGCCCTGGCGCGCGGCGCGGCGGTCCCGGTAGCCCGTGTCGAAGCGCAGGCCCGCCACCATGAGGTAGGCGTGGCCCCCGTTGGCGTAGACGGTTATCCACTGGCCTGGGCCGCGCTGGCCCCAGCTCATCAGCCCGCCCGAGGGGCGGGGCGCGTCGATCAGTCCGCCGCCGCGCAGCGCGTAGCTCACGGCGCCGGAGCAGTCGTAGGCGGAGTCCTCGAACTTGGCGTGTCCGCCGCCGTAGCGGTAGGGCTTGGTGGCGATCCGGTTGGCCGCGGCGATCACCCTGCGCACCGTCGAGGGGGCGTCGGGAGGAGCCACGGCCTTGCCACCCACGATGCGTGCCTGCCCGGGCGCCGACTGTCCGGCGGCGGCAGCCGGAAGCAGACAGGCAAATGCCGCGAGCAGCACGACGAGCGCCATCGGATATCGGAACGGTGTAGGCATCTCTTTCAAACGCCTACGGGGTTAGCTGACGGGCTCGCGCTGAAAGAGCTTGCGCGCTCCCTAACAGAAGGGAGTTAGCCCCAAAACTGGGTCCCCCGCTCCGCAACCTGGCGGATTCGGCGTGGCCGCAAGCTAGCACATGGGCACCACCGCACAGCAGTTCGGACGCTGCGCGAGCCGGTCCGCTCCCCGCCAGCGGCGGGAGCCCGTCGGGGCGTCAGGCCTGGATCTTCACCGGGGCACCGAGCGAAACTTTCTCGATGAGCCAGCGGGCGTCCGCGGTGGCGGCGCGCAGGCAACCGAAGCTGGCGGCCTGACCAATGCTGGCGGGGTCGCGGGTGGCGTGGACAGCGATCCTGTCACCGCCTGGCCATCCCTCCGGAAGGGAGGGTTGCCGTGCGGACAGGGCGAGGGCGCAGCATCCGTAGGGTGAGTCGGGATCCCCCACGTGCAGGCTGTCGGTGACTGCGAACTGGCCGGTGGGCGTGGGGACTCCAGGCTGTCCAACCGCGACACGAACGCGTCGCACGACTTCTTCCTCGCGCCGGACAACCAGCATCCGCTGCGAGAGATCGACCACGACCGAGTAGGGCACGCCTCCAACCCGCGCGTCGCTCGCCCGCATCCAGCCCGTCCGCCCGTTGCCGAGCTCGGGGGCGATCACGCGGAGCCAGCCGGGTCGGCGGCCACGGACGGCCAGCACGGTGCTGGACCCGAAGCGGGTGCGGGTGTCGATCCGCGCGAGAGCGCGACCCCCGGGTGCAGAGCGCAGGACCGTCGAGCGGGTGACGGTGGCGACGGGATGGCCGTCGACAGGATGGCCGTCCACCCCCCGTGGAGGCTCGCTACGGGCCGGCGCGAAGGGCGCCCCCGCGCGCGCCTCCCCTCCGAAGCTGTTCCACCAGCGAAGGAAGAAAGCGCCGGTCAGGACCAGCAGGAGCGCGGCGCCGACGATGGCACCGGTGCGTATGAAAGAGCGGCGTGCCATTGGATCTGCTCCCTTTGTCGACCGGAGCCGCGTGCCACTGTAGTCGGGGGGACCGTTTGCCGGGCCTCGAGCTAGCCGGTGAACCCCGGGCCCGACCGGATAGCGCGCACCGTCGCACCGGCCCTCCCGAAGCCGGGCTTGGTGGCGCGAGCCCGCCAGGCACGCGGCGAGCCCAGCCGCCTGACGATGAACGCGCGGCCGCGTGCGTCCGTGCGAGCGGTCCGGCCGGCGAAGCGAACGAGGGCGCCGCGCACTGGAGCTCCACGGGACGTGCCCCGCCGCACCCGGAAGGCGAACCTCACGGTCTCGCCCGTGCGGACCGTGCCCGGCCGGACCGACAACGCCAGCCGCGGCCGGCGGCCTCCACCCGAGCCACCGGGACCGACACCGGTACCAGGTCCCGGCGCCCCAGCGGGAAACGGCCACACGCCCTTCGCGACCCGCAGGGCATAGAAGCCGGTGTTGCCGTCCGAGTACCAGATCTCGCCGCGCTCGGGAACGAAGGATGGCTTCGACATGGCGTAGTTGCTCTTGCCCTTTTCGCCCGGAGTCGCCACCGGACTCCCGGCCTTGAAGGCCGGAGGGGCCACGAAGTAGGCGAGCTCCTTGGGCTTGTAGGGATCGCGGATGTCGAAGACCCGCAGGCCCGAGTTGATGAAGGAGCAAGCCACTATTCCGGGATCGACTTCCTGGGGCACCCCGCAGTAGTGCCCGGCGTAGCCCTGCACGACGAAGTCCGCGCCCGGGTCATCTGCGATCGCGGCGCGGTTCTCGCGTTGGTTGACCTCGAGGCGGAAGTCGGAGATCACCTTCGGGGCCTTCTCGTCGGAGATGTCGATGATGCGCCCGGCGCCCACCCGGGGGCCGTTGGCGGTGGTCGAGCCGCTCTCGTTGGCGGCGAACTCGTCGATCTCGACGAGCATCGGCTTGCCGCCGATCGTGACCGGCAGCGCGACCTGGGGGATGGTCACCTGGCTCCACGTGAGAAAGCTCACCTCGCGCGCCTGGGGGTTGGGCTTGCGGGCCTGGATCTCGCTCACGTCGAGGATGAGCAGACCATCGCTGGCCGCCAGGTAGGCGCGGTTGCCGTCCTGGCTGATGGTCAGGCCGTGTGACGAGAAGTTTCCGACGAACAGCGTGACCGGGAGCTTCGGGTTCGTGACGTCCACCGCGGTCACCTGACCGGTGCCGAGCGAGGTGGCGTAGAACGTCTTCCCGTCGGGTGCGAAGCCGCTCTCGTGACCGAGCACTCCCACGGGCAGGCTCGATTGCAGCGCCGGGTGCCGGCAGTCCTCGTTCACGTCGTAGATATCGATCACGCCCGGGCCGAACGCGGGGTTGCCGAACACCGCCGCCAGCAGCCCGCGCTTCTGGTTGAGCAGTAGCGACTCGTGCGGCGACTGCATGGCCGGCGTCTGGAGCGTCGCGGCGCGCACGGGCTTGGCGGGATCGGACATGTCGAGCACCGCCGTGCCGGTGAGCTGCGTGTTCAGCGTGGCAGGCAATAGGTTCGTTGGGAACAGAAGGGTGGTGTCGTAGTACGCACATTCGTGGCCTGCCCTGTCCACGAACCGCTCGACCTTGAACCCCCCTGCGGTTCCCTCATGGCTGAGCTGCGAGATGTTGCAGCGAAAGCCGTCGGCCGGTGCGTTGGCGGGCACGCGCCCCTGGATGCCGGTCTCCGGCTGCGAGCCGGGGCCGCAGTTAGCCCTCGGGCTCGCCTGGGGCAGAGGCTCGGCGGCCGTCGTCGCCGCCGGGCGAGTGGCCCCCGACCCGCTCCCGCTGGTGCCCTCTGGCCCGTGACCGAGGCTGGGACTCGCAGCCACCAGCGCGGCGACCATGACGGCGCCCATGAGCGCAAATGAGCGGCGGCCGCAGCGCATCAGCACAGCACCAGCGTACCCGGTGTCCGGACTATCCGCTGACGGTGACGGTGCGCGACGTGCTGGCGGTGCTCCCGCATCGTCGGTGACGGTGAGCGTGATCGTGTAGCTCCAGCCCTACGCGGGCGAACGGACCTCCACGCCGGCGGCGGTAGCCGCGCGTGCGAGGCGCAGGTCGGTCGTGAGGAGCGGCTCGGCCGCGCGCAGGGCGAGGGCCGCATAGAGCGCGTCGGCGGCCGAGAAGTTGTCGCGCAGTGACCAAGCCGCACCGAGGAGGCTCGCAGTCGGCATGCGCTCGATCGGCAGTCGCTGCAGGCGCTGCAGGCTCCTCCCGGCGGCCGCCCCGGTCAACAGTCCGCGCAGCAAATGCCGACGAAGCACGGCGAACACCTCGAACATGAGAATGTCCGGGGCAAGCCACGGAGCCGCCGGCTCTGGCAGCTCCGCAATCAGGAGATCGCGCCGCGTGGCATCCGGCGGCACGAGGAGGTCGACGATCGCACTGGCGTCGACGACGGTCACGCCAGATCATCGCGCACGTGGGCGAGGGCGTCCGCGGCAGACTCGCCTGTGTCCACGGGGTCGATCGACGACAGCTCGGTCATCAGCTCCTCGCGTGAAGGCCGGCGGGCGGCCTGCTCGAGTGTGCGCCGCGCATACTCGGTCAACGAGACTCCCTCTAACGCGGCGCGTGCCTTCAGAACGCGATGAGTCTCAGCCGGCACGTCCTTGATCTGCAGCATCACACCCATACTCATGAGCAGCTTAGCATCCTGTGTGGTATGTGTGGGTGCCAGTCTGACCCGGCAGCCCTTGTCTCCGTAGAGAGGCACCCCTCCGGGTACCCGCACCCGCGCGCGGTCAGCCAGTAAAGCTCGGTCGCTGGCCTCGCGCGCGGTCAGCCTTCTTCCAACGCCCGCACGAGGGCAGCGCGCGGCTGACCACGATCGCTCGCCGAGCCACTGAGCATCAAGCCCACTTCAGTAGCTGAAGACCGTCCCCCCGTCGCCCATCCACTCGAGCATCGGCGTGGCTCCCGCCAGCCGCGCGTTCGACGCAAAGCTGCCTTCGTCGAGCTTGCGAGCCTTCACGCAGATGGGGCAGACGAGTAGCTCGCCTCCGCCCTGCGCGAACTGATCGAAGAGCTTCGCCAGGGGCGGGCACCCCTCGCAGGCAGTGCCCTCCGCGTGGCCGGGCAGGGCGAGTCGCACGGCCTCCTTCGTCAGAAACAGGGCGGCCTGATCGCCTCGCTCGAGCGCCGCGCCCGCTACCAGAAAGGCCACGGTCACGCGCTCGGCGTCCTCGAGACCCGTCGCCAGGTTGATGAGCACCTTCTTCGCCATGCGTAGTCCTCTCGGTCGGTTGCGAGCAACCTAACGCGTTCGGGCACCCTCGATTGCGGTGGACACGTACAGCGAAAGCTGCTCAGCAATCAAGCAGCGACTTCAAAGATCGCCCACGGTCCCGGGACGCCCTTCAGTTCGTGCTCACCCCTTGCGACGAACTGGATACCCGAGCCGGCTACGAGATCCGTGACCGTCCGTGAAACGAGGATCTCTCCGGGGCCGGCGAGCGCGGAGACGCGGGCGGCGGTATGGACCGCGATGCCCGCCACGTCATCGCCGCGACGCTCGACCTCGCCGCTGTGTATTCCTGCTCGCATCTCGACCCCCAGAGGTCGGAGGGCGGCTCTGATCGCCGCAGCGCAGTGGATCGCGCGCGCGCGGCCATCGAACGTAGTCAGCGCGCCATCGCCGGTGCCCTTGACCATGGTGCCTCGGAACCGCGTCAGCTGGCGGCGGATAGCCTCGTCGTGACTATTGAGCAGCTCGCGCCAGTGGCGGTCGCCGAGCGCAACCGCCTGACGGGTTGACTCGACGATGTCGGTGAAGAGCACCGTCGCCAGTACCCGGTCCACGTCCGGTTCGGATCGTGTTCCGGTCAGAAACTCCTGGATCTCATCGACATGTCGTCAGCTGCGGTGCCGGAGACGACGTGGTCCTCCCCCGACAGTTCGCGGTACTGGGCGTGAGCGATGGTCTCGGCTAGGAAGCGCCCGTGGCCCACGGGGAGCAATCGGTTTCCCTCCACATGGAGAACGAGCGTGGGCACCGACAGTGTCGGCAGAATCGCTCGCACATCGGTTCGGAACATGTGGCGGAACATCGCGACCGCTGTGCCGGCAGCCGGTCAGGTGGCACCGGGTCCGAAAGCCCGACGCCTCGCCGGTCGAACATGATCAAGCGGCTGAACGAGGACAGCCGACGGAGCATCCGGCGGATGCCAGGCTCCTGCCAGAAGCTCTCGATGTTGGTCGCCCATTCGGGAACCAACACCAGATCGAGGTCGCCCTGCCCGAGCACCTGGTAGGCGATGTGAAGATCGCCGCTCGTCGCGTAGCGAACCTCCGGCATGCTCACGCAGCCAACCTATCCGACCAGCCTCGCGGTCGACCGAACGCCGCGGTATCCGGCGGACGGTGAAGCAACCAGCCGGCGAAATCGGGACGATTGGACGGCTACTTTAGCCAATCAACCTTGGCGACAATCAGAGGTCTGCGCGAGAAGCTGCCGTGAATCAGGAGTTGGTCGGCGGACCCATTCATTACTCAGCCCCCCTGCTTGCCTTCGGAGCGTCTCGACGATCCAAACCTCAGGAGGAAGCCCCGACATTCCTTCGGGCGATCGGTAGAGCCGGCATTTCAACCCAAAGTCAGTTCGAACGTTGGCGTCGGGCTCGACGTCGTCACCGTCAATTCGGAGCGTCGGCGAACCGAGAAACCGCTCGGATTCAGCAGCGTCGGGGGACTCCACGCGACGGAGCTGGATCTCCTCCTCAACCCCCTCTCGCTCCAGTACAGAGCGAAGCTGAGGTAAAAGAACTTCATGGTTCGGACAGCCGTCAAAGTAGAGCAGCTCGATCTTCATGGTTCGCCATCTCCGCTTTCCCGCGGGCTGACGCTTTGCCGTTGACGTCTGGATCTCAGGACGACCAGCGCGATAAGAAGAAAGGCGGCCAATAGACCGGCTGTGACCCCGAGGACGGTGCCGATTGCGATCCCACCAAGGGCGCCCAAGACGAGCGGGCCGGCAAGGCAGCAGGCGATCGCCAAAGCTCCGATGCCGAGCGCTGCAAGGCCTGTCTTCGAGTCCGTCTGCCCCTCAATGCCCATCAGCTTTTCCCTCCGTCGATCCGATGGCATGCAGAAACGTGTTCGGCGTTATCTGCGAGCAGGCTGTGAGCGAGGTCGAGCATGCTCCCGATGCGCTCGTCGGCGGCGCGGTAATAGATGGTGCGGTGCTCGCGGCGGCTGTCGACGAATCCGCACCAGCGCAGGCAAGCGAGGTGATTCGAGATCTTGGGCTGTGGCTCATCGAGCACCTGGACGAGCTCGCCGACGGACCGCTCTCGGTCGCGCAGAAGCTCAAGGATCCGCACCCTCGTCGGATCCCCGAACCCGCGGAAGTACTTGGCGATGACCTCTGCCTCGAGGGGATGCTCCGACAGCGAAAACGGGGCGTCTTGGGTGATGCTCATGGGGCCTGGTCGCGTCATCGGGGAAGGAGCCTTCAAAGCTGTTCCGCACCCATTGTCGTATCGACGCTATCACATATTAGAGAGGCCTGATACCTCAAACGCCGCTTATCGCTGTCCCGCACACCTCATGGGTCCTTCGGAGCTTGGAAGCGGTGGCGTAGATGTCGGGACCTCGTCCCCCGAGGCCGATGCCGATGCCCGATCGTTCTTGCGTGGCTGCTCGGGCTCGCCGGGGCCGTCCCGAAGACCGAACCCCTATCGAGCGGTGGCGGTGACGGGACTCGCGCGATGGTGAGCGCTACCCGAACCTGGCACGTGAGGCGTACTGCCTCAAGGGAGCGGGCCGGGGACAGCAACCAACTACAAGAATCGGGGCGACTGGATTTGAACCAGCGACCGCTCGGCCCCCAGCCGAGTGCGCTACCAGACTGCGCCACGCCCCGTCGCTGGCAGAGTCTAGGGGGACCAGTGGGAAGCGGGCGACCGGACTCGAACCGGTACTAAGACCTTGGAAGGGTCTTGTGCAGCCGTTACACCACGCCCGCGGGCACGCAGCTTCAGATCCTAGCCCCCGGCCCCGCGGTCGGCCACGCAGGAGCCACCCGTGGCTAGCATCAGCCCTTGGCACAGGGGGAGTGAGTTAACGGCTATACGCGCGGTCTCCAAAACCGTGAATCCGGGTTCGAATCCCGGCTCCCCCGTCTCGCTGTGCCCCCGGTCGCTGCGCGCAGCGCGCCGCTGCCGAAGCCGCGCCTTCGCCCTGCCGGCGGTATCGTCCGGGCGTGCGGTTCGTCGACCTCTCCGGCCCGATCCGGCAGAGCCCTCCCGACCTGATCCCGCCGCTGCGCACGGAGATCACCTACTCCGGTCATGCCGAGGGCGCCGCGCAGATCCAGCAGCTGTTCGGAGTGCCGCCCGAGCTGCTGCGCGACGGCGAGGGGTGGTCGAACGACGAGTTCACCAAGTTCGGCACCCACAACTCGACCCACGTGGACGCGCCGTGGCACTACAACTCGACGATCCAGGGGCGCCCAGCGCAGAAGATCGACGAGCTGCCGCTCGAGTGGTTCCACTCTGACGCAGTGGTGCTCGACATGGCCCACAAGGAGGACGGCGATGCCGTGACCGCCGCCGAGGTCGAGTCGGAACTCGACCGGGTCGGGCACGAGCTGGCCGAGCTCGACATCGTGCTTGTGCGCACCGGGCGCGACGAGTTCGCCGACCAGGCCGACTACATGGCCCGCGGCCCCGGCGTGACCGCCGAGGCCACTCGCTGGCTCTTCGATCGCGGGGTGCGCGTTATGGGCGTCGACGCGTGGGGCTGGGACGCGCCGCTGCACATCCAAGCCCAGCGGGCGCTGGAGAGCGGGGAGCCGGGCGTCTTCTGGGAGGCGCATCAGGCGGACCTGCCCTACTCGCAGATCGAGCGGATGGTGAACCTCGGCGCGCTGCCGCCCACCGGCTTCACCGTGTCCTGCTTCCCACTGCGGATCGAGGGGGCGAGCGGGGCCCCCGCGCGCGTCGTGGCGATGGTGCCGTGAGCCGGATCCTGATCGAGGGCGGCGCGGTGCTCTCCCTGGACCCCTCCGTGGGCGAGATCGATAGCGGTGCCGTCCTGATCGATGACGATCACATCGTCGAGGTGGGCCCGGGGCTCGACGCGGCGGGCGCGGATCGCGTGGACGCGACCGGCTGCGTCGTGCTGCCCGGCTTCGTCGACACCCACCGCCATACCTGGCAGACGGCGCTGCGGGCGGTGTGCGCCGACTGGACGCTGATGGAGTACTTCCGCGGCATCCGCCAGACGTTCTCGCCGCGCTACCGCGCCGAGGACGTGTACGCGGGCAACCTCGCCGGGGCGCTCGAAGCCCTCGACGCCGGCGTGACCACCATCCTCGACTTCTCCCACTGCATGAACAGCCCGGCGCACGCCGACGCTGCGGTGGAGGGCCTGCGCGACGCGGGGGGGCGCGGCATCATGGCCTACGGTTACTTCCCGTCGGGTGCGGCCGAGCCGGCCTTTGCCGAGCACTCGGAGCGCGTCGCCGACGCCCGCCGCGTGCGCTCGCAGCACTTCGCCTCACGGGAGGGGCTCCTGGGCATGGGCATCGCGCTCACCGAAACCGGGCTGCTCCCGTTCGACACCACAAAGGCTGAGGTGGAGTCGGCGCGTGAGCTCGACGTGCTGCTCACCGCGCACACGGGTTGCGTCTGGGGATCGATGCTGTGCATGGGGGTCGATGAGCTCCACGCACACGGGCTGCTCGACCCGCAGCAGGTCCACGTGCACTGCAACGCCCTGTCCGACGGCCAGCTCGACCTGTTGGCCGACTCCGGCGCGGCCGTCTCCTCGACGCCCGAGACCGAGATGCAGATGGGAATGGGACACCCCGTCCTACGCCGCTGGCTCGAGCGGGGCCGCCAGCCTTCGCTCGGGTGCGACGTGGTGTCCTCGAACTCGGGCGACATGTTCGCCCAGATGCGGCTGGGGCTCCAGTTCCAGCGGGCGATGGACAACGATCCGCTCATCGCACGGGGCGAGACGCCCGAGGCGCTCGACCTCACCGTTCGCGACGCCCTGCGATGGGGCACCCTCGGCGGCGCGGAGGCGCTCGGGGTCGACGGACGGATCGGCTCGCTGACCCCCGGCAAGCAGGCCGACGTGATCGTCGTGGGGAGCGGACGCATGGGGATGGGCGCCCTGGCCGACCCGGCGGGGTTGATCCTGCACGCCGGAGCATCCGACGTGCGAGACGTGCTGGTGGCCGGAAGCTTCGTCAAGCGCGACGGCCAGCTCACGGGGGCGGGACCCTCGCGCGCCCGTGGCCTCCTCGAGACGTCGCGCGAGTGGCTGTTCAAGCAGGTGCTCGAGGATGGGCAGATCCTGCCCGATGCTCCACCGGGCTTCATCGAGGGTCTGAACGCGATGGCCGAGCAGAACCTGGCGGGAGCGCGGTAGACGCCGAGCTGATGCGCTCACTCCTCGGCTGACCGCTGGGTTCAGCCCTCCTACCATCGAACTCCCAGCGGGCGTGGTGAAACTGGTAGACACGCCGGCTTTAGGTGCCGGTGGCGAAAGCCTTGGGGGTTCGAGTCCCTCCGCCCGCATACCCGAGATCCGTGACGCGCGCGAGGCCACCGACGCACGCCGCCCGCCTCCGGTTTAGACTCCCCGATCAATGGCCGCCGAAGTGGTGCTCACTCACCCCAACCGGGACAAGGCACGCTCCAAGTCCACCAAGGCCGGAGTGGTGCTCCTGCTCCTGGTCAGCGCCGCACTCATCGTGGCGGTTACCGCTGGGGGCTGGGACCGCCTCCAGGGCGCTCAGGGCGTCTCGATCACCTACGTGATCATCACGCTCGTGATGGCCTTCTTCGTGCTTCGCTGGAACCGCGGCGTGCTTCCCCTCGCCGCCGGCCTGGCCATCATCTTCGCGGTAATCGCCGCCGTGTCAGTTCCCGCGTGGTTTGCGCGCGACAAGGCGGGCTTCGCCGACCCGGCGCTCGAGCCCGGCCTGCTCGGATTGCTGACCCTCGTGCTGATCGCGGTCCAGTGCATGCTGATCCTCTTCGCCGTGGTCGGTTTCACGCAGGCCTGGAACGTCGAGGTCGAGGTCCCGCGCGGGCGCGAGGGGCATCCGGACGACCGCGACCGGTTCGACGACGGGGACGACGAGCGTTTCGACTACGAGGACGAGATCGTCCAGGACGGGCGTACCGACGCCCACACACAGCCGGGCACCGACACCGACCCGCAGGCCGACCGGGGTCCGCAGTCACCGGACGCGGAGTCAGAGGGCGGGGCCGACATGGGAGACCACACGACTCAGCGCTGAACGCGGCTATCCGCGTTCAAGCGAGAGTACGAGGGGTGCTTCGATGCGGCGGGTGGGACTCGAACCCACACGCCCTTTCGGACAATGGATTTTGAATCCATCTCGTCTACCGGTTCCGACACCGCCGCAGGACGCGCATTCTGGCATCCCGGCGACGGCATCGGTGAATCCGGCAGGCTTGGTGCCCCTCCGCGCCTCAGCCGGGAGGGGCCTCGCCGCTTGCCCGCTCGTTCATCGCCGTGTATCCGCCGAACGCGATCGCCGCGGAGGCCAGCAGGCCGAGGAAGACACCCAGCTTGCGGGTGATGTCGAACTCGACGCCCGCCACCTCTTCGCCGCCCCCGGGCGTGAAGATCAGGCGGAAGAGCACGAGCACCACGGCCACCGCCCCGGCGATCGCCACGATCTGGCCGGCCGGCATCGGCAGCGCCGGAAGCTTGCCGGCGGCCCGCGCTACGGCCACACCTACGGCGATGACCGCAACCAGGAACAGGAGGAGGTCGATGAAGCCGAAGGACTCCCAGGCGTTCCCGGCCACGAGCTCCGTGCCGTCGGCCTCCACGCCGTACCACTTGAGAAACATGAACAGGAAGAGCAGTAGCCCGCCGACTCCGGCGATCATCTCGCCAAAGCTGATTTTCGAGGTGTCCAAGAAGCTCCCTTCGCCGGTTGTTGTGCGGGCACCCTAACCGGATCGCGACCCTCCGTGCCGACGAATCCACCCCACCCGCCCTCGAAGACATACTGCGCCTGATGGATCCGCTGCTCGAGATCGAGGATCTGGTCGCCTTCGAGGACCGTCGGGCGGGCACCGACGCCGAGCGCCGGGCGAGCGCGCACCTGGTCCGAACGCTCGAGTCCATCGGGCGCGAGGCCACCATCGAGCCAACGCGCGTCTCCCCCAATTACGCGCTCGCTCATCTCATCCACGCGCTGCTCGCCGTCGTGGGCAGCGTCGTGGCTGTCTCGGCGCCCGTCGTCGGCCTCGCACTGATCGCGCTCGCGGTGGTCTCGACCGTGGGCGACCTGACCGGAACCTTCTACCTCGCCCGCAGGCTCACCGGGCGCCGTGCCTCGCAGAACGTGGTGTCGCGCGAGCAGACCGGCAGGCCGGGCACGCTCATCTTCGTTGCCCACTACGACGCGGGCCGCACCGGGTTCGCCTCCTCTTCGGGCGTCGCCCGCCGGGGTGCCGCGCTCGGCCGCCGCCTGCATCACTCGCTCGGCATGTTCGAGCTCATGTTCTGGCCGATGGTCGTGCTCCTCGGCTGTGCGGCGGCTCGCGTGGCGGGGGTCGAGTCCGTGGTCCTGTCGGTGGCCCAGTTCCTGCCGACCGTGATGCTGATACTCGCGGTCCCGCTGCTCGCCGACATCGTCCTCTCGCCCGTCGCGCCCGGCGCGGGCGACAACGCCTCCGGGGTGGCCACCGTCCTGCGCCTGGTCGAGCGCTTCGACGACCACCCTCTGGAGCACTTCGACGTCTGGGTGCTGTTCCCGGGTGCCGGAGAGGGCCCTTTGCTGGGCATGCGCGCCTGGATGAGGCGCCACCGCAGGGAGCTCGACAAGCGCTCGACCGTGTTCGTGAACATCGACGCCGTCGGTCACGGCACGGTGCGATACGTGACCAAGGAGGGCTTCGTGATCGCGCAGCGCTACCACCCGACGCTTGTGAAGCTGTGCCGCGAGATCGCCGCGGAAGACGATGATGAGAACCGCTTCGGTGCCCGCAGCCACGCCTCCCGCTTCGCAACCGACGCCGTGGTGGCACGGTCACGTGGCTTCCCCGCCATCACGATCACCTGCGCAAACGCCGAAGGCATCCGGCCCCACCACCACCAGCCGACCGACACGACCGACCGCATCGAGCCCCCTGCCCTCGAGCGCGCCTACGAGTTCTGTGCCGAGCTCGCGGAGCGCCTGGACGAGACGATCGGGCCGGCGCTCGAGGCTCAGCCGTCGGCGAGCGCCGCGCGGATGCCGTCGAGCGACTGAGGGTTCTCGGCGCTCGAGAGATCGCCGGGGTCCTCCCCCACCGCCGCGGCCCGCACCGCCCGGCGGAGGATCTTGGCCGAGCGCGTCTTCGGCAGCGCGTCGACGAACACCACGCGTGACGGCTTGAACGGGCGGCCGAGCTCGTGCGCCACGAGCTCCCTGAGCTCCTCGGCGAGCGAGGCGTCCGCGCCGGGCGCGACGACGAAGCACCACACCGCCTCACCCTTCGTCTCGTCGGGCACCCCTACGACCGCGGACTCCGCCACCGCCGGGTGAGAGGCAAGCGCCGACTCCACCTCGGCCGGCCCGAGCCGCTTGCCCGCCACGTTGATCGTGTCGTCGGAGCGACCGAGGAGGAACCACTGCCCATCCTCGTCGATGAGCGCCCAATCGCCGTGGCGCCAGACGCCCTCGTAGGTCGACCAGTACGTCTCGAGGTAGCGCTCAGGGTCGCGCCAGATCCCTCGGGTCATGCCGGGCCAGGGCTGCTTGCAAACGAGCTCCCCCACCTCGCCCCGCAGCGGCTTGCCGGCGCCATCGAACACGTCGACGTCCATCCCGAGCGACGCACCGCCGAGCGAGCACTCCTTGATCGGCTCGACGGGAAACGGGGTCAGGAAGCACGCCCCCACCTCCGTGCCGCCCGAGAGGTTGATGATCGGCACGCCGCCCCCCGTGACCTTCTGCAGCCAGCGGTACCCGTCGGGGTTCCATGGCTCGCCGGTCGAGCCGAGTATGCGAAGCGTCGAGCGGTCGTGCGCGGCGGGCCACTCGTCCCCGCGCGTCTTCAAAGCGCGGATCAGCGTGGGCGAGACGCCCAACATCGTGACCCCGTGGCGCTCGACCGAGGCCCACAGCCGGCTGGGGTCGGGCCAGTCCGGCGCTCCCTCGTACATCACCATCGTGGCGCCGCATGCATGGGCGCCGACCATCGAGAGCGGCCCCATGATCCATCCCATATCGGTGAACCAGTAGAAGACCTCACCGACGTGCACGTCGGTCTGGTAGGCGACCTCCGAGGCGATCTTCACGAGGAAGCCGCCGTGAACGTGCACCGCCCCCTTGGGTCGCCCGGTCGTGCCCGAGGTGTAGGCGATCATGAACGGATCCTCGGCGTCGGTGTTCAGCGGGTCCACGCGCGCGCCCGCGTGAGGCGCGACGAACTCGTGCCACGCCACGTCCCGGTCCTCATGCATGGGCATGTCCACGCCGAGGTTGTCGAGCACCACCACGTGCTCGACGCTCGGACACTGAGCCACGGCCTCGTCGGCGACCGGCTTCATCAGCCCGTGCTGCCCGCGACGCCACGTGCCGTCGGCGGTGAACAACAGCTTGGCCTCCGCATCCTGAAGCCGCGACGCCACCGCTGAGGGCGCGAACCCGGAGAAGATCGGCATGTAGATTGCGCCGAGCTTGGCGATCGCGTAGGCGGCCACCACAGCCTCGGGGACCATCGGCATGAAGACGCCCACGGCATCCCCCTTCCCCACCCCAACGGCAGCCATCGCCGCCGCCAGGGCGTCGACCTCAGCTCGCAGCTCGCCGAACGTGAGCGCCCGCACCGCGCCCGTCTCCGACTCGGCGATCACCGCTGGGCGGCCGGCGGCGGCCGGGTCCGAGGCCCATCGATCGACGCAGTTGGCCACCAGGTTCACCCGGCCACCGCTGAACCAGCGCGCCCACGGCACGCCATCCGAGGTGTCGAGCACCCGCTCGTACGGAGTGGTGAACTCGAGTCCGAGATCCCGCACGGCGGCGTCCCAATACCACTCGACGTCCTCGATCGAGCGCCGGCGCAGCTCGTCGATCGAGTCGATCCCGTGCGCGCGCATCAGCCGCGTGACGTTGGCGGCCTCGACGTACTCGGGGGTCGGTTCCCAGGCGTGCTCGGTCATTGGCGCGGGGCGATCCTAGTTGAGGGCGGGAATCACTCGATCGCCGGCGGTAAGCCCCCCGTAAGTTGTCCGCAAGGAACTCGTAACAGCGCGAACTTAGCTTGACCACATCAAGTGGCAGCGGGAGACGCGTCGGCTCGCCCTCCGTCGTCAGACGAACGAATCGATGGAGGCTCGAATGAGGACAAATGTGAACATGAGAGGCCTGCTCGCCGCACTGGCGCTTGCCCTCGCCATCCCCGTTGTGGCGATCGGCTGCGGGGGATCAGACGACGAAGGAGGCGCCGCGGCAGACGCCTCGTCCACCGGCGGAAGCGATGGTGGAGGCCCCTCGGAGGAGCTGGTCAACGAGCGTTCCAACCCTCACCCGAAGTTCGCACCCGAGGGGCACAAGACGCTTCCGGATGAGAAGGTCGTGGTGGAGAGCGCCCTGGGCGTGAACCTCACGAACAGCTCCGTGACCCTGCCCCTGCACAAGGGCAAGTTCAAGGGACAGACGGTGTGGTACGTGATCACCGAATCCTCGGACTTCGGCCTGGCCAACGACCTCGACGTGAACTTCGCTCCCAAGCTCGCAAACATGAGCATCGGCTGCCCGAAGTGCGTGCAGGAGGTGACCATGTCGGGGACTCCGGGCAACCTGTTCGGGGAGGCCACCGTGAACTTCAAGGGCATCCCGAACTTCAAGCCCCGGCGCATACTCGAGCCTGGCCCCGCGGCCGGCCCGAACGCCTTCCCCCCGGCGCAGGCCCAGCCGGGCGCCGTGGGTGACGCCAACTACAGCCCGTTCTTCCGCATCAAGGGCTCGGAGGCGGTCTACAACGCGCCGATCGTCGCCGTCGGCGACGGCAACTTCGACGTCGATACCCACAAGAACACGGCAGACCGGGCTCTGTCGATCACGCCGCCGATCGCCGCGGACAAGACGCCGTCCGGTCAGTTCAAGCCCGGCACGGTGGAGATGCTGCTGGTTCGCGGTCGCGAGGCGGGCCAGGAGATCTTCTACATGAGCACGGAGGCCTCGACCCCGCAGGCCGCCACGCTCGAGCGGGCCACCTCGGTGCCCCTGCTGCAGAAGGCGGCGTTCGTGGGAGCCGACGACTTCCTCGGGTCGGCCAGGGAGCGCATCTTCCTGTTCACCAACGGCCAGACGGGTAAGGACAACCCCGAGTCACAGGGGCTCACCCACCTGATCGAGGACGGCCGCAACGCGGAGGATGCGAGCCTGAAGAACCGGGCCCTGCTGGACGCGCTGGGCAAGAACGCGGGGGACGCCCAGAACATCCTCGGCGACTTCCCGTCGCTCGCAGATCCGCGTCACGCCACCGCCTACAGCCCACTGTGGGACGCCCAAATCGGGGAGTGGACCGAGAAGGCGGTCAAGGAGGGACTGAACACACGGCAGGACGACGAGAACGAGCTGCTCAACCTCGTCAAGAGCCGTCCCGACCTGATCACCGGGCCGCTCGGCGGCAAGTACGGAGCCGGGAACTTCGTGATCAACTGCCCGACGATCGCCTTCACCGAGGAGGAGCCGGTGATCGCCAAGGTGACACCGGAGGAGGGCGGTCAGTTCTGAGCGCCGGCCCGTTAGGGCTCTGACGCGGCATGCTGGACCCCGGGAGCGGCTGATGCCGCTCCCGGGGTCGTTCTGGCCGCCCCCGGGATGGATGAAACGACGGGTAGGCTTATGCCCCACGCATGCTGATCGACACCCGTGACAGCCACCTCGATCGGGACGAGCCCTCCCTGCCCCCGGCCGACGTCGTGTCCCTCACCGCCGGGGTCTCCCTCGCGGCGGGAGCCATCCACGCCGCCGCCGCACCGGGACACTTTGGAGAGCTGTGGCTCTACGGCCTGCTGTTCGGAGTCGTGGCCGTGGCCCAGCTGGCGTGGGGCGTTCTTCTCTACCGTCGGCCGGAGCCGCGGCTCCTACGGAAGGCCGCGATCGGCAATGCTCTGGTGGTCGTGGCGTGGATCGTCGCCCACACGATCGGCCTCCCATTCGGGAGGGAGGGCGTGCAGACGATGGGCACGCTCGGAATCATGGCCACCGTCGACGAGGTGTTCCTCGCGCTCACGCCGTGGCTGTTGCCCGCGGTAGCCCTACGGGGCAACCGCGGAGAGCGCCGGCGCTACGAGTGGGCGGCCATTGCCCTGTGCGTGGCGAGCTTCAGTGCCCTGATGCTCGCCGGCGGGCACCACTAGAGCATCCCCTTTCGGGCATCGTCCTGCCCTTGGGGGTCAGGACGCCGGTGGGGCAGGACGGCGCGTCGATGCGCAGGCCGGATGGTCAGACCGGCGTGACCGCGTTGCGCTTGGCGGGCCACTCGCGCGCCTTGGATGCACAGGCGGCAAAGCGCCGCGCGAGCTCGGTGCGCAGGTCCTCCGGCTCGATCACGGCGTCCACCACCAGCTCGGAGGCCAGGTGGAGCACGTCGATCTCCTCCGCGTACTCCGTGCGCAGCTTCTCCACGAAGCGCTCGCGCTCCGCGGGGTCCTCGATCTCCTGCACGCGGTTGTAGAAGACGGCGTTCACCGCGGCCTGGGGGCCCATCACGGCAATCCTCGCCCCCGGCAGGGCGATGCAGGCGTCCGGGTCGAACGCGGGCCCGGCCATCGCGTATAGGCCGGCGCCGTAGGCCTTGCGCACGATCACCGACAGCTTGGGCACCGTGGCTTCAGACACCGCCGAGATCATCTTCGCCCCCGCACGGATGATCCCCTGGCGCTCGACGGCGGTGCCGATCATGAACCCCGGCACGTCGGCCAGGAACAGCAGCGGAATGCCGAAGGCGTTGCACGTCCAGATGAAGCGGGCCGCCTTGTCGGACGAATCGACGAAGAGCACGCCTCCGCGCTGGCGCGGCTGGTTGGCCACGATGCCGACGACACGTCCCTCGAGCCGGGCGTAGCCGACGATGAGCTCCTTGGCCCACCGCTTCTGCACTTCGAGGAACGAGCCGGCGTCCACCACGGCGTCGATCAACTCGATCATGTCGAACGGCTTGTTCTCGTCCGCGGGCACGAGGTCGCGGATCGCCGTCTGGCCGCCGGGCGCGGCCGCGGGCGCCGCAGGGGGCGGCTCGCGCCAGCTCTGCGGGAAGTAGGAGAGGTAGCGCCGGGCGGTGTCGATGCCCTGCTCGTCGGTCTTCACCAGGAAGTGCCCGACGCCGCTCACCGAGGTGTGCATGCGGGCGCCGCCCATCTCCTCCAGCGTGACCGTCTCCCCTATCACCATCTCAGCCATCCGCGGTGATCCGAGGTACATGGAGGCGTTGCCGTCGCGCATGATCACGATGTCGCAGAACGCCGGGATGTAGGCGCCGCCCGCCGCGCTCGGCCCGAACAGCACGCACACCTGCGGCACGACGCCCGACAGCTTGACCTCGGTGTGGAAGATGCGCCCCGCGTGGCGGCGTCCCGGGAACATCTGCACCTGCTCGGTGATGCGCGCTCCCGCGGAGTCGACCATGTACACGAGCGGCACCAGGTTGGCGAGCGCCCGCTCCTGGATGCGGATGATCTTCTCGACCGTGCGTGGCCCCCAGGAGCCGGCCTTCACGGTCGGGTCGTTGGCCATCAGGCACACCGGCCGGCCGTCGATCGTGGCCGTGCCGGTCACGACGCCGTCGGCGCCGAAGCCCTCCTCCTCCCACGCCGCAAGCAGGCCGTCCTCGGTGAGCGAGCCGGGGTCGATCAGCCGCTCGACCCGCTCCCGGACCGGCAGCTTGCCCTGCTCGATCGACTTCTCGTGATGGCGGGCGGGGCCCCCGCCGCGGGCCCGCTCGAGCGCCGCTGCTAGGTCAGAGCCCAAGCTCGACCGGCACCGGCTTCTCTCCCGAGTAGTCGTAGAAGCCCTTGCCGGACTTCTTGCCGTACCAACCCGCCGCGACCATCTTCCGCAGCGTCGGCGGCGCGGCAAAGCGCCGCTCGCGGTACTCGTCGAACATGATGTCGGCGATCGACTTTGTGGTGTCGAGGCCGACGAAGTCGAGCAGCATGAAGGGGCCCATGGGGTGGGCGGCGCCGCCCTTCATCGCAGCGTCGATCTGCTCGATTGAGCCGGCGCCCTCCTCGTAGGCGCGGATGGCGTCGAGCAGGTAGGGCACGAGCAGGCGGTTGACGATGAAGCCCGCCTTGTCCTTGGCGTGCACGCAGGTCTTGCCCTGCTTCTCGCCGAAGGCGAATCCGGCCGCGAGCGTCTCATCGCTCGTGGTCACCGTCTGCACGACCTCGAGCAGCGGCATGACCTGGGCCGGGTTGAAGTAGTGGAGCCCCAGGAAGCGGTCGGCGCGCCCGGTGGCCGCGGCCTGCTCGATCACGGCGAGGGACGAGGTGTTGGTGGCGAAGATCGCCTCTGACTTCACGATGCCGTCAAGCTCGCGCCACAGGTCGAGCTTCATGGCGAGGTCCTCGGTGATCGCCTCGATCACCAGGTCGCAGTCGGCGAAGTCCGCGGCGTCGAGCGTGCCCGTGATTCGCCCGCGCACGCCATCGGCCTCGGACTGCTCCATGCGGCCCTTCTCGACGGCCCGGGCAAGCTGCGTCTCGATCTTCGCGATCCCCTTGTCGAGCCGCTCCTGGTCGCGATCGCGTAGGAGCACCTCGTAGCCGGCCTGCGCCGATACCTGAGCGATCCCGTGGCCCATCAGCCCCGCGCCGCATACACCCACCTTCGAGATGTCCATTAGCCTCCGCCGCTGTCGTCGGTTCAAGCCTTCGAGCGCCGGGAGCCTATATGCCATTGGTCGAGATCGAGGATCGCGGAGCGGTCCGGCACGTCGTGATGACCCGCGCCGAGAAGCGCAACGCCATGAACGACGAGATGGTGCTGGCGCTCGGCAGTGCCTTCGGGGAGGCGGCCGCGGACCCGTCGGTGCGGGTCGTGGTGGTGCGCGGCGACGGCCCCATGTTCTCGTCCGGCATGGATCTCGGCGGCCTGCGTGCGCTGTCCGAGAGCCCTGACTCCCTCCGGCCGTTCCGCGCCGAGGTGCTGCGTGCCTGGAACCTGCTCGAGGAGATGGTGAAGCCGACCATCTGCCAGATCCACGGCGCCTGTATCGGCGGCGCCATGGAGCTCGCGCTGGCGGCCGACATGCGGGTGATGGCCGAGGATGCGGTGGCGGGCCTTGCCGAGGTGCGCATCGGCCTCCTGCCGGACGTGGGCGGCTGCTCGCGCCTGCCCGCGGTGGTGGGCCTGGGCGTGGCCAAGGAGCTGATCATGACCGGCAAGGTGATCGACGGCCGCGAGGCTCACCGAATCGGCTTCGCCAACCGGATCGCCCCAGCCGGCGAGCTGGATGCCGCAACCTCCGCCCTGTGCGACGAGCTCCTGGCCTGCGCTCCGGCCGCCGTCGGGCTTGCCAAGCGCGTGATGGACTCCGCGGCCAAGCCGGCCCTCGCCGCCACGCTGGAGCACGAGGTCACGGCGCAGGAGCTGCTGGCGCGAAGCGAGGACTTCGCCGAGGGCGCCGCTGCCTTCCTGGAGAAGCGCTCGCCGGAGTTCGCGGGGCGCTAATGGGCCGTATAGAAAGGCTCGCGCCGGCGGAGGCGGCGAACTGCGATCGATTGGACGCTTGAGGACCCCCTGGGGTCTACGCGTGTCCAATCGTTTGCCCTCGCGGCTCCGGGATGCCGAGGCCCCTTGAACGCAAACGGGGCGGCCCGGAGGCCGCCCCATTCTACTAATGGTTCACGGGAGCTAGTGCCCCTTGCGGTCCGCCTCGTCGCGAGTCGGAAGCAGCGCCGCCAGCAGGGAGGCAGCAGCGAGGGCGGTGTGCAACAGGTTGCCCTCGGTGTTCACCGGAAGGATGCCGAGCACGTCCTCGCTGTCGATCCAACCAAGCACGGCAACGAGCGCGTAGACCACACCGAAGACCAACGCCACGGTCCGCGCCAGGTTCGCCTTCGCCGAGGCGAACAGCAGCAGCGCCCCGCTCGCGATGTGCACGATGTTCTCCCAGCCATTGATGTCGAAGAGGCCGAAGAGCTCACCCCTCGCTCCGGGGTTCAGGCTGTCCGGCAGCGAGAAGTCGCTCCCGTTGCTCACGAAGAAGCCAATGATGCCCACCACGATCAGGACGAGCCCGACGATCAGGCAGAACAGCTGAGCAAGGCTCCGCTTCTTCTCCCCGCGTCGACCAGCGTCGTGGTCCGTGGAGGTGCCGCCGCCGGTGTCGCCGGTGGTACCGACCCTCCGCGCCCCTGTACTTCCTTCCATCATTGCCTCCTGTATTCGCTTGAAATCTAGGTCCCGCCTGTGACTACCCCGACGATGGCACGGGTAATCCCGTCCGCGCGAACTCTCGCGCCGTGCCATCGGCCAAGCGGACACTCCGTTCGACTGATTGCCAGTCGACCCGGTCCGCCGTGTCGGTCGGGAGATGGTAGTTGGTGAAGCCCCCGTCACGCGTCGAGAGGAGCGACAGCGCGGGTAGCCCTGCCTGCATGGCCAGCACGGGATCGGTCCAGCCGCCTATGCACCAGCGATTCGGCGGATCGAGGCCCGCCCGCGCGGCCCCACGGTCGGCCAGAGCAAGTGCGGCCTCCCCGTAACGCTCTCGGCGCACCGGTCCCTCGGCTGCGAGGATCACCGGCTCTCCGGCTCCGAGGGTGTCGAGCCCGAGCACGAGCGTGGAGGCGGGATCGAGCCGCGAGCCCTCGTGGCGCATCCAGGCCGCCATGCCGCCCATGCCCGACTCCTCGCAGCCCGGCAGGACGGCCACGACCTCGGTTTCCTCGACCGGACGACGCGCGAACTGATCGACGAGCGCCAACACCGCCGCCACTCCGGTGGCGTTGTCGCTGGCGCCCGGCACCGCGGCGGAGCGCTGTACGTCGGCCATCAGGGCCACCTGCGCCGCGAGCAGCGGCGCGACGATCAGCCGCGTGAGGCGCGGCGCCGGCACGGCACCCACTGCGGTCAGGCCCAGCAGTGCCGTGGTCGGAAGCGCGAAGGAGCGCACCCCGCCCCTCCGCTCGGCGGCCGCATCGCCCCGGCCCGCGGCGGCCAGGCGCCAGACCAGGCCCGTCTGCGCCGAGTCGTGGTGGGCCACGAGCACCAGGGTCCGCCTCCGCTCGCCCGCCGCGGGGATGCGGCCCACCACGGTCGTGCCCTCCCCGGCGGGAAGCAGGGCTCGAAGCCACTGTCGGCGCCCGCTGAAGTCGAGCTCGTAGGACGTGGCCGCGGCGACGGCGAGCGCGGCGCCGAACGGCCCCCCGACGAGCGCCGCCGCCGTGCCCGCCGCGTGATGGGCGGCGTGGGCGGCCGCGAAGCTGCGCGCGTAGCGAAAGGTGAGGAGCCGAACGTCGGCGGCCCCGGTGCCGCTCAAACGCCGGGCAAGCCACTCCGCCGACGCGCGCTCGCCCGGCGTGGCGGAGCCGCGGTCCATCGTCGCCAGCACCTCCACGTCACGCCGCAGCGTCACGAGGTCCGCGTCGATCGTCGCCTCAGACCCTGGCGCCCAGGCGCCAGTCGATCAGGCCGGCGCTGAGTAGATGGCTCGTCAGTGGCCGCCCGAGGGTGTCCTGCGCCTGACGCGCGCACGCGACCAGAGCCTCCAGGTCGATCCCGGTGCGATGGCCCATCTCGTGCAGCATGGACACGAGGTCCTCGGTCGCGATGTTGCCGGTGGCGCCGCGGGGCACAACGCACCCGCCGAGCTCGCCGAACGAGGACTCGAAGGACCTGACCCCGGACTCGAGGGCAGCCAGGACGTTGGCGAGGCCGGCGCCCCGGGTGTTGTGGAAGTGCGCGGTCAACTGCGTGCCCGGGAGGTGCTCCCAGGCGGCCTCGAAGAACGCGCGCACCTGACGGGGGTTGGCCATCCCCGTCGTGTCGCCGAAGGCGATCTCCTCGCAGCCGGCCGCGACCAGCCGCTCCGCGATGTCGAACACCCGCTCGGGGGGCACCTCGCCCTCGTAGGGGCAGCCGAAGGCCACCGAGATCACGCCCTCGCAGCGAAGGCCCTCGGCGCGGGCCCGGGCCACCACCCGCTCGAGGCCGGCGAGCGACTCCTCGACCGACCGGTTCACGTTCCGCCCGTTGTGAGTTTCGGTTGCCGAGAGGAAGACGTTGACCTCCGCGAAGCGATCGCGCAGCACGAGAGCCTCCTCCAGCCCGCGCTCGTTCGGGACGAGCACCGACACGGCCACCCCGTCGGGCACCTGCACGCCGCTCAGCACCTCCCGGGCGTCCGCGAGCTGCGGGATCACGTCCGCCCGCACGAAGCTCGTGACCTCCAGGCGGCTGAGCCCGGTTCGCGCCAGGCACTCGATCAGGCGCACCTTCTCCTCGGTGGGGATGACCTCAGGCTCGTTCTGGAAGCCGTCGCGCGGCCCGACCTCGCGAACGTGCACGAAGTCCGCGTCGCTGCCGCCGGGGCGCGACACCTAGATCATCGCCAGGCCGCCGCTCACCCCGAGCGTCTGTCCGGTTACGTAGGAGGCATCATCAGAGGCGAGGTAGGCGATCGCGGCGGCAACCTCGTCCGGCTGGCCGATGCGACGCATGGCCGTGGAGCCGACCATGCCGGCCACGAGCCGCTCGCCGATGTCGCCGAGAGCCTGCGGCGCCGCCATGAGCAGCGGAGTCTCGATCGGGCCTGGTGCCACCGCGTTGCAGGTCACGCCGTAGCGCGCCGCCTCGCGCGCCACGGCCTTGGTCAGGCCGATGACCCCGGCCTTGGCGGCGGAGTAGACGCCCGAGCCCTGGGAGCCCACGCGGCCCGCCTCGGACGCCACGTTCACGATCCGCCCCCGGCGACGCTGCTGCATGCCGGGCAGCACGGCGTGGGTCACCGCGAGGACCCCGCGTAGGTTCACGGCCAGAACGCGATCCCACATCTCCTCGTCGGTGTTCACGAAGAAGCCGAACTCGTCGTAGCCCGCGTTGTTCACCAGCACGTCGATCGGGCCGATCTCGGCCTCGGCTTCGGTCACCGCGCGGCGCACGGACTCGGTGGAGCGCACGTCGAGCTCGCAGGGGAAGCCATCGATCTCGGCGGCCACCCCGCGCGCCGGCTCGACGTTCACGTCGCTGACCGCCACGCGCGCACCCTCGGCCGCCAGCCGCCGGCAGGTGGCGGCGCCGATGCCGCTCGCACCACCGGTGACCAGCGCCACGCGTCCCTCGAGCCTCATGATCGGGACCCTAACGGTCGCCGGCCTCGCCCGCGGGATAGGCTCGCCCGCCCGTGGCGCTCTCCCCCGTCCCCATCATCGGCGGCACCGGCGCCCTGGGGTTCGGCCTGGCCCTCCGCCTGGCCCGCGCGGGGGTCCCGGTGGTAATCGGCTCGCGGCGCCCCGATGCGGCCGCCGAGTCGGCCGCGAAGCTGCGGGAGCGCGTACCGGACGCCGAGGTCGAGGGATTGGCCAACGAGGAGGCCGCGTCGCGCGGGCCGATCGTGATCCTGTCGGTGCCCTTTCGGGCGCAGTCGGAGAACCTGACCAACCTGAAGGGCGTGTTGGCCGCAGGGCAGACGCTGGTGGACGCCACCGTGCCCCTGGCCGCCGCCGTCTCAGGCAAGGCCACGCGGCTGCTGGGCGTTCCGCAGGGCTCCGCGGCCGAGCAGGCGCAGGAGATGGTGCCCGAGGGAGTCGACGTGGTGAGCGCGCTGCACACCGTGGGCGCCGCCCTGCTCGTCGACCTCGAGCACGACCTGAACGAGGACGTCCTCGTGACCGGCGACTCCCGTACGGCCAAGGCAGGCGTGGCCGAGCTGATCCGGCGCATCCCCGGCCTGCGGCCGGTGGACTGCGGACGCCTCGAGACCGCGCGGCTGGTCGAGGGGCTCACCCCGCTCCTGATCTCGGTGAACATCCGCAACAAGACCCACGCCGGCATCAGGCTGACCGGCATCGAGGCCCCGCGCTGGTAGCCGTCCTCGCCGGGGGCACCGGCGGAGCCAAGCTCGCCCGCGGCATGCTGGACGTGGTCGGCCCCGACGAGCTGACGGTGATCGCCAACACCGGGGACGACGTGGAGATGCACGGGGTGCATGTGTCCCCCGACCCCGACCTCGTGACCTGGTGGCTCGCCGACCTGATCGACGAGCGCGGGTGGGGGATCGAGGGTGACACCTGGGCGGTGATGGACGCGCTCGAGGCCGCCGGACGCCCGGCCTGGTTCCGCCTCGGCGACCGCGATCTGGCCATGTGCCTGGTGCGAACCGAGGAGTTGGCGAACGGCGCGCGTCTCACCGACGCGCACGCCGAGGTGGTCCGGGGCGTCGGAGCGCGGAGCCGGGTGCTGCCGATGTGCGACGAACCCGCCCGTACATGGATTCGGGCGGAGGGGCGATGGCGGCCCTTCCAGGAATACATGATCGTGGACCGTGCCTGCCCCACCCTGGAGGCGGTCGAGGTCCGAGGAATAGAGGCAGCCCGCCCGACGCCGGAGGTCCTCGAGGCCCTCGAGCGTGCCGAGGCCATCGTCGTAGGCCCGTCGAATCCGGTGATCTCGATCGGGCCCATCCTCGAGGTGCCCGGCATGCGCGAGGCCATCGCCGGCGCGCGGGCGCCGGTCGTGGCCGTCTCCCCCTTCGTGGACGGGCACGCGGTGAAGGGGCCCACCGAGGCGTTCTGCGCCTGGGCCGAGCTCCCGCTCGGCGTCGGTGCGCCGCTCGCTGCCTACGCCGGCCTGCTCGACGGCCTGGTGGCCGACGAGGCCCCAGAGGACGCCGCGGTGCCGGTGCTGCAAGCCGACACGATCATGGACTCACCTGAGAGCCGGCGGCGCGTGGCGTCGATCACCCTGGACTTTGCGCGTTCCCTGACGTAGGGGGATGGGATGGCGCCGGGGCACTCGTTACAGTCGGTGGCGGATTCGCATGCGCACCCTCGCCGTCCTCCCCGTGAAGGGCTTCGACGCCGCCAAGCAGCGACTGGGAGGCACGCTCGCGGGCGGGTCGCGACGGGCGCTCGCCCAGGCGATGTTCACCGACGTCCTGGCCGCTCTCGGCCGTGCGCGGTGCCTGCAGGGAGTCGCTGTGATCACCTCCGATCGCAGTGCCGCCGCCGCGGCTCACGGCGGCACGACCCTGGTGCTGCCCGACGAGGCCGGCAGCGGGCAATCCGCCGCCGCGGCGATCGGAATCCGCCATGCGCTTGCCAATGGCTTCGACCGGGTCCTGCTCGTACCCGGGGACGCCCCGCTGCTCGACGCCCAGGAGATCGACCTGCTGCTCGACCGCACCGCCGAGGAGGGACTCGAGGCGGCGATCGTGCCGGACCGCCACGGGGAGGGCACCAACGGCCTGGTGCTCAGCCCGGCTGACGCGCTCGAGCCGGCATTCGGGGTCGGCAGCCTCGAGCGACATCTCGACCTTGCGCGGGGCGCTGGACTGCGGCACCGGCTGGAGGCAGTCGCCTCGCTGGCCCTCGACATCGACACCCCCGAGGACCTCGCCGAGCTGTGCGCGCTGCTCGAGGAGCGGCGGGGCGTCGCGCCGAGGACCCGTGGTGCGCTGAGGCAACTCGATCGCTCGCGAGCCCTCGACCACCTCCCGGGGTCTCCCTCGCCGGTCGCTCAGGCGCTTCGAGCCTGACCACCGCGTCGCTCCAGATCGCCGCCCTGGCGGGGATCCCCGAGATCCGGCCGGGCGACGACCTGGCAGGGCTTCTCGCGGCGGCCCTGCCGGTCGACCTCCTGGACGCGGACGTGCTGGTGGTTGCCCACAAGGTGGTGTCGAAGGCGGAGGGCAGGTTGCGCGCTCTGAGCGAAGTCCACCCGGGCGAGCAGGCTCGCGCGCTCGCTGAGCCGTGGGACAAGGACCCGCGTCTCGTACAGGTGGTGCTCGATGAGTCCTCCGAGGTCCTGCGTGCCGAGCGTGGCGTGCTCGTCTGCCGCCACCACAACGGCCAGGTGTGCGCCAACGCGGGAGTGGACCTCTCGAACGTGCCGGGCGATGACGTTGCCCTGCTCCTGCCGCGAGACCCGGATGCCTCGGCCCGGCTGCTGCGGGAGGGAATCGGCGAGACGCGCGGCGTCAGGCCGGCGATCGTGATCACGGACTCGTTCGGTCGCCCCTGGCGGATGGGGCAGACCGACGTCGCCATCGGCGCAGCCGGTGTGCGGGCCATCGACGACTGGCGTGGCCGCCTCGACGCGCACGGCCGGACGCTCGCGGCCACCGCGATCGCGGCGGCCGACTCCATCGCGGCGGCGGCCGACCTGGCCCGCCTGAAGAGCGCGCTCCAGCCGGCGGTACTCGTGCGCGGCCTGGGCCGACTCGTCACGGCCGAGGACGGGCCGGGCGCGGCCGTCCTGCGCCGGCCGCCGGAGCAAGACCTGTTCCGCTGAGCGGCTCGGGGAGCGGCCCTCGTCACGCAAGAGCTGTTGCGATTCGGCCTGCAGGAGGCCCCGGTGTTCATCCAGGCCGCACAATGCGCGTAAAGTCTTCGGACAACGGACAAGGGAGAGCTTCCGGCATGCGGCTGTTCAAACAACTCGAAGACGCGGTTTCCTCGCCTGAGAAGCGGGACGAGGGCGGACGGGGGGCGGCGGAGCCTCAGCCCCGGCAGGCCGACTTCTCCGATCTCGGGGGTCACGTCGCCGAGGTGCTCAACTCCGCCAAGCAGGCCGCCGAGCGCATTCGTGCCGAGGCGGAGGAGGACGCCGCCCAGGTGCGCGAGGCCGCCAGGACGCACGCCGAGGCCCAGACCCAGGCCGCTTCCCAGCGCCGCGCGGAGGCCGAGGAGGAGGCCGAGCGCCGCCTGGCCGACGCCGAGCAGCAGGCCGACTCGACGATCCAGGCCGCGGAGCAGGAGGCACACGACTTCCGAGAGGCGGCCATCGACGGGCAGGATCGGCTGCGCGAGGAGACGAAGGCGCTCGAGCGCGAGCGCGACAGGGCCATTTGGGAGCTGCGGGAGCTCGCAACGCAGCTCGCCGAGATCCTCGACGAGGCGCCGGCGAGCCACGTCGGCAACGGAGAAGGCGCCGCGTTCACCCAGTTCACGAGTCCGCCTGAAGAGGCGGACACGGTCGTTGAGGTGCCGGCCGAGGACGAGGACACGCTGGTCGAGTCGACGAACGGGCGCGAGCGCTGATGGCCAAGCACCAGGCCGAACGCCAGTGGGACGAGTCGGGCGCCGACGGGCCCGAAGAGGTATCGGAGCGGGTGCTCGAGCCGCTCGATCAGGCCTACGGCGATGTCCGGGATCGGGTGCTCGAGGCGCTCAGGATCGCTCAGGGAGCGGCTGATCGGCTGCGTGCCCAGGCCCGTGAGGAGGCCGCCGAGATTCTTCAGCACGCCGACGAGGACGCCTCAACCCGGGCCCGCGAGCTGGTGGCCGAGGGTGAGCGGCGCCAGAGCGAGCTGATCAGGTCCGCCGAGCTCAGGCACGCGGAGCTGATCGCCGAGGGTGAGAGCCGCCGTACCGAGCTGATCGGAGGCGCTGAGCGCGAGCGCGCCGAGGCGGAGGAGCACGCTCGCAACCTCCGGCTCTCGGTCGAGGCCTACGCTGCGCGCCACCGCCGCGATGGAGAGGAAGAGGCCCGCCAGCTGGTGTTGAAGGCCGAGGCGCAGGCCCGCGCGGCGAAGGAGACGGCCCAGACCACCGTGGCGCAGGCCGAGGCGACGGCGGGACGGCGCCAGAGGGAGCTCACCGCCCAGACGCACGCCCTCGAGCAGCGTTGGCGCCGTGTCCTCGACGGGCTCTACGACATGACCGATCAGTACGAGGAACGCCCCCGAGCCGATGAGCGGCAGGACGAGGACGAGCACGAGCACGAGGAGGGACACGGGCACGACGAGGAGCTCGTCGCTCCATCCGACCCGCCGCGGGACGAATCACTGAGGTAGCTCCCGTACCGCGGCTCACCCTCGCGTGAAAGATCAGGTCAGATGAACTCGTTTCGTGCGGCGGTCGAGGCTCAGGATCTCGACCGGGCCGTGGCGCTCCTGGACGAGGACGTTGTCTTTCGGAGCCCGGTCGTGTTCAAGCCCTACCACGGTCGCGACCAGGTCGCCGTACTCCTGAAAGCGGTCTCGCGCGTCTTCGAGGACTTCCGCTACGAGCGCGAGATCGGTGCCCCTGACGCCGCCGACCACGCTCTCGTGTTCAAAGCTCGCGTCGGCGATCGCGAGATCGAGGGCTGTGACTTCTTGCACACGGGCGGCAACGGGCTGATCGACGAGTTCTTCGTGATGGTCAGGCCGCTCTCTGCAGCCCTCGCCCTCGCCGAGGCGATGAGAGCCGAGCTTGCCCCGCGATGACGGCCGCCTAAGTTCGTCCCACCCGGCCCGTGGCCCACTTACGATCCCGTGGAACTCGCTGTTCCGGCATGCGGCCCGCTCAGATGCAGGCGCCGATCCGCTCCGCCCGCCGCGTCACGTTCTCGACGTAGCCCGCGGTCACGGGCGTGACAGCCCCGGAGGCCGCGACGGCGGCCGGCCCGCCGTTGTAGGCGGATAGGGCCAGGTCGAGGCGGCCGAAGCGCTCGAGCATCTGCTCGAGGTAGCGAGCGCCGGCCAGCACGTTGAGGTGGGGAAGGGCCACGTCGAGCTGAAGCTCGCGGGCGGTGTCGGGCATGAGCTGGAGCAGCCCCTCGGCGCCGGTGCTCGAGCGCGCACCGGGCTGGAACCTCGACTCCTCTTCGGCAACCGCCACCAGCACCGGCAAGGGGATTCCGCTGTCGCGCGAGGCGTTGGTGAAAGCCTCGTGGAAACGGTCGGGCACTGGGCACGCGGCCACGGTCCGCCCCGCCCGTAGCCCGACCTCGTCCTGCGACGCGGTCGCTCCCAGCCCGTTCAGCTCACCGGACAGTCCGAAGACGGTGGCGGTGATGGCCCCGGTGGCCGTGACCACCCACCTGAGCACGCGCCGGCGCAACGAACGGGTCCGACGGGCCGCGGCGCGCCGGCTCGAGCTCGAGAACGTGGCGTCCATCCGGCCGAGATCGTGAAAGGGATCTTGCACGGGCACCAACGGAGGGTAGCCCGAACGAGCCGCCACGCTCATGGGCGGAGGGCTCGGGCTAGGCCGTCACGGCGTCGTAATGGCGCCTGATCTCGTACAGCGTGGTGCGCTCGGCCGCCGGCCGTCCGGCCGCGTGAGCCGCGCCGATCAGGTCCTCCGGCTCGAGCCGCGTGCCGTGGTAGGAGCCCGCCATGCGGCTGATCGATTCCTCCATCAGCGTGCCCCCGAGGTCGTTGACCCCCCAGCGCAGCGCCTCGGTGGCCGCATCGAGGCCCATCTTGACCCACGAGGCCTGGAGGTTGGGCACCGTCTTGCCGAGCGCCAGCCGGAAGGCGGCGGTGTGGCGGAGGTTGTCCTCGCGGCCGATCTCCTCCACCCCGTGTGTCCGCCCCAGGAGCGTGTGGAAGGGGATGAACGACAGCGGCACGAACTCCGTGATGCCGCCGGTGCGCTCCTGCAGCTCGCGCACGACGCGCATGTGCTCGGCCAGCTCCCACGGCTCCTCGATGTGGCCGAACATCACGGTGGCCGTCGAGCGCAGGCCGCTTGCGTGGGAGGCCTCGATGATCTCGACCCAGCGCGCCACGGGCAGCTTGTTCGGCGAGATGCGCTCGCGTACGCCGTCGTGGAGCACCTCGGCCGCGGTTCCCGGCGTCGATCCGAGGCCCGCCTCGCGCAGGCGGTCGAACACCTCCCTCGGGCCGAGTCCAGAGACCCGGCACATGTGGTCGACCTCCATCGCCGAGTAGGCATGCAGGTGCACCTCGGGGGCCACCTCGCGCGCCAGGCGCAGCCAGCCGAGGTAGTCCTCGAGCCCCCACGCCGGATGGATCCCCGACTGCATGCAGATCTCCGTGGCGCCGAACTCGAGCGCCTCCTCCACCCGCCCCACGAACTCGTCGCGGTCGTGCTCATAGGCGTCAGGGGAGCGGCGTCCCTGGCCGAAGCCGCAGAACGCGCACCCGACGATGCACACGTTCGAGAGGTTGATGTTGCGATTGACGACGAAGGTGACCGTGTCGCCCGCGAGCTCGGCGCGCAGCTCGTCGGCCGCCTGGCGCATGTCCTCGACGGCCTCCGGGCGGGTCTCCGAGAACAGCGCGGTGAGCTCATCCGCCGACAGCGTGGCTCCCTCACGCCCCCGAGCGATCGCGTCCGGCACGAGCTCCCGGCGAATGGCGCGCTCCTCACGCCGCCCAGACCCGCGCCGGGGAATGAAGCTCCAGTACTTCAGTTTGATGGTGTCGAGCACGCCCTGCTCGAGCCACTCGGGGTCCATGTACTGCGGGTACACGCAGAGCCGTTCGGTGAGGGCGTAGCCGCGCGGGGCGAGCTCCTTGCGCATCCGGTGCGGTGACGGGAACGGGTGCTCGGGAGAGATGTGGTCGCCGTTGGCCGACAGACCGCCAAGGTCGGTGGCCCCCTCCTCCACGAGCGGCAGCCACCAGTCGGAGAGGTTGGGTGGGATCTGCACGCCCACGTCGGGCATCAGCCGCCGCGACTCGCGCACGAGGCGGCGCACGTCCTCGAGCGACACCGGGTTCGCCCACGCCGGTAGCGGCTGTCGCTCGGCCTGGTCGGTGCGCCCACCTTGAGCGGCGTCGGCGATCTCCCCCGGCTCCTCGCCGTAGTAGCTCGGATGCGGCACGTAGTTCTGGAGGATCACCTCCTGCAGGTGCCCGTACTCGGCGTGCACCGCGGCGAGCGCCTCGAGGGATGCCACGCGCTCCTCCTCGCTCTCGCCGATGCCCACGAGGATCCCGCTCGTGAACGGGATGCGCAGCTCCCCGGCGGCGCGGATGGTCTCGAGGCGGCGCGCGGGATGCTTGGTGGGCGAGCCGGCGTGCACCGTCTCCATCAGATGCTCGGAAATCGACTCGAGCATCAGGCCCTGCGAGGCCGTGACCTCGCGGAGGCGCCCGAGATCCTCCTTTGACAACACGCCTAGATTGGTGTGGGGCAGGATCCCTCGCGCGAGCGCCCGCTCGCAGGCCCACGCCACGTAGGAGGTGAAGTCCGCGTGCCCGTAGCCGGCCAGGCGGCGGCCCACCTCAGCGTTGACCTCCGGCATCTCGCCGGTGAGGATCAGCAGCTCCTTGGCACCCCGGCGCTCGGCCTGGTCGAGCAGCCGCTCGACCTCCTCCGGGTCGTGCAGGTGCGCCTTGTGGGTGGCGAACGAGCAGTACTTGCAGTAGCAGCGGCATGTCCGCGACAGCGACAGCGTGAAGTTGCGCGAGAAGGTGACCCGCCGCGGCATCGAGTTCGAGTCTACGCAGGGCGCGGCGGCAGCCGCCGGCGGCCACCGGCGCGCGTCCCCCCGTTCCCGACCTCGTCGGGCGTCACGTCCCGATGCGGCTTGATGAAGAGCTGTCGCCCGACCACTGCGGCCAGCAGCGCGCCCAGGATCGGGGCCAACACGTACACGAGCACGAACTGGCCAACGCCGCCGAAGTCCCCCACTACGGCCGCTCCAAAGCTCCGGGCCGGGTTGAAACCGGCTCCGGTGAGCGGTCCAAACACCATGACGATCAGCCCGAGGGTGGCCCCGATCACGAGCCCCGACCACGCCCTGATGCCACCGGGGTTCACGGCCACGCCGATGATCGCGAACACCAGCAAGAAGGTGCCGATGCCCTCGACGACCATCCCGGGGAAGGTCCCGTCGCTCAGCCTGTCGGTGACCAGCGTGGATCCGTACTGGGACCCCTCCCCCTCGTCGGTAAGGAGCGCCTTGGTGAGCAGGGCGCCCAGGACCGCGCCGATGATCTGCATGGCGATGTAGATGCCGGCGTCGCGCACCTTGACCTCGCGCAGGAAGGTGAGCGCGATCGTGACCGCCGGGTTGAAATGGGCCCCGGAGATCGCGGCAAGCGAATGGATCAGCAGGAAGAGCACGAACACGTGCACGAGGCCGATCACCGAGAAGTCGATGAACGGCTGCACGGGGGGCAGGCCGGGTCCAGCGGGCACGGCAGGCAGCACGTACAGCGACACCGCCGCCGTGATCAGGAAGACGAGGATGAAGGTTCCGAGCAGCTCGGCGAAGTAGGCCGCGGGACCGCGGTCGTCGGGAATGCCGTCCGGGACGAACTGCCCGGAGTTCTGTTGGGCGTCGTGGCTGGCCCTGTCGTCCACAGGCTCGGCGGCTGCCGGCTCCGCCGTCTGATCGTCTTCGTCTTGCACTTGGATGTCCTCCTGTTCGCAGGGCTTCGACGGGCGGGTCGGGCCTAAGCTGCCCGGGTGCGCCGCCTGACAAGCTTGACCCTACTGGCGGCGGCACTCCTCGTGTCGGCCTGCGGCGGCGGATCGACGGACGATCCGGTGCCAGCGCGTACGCTGACGGTGGCGCTCGACTTCACTCCCAACGCCGTCCACGCCGGCGTCTACACGGCCGTCGCCAAGGGCCTCGACCGCCGGCACGGGATCGCGTTGAAGATCCGCGCCCCGTCGACCTCGAGCGACTCGCTCAAGCTCCTCGAGGCCGGGCGGGCCGATCTCGCAGTCGTGGATATCCAGGATCTCGGGCTTGCGCGCGAGCGCGGCGCCGACCTCGTTGGAGTGGGTGCGCTCGTGCAGCGTCCGCTGGCGGCGGTGATCGCACGCGCGGGCGTCCGCCGCCCGCGCGACCTCGAAGGACGACGGGTGGGCGTGACCGGCCTCCCGTCCGACGAAGCCGTGCTGCGCGCGGTGGTGGAGGCCGACGGCGGGCGCTACGAGCGCGTCCGGCGGGTGACGATCGGGTTCTCGGCCGTGCCGAGCCTCGTGGCCGGGAAGGTGGACGCCGTCACGGCCTTCTTCAACGCCGAGGGGGTTGCCCTGCGCGAGCGCGGCTTCGACACGCGTGAGTTTCGCCTCGAGAAGGCCGGAGCGCCGGCCTACCCGGAGCTCGTACTGGCCACCACCCGCGAGCGTCTGCGGGAGCTCGACGGGCCGCTGCATGCGACGCTCGCGGCCCTGCGTGAGGGTACGGAGGCAGCGGTGGACGACCCGTCGGTGCCGGTGGGCGAGATCGCTCGGGCCTCGGAGTCGAGAGAGTCGCTCGTGAGCGCCCAGCTCGAGGCGATCCAGCCCGCGCTCTCGCCGCCCCTGCGACTCGACCGAGCAGCGCTCGAGGGGTGGGCCGACTTCGCCACGCGCTTCGGGATCCTCAGCCGTCGACCCGACGTGGCGCGGGCCTTTGCGTTCGAACTGGCGGACGGCTGAGGCGGAGGCATAGCCCGCCCTCCCTACAGCAGCCGCCGCAGCTCCCGCCTCAGGTTGCGCGGACGGTTGGCCAGACGCCGGGTCGGCACGGCCACGTAGCGCACTCGCCCACGGACCACCCCGAAGCGAACGCGCCCCGAGCGACGAGCCCTGAAGAGGCCGGGAGCGACCCTCCGCGGCCTCCCGTACGCGCGCCTCAGCGTACGCAGGGGTGTGCCCCGACCGACGCGAGTGCCCCGGCGGCGGACGGTCGACGCGATCAACTGGGCCCGGCCGCTCGACGCGAAGGACACGAAGACGCTTCCCCCGCCCCGCACGCAATATCGGAACGAGCGACGGGTGCGCGTCTTGGGCGGGCCGGCCAGGCGAATAACCCGGCCCCTGCGGTGCCCGATGTGGATCCGGCCTACGCGACGAGTCGTGGCAGCGACGGAACGAGGTAGGCAGCGCGGACCGACTGCGCCGCTCGGGCCGCCCCCGGGAAGCGTCTCGGCGCCGGCGAGCGCCCCCGGCCCCCGCAGCGTGACCACCGCGGCGCGGCCGACGTTGGCCTCGCCGTCAGAGCCGACCTCGTCGATCGCCCGCACGGCGACGAAGCGCTTGAAGTCGCTCGGAAGGGTCAGCGTCTGAGAGGCACCCGGCTCGCCGGTCTCGTCGAGGGGCACGATCTTCTCCTGGTCGGAGAAGTTGCCACCGGTGATCGGCTTGTTCGAGGTCGCGATCTCGTAGCGTGCCGCCCTGCCGCAGAGCAGGTCGTCGCCCGGGGCCTTGAAGGTGAGCTTGCCGCTTGCCACCGCGAACCCGCTCGGCGTGCCCGGGAGCACCGCGTCGCGGCGCTCGTCACCCGAGTTGGCGTTGTCGTGATGGAAACGCGGCCACGAGCTGGAGGAGCACGCCGGCGCATCGGTCCGGTAGGCCTGCATGAAGCCGCCGCGAGTGACCGTGAAGACGGTCTTACGAGCGGCTGGGTCGGTCTCGATCGCGCCGAAGGACCCAATCAGCGGGTTGGCGACGGTCCAATCCGAGGTGAGCTTCGGCCAGCCATCGTCGATCGGGGTGCCGACAGCGGTGAACCCCTGCAGATCGAGCGAGGCCGTTGCCGAGACGATCTCCTCGCCCGGCCGCCCGTCGAGGTCGCCGATCGAGGGTCCGGTGAGGAACTGGAGATCGTTCACCGACGGCGGGAAGCCGGGCCGAAACTCCCCGGTGGCAGCGTTCCAGGCGGCGAGGAAGTCGCGTCCGCCCTGGTACTCGGGGAGCGCTATGTCGAGCGCGCGCCTGATGCCGAGCGCCGGGGCCACGAACGTGAGCCCGGCGGCAGGGTCATCGCCGAGCCTGCCGAACGCCGGGTGGCCGAAGGCCGGCACCACGGGGTTGTCCTCCTGGTCCACACCGGTGCCACCGTCACTTCGAAGCGAACGGTCGCGCCCGTCGGGCGTCTTGCCGTAGCACGACGTCGCGTCCGGGTTCACGATGTAGCCCGGCCCGGCGTCGGGCGTGGTGCCGATCTTCGGCCCGGTGCCGCCGGTCACGCCGCAGTTGACCTCGCCGATGACCGGCGCCCCGGTGATGCCCTCTCCCACCACCGGCAGCGTCTCGGTGCCCAGCAGGCCGACCTTGAACGGCCAACCGTCGACGTAGGGCTGCGGCCCGCTCCTCGGGTCGCCGTCGCGGTCGCCCTCGGGCTTGATCGCGTAGAGGCGCGAGTTGCCCGAGTCGAGCACGCCGGCGGCTGGCACGATCTGCAGCGCCGCGGCGTTGAGGGGAGATGCGTTGAGGGGCCCCTCGTTGCCCTTGTCCACGGCGTACTCCTCATTGGTGCCCACCACGATCTCGGGCTTCTCGTCACCGACGATGCTGCCCACTGCCGGCGTGTCGATGATCGCGCCCTGGTCGAGCTCGGGACCCGCGCGCGCCGGGTCGAAGCGCACCGCATCGCTCACCGCGTCTATCGAGGCGACCTTGTTGTCGCGATCCACCACCAGCACGGGGTAACCGGGCACGGACGAGCCGTCGTCGTTCCAGGCGTACAGGTGCCGGTCCATGGCGGCCGCGACGACCTCCAGGCGGCCACCATCGTTGCGGTCGAGGTCGGCGAGCACAGGTGAGGCGATGAAGCCGTGCTGGGTGCGATTGGTCTTGCCGCGGCGCACGTTGACGAACGGCTCGAGCGGCTTGCCCGAGAACTCGAGCTTCGACTCCTGGGAGAACACGCGCTCGCCGCGGGCGTTCCAGGCCATGACCCTGCCCTCGAGGTCGTCGGCAACCACCTCGGGCGTGCCGTCGTGATCGAGGTCGCCGGCGGCGACCGAGCCGAGGATTGCGCCGCCGAAGTTGGTAGACACCTGGCCCGATTTGAAGGCGAGCGAGCCGACGTGCAGGGGAAGCGCGCCCATGCGCACGGGCCAGCCTGGCAGCTCGGACAGGTCGGGGCGATAGGCGTGCACGAAGCCGTCGGACCCCCCGATCAGCAGCTCGTTGCGGTTGTCGCCGTCGAGGTCGACGAAGAGCGGTGAAGAGGCGCCATCCCCGCCGAGGTCGCGCGGGAAGCCGGCCATCATGTCGGCGTCGCGATGGAGGCGGAAGTTGCGCCGGTCCTCACCGGTGAGCGTGGTGGGAACGGCGCCGACCGTCCTCTGGCTCGTGACCACGACCTTCACCACGAAGCCGTAGGCGTCCACGTTCGGGCGCCCGTTGGCGGTCTGCGCGCCGGTGCCCGGCTCACGGCCGTCGAAGCTGTTCGCGTTGGCCGGGAAGCGCGACTTGAGGTCGTTCAGGTCGACGTCACCGAGGGGGCCGGAGAACGCCCCGGTGCGCGCCTGGCCGTCGCAATGGCCCGAGCCCACCGGCTTGAAGTCACCAGGCGCCGGATCCTCGGTGGAGGAGTTGTTCGGGTAGGAGCCGGGAGCGGCGAAGAGCTGGCAGCGGTAGGCGCCTCCGCGGGCGTCCACGCGGCCGCGAATCTGGACCTTCGGCTGGCTCGGATCGATCAGCTCGTACCAGTCGGGGGAGTCGATCTCGGCCTCCGGCGGAAGCGTGCCGGCCACGGTGGTCTTCACGGCGCGGTTCATGTTCACGCGCCCGTAGCCGTAGAACTGGTCGTGACCCGCGCGGGCGGGGTAGGAGCGCGACCCGGGGGCCGGGGCAATCGACCCGTTTGCGCGCAGGTCGGTACCGGGGATCGAGCCGAAGGGGTCGGTGCAGGCGGGCGTCCTGGCGCTCGTACAAGAGGGCTCGGGGTTGAACGCTCGGGTGATCGGGTTGAACGGCGCGAAGTTCACGTCGTCGGACTGCTGCGTCCCGCCGACCGTGCCCGTGGCAATGAGCTGCCGGACCTCGTTGGCGGAGACGACGCAAGGCCGGCCGTTGACCCGCTTGCAGGTGGGGTGGTCAGCGCTCAGCGCGCCGGCCTTCGCATCGCGGGCGTTGAGCGCCGCCGCGTAGATCATGCCGGCCATGCCCGAGGCGCGGCCGGTGGCATCGGACGAGCAGCTCACGCTCGGGATCGAGAGGGTGATCTTCGAGTTGAAGTTGGTGCAGCCGTTGAAGCTCAGGTACGAGTGCTTGGCCTGATTCGGCTGCGGCTCGTCGTACTTCTTGATCGAGTTCACGAGGATCACATGGGGGTTGCTGGACGGCCAGTTGTTGTGCTGGGCGGCCTCGTCGGCCGCCGAGGCGATCACGGTGACGCCGTGGTCGTAGGCGTAGTTCACGGCCTGGGTGGCGAGCGTCGAGTTGTTGAGCGTGCCGAGCGCCTCCTGCACCACGAGCACGTCGTTGTCGACCGCGTAGGTCACGGCCTGCGCGAAGCGGTTCACGTCCGCCACGAACGAATCGCCCACGCGCATGTGGATGACCGTGCAGTTGGGGCAGGTGCCGAGCTCGCCGCCGTTGTCGGCCTCGCTCGAGGAGTCCCTGGACTCGCCCGTGCCGTGGCCGTACTGCACGTCGTCGTAGGGGTCGTTGTCGTCGTCGAGGAAGTCCCAGCCGACCATGTCGTCGGTGTACCCGTTGCCGTCGTCATCGGTGCCGTCGGAGAAGGCGATGAGGATGTCCTGCGGGTCGAGCATCGGATCGCCCTCGTTGGGACTCCCCTTCGGGAAGTCAGGGCCGACGCCCTTGGGCGGGTCCGCGCTCACGCGCCGGTCGCAGGCGAAGTCGACGATGTTGAAGACGCCGTCGCCGTTCAGGTCGTCCGGGTTGAACCCGGCCCGGTTGGGCGCGAAGGTCGCGCAGTCCTGGCCGGGCTCCGTCGGCGTGGTCCGTGTGGCCTCCGGTGTGGGGAGCTCGCCCGCGTTCAGGCGCGTCTTCTTGCGGATGTCGGTCATCGCGGTGGCGTCGTTCCACTTGATGCCCGAGTCGAGCACGGCGATCGTGACGTCCGGGCGGCCGGTGGTCGTCCTGTAGGCCGTGTCCGCAGTCGGGTCCTTGTCGGCGAGGCTGGCGCCGCGTACGCCGAACAGCTCGCGCGGATCCGAGTTGTTGGGCTCGTTCAACGGCTCCTTGGTGGCCGCGTACATCCAGTCGAGCTTGCCCTGTAGGTCGTTCGGCACCCCGGCCGGCTGACGGAAGTTGCGGTAGTCGGTCGGCCCGACGTTGTCCGGCTTGTAGGGGAACGCGGCCTGCGCGGCCGCCGTGGTGAGCGTGGCAATCAGGAGGGTGACGGCGAACGCGGCTGCGGCGCCCCTCATCGGTCCCCTCGCCAATCTGTCCGCCACCAGCCGATCACCCCCGTCAGTCCCCCGAAGCGTGCGCCACCCTACCCGCTCGAACCGCGCTAACCGCGCTAACCGCGCTAACCGCGACGCTGCACGCGCTCGCAGTTGCGCGCCACCCGATCGCGAAGGTCGGCCAGGACCAGGTCGTGGCGACCTCCACCACAGTTCACGGTCTCGCGCACCCGGTCACGAGCGTTCACGCGGTCGTTGCCGGCACCGGCGATGAAGCGGTCCCTCCCGGTCCCCCCCACTAGGCGGTCCTTCCCCGATCCGCCCCGCAGGACGTCGGCACCGCCCCGACCTGACAGCCGGTCGCTGCCGGTCCCGCCCGCCAGGCTGTCGGCCCCCTTCTCGCCCAGCAGCCGGTCCTTGCCTCCGCCCCCGGACAGACAGTCGGCTCCCCTGCCACCGCGAATCACGTCCGCGCCGAGCAGGCCGAGGATGCGGTCCCCGGCCGCGGTCCCGCGCAGGCTCTCCGAGCGGTTCGTGCCCGTCTTCTGGTTGGCGCAGCGGCCCGCCCTGAGACCTCCGGGGAGGAGCGGACGGGGAATGACACCGGGCGTTGCACTGGGGTCGGCGCCTGGAGCCGGCACCGCCACGAAGCCGCCGCCCCCACCGCCACCGCCACCGCCGGCCTGGCGCTCCAGGATGCCGGGGGCCCCGAGGTTGAACGCCTGTCCAACCGGGCCGTCGGCGGCGCGGATCGTCACGCGACGAGCTCCGGCCGGCACCGAGATGGTCTTCGAGAAGGTCTTGCCGCCCTCGACGGGCGGTCCCAGGTCGATGGCCTGCCCGTCCACGTCGGCCACGTAGCGCGTGGCGGTGCCGCAGAAGCCATCGTCGCCGGGTGAGTGGAAGCTCAGTCGGAACGAGTTGCCCTCGACCCGCTCGAGGGACAGCCGGTCGGGCGCCGCCGGTGGCGTGCCGTCGGCGTCGTAGTTGCCCGTGCCCTGCTGATCGTGGCGGAAGGCCGGCCACTCGGGCTGGCACGCCGGCGCCCCCTTCGCATCCCACTCGAACAGGAACCCCTCGCGGGTGACGGCGGCAAGGCGGCCGTCGTCGCTCAGCGCCGCCGGCGCGAACAGCCAGCCGCCCGTGACCTTGGGGAAGCCGGCGGGGTCGCGACCCGTTACGCCGTCGTAGGCGTGCAGCAGCCCCAGCGCGGTCCCGGCGAGCACCTGATTGGTCTCACCGCCCGTCACGTTGCCGATCGTCGAGCTCGAGAGGAACTGGTAGTCCTCGGTGATCACCGGATAGGCAGGCGACACCGGCTCGCCGTTGGCAGCGTCGAAGGCACCGATCCGGTGGCTGTAGGGCTGGTTCTGCCCCACGAGCAGGAGATTCGTGGCCTGCGCAATGTCGATCTGGTACTTGACGAGGTCGGGATCCCTGCCGCCGGTCGAGCCGTTCAGGTCGCCCACGGCGGCCGATTCGAAGAGGTTGAGGGCGCCGGCCGCGTTGCCCACGTTCTGGTTGATCTCCCGCGTCCGCTGGCCGTTCACGCCGTACAGGCTGAGCTGGCCACCGGTGGTGGAGACGACGATCTGCTGCTGCTGACCGGCGATCTTGACAAGCGACGGATCGTGGCCCGGACCGATGAGGGGCAGGACGTCCTGGATGATGCCGCCGAGCTTGATCGGCCAGCCGGGGAAGAAGGGCCTTCCCGCCGATCGGGTACCGGTGGACTTCACCGCGTAGACGCGGGACTGCGTGCCGGCCTGGGCGAGCGCGGCCCCGAAGCTAACGTCGCCGCCGGTGCTCCCGGAGCCGCCGTAGACCTCGTTGGTCGGGATCACTATGTCATCGCGTCCGTCCCCGTCCAGGTCGCCGATGGCGGGCTGGTTGATCGATTCGGCGGTGACCTTCTCGTTGTCGGGTACGTCGGGGTCGATCAGCCGCACCGGGAATCCCGGAACGGGCGTCCCGTCGGCCCGGTATGCGTACAGCCGCCCGTCGAGGTCCGGGGCCACGATGTCGAACCCCCCAGCGGGCCCCTCGAGGCGACCGACGGCAGGGGTGGAGAGGAAGCCACACTTGGGGTGCCTGCCCGCCAGGAAGTTGCCGTCAACCTTCTTGCCCGACTCCTTGCGCTGCTCCGACAGCGCGCAGTTCCGCCGCTCCGGGTCGGGCCGCACGGGGAAGCCGGGCAGCTCGCGACCCTGGAAGTCCCAGGCGTACAGGCGCTCCCCCGCCGCCGTGATCACCTCGGGCAGGCCGTCGCCCGTGAGGTCGGCGATCGTGGGTGCCCGGGGAGCCTCGAGGGGCGGCGTTCCGCTCTGAGACAGCTCCTTCACTCCCGGGGCGGCCACATGCCGCTCGGATGAGTACTGCAGGCGGGTGCGCACCGGCCAGCCGGGAAGCTCCGAGCCGTCGGACCGGAAGGCGTGCACTAGACCGTCCTCGGTGGGCAGCACCAGCTCCTGCCGGTTGTCACCGTTCAGGTCGGAGTAGCGCAGTGGGGCCTCGCCGCCGGTGCCGAGGTCCTTGGGGAAGGAGGGTCGCAGCGTGGGGTCCCCGATGGCGGTCAGCACCTTGCGATCCACGCCCTCGAGCACGCTCTGATTGTTCGAAGTCACCACCAGCCGGATCGTGAACTGACCCTGGAACGGGTCGAGCTTCGGATCGGTCTTGTCGAGCACCGGCCCGGCGGGGTCGTCGCGATCGGGGTGGGCCGCCGCTGTGTTGTCGGAGCGCTGCCGATCGAGCACCTGCTGCCGGATCTCGGCCAGGGGAAGCGTCCCGAAGTCGGTCACGGCCGGGCCGCCGGAGGTGCCCTGGCGGACCGAGCTCCAGGCCGTAGGGGCGAGGCCCAACCCGAACTCGAGCCTCCACGTGAACCCGCCCGCGCCGAGGCCCGACCGGGCCCGCGCCAAACCGGTTACGCGCACCTCGTCTCCTGCCAGCGGGGCGTACCAGTCGGGCGTGCCGATGGACGCCTCGGGGGGGATCCTGCCGTCGGCCGCGGCCTTGACCGCATCCCCCACGTTGGCACGCCCGTAGCCGAAGTGGGTCTCGAACCCGGGCTGCGCCGGATCGGGGACGCCCGTGCCGACGGTGTCCCCCGGCAAGATGTCTTCCGCGGTCTGCTCGAGCAGCTCGCGCGTCTCGTCGGCGCTCAACTCGATGCCCTTCTGACGTGCCGCGGCGATCACGAGCGCCACCGCGCCGGCCGCCTTGCCCGTGTTGGTCGAGCCGGTTGCTCCCTCCATGGAGATCGAGGAGTGTCCCCCGAACTGGGTGGTGTTCGCCCCGCGGAAGTAGGTCCGGACCGGCACGCTCGTGCCGAGCGCGATTCCCAGGCCGAGTCGATTGGCTGCCGCGATCAGGCCGGCGCGGAACCCCGGGTCCCTCTCGTCACTCGGGACGTTCATCCCGAGGCCCTTGGCGTCGGCCGAGGTGCCCTCGATGAGCATGGTGTGGTTGTAGTTGGCGGGGTAGTTGTGATTGGCGGTGTTCAGGTCGTCGCCGGAGTACACCTGCGACACGCCGTGGCGGTAGGCGTACTCGGAGGCCTGCTCGGAGAACGCCGAGTGATACAGGCCGCCGTCGGCGCCCTCGATGACCTCGACCCCGTTGTCGGTGGCGTAGACGACGGCCAGGAAGAAGTTGTTCTGGTCGGAGACGAAGGTGTCCCAGACGCGCAGCGGAACGTAGGTGCACTTGGGGCACACGCCGATCGAGCCCTCGCCGTCGTTGCCCTTCTCCACCGCCTCGGTCGTCCGTCCCGAGCCGTGGTTCTTGGCGGCGAAGTAGCTCGAGGTGTCCTGTGGGTCGTTGTCGTCGTCGAAGAAGTCCCATCCGGCGATGTCGTCCACGTAGCCGTTCGTGTCAGCGTCGTCGTTGTTCGAGAAGGCGCGGATCAAATCCTGTCCGGTGGGGGCCGCCTTCCCGACGCGCGGGTCGTTCTTGTAGTCGTCGACATCGAGCCTTCCGTTGGCGTTCAGGTCGTAGCCGTCGAGGCCGGCGCCGGGGTTCGGCGGTTGCGGCGGCGGGAGCTCCTCCCTGTTCAGCGCCACCTGGTCACGCAGCCCCCTCGTATCCCAGTTGATGCCGGTGTCGAGGATGGCCACCTCCACGCTTGGAAGCCCGCGGCTGATCTTCCACGCGCCCGCGGCGTTGAAGCCCGAGACCATCGCCCTGCCGACCTTGCCGGGTCCGTTGCCCGGGTCGGAGTACCGGGCCTCGGCCCTGGTCCGCTCGGACGCGAAGCCGAACAGGTCGAAGCGCTCGTCGAAGATGTTGGTCGACGGCTGCGCCGGAGGGTTCGGGTCGTCGGGCTCGGCCTGGTCGTAGCTCGGGTCGTTCGGCGTGTCCTGGCGCTGGACGTTCGGTCCGTATGGGGCAGGAGGCGGCAGCGTGTCCAGCTGCTGCCGGGAGTCGTTCGACGACGGATCGTCGAAGCCCGCGGCCACGGCGATTCCCGGAACCGACAGCAGGGCGGCAACGAGCACAGCCATCCATGTCCCCCCACGGCGCACGCCGTGCAGCATAAGACCGCTCGGTGCGATCTGCGCCAGTGCCGCCTGGGCGACGGGCCGAGCGGAAGTGAAACGGTCCGCCGGAGAAGGCCTAGCGGCCCATGCCGCGGGCCATTCGGCGCCACAGCGCCGGCGCCGCGACCCGCAACGGCCACACCACCGCATACGGGCGCGGCACGAAGCGCTCGGCCCTGCCGCCCGGCCCGGCGTCCACCACGGCCTCCGCCACGCGCTCGGGCGTCGACACCATCCAGCGCGTGGCCGCCCGGCCGACGAGGTCGGCCTGCGGGAAGCCCTCGGTCGCGACGAAGCCGGGCTGCACGAGTCCCACGTGCACGCCGTGCTCCTGCTCCTCGAGGTGCAACGCCTCCGACCAGCCGGCCAGCGCGAACTTCGACGCCGAGTACGCGCCCGCCCGCGGCAGCGCGACGCGCCCCGACACCGAGCCCACGTTGACCACGGCGCTCGGCGCCGAGCGGCGCAGTACGGGCAGCAGCGCCTCGGTCAGCCGCAGCACCGCGTCGAAGTTCAGCTCCATCGTGCGGCGCACGTTCTCGTAGCCTCCGTCGGGATCGCCGAAGGCCGCGCGCCAGGCCGAGCCGGCGTTGTTCACGAGTAGGTCGAGGCGCCCGAAGCGCTCGTCCACAGCGGCAGCAGCCGTCGCCGGGGCGTCGGGAGCGGTCAGGTCGAGGGGGAGCGCGTGCGCGTCCCGGAGCGTGGCCGCGAGCGCCTCCAGCCGGTCGGCCCGCCGCGCGACCAGCAGCAGCCGCCACCCGTCGCGGTCGAGACGTCGGGCGGTGGCCTCGCCGATGCCACTCGAGGCTCCCGTGACCAAGGCGCTCCTCACGAGGCGAGCATCCCGTCCACGAGCGCCGCCATCTCCCGCGCCATGCGCGAGCGCGGCACCACGCGATCGAAGCCGGCCTCCTCGGCCCGTTGGCGCGTGTCCACATCGACGTGCGAGTAGAAGCCGAGCACCGGCACGCCGCCGAGCTCGGACTCCATCCTCAGCGCCTGCACGAGTGCCGGGCCGTCGAAGCGATCGTCGGTCAGGTCCACGACGAGGATCTCGGCCCCGGGTGCGGCCGCGCGAGCCGCGTCGGCGTCATCGTGGCGCTCGACCTCGTGGCCGGCCGCCCGCAGCCCGCCCTCCACCTTGGAGCCGAACAGCAGGTCCGGGCAGAGCAGCGCCACCCGTGCCATCTACTGGTGCCGGCGGCGGGCGAACTCCTGCCGGAACGACTCGGGGCGCCCCCACTTGTGCGTCACCTCGACGCGGCCGGAGCGCACCTCGCGTACGGCGATCTCGCCCTCGATGCCCTGGGTGTCGAGTAGGCGGAGGGTGCCGCGGACGGTCTCCCACGAGGCGGAGTGCCCGAACTCGTGCGCCACGAGCACGCGCCAGTGCCAGTCGTGCTTCGAGTAGGGCTGGCCGTTGATCTGGACCATCACCGTCGCCGCCTCGATGTAGCGGTCCTCATCCACGATCCGCAGGTCGAACTCGAGGTGCGTCCAGTCGGGCGGCAGGGAGTCGAGCACCTGCTGGAAGTCTTCGGCCAAGGCCACGGCCGTGACCTTAGTGACCGATGGTGCCGCTCAAACGCCTACCCGAAGAACGTGTCGAACAGAAGGAAGCCGTTGAGCGCGACGATCAGCCCGGCCACGACCGAGGCCACCACCGTCGTGATCCCGCGATTCACGAGCGAGCCCATGATGTCGCGGCGGCGTGTGAGGAGCACGAGCGGCACGAGCGCAAAGGGAATCCCGAAGGAGAGGAAGACCTGGCTGATCACGAGCGACCGGCTCGGGTCGAGCCCAATGGCCAGCACGATCAGGGCGGGAGTCATCGTCACGAGGCGACGGGCGGCCAGCGGCACGACCCGGTTGATAAAGCCCTGCATCACCACCTGGCCGGCGTAGGTGCCAACGCTCGAGCTGGCGAAGCCCGAGGCCAAGAGTGCCAGGGCGAAGGCAAGCGCCGCCCCCGGGCCGACGAGGTCCCCGAAGCCGGCGTGGGCGCCCTCGATCGAATCGATGTCCGCGAGCCCCGAGCCGTTGAACAGGGACGCCGCGATGATCAGCATCGACATGTTCACGAGGCCGGCTATGCCCATGGCGATCGTCACGTCGATGCGCTGGTACTTCAGGAGCTTGCGGCGCTCGGCGTCGTCGCGCGCCGGTACGCGATCCTGCATGAGCGCCGAGTGCAGGTAGATCACGTGCGGCATGACCGTCGCCCCGAGGATGCCCGTGGCAAGCAGGATGCTGTCGGTGCCCGCGAAGCCCGGAATGAACCCCTTCGCCACCCCGCCCGCGTCGGCCCCGATCTGGAGGGTGTCGTAGAGGAACCCGAGCAGGATCACGGCGAGCAGGGCGGTGATCACGACCTCGAAGCGGCGGTAGCCGCGGCCCTGTAGGGCGAGGATGCCGAAGGCCACCACCGCGGTGATCAGGCCGGCCTGGAAGAGCGGGATGCCGAACAGGAGGTTGAGCGCGATCGCGGCGCCGATGAACTCGGCGAGGTCCGTGGCCATCGCGATCAGCTCGGCCTGTACCCACAGGCCCCAGGAGACCGAGCGCGGGAAGTGCTCGCGGCAGAGCTCCGGCAGGTTGCGCCCCGTCGCAGTGCCGATCTTCGCCGACAGGTTCTGGATCAACATGGCCATCAGGTTGGCCGCCAGGATCACCCACAGCAGCAGGTAGCCGAACTGGGATCCGCCGCTGATGTTGGTGGCGAAGTTGCCGGGATCCACGTAGGCGATCGCGGCCACGAATGCCGGCCCGAGGAAGGGCAGCGTGCCGCGTATGCGGCCGCGAGAGCGGAGGGCCTCGAGTGCGCTCGGCCCGGGGATCGCGATCTGGGCGCTGTCCTCGATGGCCGCTGCGCCGGCGGCCGTGGCGGAGGGCGGCGGATTCACGCGTCCACCTCCACGCGCATGGCCCGCGCCAGCGCCCCGCCGACCACATGACGGGTGCTGCCGAAGCGCACGAACAACGGCCCGCCGAAGGGCTGCTTCTCCACCACCTCGAGGCGGGCGCCGGGGGCGATCCCGCGCTCTCCCAGGTAGCGAAGCATCTCCGGGTCCGAATCGGAGATGCGCACGAACACCCCTTCGGCGCCCGCGTCGAGATCCTGGAGGCTCTCTCCTCGACGGTCCTCGATCCGGCCGTCGCGCGTGGGGATCGGATCGCCGTGGGGGTCGTGCGTGGGGTTTCCGAGCTGGGCCGCGATGAGATCCTCGAGCTCCTCCGACAGGACGTGCTCGAGCACCTCGGCCTCATCGTGCACGCGGTCCCACGGCAGCCCAAGCGACTGGGCCAGATACAGCTCGAGCAGGCGGTGGTGCCGTATGACCTCGAGCGCCACCTCCACCCCGCGCTCGGTGAGCCGCACGCCGTGGTAGGGCACGTGCGTTACGAGGTCGAGGTCGTGCAACCGCTTGACCATCGCCGACGCCGAGGCCGGCGTCACGCTCAGGCGCTCCGCCAGGGCGTTCGTGGACACCGCGCCGCCGACCCGCGACTCGAGCGTGTAGATGGCCTTGGCGTAGTCCTCGACCGTGGACGTGACGGCGAAGGGGGTTTCGACGGTCATCGATGTAGATTGTGGCACATCTAAACCTTGTCCTCGACCGGCCCAACAAATCGGAGGTCATCGCGTCAGCTCCGAGACGCGCGTCCTGGGTCCGGCTCTACCATCGGAGCGGTGATCGCGACCACCGAGTACGAGCGCCTGCGTGAGGCAGTTGGGCTGGTCGATCACTCGTCTCGTGGGAAGATCCTGCTGCGAGGCGCCGAGGTGGCCGAGTTCCTTCAGGGCCAGCTGACGAACGACATCGAGGCGCTGGCCCCCGGGCGCGGCTGCTACGCCGCGCTGCTCAGCCACAAGGGCAAGATGCGAGCCGACCTACGCGTGCTGCGCGGCGCCGACTGGGTGTGGCTCGACTCCGAGCCCGAGGCGCTCGGGGTGCTGACACGGACGATCGAGACGTACAGCCTCGGCCGCGACGTGGGCCTCGAGGACCTGACCCGCGCGCGATCGATCCTTTCGCTGATCGGACCGGCCGCGGATCGGGCGCTCGAGGTGGCGCCGCCCGGAGACGAGCATGCGTTCGTCGAGGGCAACCACGGCCTGTACGTGCGCACCGACCTGGGGGTCGACGTGCTCTGCGCCGCCGAGGACACGGCTGGAGTGCAGGCCGCACTCGGGATCGAGGCCGTATCCGAGGCGGCCGCCGAGTGTCTGCGCATCGAGTCCGGCCGCCCTCGCTACGGGCTCGACATCGGACCGGAGACCATCCCCCAGGAGGCCGGCCTCAACGCGCGCGCTGTCAGCTTCGACAAGGGCTGCTACGTCGGCCAGGAAACGGTCGCACGCCTCTATTACAAGGGAAAGCCGAACCGCCACCTGCGCGGCCTACGCCTGTCCGCACCGGTCGCGAGCGGGGAGCCGCTGTTGCTCGGCGACCGTGAGGTGGGAAGCGTCGGGTCCACGTGCGTCTCTCCCGTGCTCGGGCCGATTGCCCTTGCACTCGTGCGCCGCGAGGCGGGGCCCGGCCAAGTCCTGCGGGTCGCAGGGTCGGACGCCGAGGCGGAGGTCGTCGATCTGCCCTTCGTCGCGCCGCGCTGAGGGCGCTGGTTGCCGAGCTGGACCAGGGTTGAGTGGCTCCGCGCGTCTCGCGCTCTGGGCGTTGTCGCCGGGGTGTGGTCGCGCGACGCTCCGTGCAAAGCGGAGACCGTCCGGACCCTTCGTGTAGGTTTCGCGCGCAGGGGATGGGAACCAGTGTCCGAGGGAACGTGAGGCCGTGACAACGCGCAGGAGGCGCGGGCTTCTGCTTGCTTGGGTAGCGATTGCCGTGACGCTCTCGGCAGCCGGATGCGGTGGCGAGGACGATTACGTGCGCAAGCCGCGGCCGGCGATCACTCTCCAGCTCACCGGGGTGATCACCGAAGAGGACATCTCGATCCAGCCGAACAACGTCGGCGCGGGGCCGATCATCCTCAACGTGTCGAACCAGACCGACGAGCCGCACACGGTCACCCTCGAGGGAGAGGGCATCGCTCCTGAACGAGTCGGCCCCGTCAAGCCGCTCGACACGGCCACGATCCAGAAGGACCTCCAGCCCGGCACCTACGAGATCAAGGCCGGCTCGAGCGTGGCCTCTGCCCGCCGAATCGCGCCCGGGACGCTCACCATCGGTCAGCAGCGCGACAATTCGAGCGACGACCTCCTGCTCCCGTAGAAGCCTCCGGGCCAGCGTCGGGGGTAGCATTGCCCACCCCTGAACGACCGGAGGACGTCCCGCCTTATGGCCCAAGTTGACCTGACGAACGTGACTGACGTAGGTGTCGAGCCCGGCACGCTGCCGGACACCATGGCGGCGTGGGTGATCCGCCAGGAGCGCGAGGGCGAGCCGATCGACGCCTTCCAGATGGAGGAGATCGAGGTGCCGCAGCCCGGCGCCTTCGAGGTGATCGTGCGCGTGATGGCCGCGGGCGTGAACTTCAACAACGTGTGGGCGGCACTTGGCACGCCCGTATCGGTCTTCCGCTATCACCCGGACGAGGATCACCACATCGGCGGCTCGGACGCCTCGGGCATCGTCTGGAAGACCGGTGAGGGCGTAACCAAGTGGAAGCCCGGCGACGAGGTCGTGATCCACTGCAACCAGGCCTCCTACGAGGACATCGAGGTGCACGGACTCGATCCGCTGGCCGCTCCGTCACAACAGATCTGGGGCTACGAGACCTCCTGGGGATCGTTCGCGCAGTTCACGAAGGTGCAGGCCCAGCAGCTCATCCCCAAGCCGGCCAATCTCACATGGGAGGAGGCGGCGAGCTACGGCCTCACCTACTTCACGGCCTACCGCATGCTGATCGACCAGTGCAAGATCCAGTCCGGTGATCGCGTGCTCATCTGGGGCGCCGCCGGCGGTCTCGGCGTGTTCGCCACCCAGCTCTGCAAGCTCACCGGCGCCCAGGCGGTTGGCGTCGTGTCCTCGGCTGAGAAGGGGGCACTGCTCGAACAGATCGGGATCACGGGCTGGATCGACCGTGGGGACTACGCGGGGATGATGCGCAAGGGAGGCGAGTCGCCCGACGAGGAGAAGGCGCGCTTCAAGGAGTCGCGGCGATTCTCGAAGGCCGTCAAGGAGATCCTCGGCGGTGAGCCCGACATTGTGTTCGAGCACGTCGGGCAGGCCACCTTCCCCACCTCGGTGCTCACCGTCAAGCCGTTCGGCAAGGTGGTCATCTGCGGGGCGACGTCGGGGTACAGCCTCGACTTCGACGTGCGCTACCTGTGGATGCGGCAGAAGCAGATCATCGGCTCTCACTTCGCCAACGCCTACGAGGCCAACAGGGCCAACGAGCTGATCGACCAGGGCCTGATCCGGCCCGTGCTGTGGCGCACGATGGGCTTCGAGGGCGTGGCCGAGGCGCACCAGCTCATGCGCGAGAACAAGCACCTCGGCAAGATCTCGATCCTGGTCGGGGCCTCCGAGGAGGGCCAGGGCAAGACCGCCGAGGGTCCCGGCGCCATCCGCGCCGAGGTTGGGGCCTAGCTCATGTTCGGCCGCCCGGGTGGCACCTGCATGGAGATCACCTGGATCGCGACGCCGTTTCGGGGCGACAAGTTCGAGGAGATCTGGCAGCCGGTTGCCGAGGCCGTGCT
>JAABUN010001240.1_pt1 | contig 58596 bp, 38 predicted proteins | sample 5559311 | NCBI WGS metagenome assembly JAABUN01 (sample SAMN10711877, study PRJNA513370) | rock metagenome | isolation source: Antarctica rocks | place: Antarctica: Victoria Land, Siegfried Peak sud
GCCACGCGAAATCCTCATTCGTCCTTTCATTAAACGGGAGAACATAAACGGAATTTTTAATCGAAATCGCGCCGAGTGTTTGCAGCTTGCGCCAAGTGCGAACGCGCAGATTAGTCGGTTTTTGCGGTAATTGGTGAATCAACAGAATCCATTCCTGCGCGACTTTTGACTTCATTATTTTGTAACCAATAGTGTAATGTAACGTCTGTTACTTTCAAAGTAATATAAATGTTTTGGATATACAAATTTTTAGTCGAGGAAACTAAGTAAATCTCAAAAAATAAGGAGGAATAATACCTATTGCGCCGCTGAAGTGCTAGCAACACAATGAAAAATTTCCATGACGATTTTTGTGCTAAACCAGATGAACTCGCACGCTGAAAAGTTTTTGACGGGGAATTAAAAAAGAAAGCTGCGGGTAGAAGGAGCTAAAACTATGAAATCGCTTCAACATTGTAAGAGAGGCAATTCAGGAATTAGGGAAAGTTTCGTCTGTGTCTTCCTGAAGAATGTCAAGATAACGGCTGTAAACGAAAAGACGGTCGCGCCTTTTGCCCGTTGCCTCGCGCACCAAGCCGATTTTCTGCAAATTATCAATCACGCTTCTGACCGTCGGAGCGGTCAAACCCAATTCAACCGCTGCCGCCGGAACAGATACAACTGGTTTTCTTTGTAGCAGCGAGTGGACGCGCAGAGCATTTCCGGCAGGTCTGCCGAGAGATTCTATACGAGCGCGGTCTTCAGCGAAAATCTCTAAAATTTGCGTTGCTGTGGACACGGCTTCTTCCGCCGTTTCTTCAACGCCTTCGAGGAAGAATAAAAGCCATTCTTCCCATGCGCCTTCGATTCGCACCTTTTGCAGCAGTTCGTAATAAATCTCTCGATGACGTTTGAAATACAAACTCAAATAAAGCGTCGGCTCGGAAACGGCATTTTCGGCGCAGAGCAGCAAAGTGATGAGCAATCTGCCGACGCGCCCGTTGCCGTCAAGGAATGGGTGAATCGTCTCGAATTGAACGTGCGACAAGGCAGCTTTAATCAGCGTCGGAGTTTTTACCGGCTGGTCGTGCAAAAACTTTTCCAAATCGCCCAGACACTGCATCAGATTTTCGGGCGGAGGCGGAACAAAACGCGCGTTGCCGGGACGAGTGCCGCCGATCCAGTTCTGTGAGCGGCGAAATTCGCCCGGCTGCTTGGTGCTGCCGCGTCCCGTCTGCAAAAGAACTTCGTGAACTTCGCGCAAAAGGCGCAAGCTCAGGGGAAAACCTTCGCGCAATCTTTTAACGCCGTGATTAACAGCGGCGACATAACGCGACACCTCTTCGACATCTTCAAGCGGCACGCCGGGCATCTCTTTTTGTTCGTAAAGCAGCAAATCGGAGAGGGAACTTTGCGTGCCTTCGATTTGCGATGACAGCACGGCTTCCTTTCGCACGAACCAATAAACGAATAGCGACACGTCCGGCAGAAAGCGCGATAAGCCTTCGAGCTTTCCGAGAGCGCGGTTTGCCCGCTCCAAACGGTCAAAATGTTCGCCCCCCAAGTCGAGCGGCGGAACGGGCGGCAGAGAGTTCGGCACAAAAGCGGCGAACGGTTCTTCGGCGGTCGAACAATTAACAAGAAATCCGGCGCGGTTTGATTTTAGCTGCATATTTTAAGAAAGAAATTTTCTTAAGCTGACTCACTAAGAAAAGATAACACATAATCTTTTCTTAGTGAACGCCAAGAAAGTTAAAATAAGCGGCGGGCAAAAGGCAAATTATGAAACCGCTTCAGCACGCGCAAGTCAGCGCAAAAACTTACGGCGGCACTTGGTCGGACTACATCGAAATCCACAACTTTTTGGATTCGAGCAAAGCGACTTGCGCCCATTTCAAACATCGCTTTCTGCTTCACCACGCCGAAGGCATCGAACTCGGCGCGCAGATTTTCGGCGCGAGTTTTGCAAACAGCGAAAATAAAATAATCGAAACCAGACGACTGCTGACCGAGCATTTAATCGAAGATGTCGGTCGCGTCGTCGGCATCGAAGACTGGGCGCGAGATTTACTGCCCGACCCGAGCGATTCGTTTTATAAATTTTTGGCGAAAAAGCGCGGGCAAATCGAAGTCGACCAAGTTCCAGGCGAAAACGAACTGCTCGCGGCGTTTAATCTGTCGGAAAAAGACTGTGCCGCCGTCAAGAATTTCCTAGCCTTTCCGCTCGAAAATTCCGAGCATCCCGCCGCGATTCTAATCTCGCACAACTCATTCGCTATTTACGTGGCTGAACGGATTTTGGGTTGCGCTTTCGTCAAAGCAGGCGGAAAGTCCGGCGGCGAAAATCCAAAAAACAAGCTCGTCGCCGTCCGCGAAAATTTCGAGCGCGTCATTTTTCTGCGGATGAAAATGATTTACTCGCCGGCGGAAATCATCGCCCGGACCGCGTCCAGAGAGTGGATGCGCGGCGCGGATGCAAGCAAAGCTCAAGCAGAAAAAAAGCGGCTAGTGATGTTGTGAATTTTTCAGGGCGCGAATTGCAAAAACAAATTTCAAAACTTTTCTCGCCCGCGAACACCAATAAAAAACTATGATAAATACCGTTTCCTGCACGCCGGACGAAGCCAAAGAATTAATCAAAGGGCTTCGCAATTTGAAAATCAGTTTTATGCTCTGGGGCGCGACCGGAGTCGGCAAATCCGAGAGCGTCCGGCAGCTCGCTGAAGAGTTAGACGCGGAATTGCGCGACATCCGGCTGTGCCAAAAACAGCCGACCGACATTGGCGGGCTGCCCGCGCTTGACCACGACACAAAACAAACAGTTTTTTACCCGCCCGCTTTCCTCGCGCCGCGCTCCAATGAGAAAGCCGTCGTTTTGTTTTTCGACGAAATCTCGCTCGCGCCCGATGATACGCGCAGTGCGGTTCTTGGAATTCTCGAAGAACGTCGGCAGGCAGGCGCAGAAATCCCTGACAACTGGATAATCATCGGGGCGGGCAATCGCCCGGAAGATTTAGCGAACGCACGAGGGCTGGGAGCGGCAGCCAACCGCCGTCTGCTGCATATCGTGATTGAACCGCAACTGGAAGCGACGCTTCAGCATTTTATGAAAATCGGCGTGGTTGCCGAAGTTCTCGCATTTTTGAAAGTCTTTCCGCAACATTTGTCGGGCGAAGAAGCGGCGCGAACTCAAAAACACGAGCTTTATCCGCGTCCGGCTTCGTGGAAAAAAGTGTCGGATATTTTCAGAGAATTGCGAAAAGCCGACAAACGCGTGAGGAATCTCGCCGTCGCCGGAATCATCGGCGATTCAGTAGCCGCCGAATTTATGCTGCTCGCCGAAGAAATCAAAAATATGAAATCGGTGGACGAGCTTTTAGAAATTCAGCGCAAAACGCCGTCGAAAATCGCCAGATATTTGCCCGACACCATCAACGGTTTATACGCGCTGTCGTTTGCGATTGCCACGCGAGCGACTGATGAAACTGCGGTTGAACTGCTCGAACTCGTCAACCGTTTCGACGAACAAACGGACACGCGCTTTGCCGCCTTGCCGATGCGCGACCTTCAAACGATGGCGGGAAGTCTCCTTCTCGACAAAATCTGGAAATCTGGCTGGAAAGTGGAAAACTCAAGCGCGTTCTGGCGTTACAACGAAAAGCGCGAAGCCGCAGCAAATGGAAACAAACCCGTCGGCGAAACGGCAGTGATACCGGACGTTGACGCTGTGACAGCCGCAGCTATCGCGGCAGCTTAAAATTTTAGAATTCGTTCTCTCACATTCAACGGGATTTTACGATGATGCTCGAAAGATTGAACCGCAGCGGCGCGAGCCGGATGCGCCCGGATTTGGAAGCGGCGATTGAATACTTGCCGGGACTGGCGAGTCTCGCGCTCTGGTGCCGATTCGCCGACACCGACGACGAAGATGTTATCGCCTTCACCGACGGCAGCACGATTTACGCCGGCGCGAGCTATGAAAAATTTGAGCCTCGGACTCGCAGATTCATCTGCCTGCACGAGATTCTGCACATCGCGCTTTGTCATCCGCAGCGGTTCTCGGAACTCGAACGACGCGACCCCGCAAATTTTGTTGCGAAACTTTTGAACATTGCCGCCGATGCCGTTATCAACACGAGCCTTGAAAATCTAACCGGACTGGAAACCCCAAAAGAGGCTTGGACGCTTTCAAGAATTTGGGAATGTCTCGAAAAAAGCGAGGACGCAAAAAATCCGCAAGCGGCAGCGGCTAACAGAAGCTCGGCTTATTACTTTTCCAATTTATCGGCGCAAAAGGCAAGAAAAATAGCGAATTTGACTAAAGCAGATTTCTCCTCGGTTAATCGCTGGTCGTGCGAAGAACTTTATTATTTTCTGAAAAGCCGATGCCAAGCAGAGGCACGCTTTTACCCATTGCTCGTAGAATTCAATGACCGCGACGCGCTCGCCGGTGACTTGCGCCCCGGAAATGGCGTTGAGTTTAAAGCGTGCGAAACGTGCAAACCGAGCGATACGAAAACCGGCGCAGGGGACGAGGAAAAACGAAACTGGCAGCAACGCTTGAGCCTCTTGCGCGGAAGCGTTCCCGAATTGCTCGAAAGATTAGCTGGCGATCTGCCGCGCGTGGAAACGCCTTGGGAACAAATCTTCCGCTCCATTGTGCGGACGGCTTTTCAGGAAGCGACGCATAAAAACTATTCGCGCCCCAACCGGCGGTGGCTCGCGCTTGAAAGAGATTACCGCGCGCAAAACGGAATTGATTTGCCATTTGCGCCGGACATCATCAGAAACCGCGGCACACGCCTCGCCGTCGCGCTCGACACTTCCGGCTCGATTGACGGCGAACTTTTGGGGAGATTTCTAGCCGAAATCGCCGCGCTTTGTATGTTTAACCAGCGCAATCTAGTTTTGCTGATTGGCGACGCGGCGGTTCACCACATCGCGGAAATTGATTGGCGGGATGCGACGCGCGAACTTTCCCAAGTCGAATACACGGGCGGCGGCGGAACGGATTTTCGCCCGCTCATCGAAGCGGCTTCCGATTACGAGCCGGACGCGCTGGTTTATCTCACCGACCTTTACGGCGAAACCGGCGACGAGCCTGATTTTCCGGTTATCTGGGCGACGCACGGGATAGCGGGAAAAGCTCCGTGGGGCGAGCAAATCAAGCTGAAGTAGCAATTTCCGAATGAGAACTGCATATTGCCCGCGCTTATCGCTTTCAAACTAAAAACGAAAGCGGCAAGCAAAAGGCGCGAATTACAAGTGAAAACTTCAAACTAGGAATTGCCGCCTTCAGTATGAAAAATGAGGTCAAACTATCGGCTTTGCGCGAAAGACATCGCCGCGCGCGGAAACGCCCGAAATTCCACCGATTTTTTTCGGAATTAAGCCACCCGGCTCAGGAATTTGTCGTGTCAGAAGAGCGCGAGCGTCCCGAGCGTTTTGATTGGGACGATGCCGAATTTTTGACCGAAGATTTCAAAATGCAGTTGGCGGAGCGCGGCTTTGAAGAGACAAAGGTTTACTGGAGTTTGGGGTATTGTCAGGGTGACGGAGTGGCGTTTTACGGGCGCGTTTACCCGGAAAGCCTCAAGGAAAAAGACTGCAAAGCAAAACGGCTGATTGCCGCGCTCGAAGCTGCGGGCGATACTCTCTACATCGAAATTACGGGCGAAGGCGGTCATTACCACCACTGGAATTCGATGACGGTCGAAATCGAATTTGAAAACGAGAGCGAAGATGAAGAATTGCCCGCGCGTCTGAAAATTGCCCGTCCCGTGCTACGCGAAAATCTCGAAGAATATCTTGCCGAAAAGGTCAAAGAAATCAGCCGCGAGCTGGAAAAATCCGGTTACGCCGAAATCGAATACCAATATGATGAAAACACAGTCCGTGATGAATTATTAGAGCGCGAACATCTCTACGAAAAGAACGGCACGCGGGCGATGACGGAATTTGAGTTTTACGAATGGACAAGAGTCTCGAATGCCGCAGTCGAAACCGTTCAAAATTAACGCGCGGCACAAAGCCGAACAACCTAAAACGGTACAAATCAAAAAATTATGGAATTTATTATTAACCCTTCGCTTCTCAAAGAGGAGCTTGGACTGCTCACGCCGGTCATCGAACGCAAGGCGACGATTCCGGTTTTGAGCAAAATCAAAATGGAAACGAATGTTCAAGGCGAGCTGGCACTGACGGCGACCGACTTGGACGTGACGATGCGCTCCCGTCAGGTAGCGGACGTTTTGCAGAGCGGCTCAATTTTAGTCGAAGGCAGAAAACTATACGACATCAGTCGCGAACTGCCGAACGAGCCGATTCATTTTCAGTTAAATAAAAACGGGCAAATCGAAATCCGTTACAAGAAAGGACGGCACAAACTCGGAACAGTTGAAAGCTCGCAATTTCCCGAAGTGCCAATGAACAAACAAGCAGGCGTTCGCGTTCCGGCGGTGATTTTACGCGAAGCGATTCGCCGCACGGTGTTTGCGGTAATGACCGAGCAAAGTCGTTTTACCATCAGCGGCGCGAAACTTGTGATTGACGAATCGAGCCTAACGATGGTGGCGACCGACGGGCATCGCCTCGCCTTCGCCCGCTTTCCGCTCGTCAATTCGACGGGTCAAAAACTTGATTTGCTCGTGCCGAAGAAATCGCTCGTGCAGCTCGAAGATTTGCTCGACCGTAAAATCCGCCGCGACGCTGAAACAGCGATTGAAATCGGCGACACGGGCAATCAGCTTTGTTTTGCGGCAGACAATCACAGCCTTTTTTCGCGCAAACTTTCGGGAGCGTTTCCGAACTGGGAAATGGTTTTGCCGAAGTCGCTCGATTACACAGTTGAGATTAGCACCGACGATTTTCGCCGCTCTCTCTCTCGCGTCACCCTGACTACCGATGACCGCAATTATTCGGTAACGATGGAAATTGAGCTGGGCAAATTAACGCTCAAATCGAACACGGCGGAAGGCGAGGCGCAGGAAGAAATGCTCGCGGCTTTCAACGATGCGAGCGGGCAAGACGTTCATCGCCTGCGTTTCAACAGCCGGTATGTTCAGGACTTTTTACAAGTTGTCGCGAAAGCCGGAAGCCCTACTTTCGCGTTCGGCTTTAACGACTCGAAATCGCCGTTTGAGTTGTTTTTGCCGACCGAGCGAGATGGCTTCCGCGTTGTGCTGATGCCGTTACTTCTAGATTAGGCGTTGATAAAAGCTGCACTATGTTTGACACCACTATTACCGCTGCCATCGAAAAATCGCCCGAAGGTGAAATTACTAATGACGACAACCAAGTCCTCAAGACTGACTTGGTTGTCTTAAAAGGAGGTTTTTCGACGAGCGACAGCGCGTATAAATTTCAAATCAGATCGTACGGCACTGGAGAGATTTTTTACACGGACTTTGCGGGCGATTCAGAAGAAATCGCCCACGAAGTAAAAGTTGAAAAACTCGCTGCGGAAATCGAAGATGCAATTCGGGAACAAATCGCTTTGCAGTCTGAAGAAAACAAGCTGGAAGATTTGGAGATTGAAAATATCCGTGAAGAAATTTCCACTGAGATGCTCGAAGAAGTTTTCTGGGAGGAAATCAACCAGACGCTCGAAGACCCGTTTTTCCGCTCGGTTTATGATGACGGCGAATGGGGCGAGGAGTTTCAAACAGGGCGCGGCACGGTTGACGCGCTTTTAGAATTTTTAGAATTGTGCGTGCTGACCGAAAGAAAAATTCTTCCGTCAAATGAAGATTATTTGATCGTCGATGCCGAAACCGAATGTGAATCGGCGGGCTTGTCCGATTGCAGTTATTACACTGAGCGGTTGGGCGAACTCGCGGAAATCGCCTGCGAGTTTTACCAGCCGAGCGGGTTTCGCTACGACTACAACGACGGCTGTTACGACCGCTATTCCGGCTATTCGATGTCGTCCGAGTCGGTCAGCGTTTCTTTGCGTGAATCGGCAGGCACTCCCGCGCGCGAAAGAATGCTCGGAATGATTAGGCTTAAAGAAAAACTCGCTGCGATGGAAGTCTCACGCGAAACGATTGAAAAGCTGACGGCATTTTGAGAACCGAATTTAAGTTATGAACGAAGCGATTGTCTGCAAGCCGAGTCCGATTAAATCTCTTGCCGTTTCCGCCGCGCCGCTTAGAGAGTTATTGAATTTTTTGATTTATGGGCAGCACACTGAACATTCAAACGAGCCGACGATGCGTGGGCAGCCATGCTCTAGGTTGGGAGCGGAAGAATAACAAAGATTATTTCTTAACCATCGTTTCTCAAATTTTTCTTTCGTGTTTTAACTCAAAGTACAAATTAAACTTTTATAAATATTCTTTTTCGATACAGAATCCACATCAGGAACAGCCACAGGAAAATATAAGAAATTGAATAAATCAACGAGGCGTTATACGGGGAAGCAAGCGGAGAAAAGAACGTGTCAAAAATCCATTTCTGAACGTTTGTAGGGGCACCATCGGGCGACTTCCAGGTAATATTGTTCATAACGCGCGCGAAAATACTCGAGAAAAAGTAAAGCGCGAGCGCGTTTGAGCCGAAGATGACGAAGGGTTTTGTCCATTTGCGGTAATGTTTTATATCAATCAGCCAGTAGCAGAATCCGAGAAAACATAAAGCGAGTCCACTCATAAAAACAGCGTATGAGCTTGTCCACAAAGATTTATTGATCGGAAACCAGAAATTCCAAATCCAGCCGATAGCCGTCAATACGACACCGAAGAAAAAAACGGCGGAAACTTTTTCTTCACGAAAGCGCTCGCTTTTCAGCCACGTTCCGGTCAAAACTCCGGCAAGGCAAGTTGAGACGGCGGGAATGGTGCTGAAAATGCCTTCCGGGTCGTAAAATTTCGATACCGTCCACATATGATTGGGACCGATTATCAGCCAGTCAATATAGCCCGCGAAATTTCCCTCAATGCTCAAATCGCCCGCCACTCCGCCCGGAACCGGAACGAGGGTCATCACCAGCCAGTAAAAAACTAAACAGCCGGCAGCGATAATCGTTTGCTGTCTCCAGTTTGTATGAAGATAAACGAGCGACGAAATTAGATAACAGACGGCGATTCGCTGCAACACGCCGGGAAATCTCAAATGCGCCAGATCGAAAAAGGGAAACGCCATTTGAAAAAGTCCGAGCAGAAAAATAATCACGGCTCGGCGGAAAATTTTCAGGTAAACGGCGCGTTTGATTTGGCTTTCCTCTACGCGCCGACCGAGCGCGAGAGAAATTGCCGCGCCGACGATAAACAGAAAAAACGGGAAAATCATATCCGTCGGCGTCCAGCCGTTCCACGCGGCGTGTTCCAGCGGCGCGTAAACCGCCGCCCAATTTCCGGGGTTGTTGACCAGAACCATACCGGCGACGGTTATGCCGCGAAAAACATCGAGCGAAATTAAACGGTTTGAAGCTGGCGTAGTTTCGGCACTCATAAACTTGAAATTCAACCTTTTCCATCAAAAAAAAGCGCGAATAATTTCAAACGGCGGACGATTTTTACTTGACGGCAAAGCTGCGACAAAATTTTGAATCAACTGATCAACGCCGGTTATCGCAGTGCCGACAACGACGGCGAATGCTCCGCAGTCAAAGGCTCGGCGGACATCTTCCGCCGACCTCAGCCGACCTTCGCAAATAACCGGAATTGCAAGTCTTTTCGATAGTTTTTCGACCAGTTCAAAATCGGGCTTGACGATATTTTTCGTCTCTTCCGTGTATCCTGAAAGCGTTGTGATAACGGCATCAAATGCCATTTCTTCAGCCGCACTCAAGCCTTCTTCAAAAGTTGCGACATCAGCCGCGAGCGGTTTGTTCAATGCGCTTCGGATTTGCGCGACGATATTTTGGATTTTTTCGTTGTTCGGACGCAGGCGGCGGGTCGCGTCCAGAGCGACAATGTCCGCGCCCGCGTCGCTGATTTGCTTCGCCGCGAGAAATGTCGGCGTTATATAAACGTCGCTCGCGTCCGTTACGATTTTGTAAATACCGAGAACGGGAATTTCAACCGCTGATTTAACTGCGAAAATGTTCGGCGGCGAGTCAATTCGCACGCCGACCGCGCCGTTTTGTTCGGCAGTTTCGGCAAAAGCTCGGATGATTTCGGGTTTGGCGAGCGGTGAATTACTCGGCGCCTGGCACGAAACAATCAATCCGCCGCGCCATTTTTCAAAAATATTATTCATTCTAATTTGATGTTTTCTCCAAATTGCTTAATAAATTACCGGAAATTTCAATTTCCGCCTGCCTATACGCCAGTAGAAGTGCGCCGATTGCCGGACCGAATCTCGGTTTGACAAATTCGGCTAGCGGGGTTTTTTCGGCGAGTAATGTTTTAAAATATTCGTTCATTAATTCGGCTCGAAACATTCCGCCCACTCCGGCGACGGTAAAATTCGTCTTAAAATTTAATTTTTCGGCGACGCTTTTGACGCTTTCGGCAAGCACGCCGGCACCGTAAAATATTTGTGCACGAATTGTCTGATTACCGTCGGCGGCAGCTTCGTGAGCGCGCTTGGCAAGCGCGGCAATTTCATCGCGCGAAACTTTTCCGTTGTAAAAATCGTCGGTCAATTTGCGTATTTTATCCCGTCCGAAAAATTCTAAAACAATTTTCAAAATTCCGCTTTTCTCAAGCAAATTGTCCTGTTCTTTAATCGCTAATCGAATCGTTTGCGCGGCAAGCCAAAAGCCGCTGCCTTCATCAGAAAATAAGTATCCTAAGCCGCCCGCCCGCGCCCTCTGACCGCTTTCATTGATTCCGAAAACGACCGAGCCGGTTCCGGCAATCACAACAACGCCCGATTTTCCGGCTGTTGCGCCGAAAAGCGCCGTCGGCGCGTCATGTCCGACGGTCAGATTTTTTGCTTTGAGAATCGCCCCGATGATCTCTTCTTTATAAATCGCGCCGCCGGTCATACCGCAATGCGCCGAAGCGAAAACCGCTTCATTAATCGGTGCCAGATTTGCCGTTTTTAAGGCACTGCCGACCGATTCGGTAATTGCGTTTCGCAGCCGTTTCCGCCCGTCCGGAATTTCCGCATGGTTTGAAGCGCCGCCCGTTCCGCCGCCTAAAATGTTGCCCCGCTCGTCGGCAATAACGGCTTCGGTATGGCTTTGCCCGCCGTCAACGCCCAAATAAATTTTGGGTATTAGATTTTGGATTTGCGATTGATTCACTTTTATTTTATTAATTCCGCTGCAAACTCTTCGGCAAACGATTCTTCGGTTTTTCTATCGAAATTAAATTCAGCCGCGAAAAAATGTCCGAGTTCGTGCGCGATTATTGCTTTTTCGCAAAACTTATTGTTCGTTAAAGCGCGCAGATTGACCGAAATCGTTCGCTTCTTTTTATCGTATTCGCCAACCGTTACCGGATGCCAGTTCTGATAAACGATTTTCACACCGGATTTTTCGGCAATCGCGAAACAATCGCGCGTGCCAAACTTTTCGATAACTTTTTTTGCCGTCTCAATGGCTTTCATTTTCGCTTTTTATCCGGTCAATTTTACATCGCAAAACGATGCGGATCACCGTCGGCGAGATTTAAATTTTTCCGCCATTCGAGTTCAAAACCTTTTTTGGTTAATTCACGCTGAAAATCCTCCAAATGATTTTTATCGTTTCTGATTTGTTTCGGCGACAAATCGTTTCGTAGACAAAAACTTATTAAATTTCCAGCCGCTTCACCAATATTCCATTCAATCGGATGCAGTCGAAAGCAACCGTTCGTAATGTGCGTCGTGCCGATATTTTTGCAAGCCGCGAGCAGGTTCTTTACTCTTTTCGGAATCAGCGCTCCGAGCGGAATCTGAAACGGCAGCGCTTCGACATCAACGTAATTATTACCGCCGGCGGTCGGATGCAAATCTATGCGGTAAAATCCGATGCCGACCGAATCATGAAATTTTTCGGCGTAGATTTCATTCGGTCGCGCAGCAGCGGAAACATGTTGTTCGACAATGGTAAATTCGGCTTTAATCCGCCTGGATTCGCGCACATAAGGCATTTTAGCTAAACCGTCTTGGCTTCCGACCGTATCGCCGCGCAGCTTTAAGCCGCGAAAGCCGAGTTCTGTTTGCAGGTAATACAAAAACGATAAACTCTGCTGTTTGGCTTCCGAAATGAATTGCTTTTTTTCATCGTAACTTGCCGCATTCGCCAAATCGCCGAGCAAAAAATCAATTTGCGGATAATTGACAAGCGTAATGTCGCTGTCGAACGCGGCGGCGGTGAAATTTTCGCGGTCTAAAATCCGGCGATACGTCCAAAGTCCGGCAAACGCTTTATTCGGTTCGTTGTGCGGCTGAAAGTTGTAATGGACGGGTTCTAAAGTGCGTGGACTCAAACCGGTCAAACTCAGTAGCTTCCCGCTCCACCCAGGGATAAGAGGCGGCACAAAGTCGCGCCAGAAATCGTAATTCTCCGGCTTTTCGATTGTGTGATTTTCGCTCGCGTGATAACTCATCGCAAAACACACGGAAAACGCCTGCGAGTTTTTCGGGTCAGACGTTTCCTTCGCGCTCGGCTCGCCCGTTTCCGCCTTGCCTTCCGAACCTGTTACAAATTCGGTTCCGGTCAAAGGCAAAAGCTCGCCGAGTTCGGTCGCGTCTACGAAATATTCGGCTGAAATTTTCACCTGCGTCCCATCCTGCAAATTTTCCAGCGTAACGTTTGAAACAGCATCACCGTCGGTTTTAGCTACAACGGGAAAATGATCGAGCAAAATCGTTAAATTTCCCTGCGCGACAAAAGGTTTTAGATAAGATTCAAAAATTGCCAGAAAAACTTTCGGTTCTGCGCAGAGCGGCGAAACCCAACCGTTACCCGGATTCAAAACCGGATTGTTTTTTGCAGCATCGGTCAAAGGATAATTTTCACGATAAAATTTTCTGACATCTTTCCGAAATTTTCGGTAAGTTCCGGTGCAGCCGAATTCTTCAATCCAACCGTGTTCGTCCGAAGGCGTCGCCTGCGAAGTAAATTGCCCGCCGAGCCAGTCGGATTCTTCGGTTAAAATTACCTTTAAATTGCTTTCGCACGCCGCGAGCGCAGCCGCGCAGCCGCCAACGCCTCCACCGACAATCAAAACATCCGCTTTTAATTCTCTCGATTCCATTTCTCTTATCGCGGCGAGGCGATTATCACGATATTTTCGCCTTTTTCCAACGTTTCCAATTCGGTTTCTGCCAGCGCCAGAACCTGTTCGAGTTCGGCAAGTCCCGAAAGATTAACGATTCTCGCGCCAACCAAAAGATGAATGTCCGGCAACGCGCGTCCGGCATCGCCGAAATCGGTTAATTTGTTGATGATTGATTCAATTTGTCGCGCCGTCGTCTCGATTGTTGCGGGATAAACTTCGGCGCGGCTGCGCTGCAGGCGAACGACGCCGGTTTTATCAACAACGCGGACGGCAAGTGACTGGTTTGTAAAAAGCCCGAAGAAGGTTTTCTTTACGATTTCTCGCGCAAAAACGTAAAATCTGGCGGTTTCGGCGGTTAAAGTAATCGCACTTTCGTCAATTTTCAGCGAGCGCGCCGCTGCTGCTCGCGCGCCTTCTATGCCGCCGATTGTTTCAGATTCGTCGCCCTGTTTGAGTTCAGTCGTGCCGAACGCCGTTGCGCGGACGATGTTTCGGCGGGTGTCAACTTCGATTTGCACTTCAACCGATTCAGGAAGCGCACCGATTTTTACAACTGCGTCGGCTGCTTCGCGTCGAACCTGCAAAATTTGTTCGGGCGTCGGATTAGTAATATTTCGCTCGACCGTATCGCGCACCATTGCCAGCGCGACACCGATAGTTGAAATAACTTCCGCCTTTTTCGCTAATCTCGCGGGCAGATTCATCAAAGTTCCGGTAAACAAAATCAAAGACGCCGCGCCGCCTCCGCCGCCGATGAGTTCAACTGTTGCGCGGTCAAGATTATACTCGGCAATTAATTCTTCGATTTGTTTTTCAACTTTTCTGCAGGAAATCTCCAAAACTTTTCGCGCCGCCTCTTCGATTGAAACACCGAGTTTTTCCGCAAGCGGTTTGAACGCTCGTTTTGCGGCTTCTGCATTGCCTTTGGCAAAAGCGCCGTCTGGAATTATTCCTAAAAGATTTGCCGCGCATGTCGGAGTTAAAGAAAATCTTTCGCCCGCGGTACATTCGATTGCCGTGTAATCGTCTGTATCGTGTTCGGTCGGTCGCAGATGAACGAGTTTCGCGTTTTCAAAAATCTCCGGCGTTTGAAAACTTGCGTAAGTCAAGCCCGCAATATGTGCTGAACGCGAGCCGACATCAACAATTTCGCCATTTTTCTCACGAATCATCGAGCCGCCGGCAATCGCCAGAGTTCGCACGTCGAGCGTGTTTAGATAAGTCCGATGTCCGCCAACCCGCGCGGCTTTCATCTGCGGCGCGCCGTCGCGAATAACGGAAATATCAGCTGAAGTTCCGCCGACTTCGATAAAAATTCCGTCGGAAACTCGTTCATACATCAACGCGCCCGCGATGCCTGCGGCAGGTCCCGACAGCATCGTCATAATCGGTCGGCGATGCACCTCTTCAACAGACATCACGCCGCCGTCGGAACGCATAATCATCAGCGGCGCGGAAATTCGAGCGCGCCTGACGCATTCGTCGGTCATCGTCGCCGTGTGAATCATTTTCGGCAAAATCGCGCCGTTTAAAACTGCGGTTCTCGTGCGTGTTCGCAAGCCGTAAAGCTGCGAAACTTCATGTCCGCTCGTCGCCAGCATTCCTTTAGCGCGGGCTAGATTGGCTATTTTTTCTTCTCTTTCGATGCGGTCAACGCCGAAGGCTTCGGAAACGACAATGACTTCCGCGCTGTTTTTTCGGAAACTTTCGATAATTTCCACAATCGCCTTTTCACTGAAATCTTTGCTCGAAACAAACTCGTGCTGCGCTTTCAAAAAGCGATTTGGCGCAAGCTCAATCGGCGGGACGCGCGTGTCAATCTTTGCTTTCAAGCCTTCCAGACCGCTGCCCAGACCGATAACGCCGACGTTTGCAACGTCGCCTTCAAGCAGCGCGTTCGTCGCCTGCGTCGTCGAATGCGCGATAAAAATCACGTCGTCGGGCGCAATTGCAAGCTCGCTTAAAACACGCTCGATGGCGTTGATAATTCCCAGCGCGACGCCTTCTTTTGCCGCGTGTGTTGTCGGCACTTTGAGCTGGGAGACGACTTCGCGCGAATCGTTATCGATGACAACAACATCGGTAAAAGTTCCGCCGACATCAATGCCGATGCGAACTTTTCGATTGCTTGGTTTCGATTCAGGATTTTTGATTTCCATCCAAATAAAAGCTATTTTGTAATTCCCGCGCCGATTTGAAATAAATTCGGGATGTTTACAGGCAAAAGTCCCTGAAACGGAACTTCGCCAAACATCGTCTTGACAGCCGCAATTTGCGCGACATCTTCGATGGCATAGGTGACAACATAATTTTTCGCTTCGGGAAACTGGCGAATCATATACGGATTTCCGAAGGCGATGACCGCGGCTTTTTCGTCTTTTAACGCCAGTATTTGTTTGACGAAAGCGACCTGATTTTCAGGCAAAGCTACTGTGCCTTTGGCAGCGGCGCGCTTGACGAACGGCGCGAGAACGACTTGTTCGTAACTTTTCGCATTCGCCAATACTTGTTTGTATTCTTCGGCTGTCGAACGCGGATCGAGACGCGCGAATTTCGCATTTGCGTAGCGTTTTTGAATTTCGGGAATGAACGTCGCGCCTTCGGTTGCGTCATCGTCTGCGGCGATCACGACGAATAAAGTATTTGCTGCCGCCTGTTTTGAAGCAGGGAAAATTTTTCCTTCATTTCGCAAAAGCGTAATTGATTTTTCTGCCGTTCGATTGGCTTCGGCGACATTTTCCGGTTTTTCGATTTGCTGATTAACTTTAGCCAAATCAACGAAACGATTTTTCACAACTCCCAATCGGTATTTAGCGGATAAAAGTCGGCGTACCGAATCATCCAGTCTCTTTTCAGAAATTTCGCCGCGCTTAACAGCCGATTCGACAGCCGCAATCGCCGCATCCACGTCAGGCGGAAACAAAACCAAATCCGCGCCCGCTTTAATCGCCATTACAGTGCTTTCGCCGTTCGGGTAATTTTTTGTAATCGCGCCCATTTCCATCGAATCGGTCGTGATAATTCCCTTAAATTTCAAATCGTTTCGCAAAATATCAGTCGAAATTTTCGGATTCAAACTGGCAGGCAAATTGTCGCCCGTCACGTTCGGGACGGCGAGGTGCGCGGTCATTACCGAATCTACGCCGCTTAAAATCGCGGCTTTAAACGGCACGAGTTCGACGGAATTTAATTCTTTCGCGTCGCCGGAAATTGTCGAAAGCCCGATATGCGAATCGGTCGCTGTATCGCCGTGACCGGGAAAATGTTTTAAGGTGGCAAGACATCCGGCTTCGCGCACGCCGCGCACTTCAGCCGCGACGAATTCACCAACTGTTTTCGGGTCGGCACCGAAGGAGCGAATATTAATAACCGGATTGTCGGGATTGTTGTTAACGTCGGCGACCGGCGCGAAAAGCCAGTTGGCGCCGATAGAACGCATTTCCTCGCAGATAATTTTCCCCTGCCGGTAAATAGCAGTTGTATCGCCCGCCGCCGCCACGCCCATATTCGTCGTAAAAGGCGTTCCGGTGCGCGTCTGCATCCGCAGCCCGCGTTCGTAATCAGCTGAAAAAAACAAAGGGATTTTCGCAAGTTTCTGCGCTTCATTTGTCACAGCCGCGATGGAGTTGGCTTCCCCGCGAAAAAGCGTAAATCCGCCGACGTTTAGTTTTTCAATCCGGCGACGCGTCTCGGTAAATTTCGGGTCATTAAAATTTGTAAATTCGCCGCTCAAAGCCATCATCATCATCTGCCCGATTTTCTCGCGCAGAGTCAGCGATTTTAAAGTTTTCTCAACCCAAATTTCGCCCGCTTTATCGATTTTTGTTTGCGCGAAAATCGTATTTTGGCTGATTATAATTAATAGCGTGATTAAAACCGACAGCTTTTTCATAAAACGGGTTAAATACATTTCTTAAAAATTCTCAATTAAAAATTTCCTTTTTTTCTTTCGCGTCCTTTTCGCGCTCTTTTGACGATTTCATTTGCAAACCGTCGCCGATTTTAAAAAAGTTCGGCAGGGAAACGGGCGTGCGTCCGGTAATTGCCGTTTCGCCGAAAATGGCGCGCGCGCCGGCTGTTTGCGCTACATCTTCGACCGCCCACGCTGCCATATAACTTTTCGCTTCGGGAAATTGTTTTAGCTGATACGGCGAACCGAACGCGACGATTGCCGTGTTTTTATTCGCCGCAATCGCCTGACGAACAAATTCGGCTTCCGCGTCGGGCAAAGCAATCGTGCCTTTAAGCGCGGCGCGTTTGACGAACGGAGCGATTAAAACCGTCTCGGCGGACTTCACGTCGGTTAAAAGCTGCTCGTATTCGGCAGCGGTCGTGCGTTTGTCAACTCTCACAATGCGCGCATTTTTGACGCGCTGTTCGACGGCGGCTTTGAATACAAAGCCTTGATCGGCATCGTCGTCGCCTGCCGCGATAACGAACAAAGTTTTTTCGGCTTGCTTTAAATTAAGCGGCAAAACTTTGTTGTCGTTTCTCAGTAAAGTCATCGAACGCTCGGCTAAATCGTTGGCGAATCGGACATTTTCGGGCTTTTCGACAAGCTTGTTGACTTTGTTCAAATCTACGCGATGATTGTTTATCAAACCGATGCGGTATTTGACGTGCAACAAACGGCGTACCGAATCGTCAATTTGTTTTTCGGGAATTTCGCCGCTTTTAGCCGCCGCTTCGATGGCGTCAATAGTCTCTTTCACATTCGGCGGAAGGAGGGCAATGTCCGCTCCCGCCTTGATTGCCAGAACTGCGCCGTCAGTGCCTTTATAATTTTTTACAATCGCGCCCATTCCCAAAGAATCGGTCGTGATAATTCCGTCGAATTTCAATTCTCGGCGAATCAAATCTCGATTGATTTGCGGCGAAAGCGAAGCCGGAACATTATCGCCGGTAATTTCCGGCAGAGCAATGTGCGCGGTCATAAATGAATCGAGTCCGGCGGCAATCGCGGCGCGAAAAGGCGCGAGTTCGACCGTTTCAAAACGTTCGCGGCTGATGTTTATCGTCGGCGTGTCGATGTGCGAATCCTGCGCCGTGTCGCCGTGTCCGGGAAAATGCTTGGCGGTCGAGAGAACGCCGCCATCGCGCAAACCGCGCACTTCCGCCGCAACGAATTCGGAAACCGTTTGCGGATTTTCGCCGTAACTGCGGACGTTGACCATCGAATTTGCCGGATTAGTCAAAACATCCGACACCGGACCGTAAAGCCAATTGATTCCGATTGCCCGCATTTCTTCGGCGATAATTCGCCCTTTGCGATAAGAATCCTGCGGATTTCCTGCCGCCGCGATTCCCATATTGTGCGTAAAACTCGTGCCGCTTCGGATTTGCATTGGCAGCCCGCGCTCAAAATCCGCCGCCATCAAAAGCGGGACTTTTGCTAAACGCTGCATTTCATTGGTCAGCGCGGCGAGTTCGAGCGCGTCGCCGCGATAAAACACGAAACCGCCGACTTTGTTTTCCAAAATCTGCTTGCGCGTCTCATTAAATTTCTCGCCGTTGATATTTTTATAATCGCCGATTTGCCCGACGACAATCATCTGCCCGATGCGTTCGCGCAGAGTTAAATGTTTAAGCGTTTGTTCAACCCAAAGATTTTCGGCGGTATTCACTTTCAGCGTTTTATTTTGCGCGAACACAAAATTTGAAACGAGCAATGAAAGCAAACCAAACACAACAAAAATTTTCATAAGTTAAACCTCAACGAATTTCTGCTCACCGCTCACCGCTCACTGCCTCGGCGTTCCGAAAATATCAATTTTCTCCGCGCCTTTTGCCGCGTCAACGGTTGTTACATCGATAATCGCGCCGCAGCGCATATCGGTAAAACGCGCCGCGTCCATCGGAATTTGTTTGGCGTTCGCACCTTCGCCGCGCAGAAGAATTGTTTGCAACCATTCCGCGCCGGTAACCTGGGCTTTTGTTTGCTGAACAGGTTTGCCTTCGTTATATCGTTGGTCAATGGCGTTGACGCGCTTGAATTGTCGCGGCACGCCGGGCGCGAAACCTTCGGCATCGAAATCTACCGTGAACTGCTTTTGCGGATTTTTCGCGTCGGCGATAATCATTCTGAGTTTGCCCGCGCCCGCGACGAGAATCGCCATTTGAATCGTGTCGCCGGGCTTAAATGTATGTTCGGGTTTGTCCGGCGCGGAGTTCCACGTTTTCGTCCGCCAGAAAGGTCGCCAGACGTTGCGGCGTTCGCTTCTTTTGCCGTTCGCGTCGGTGGAAAATTCCCACGTCAGTCCCGCGTCAACTTCGTATTTGCCGCCCGCGCTGCCGCCCATATAAACCGAAAAATTATCGAGCGGCTGATTGTCTTTCGGGTCGAGCCGCGCTTCGTCAACCTTCGGCGTTCCAAGTTTTACAAATCCGGCGATGCCCGTCCAAACGTCGAAACTCGAAACCGCCTTGCGGTAATGCGCCCCGGCAAAACACGGAATCGAAGCCATCGGCGGAACTTCTTTTGACAAATCGAGACCGCTCAAGCCGACGTTTTCCCCCGTTTTCAAATTTGCCAGAATCCATTTTCTGGCTTCGCCGCCTCCGCTCAAAACGTAGGAATTTTTCGCCTCGTCAATCTTCAACGCGCCCGGGTCGGGCTTTTTCTCGATATAAACCGCGCCGGCGCGGTCGCGGATCTCCGCCACTTTCCCGTCTTTTATCAAAACGTCAACGCCGTTGCTCGCGGGCGGCGTTTTGGCGTAAAAATCCGGCGTGAAAACAAACATTTGATTTGTGCCGCGCGCGGCGTTTTTGCCGTCGAAATAAAAAGTTTTGTTATTCGCCGCCGCAATCATTCCGAAACCAGGATAAGCGTAAAGATTTGCCGCCGCCGCCGCGCCGGTCGCAGTCGCCGAACCCGCATTTCCCGTCATTCCGGGAATACTAACCGCGTCGCCGATTTTCAAATTCGCTAAAATCCAACGCCGCGCCGCGCCGTTGCCGCTTAAAACGAAACCGCCCGCGCCGACGGCAATCGCGCCGGGGTCGGGCTTTTGTTCGAGAAAAACTTTTCCCGCGCGGTCTTGGATAATCGTAACTTTGCCGTCCACGACATAAACATCAACGCCCGCATCGCTCGTCGGTTTTTTCGCGTAATATGAGGCGGTGTAAAGCCACAATTCGTCATTGCCGCGAAAGCCATCCGTGCCGGAGATTTTATAAGTTTGACCGTTCGGCGCGGTTACAATTTTGCTTTGCGCGAAAGCGAAAACAGATAAAAATAAAACGAACAGAATCGAAAAAAACCTCAATCTCATATATTTTCTCCAAAAAATTGAAACGCGACGGGATAAGAAATTTTCACCACAGAGACACAGAGGACACAGAGAATTTTAAGAGTTATAAACCACAGATTTACACAGATGAACGCGGATAAGAAAAAGATTAAAACTAATTTTATATTTTTTTCTTTGTTTCAAAAATCTGTGTTCATCTGTGTAAATCTGTGGTTTCATTTTCTTAACTCAGTGTTCTCTGTGCCTCTGTAGTGAATTTCTTCCGTTATCTTAAAAAAAGAAACACGCCCAAAATCAAACCGCCGATGCAGACAATCATCATTGGTAAAATGGTTTCCTTTGTAATTTCTTCGACTCGAACGCCCGTAAAATTCGCAATCCAGACATTGTGCGTGTTGGTCGGGTCGCAGACGTTCTGCACCTGCACGACCGACATCACGGCGGCGAGCAGCGCGAGCGGCGGCAGAATTCCGAGCGTGAACATCAACGAATAAACGCCGATGCCGACGCCAAATAAATTAAGCGGTCCGCGATAGAGCGCGAGCGGCGAGAGCAAACCGAAAAACAAAACGTATGCGAGCGCTGAATCGAGCGGAATCGCGGTAACAATCGGTTTCAGAGCGGCTTCGACGGCGGGCAGCTTTAAGGCGTTTAAAAGCATTCCGATACCCATCATCAAAATCGCCGCGGGCGCGCCGTCTTCGATTCCGCGCACGAGCGAAGCCGTTAAATTTTGAATCGCCCGCGACGGCTGCGTCGTTAAAAGTCCGAACACCGCGCCACCGAGAAAAGCCGGAACTTCCTTCCAGCCGAGAAAAAAATACAAAACGAGCGGCACGAACGGCGTTAGAAAAGAGATGAGCGGAACGCGCTTTTCCGTCTTGATGTTTTCAATTAACTCGTCTTTGGTTTTGACCGCGAACAGCGAAACTTCGCCGAATCTTTTTTGAGAAACGAGCGCGTAAATTACAACGACGATTGTCATTATACCGAGCAGACCAAACGCAAAATAAACAATCTCCGGCGGCAAGGAGGCTTCCGGCGCGATTTGCAGAAATTCGCGGTAAAGTTTTATCAGCGCGATATTGAAAATAAATCCGGTGGCAAAGGCAAGCAGAAACAAAATGGCGACGAGTTTGCGCGGCAGTCCCAAACTCATCATAATCGGCAAAACGAGCGAGCCGACCATAATAATCGCGCCCAAACCCGTTAAAGTCGTGAACAAAACGGCAGTCGCAATCATCAACCCGAAAGCGACGACCAAAGGCTTGTCGCCGCCGAATTCCGCCGCGCGTTTGATAATCGCTTCGGCAATTCCCGTCGTCATCATCACGCGACCGAGCATCGCGCCCGCAAACACGGCGACATACGCCGGAGCGAGACGAACCACGCCCGCCGCGATAATGTCGTTCAAAATGTTGTTAAAAGGAAGCCCGACCGCCGCCGCCGCCAAAATCGCCATCAGCGGCACGGCAATCAACGCCGGAACGCGCCGCGTGAACATCAGCGCGGCGAAAACGGCGAAGATTGCGATAAGAAGAAAACCAATCATAAGACGCGGGGACAAGGCGACGCGGCGACGCGGCGGAAAATTCTCCGTGTCTCCGCGTCGCCTTGTCTCCGTGTCTCATTAGAACGTAAAACGCGCGACCAGTTGAACAATGCGCGGGCGATTGCCCTGCGACGTAACGATACCGTAGTTTGACGAGTTAATGTTTGTTCCCGGCGTTCCGAAAACGACGTAGTTAAACAAATTCAAAAATTCGGCGCGAAGCTGGATTTTGTTTCTGTTTTCGTTGAATCCGAAGTTTTTGATAACCGAGAAATCGACGTTTTTGTAGCGGTCGCGGCGCACGTCGCTGTAAGTTCGCGCGGCATCGCCGAAAGTGAAAGCCGGAGCTTCGGCGAAAGTCGTGCCGAGCGGGGCGAACACCGAAATTCCGGCGCGCGCGTTGTCGCGGAACTGTTGATTGTTAATCGGATTCTCCCCGACGCGATTCGGACGGCGGACGGCGTTGCCGACACCCGCGCCGGTCAAACCGAAAATGCCGTTAGAAACGATTAAAAGCGGCGTGCCTGATTGCACGGTTACTGTTCCGCTGATTTGAAAGCCGCCGAAAATTTCGTTCAAAATCGGATTCAGGTTTTTGCCGAAACGCTTTTTGCGTCCGAACGGCAGTTCATAACTGAAACTTCCGACAAAGCGATGCGGGACATCCAAAGTCGAGAGCGAATACTCGCCGCGTTTGTAATTATAAACGTCCTGCACCGGCGTTGCGTCGAGAAACGCCGCGCCGTTGCCGACACCGCTCGTATCCAGCAGTTTCGACCAGACGTAGCTTGCCGTTCCAGATAAACCGTCGCTGAAACGCTTTTGCAAATTAATTTGTAGCGCGTGATAGTTGCTGTCGCCGATAAGCGGGCGGAAATAAAAAACATTATTATATTGCGGAAACGGGCGCAGCAATTGCAGCCGGGTAATCGTCGCGCCGCTGATAACCGTTCCGGTCGGAACAGGTCCGGTCGGATTGGTCGTCGCGTTTCTGACCAGCGGTAGAAACGGGTTAGCGACGGCGAAGTTAAGAAATTGCAATGCGTCGGTGCAGGCGGCGGTCGGATTCGCCGTCGTTCCGCAAGCTCCGGCGGCTCCGAAATTATCACGCGCGAACAGTAGATTTTCCTGCGAAATCTGATTCAAATTTACCTGCTGAATCGGCAGGTGAACGCCTTTGCTTCCGACGTAGGCAATATCAAGCACGAGATTTTTGGCAAGCTGCCGCTGGACGACGAGATTCCACTGTTGATTGTAGGAATTCTTGCGTTTCGGTTCGACGGCGAAAATGTCGCTGCCGAGCCGCGTTAAATTTCCCAGCGTATTGCCGGTCGCAACTTGCACGCCGGTCGGAAACGGGTCGGTCAGGAAAGTGGTCGTCGAGCCGACTTGAGTCGTCTGCGTCGATTGAAGCAAACCTTGCGTAAAATTCGTTCCCTGCGCGGTCGTTCCTTCGAGCGACTGCGGCAAAAAGAAAATGCCGTAGCCGCCGCGCAGCGTGGTTTTTTCGTCGAAACTGTAAGCAAAACCGACGCGCGGAGAAAAACGATTGCGATTGGCTTTGGTTTGCCCGCCTTCCGGGTAGGAAAGCAAGCCGCGCAGATTAGTCGCCGTCGGATTGAGGCGGTTGACGAAAGCGTCAGTTATGGCAGCCGTGCCTCCGTTGAGCGGCGATGCCCGGTCGAAGTCGAAATTTGTAACAAGCCGGTTTGATTCGCCTGTGCCGGTTTCGATTTCGTAGCGCAAACCTAAATTTAACGTCAGATTGCGGCGAATTTTATAATCGTCCTGCACGAAACCCGCGCTGTATTTTTTGTAAATCGTCAGCCGCGTGATGACTTCGCGGTTGCCGCTCGAAGGAAGTCCGAGCAGAAACGACGCGAGAGCCGAGCCGGATGTCGCCGCGATGGTATTGGAAACCGTGCCGACCGGACCGCGCGTAAAAGTGCGGTCAAAGCTAAACGAGCCTTGCGGCGTAAAGTATTGGAACGGGTAAAAACGGTAGAGACGAAATTCGCCGCCCGCTTTTATCGTGTGCGAGCCGCGCACCAGTGTAACGGCATTGGCGAGCGTGTGAACGTCGCGCGGCTGGTTGTTGCCCGCGCCGCCGATTGAGCCGGTATTAACTTGTCCGGGAACGGTCAGACCGTCCGCGCCGCCGCCGATAGTAATATCGGGAAACTGCAAGTTTGCCGCGTTTTGCGCCAGATAACTCGGAAATCCTAAAGTCGTCGCGTCAAAACCCTGTCCGTTCGGGCGTTGGTTGGCGCGAACCCGCGTGTAGCCGTAGCGAAAATTGTTGATAACGGTCGAAGTTAAATTATAAACGTGGTTGAGCGTGAAATTACCAAAGGTGTCGCGGATGGTGCGGGCGTTCGAGGCATCTGAATTAAAGTAATTCGGCTGCGCGTCGCGTCGCACTTCGTAGGAAAAGCGACCGAAAATCTGCTGTCTGTCGGAAATTTTCTGGTCGATGCGCCCGGCAAAAATGTCGCGCGTGAATTTTGAAGTGTCGTTAATCGCAAAGTTATTTATTACGCCCGGCGTTCCCGGCAGCATTTGTCCCGAAGAATTCGGAAGCGGGAGATAACCCAAAATGGCGCGCGCCACCGGGTCAACACACGCCGTCGTCCGCGTTCCGGCTCCGGTCGGGCAAACGGGAAGAGCGCGTAAATCGTTGTTCTGGAAAATCGGGCGACCCAAAACCTGCGTGGTCGTGCCGTTGGCATTAACCTGTAAATACGGGACGAGAGCGCCGTAAGGATTGAAAATCTGACCGAAGCGAACCGGCGTTCCCGACGCGCCGCCCGGATTATTCGGACCGAATAAAATATCGGTGCGGTTGCCGCCGAGCAAATCCGATAAATCACCGCCGCGCTGCGCCGCCGTCGGGACGGTTAATAATTCCCGCGTAAAAGGATTAGACTCGCGGCGGGCTTCGTAGTTAAAAAAGAAATAAGTCGTCTTTTTGGCGTTGTAAAGAATGGGTCCGCCTTCGCCGAAATGCGGGAGAAAAACCGGACCGCTGATTGCGCCGCCGAATTGGTTTCGCTTGACGGCGATGCGGTTAGCCGTCGCCGCGTTGCGGTTGCGGAAAAACCCGTTGGCGTTCAAATCGCGGTTTTGAAAATATTCGTAAAGCGCGCCGTGAAATTTGTTGCCGCCCGCTTTGGTCGCAATCGTGACGATGCCGCCCGCCGTGCGCCCGTATTCGGCAGGCGCGACACCGGAAATAACTTTGAATTCACGAATCGAATCCTGCGGCGGCGAAATGGCGACTCCGCCGAAATCGCCGACGGTATTGGTTACACCGTCGAGCAAAATATCGTTTGACGAAGCGCGTCCGCCGCCGACTGAAAAGTTTGAATCGAAAAAGTTGCGGTTGCCTGCCGAACCGACCGCGCTGCCGGGATTTCCCAAGGCTGTGCCGCCGTCAATGGTGCCGGGAACGAGATTGACAAAATTAAAAATATTGCGGTCTGCCGTCGGCAAGTCTTCGATGAGTTTGGCTTCAATGGTAGTTTCCAGATTCGAGGTTTCGGTTTGCAGAATCGGCGTCTCGCTGCTGTCAACGTCCACGTTGACCGTCGAGCCGATTACGCCCAAATCAATATCGACCGAAGCGGTCTGCGCGATTTCCAGACGAATGTTTTGGCGCGTGGCATTGGCAAATCCGGTTCGCGCGACCGTAACATTGTAGGTTCCCGGCGGTAGAAACGGAATCGTGTAAGTCCCGTTGTCGTTTGTTGTGGCGGTTTTCGATTGTCCGGTTTCGACCGACGTTGCCGTAACGGTCGCGCCGGGAACGACCGCGCCGGCTTGGTCTTTGATTTCGCCCGTCAAGGTCGCCGTAATAGTTTGCGCGAAACTCGTCGTTTGAATCAGACACGAGATCATCAATGCTGCGGTTAACGTCAATATAATCTTTGGCAGACGCTTCATATTTTTCTCCATTTTTTTACTTAAAATTTTTTAGTCGGTTTGTCATCACAAAACATAAAATTGCGCTCGTTCGTGCAAACGGCTCGATAAATTTTATAGTTGTGTTTTTGAAAGTGGACTAGACCACTTGCATTTAACAGGAAATTAACCCTCAGTGTCAAATGAAACCGCGACGAATTTGAATTATTTTTATTCGGCGGGAAGATTTTTTTATTTTCGCGGTTAAAAACAAAATCGGGCATTTATTTTTTATTGGTTCGGTCAAACAAAACGGCGAGCAAAATAACCGCGCCGAGCCAGATTTTCTGCAAATAGGGGTCTGTGCCGCGCAAATTTAATCCGTTGTTCAGAACACCGATAAAAATCGCGCCGAGCAGCGTTTGAACGACACTGCCGCGCCCGCCGAGAAGAGATGTTCCGCCGACGACAACCGCCGCGATAACGTCGAGTTCATACTGCAACCCCGAATTCGGAACGCCCGCGCCCAACCGCGAAGCCAGCGCAATCGCCGCGATTCCGACGAGAAAACCGTTTAATACATAAACCCGAAACGTAACGCTTTTGACATCGACACCGGCTAAAAAAGTCGCTTCCGCATTCGCGCCGACGGCATAAACATAACGTCCGAAAGTCGTGTGTTTGAGAATGAACCAGCCGACGGCAAAAGTCGCCAGCATCAGCAAAACCGACCACGGAACGCCGAAAACGGATGATTTGCCGAGCCGCGAAAAATTTTCCGGCAGATTTCCGATTGAGCGACCTTCGGACAAAATAAACGCCGCGCCGCGCGCAATCGTCAAAATCGCCAGAGTTACAACAAACGGCGGCACGCGAAAATAGGCGACGAATACTCCGTTGAAAATTCCGCAGGCGATTCCCACACCGAGAGCCGCCGCGAATCCCGCCGCGACACCGAATTTCAAACTGATTATCGCCGCCGCCACGCCCGCCAAAGCCGCTACCGAGCCGATAGATAAATCAATCCCGCCCGTCAAAATCACAAACGTCATCCCGACCGCCAAAATCCCGATGACCGCAATCGAAAGGGCGATATTGACGAAATTATCCACCGACAAAAATGACGGCGCGAGCGCGGCGAAGGCAATCGTTTCAATCAGAATCGCCAGAACAATAATGTATTTCGATATTTTTGACATATCCGCTTTTCGACGCGGGGATTTTTGCGACGCGGAAACGGGGAGACACGGAGACGCGGAGATTAAATTTTAGGCAGTTTTAGCTTTATTTCAATTGACTACTTTCAACAGCAAAAGTTTGCTGCTTCCATATTCTCCCCATCCCGCTGTCCCCCGTCTCCCTGTCTCCGCGTCCCCGCGTCTTTACTTGTCCACGATTTTCACCGGCACGGCGATTTTCGCTTCCGTCGGCTCGCCTTTGAAATGTCTGGCAATGGCTTCAATCGTTTTCGCGCCGATGTCGCGCGGCTGTTGGGCAACGTCGGCTTTTAACGCCGTGCCTTTTCTGATTTTCTCGACTGCTTCGGGCGCGGCATCGTAACCGACGATAATCAAATCTTTCAGCCCGCGCGCTTCCGCCGACGACAACGCGCCGAGCGCGGTTTCGTCGTTGATGCAGAAAATCGCTTTCAAATCCGGGTTGCCCTGCAGCAAATCGTCGGCGGCTTTCAAAGCGCGGTCGCGCACGCCGCCGCCGTTCAAAGTCGGAACGAGCGTAACGCGCGGGCTTTTACCGATTTCTTCTTTGAATCCGGCTTCGCGGTCAACTACCGATTGGACTTCGGGCTGACCGATAATGCCGACTTTGCCTTCGCCGTTTAATAATTTGGCGATGTATTCGGCGGCAAGGCGTCCGCCTGCCGTATTGTCCGAAGCGATGTGCGACACGACTTTTCCGCCACCCGCCGCGATGTCGGCGGTAAAAACCGGGATGTTCGCCGCGTTCGCTCTTTCAATTGCCGGAGCAATGCCTTTTGTATCGGTCGGGCAAACGATAATCGCGTCAACTTTTTGCACCAGAAAATTGTCAATCTGCGACTGCTGTTTCGACAAATCCTTATCGCCCGATTGGATTATCAATTCAAAATTATTTTTCGCCGCCGCTTCCTTCAAACCGGCTTCGAGTTCGCGGTAAAAATCGTCTTCGCGCGTCAGCAATGTTACGCCGATTTTCTTCGCGGTTTTATTCGGCGAAGCGGCGTTTTCTGTGTTTGTGTTTCCGCTTTGATTACAGGCAAAGGCAAAAAGCGAAATTAAAGTTATCAGAAAAGACAATCTAAAATTTTTCATAATTTTTATTTAAATAGTCGGCTGCGGCAGACGAAACGGACACGGATTTTTGAAATTAATTTCCGCTTCAAAAGTTCTGTTCCAAGGCAAAACAAAATCTAATTCACTGATCGAACATTTTTCATTTTGAAAATATCTTTGAGCAATGTCGGAAATTTTCGGCTTCATTTTCTCAAGGCTGAACTCAACAACTTTCGTAGTTTGTTCGTCCGTCAAACGAAATGAATTCCACTTGTTTGAACGAATAAAATTGAGCGCGTCCGGTCTGACGATTGAATGATAAACGTAATCATCGAACAGACGATTGAGCATAAACCAGTCTTGCGCCTGCTGCGTCCGATTAATTTTTACTTCGTTTTTTTCGAGCCATCGCGCGTGATTTTCCCTTTTCAATTTTGTGTAAATTTTTTCTTTGACTGCAAAAATCACGCCTTGCGGAAGCGTCGTGCCAATCGTGTTTCCGGCGGTGTTCCAGGCAGCATAGCTATAAAGCCGCTTGAATATTTTTTTGTCCAAAAGTGCTTCGGTAAATTTTACGCCGCCGCCCTGCACGTCGCCTTTCGGGTCAACATCGGCTACGATGACGCGTTTATTCGCTTGGGTTTTATCGGCGATTTCGCCCGCAAAACTTTCTGCTCTGCCGTTTTCAAAGCGCGAAGCGAAAACATAAAACAAAATGTCCGCCTGTTTTTCGTCCGCAACTTCCGACGCGCCGACCGCTTTGATATGAAAGCTGACGGTTTGATTCAACGCGCGGTCTTCATACGGCATAAACTGATTTTTCGTCGCGTCCGACGAATAAACCGCTTTAATTCGCGGGTGATAATTATATTTGTCGGTTAGCGAACGCGCTAAAAGAAGCATTGAAACTTCGTCCGCGCCGGGCTGAACGGCGATTTTTTCGGTTAAATTTAATCGCGCAGTTTCGGCAATCAACCGTTCGCGGTCGGCGACGTGAATGCCTTTCGGTTTCGCGTCGTCCTGCGACAAAATCAAATAATCAATCACGCCTTCGCGCGTCAAATCAATTGTTTTGAGGTTGATTTTCAAATCACGAACTCGCGCCGCTTTGTAATCGGCGAGCGCGAAAGCCGGAATTTCCCGTTCGAGTTTGGCGGTTTCGCTTTTCGATTTCGCGTCCGCTTCAACGGAAACTTCCGCCCAACGCGCCAGTTTTTCACGATACGCTTCATTTTTCACGTCGCCCGTCGGCGCGAGCCGCATAATCACGCTTGAGCCGTAAATTTTCATCTTCGGCGCGAGCCTTCGCATTTCGCGGACAAACTCAATCCGGCGCACCGCCGTCGCGTCATCGGTTTGATGAACGCGCATCGCCACCAAGCCGCCGTAAGCGAGCATATCAATGGACACAATCGCCGCGTCAAACGATTTTAGATTTTGCATTTTCAGCCATTTGATAATCTCGTCGGATTTGCCCGCTTCGGTAAAACGCCCCAAAATCTCGCGCGGCGGCGTAACGATTTCCGCGTCGCCAATCAAGCCCATCTTCACGGGAAACTGCAAACACGGCGGACGGTCGTCGAGCGGAATCAGCAAAACGCGCGAACTCATCTTCGGCTGGCTTTGAGCAATTGCCGGAACAACGAGCAATGCAAAACAAAAAAGCAAAATTCCGCAAAGGCGCAAAGCCGCAAAGTTTGTCGTATAAAATCTGTGTTTATCTGTTTTCATCTGTGGTTAATTTTTTCGTGTCCTTTCGTGTTTGTTCTTGGCTAATTTCTTTTCGTCAATCGCTCAATCAAATCGTCGGTCAAACTTTGCGCGGCGAAAAGTCCGAAACCGTCGAATTTATATTTCGTTTCCAAATCCAAATAACGCGCGTCAAAAGTTTTTGCGCGTTCGTCGTAAAAATGCCCGATAAAAAGCGCGGGATAAATTTTCGTTGGCGGCGCGACATCGCGGCGAAAATCTTTCGCCCAAGTTTCGACGCGGTTGAAATCGCGGTTGTAAAGCATCGGCAAGAGCGCGTCAACGTAACCTTCTTTTGCCCAGGTTTTCCAATCCTGCTGTTTGACGCGCAAATTTTGTTCGATGTCGGGGAAAACCGCCGCCGAGATTTCCCATCGCGGCTGATTTTTGCGAACGATTCCGGCAAGTTCTTTGACCGTTTCCGTTACCTGCCGCGTTTTCCAATCCTGCCAAATCTTCCATTCTTTCGGCGTATCTTTTGCCGATAATTTTCGCGCGTCGAGTTTCGTTTCCCTTTGAAACGCAGCGAGCGTCAAAGGATTGTAATCAAACGGCGATTCGGGGTATTGCAGCGGATAACGAATATAATCCCACTGAATCCCGCCGAGTCGCGGATAATTTTTTGAAATTTCGCCGACCACTCCGCGCAGATATTTTCTGACTTCCGCGTTTGAAGGCGACATAAAAACTTTAAAAATGTCGCGGTTCGCGCCTTCTGCTTCGGAGACGACGAGCGGCGAGCCTTTCGCGTCGAGCATCGCCCAATCCGCGTGTTTCGAGAAAATCGGCGATTTTTCCACGCCGCCCAGATTCGTATTCCACTGATGAAAAACGTGAATCCAGGCGTGAATTTTCAAATCCAATTTCGCCGCTTCTTCAACGTAAGTCTGCAAAACATCCCAGCCTTTGCCGCGTTCGTCAGCCACGCCGTAATTGATATTCAAAGGTCTCTGCGGCGCGAATTTCGACGGATAAATCGCGTAGCCGTCCCAAAAAGATTCGAGATAAATTGTGTTCAGATTCGCGCTTTTGATTCTGCTCAATTCCTTGCGAATAAACTCGCGTCCTTTCGCCGCTTCTCGGCGCGTTTCGACATCGGCATTGATAAACGGACGCACCCAAACCGCCTTCATTTGCGCTTGCGCGACAAAAGTCAGGGCGAAGAAAATTAGCCACAGATAAACACAGATAGACACGGATATTTTTACAGGGATAAAGGGGATGGACTGGGATAAAACGAACGATTTAAATATCCTTTTCATCCTCTTAATCTCCTTCATCCCTGCAAATTTTCTTTTTCTTAATCTGTGTTTATCTGTTTTCATCTGTGGTTTCATTTTGCCTTTTCCTCTGTGTTCTCTGTGGCTAATTTATTTCCCGTCGGCGCGTTGATATTCGACATTGCCGTTATAAGCGATTCGCGCGATTTTCCAAACGCCTTCTGAAAGATTTCCGGTTTCAAATTTCAAAACGATTTCCGAATTCGGCTGAACTGCAAAGCCTTGTTCGCGCGGAAAATTAGACTCGCTCAAAGCCCAGACTTCCGGCGGCGTAACGAGCGCGACCGCGCCTTCGATTGTCTGCCGGTTCGGGTTTTTGATTTTCACCGCAACGCCGTCGGCGGTTTTTTCGGTTGTCCATTCGAGTTTTAAAGGCTTGCCGATGTTTAGAACATCCTGAAAAATCTGCCCTTCGTGTTCGATGCTCGCTTTGATTAAACCGGAAGCGCGTTCCCATTCTTCGCCTTTTTTGACGGGAAACGCGACGATGACGACATCTTTTGTAAAAGAGCCGTTCGGCGCGATGTCAAACGCTAATTTGTCCGGCACGACGCGCCAATCTTCCGGCGCTTCCAAGGTGACTTCGCCTTTATAGTTGCGGTCTTGATAATTGTTGACGACCTGAACACGGAGGGCGATGGTCGTCGTGCCGCCTTGATTGTATTTGTCGTCGTAAGCAAAACTCGAAAGCTCGCCCATTTGTTCGACCGGACGCAAAGAAACTTTCACCGCGTCGTTGCCAATCGGCGCGGCACCCGAATTATGCAGCCAGTAACGCGAAAAAACAGGCTGGACAATTTCTTTCGTCGCGCCGGAAGTTTGATTTTGAGAATTTTTTCTTTCGCTGAAAAGTTCAAACGTGCGAATTTCAAAGGCATCAAATCCTTGCGTATTATTGACATCAAATCCGGCAAAACCGAATTGCGACCTTTTATGTTCGAGCAAATCAATTTCTTCGCCGTGATTGATTTTGAAATCGGTTGAAATTGCCGAAAAAGTCGCTTGTCCTTTTGTTTCATAAGCTCGCAAAATAACGGGGCGCAACTTGCCTTCGCGTAAAGACAAAATCGGATAAGTAACCGCTTCGTTCTCGGCTTTTGAGGAGAAATTTGCTTGCGGATTTCCGCCGAGTTTGAGCGCGGAAATGTTCAAGTTTGAAACTTTTGTCGAGACAAAACTTTTTTCGTTCGGCAATTCGCCGTCGTGAACATCGGTTTGCACGGCAATCAACGGATTATTAAAATCTTCGCCGACTTTCACCGTATCGGCTTCGCGCCAACTGCCGGCGTGCGGATAAAGCGCGTAATTAAAAACGTGCGTTTTGTTTTCCGGCGTGAAAGAAAACGGCAGATTTACGCCCGGAAAAATCGCCGTGTGCGTTAAAAACAAAGTCAGCGTGTTCGGATTTTCCAGAGAAACGGCGGGCGTTCCGTTGTTAATTAAAACCACGCCGTAATCGGGAACTCGCGGCAAATCTTCGTTCGGATTCGTTTCCGCCGCGAAACTTTCAAACGGCAGATTTATTTCAAAAGTATTTAATTTACCGTAACCGTATTCCTTTTCAAGCCGCGTGCTTTCGGGCAAACTCGGCTGTCCGGTGGTCGAACCTTGCCGAATCGGAACGGTTATTAGCTCAATCGCTTTTTCAAGATTTCCGGCAATTAAAAGCGTCGGAACAGGCTGCCAGCCGCTCGGAATTTCCTTGTCATAAACAAACAAAAACGCCCAACCGTCGCGCTGTAATCTTGCGTCAAATTTCGCCCGCGTTTCAGCCGAAACTTGTTTGAGCAAAGCCTTTGAGTAAAGATTTTCCTTTTCTCCGCCGAGCGCGATTCTAAAACCGTGATACGCGATGTCGTCGTTTAATTTTCGCGGCATCGTCGAATCTTCGATTGAAAGATTTTTGCGCCGCGCTTCGTCGTTGTCGTCGTAAAAAGGCGTCACCGAAACGCCGCGTTTTATTAAATTCGCAACAATCGTTTCGGTTAATTGCTCGTAATTTTCGCTTTGCGGACGGATTAAAGCGGTCGGTTTGAAAGGAACGGACGCGACGATTTGCGACGCGGTTTGAACTTGCAACGCGGGGACGCGGGGACGCGGAGACAGGGAGATTTTCGATTCTTCTCCGCCGCGTCCCCGCGTCTCCGCGTCTCCCTGTCGCAAAAAATTCAGATTGAGCGTCGAGCCGTATTCCGCCCAATTATTCACCGCATAAACCGGCGCGCCGGAAACGAGTTTGTCGGTGTTCGTGCGAAAATCGAGAAAACCTTTGCTCTGGTTGCGGACGACCGTTCCGAAACGGTCTTCGGTAACGAGCGCGCCGCCTTGTAAATTCAATGGGAAATTGACGACGAAAAGTTCGTCTTTGCCTTTGTAATCAATCAATTCGGTTTTGAAATCAATGCGCTTGATGTTTTTGTGAAGCGAGATTGTTTGCTGATACGCGGTTTTATTCGGCAGAACGCCGTTTATTTTATAAGTTTGCGTTTCGCCGTTTTGTTCGTAACTGAAAGTCGCTTTCTGTTCGCTCGAAAAACTCTTTTTGCCGGTCGTCCAAAATTCCCAAGCCGGATAAATGACGTTTTTCTTTGTCAGTTCTTCTTGCAAAACGCCGATTTCATTGGCGAAACGTCCGTTGTTTGGATTGACGATTTCACGCTTTGCCTGTTTGTCGTAAATGCTCGAAATCGCGCCGCCTTTTTCAGCGTCAATTTTTATCCGGTAAAATTCGTTTTCCAGAAATTCGGGATAACTTCTATCCAAAGAAAGGCGGCGATTTTCCAGAGGTTCGACGTAAAAAGTTTTGTAGCCGAGCGACGGAACATCTTTGGCGACAAATTCAAATTCCGTTTCGTTTTCCTTTTGATTCAAAACGCGCGGCGCGACAGTTTCGCCTTTTTTATCTCGAACCTGAAAATTGTAAAGCGGTTTATCAAATTTTATTTTTACCCGTGCGACATCGCTTCGCGTCCAACTTATCGGATTAAAGACCACGATTGGAATAATTTCTGACTTCTGACTTCTGACTTCTGACTTCGTATTTATCTGTTTCGTAATAAAATTCAAAGAATCGTTCAACGCGCCTTTCGATAATTCAAACGCTTCGCGGTAGCCGTGAACCAAATCGAGAAACGCAGAATCCGACGGCGTGCCGGTTATCGCGTCGTGATGCGAGCCGAAAAAGATTTGCCGCCACGCTTTATCCAGAGCCAAATCGGGATATTTCGCGCCGCGCAAGTATGCAATCGCGCCGAATTTTTCAGCGGAGAGCGTCATATTTTCCGAAAGTCTTTGCCCGATTTTCAAATCCGAACGCGCCGCCATTACGCCGACGTGGAAAAACAATTTGTCGCGCGAAGTAACGGGCGGCTTTAATTTATTTTCGGAAATTTCTTTGTTGAGCGCGTCGAAATACAAATCCTGCGCTTGTCCGGTAACTTTTATTTGCGGTTTATTCGTTTCTAATTTTTCGACATTTCCCGCAAGGTTTGTCCACGGCGGCGTAAAATCGGCGGCGTTGATTCGCAAATCAACAGACGAGCCAAAGGTCTGCGTCTCTTGAAATTTGCGTTCCGTAGTCTTTCTAAAATCGTCTATCGTGTAATTTTTGCCGCTTCCGAAACCGGAAAACGAATAAGCGTAATCCACGCGCCGATGCAAAAGACGCGAGCCGTCCAAAGCGTAATCGTAGAAAAACGGATTGAAACCGCTGATTTTTTTTGACCAGGTAATTCCCGTAAAACCCGATTTTGCGGCAATCTGCGAGATTTGCGGCGCGTGTCCGAAAACGTCCCACAGCGCGAGCGATTTGGCGCGGCGACCGAGCATCGCTTCGTGCATCGCCTGACCGTAGAGAATGTTGCGGACGATGCTTTCGCCGCCGATGGTCATTTCGTTAAATTGGTTGTAACTGCCACCTGTTCCGACGCGCCCTTGCCGCACGGTTTCGCGCAAAAAATCGCGGTCTTCCGGGTGCGTGTCTAAGTAAGGTTTCAGATAATCAATCTCCGAAAGATAAACGCCGTAACGTGAATCGGCTCGAAGCGATTGAACGTATTGATTCGTGTTGGAAAGCGTGATGCGCGAATATCCGCGCTGGTCTTGCAGATAAACCGGGTCAACGTGAAAGCCTTCGAGATAAAAAATCGTCCCGTTTTGAACGGGATTGGCAACGGCTTCGAGCGATGCGTTCAAGCTCGCTTCGCTGTTCCAAAATCGAATCAACGCCGCAAATCCGCCGTTTTTGCGCCGGTAATCGCCGGAAATTCCGGTCGAACGAACAAGCAGTAGATTCGTTCCTTTGCGAAATTTTGCGGTCGCCTTGCGCGGCGCGTTCAAAACAAAACCGTCGTAAATCTTTTCGCCGTTGAGCCAAATTGAGCCGAGAAAGCCGTCGGTTTCGACAAAGCGCATTTCGTCGTTTGTCGAATCGATATAACTTGCCGCGTAAGCCGTGCCGATGCTTTTGCCATTATTCAAACTGAAAAAATCAATGTTCGGATTTTCCAATCGAACTTCGCGCCAACTGATTTCGGTCGCGTCGGGCAAAGTTTTTATGTTTGAAGCCGCGCCGACTTCCGGCAGAGGTTCGCCGGATTTTGGATTTTGGATTTTCGATTTTCGATTGTCGGAAGATTGATTTTGAATCGTCGCCTTGAATGTTCCGAGGCTCGGCTTGATATTTCGCACGCCGCCAAACGGCGCGAGCCAATCTTTTTCCGGCAAATGTTCGATGTTAAAACGATTGAAATTTTCCCACGCGCCCGCGTCAATTTCCGCCGGAAATGAATTTGAAACGAGCCAATTTCGGACAAAACCGCCGTCTTCGATTTTCTGCAAATTGTTTTGCGCCAAGACAGTAAGCAGTGAGCAGTAAGCGGTGAGCAGAAGGAAAAAGACCCGGAGAACCGGCGACGCAGAGGCGCGCCGAATTTTCTGCATCCGACTTTGAACTTTGAACCTTGAACCTTGAACCTTGAACTTCATAGCGCGTTTTTGGTCAAAAAGAATGTGGCGCGGTAACGGTCGGCGCGGTAGGTCGTGCGCGCCGATTCAATCGGTTGATTCGATTCGGTATAGACGACGCGATGCACAACCAGAACCGGCGCGTCTTGTTTGATGCCGAGTTGTTTCGCCTCAAATTTGGTTGCCGCCGCCGCTTCCAGACTTTCAGCCGCGTGGTGCATCCGCACGTTGTAATTGTCCGCCAAAACCTGATAAAGCGAATTTTTCGTTAAATCAACTTTGTCGAGTTCCGGGCAAAGCGACGACGGCAAAAAGGTTGACTCGAAAGCCATCGGCTCGTCGTCGGCGAGGCGCAGTCGTTCGAGATGAAAAACGTCCGCTCCCGCTTCCAAATCCAAATCTTTGACAATCCGCTCGTCGGGCGCTGCGCGCTTTAACTGCAAAACGCGCGAGCTTGGGACGAGTCCGAGCGAACCCATTTCTTCGGAAAATCCGCTTAGATTTCTGGTGTGAACGTCGAGCTTCCGATTGGAAACGAAAGTTCCCACGCCGCGCTCGTGGTAAATCAAATTTTCCTGTCGCAAATATCGCAAAGCCTGGCGCACGGTCATCCGGCTGACCGCGAAGCGTTCGGCTAACTCGCGCTCGGACGGGAAATTTTCGCCCGCTTTTAGTTTGTTATCTTTAATCTGAAGCCGCAGAGCTTCGGTAATCTGTGTGTGCAACGGAGTCGCGCCGTCACGCGTTAAAATAGTTCGCATTAGTTTTTATAAATGTGGACTAGACCAGTCCGATTGATAATACGATACCCGAATTTGTGTCAAACAAACAGCCTGAAACAGCGAAATAATGTCAATCGTAAATTAACGCCGATTTGTCGAAAACGGAAATTCGAGAGAACTTGCGCCGATTGACTTCTAAAATTATTTTCAGTCTAATGCAGTTAATCCGTTCCGCTTTTATATTCCGTTAAACTTTTCAAATATTGGAGTAAACAGTGATTCATCTTTTCCGCCGACTTTTTTTATCAGGCGCGATTTTCTTCGCGGCGATTGGAATTTATGCTGGGACGCTTCCGCTTCAAATCATCCCGCAGCCTAAAGAAGCCGTGGCGACGGAAGAGAGTTTTTCGCTTAAAAACAACCCGAAAATCGCGCTGGCAAATCCGCGTTCCGACTCTGACCGTTTTGCCGCGCTGGATTTTATCGAGGACGCGAAGCAAACCGCCGATGTCAATTTGTCTATCGGCGGCGGGAAAATTCTCGTCGGTTTGTTCGATAATCCGAAAATAAAGTCCGCGCTCGCAGCGAGAAAAATCGAAATTCCGGCAAATTTAAACGACGAAGGGTATGTTTTGTTTGTGAGCGCAAAACAAATCGTCGTCGGCGGACGAACCGAAGCCGGAACTTTCTATGGTTTGCAGACTTTGAAACAAATGGTTCGCGGCGAAGGCGACGCCGCTTATGTGCAAGGCGCGAAAATAATAGATTTTCCGACGATGCGTTACCGCGCCTTTTCCGACGACGTTTCGCGCGGAATTGTGCCGACGGTCGATTACGTCAAACGGCAAATCAGGACGTTTGCGATGTTCAAAATGAATATGCACTCGCTCTATATGGAACACACTTTTGCGAGCGAATCGAATCCGCTTTACGCGCCCGAAGAAGGAAGTTTTACGCCCGAAGAGTTAAAGGAAATCGTCGCTTACGCCAAAAATTATCACGTCGAAATCGTTCCCGAACAGCAGACTTTCGGGCATCTTCACAAAGTCGTCAAATTTGAAAAATACAACGCGCTCGCCGAAGTTCCCTACGGCGATGTAATCACGCCGCAAGAGGAAGGTTCTTACAAATTCGTGGCGGATTTATACAAGGAAATCGACCGAATTTTCCCGTCGAAATTCTTTCATATCGGCGCGGACGAAACTTTTGAACTCGGACAAGGACGAAGCGCCGAAGAAACCAAAGAAAAGGGCGTGGGGAAAGTTTATTTCCAGCATATCAACCGCGTCCGCGACATTCTGAAACCATATAACCGCCGCCTGATGATGTGGGGCGACATCGCGCTCAGTCATCCCGATTTAATCGGCGAGATTCCGAAGGAAATGGTTGTGATGAATTGGGCTTACGGCGCGCGCGATTCTTACGCGACCCGCATCGAGCCGTTCAAAAAAGCCGGACTCGAACAGTTTGTCTGCCCGTCGGTCTGGAATTTCAATTTGATTTTCCCGAACGAAGAGAACGCGATTACCAATATCAAAAACTTTGTCCGCGACGGGCAGGAGGCGGGCGCAATCGGCGTGATGAATACGAATTGGGACGACGATGGCGAAACGCTTTTCGAGATGGATTGGTATGGAGTAGGTTTGGGCGCGGCGGCAGGTTGGGAAAACGCGCCGCTCGGCATTGAAAAATTTGACCGGAAATTTGACTGGACATTTTTCCGCAGCGAAGGCGACGATTTTACTAAATCAATCCGCACGCTCGGCGCGGCGAGCAAAACTCTTGGAATAACCGAGACGCAAGACTCGTTTTTCTGGCAGAACCCGTTCACCGCGCAGTTTCAAAGACGCGCCGTCGCGCTTGCCGCCAATGCCAAACAATTGCGTTTGAACGTCGAAGAGACGGAAGAAAGCTTGATAAAAAACAGCGCGAAGGCGAGAAGAAATAAGGAAATGATTCCGGCAATGCGTTTCGCGGCACAGCGTTTCGACCATCTCGGACGGCGTTTGATTTTAATCGAACAATTCAGCCAAATTTACTGGGACGCGTATTTAACGATGTCGGACAAGACCAAGGCGCGAAAACTAACTTATTACAGCGGCGCGATTTACAATTACAACCGCGAAATGGCTGAGGAATTAAGCGAACTCAAGCGTAAATACGAAAAACTTTATCTGGCGGAAAATAAACCGTCGCATCTCGAAAGCGTTCTGGCACGCTACGACCAGTCAATTCAAATATGGCTCAATAAATCGCGGCAAATCAGCGAAGCTCTGGCGCAATACAACGAAACCGGCACGCTCCCGAAACCCGAAGAAATCGGCATCAGCCCCCGACCTAAAAATTGAAATCGGCGGTTTGCGAGCGGAGAAAAAAAACATAATATAATTTTCAATGCAGGACGATAGCTGGCTTTACAATCCTAATCTTTACGGCACAGGCTGCTCGCTGCAAGCTGACGGGATAGGTTTCGAGCCGCAAGTGTTTTTACAGCAAACTGCTTTTGACTCGAATTCGATACTCTTTCACGGTAAATTAGGCTTTCCCGAAGAATTTAAGAACAAAGCAGCCGGAGTCGAGCCGGAAGTTTTACAGCTTTTTGAATCTACATTTTTATTGCTGAGAGTAAGCGCGTCCGAATCACGCGCCATACAACTTAAAGAAGCAGTTTTGTTCTTTGAGCAATACCGGGACGAAATTCTAAGATTATCCGGGTTTTCGCAAGTAGAGAATGTGGTTTTGAGGTTTATATCGGTCGAAGGCGAATCGTTTGAAAATCTGCCCGAAGAGTTTATGAATCTGGCTTTTAGCGTTGGTGTGAATAATTTAATAATGTGAAAAAGCAATCTTTAAATGTTTGGTAACTCTGTAAAAAATAATGCTAAAACTCAAAACTTTCGTCTGCTTGTTTTTATTATGCGCCTGTTACGCGGCTCAGGCGCAGGAACGGCTCGGAAATTATCAGGTTCGCGTCGTGCCGGACAGAGACGATTGGACTTATGAACTGAATCAGCGGGCGAAATTTACGATTTCGGTCAGCCTCGACGGGCATCAAGTCGCCGGTTTGCCGCTCAAATACAGTTGCGGGGCAGAGACGATGCCGCCGACAATTGAAAAAAGCATTACGACTACGGCGCAACCTTTGACGGTCGAAGGCGGAACGCTCGAGAAGCCGGGATTTTTGCGCTGTATCGCAACGATGGAAACGGGCGGCAGAACTTATCGCGGGTTGGGAACTGCCGGATTTCGACCGGATTTAATTAAACCGACGACTGACGACCCGAAGGATTTTGATAAGTTTTGGGACGACGGCAAAAAGGAATTGGCAAAACTGCCGATTGATTCAAAACTTGAGTTGCTGCCAAGCTATTCGACACCGTATGCGGATGTTTTTCAGGTCAGCTTTCAAAATGTCGGCGCGGGAAGCAGTAAATCGAGCCGCATTTACGGCATTCTGGCAATTCCTAAATCAGCGAACCCAACCCAGAAATTCCCCGCCGTTCTAAGCGTTCCGGGCGCGGGCGTTCGTCCATATCGCGGTCTTTTGAATTTAGCCGAACGCGGAATTATCACTCTGCAAATCGGCATTCACGGTATTCCGGTCAATCTTGACCAGACTGTCTATGACAATCTTGCCGCCGGCGCGCTGAATCGTTATATGTTCGACGGTCTCGACAACAAAGACAATTATTATTACCGCCGCGTTTTTTTAGGCTGCATTCGGGCAAATGATTTTCTGGCGAGTTTGCCGCAGTTTGACGGCAAAAACTTAGCCGTAATGGGCGGCAGTCAGGGCGGCGCGTTGTCAATTATGACGGCGGCTCTGGACGCGCGCGTCAAAGGTTTGGCGGTTTGGGTTCCCGCTCTCGCCGATTTAACCGGATACGTTTTCGGACGCGCGGGAGGCTGGCATCACGCTTTTAAGGACGAGAAAAATCGAACGAAAGAAAAAATCGAAACCTCGAAATACTACGACACGGTAAATTTCGCGCGGCGCGTAAAAGTTCCCGGCATTTACACCTTCGGTTACAACGACGAAACCTGCCCGCCTACTTCGATGTTTGCTGCTTACAACACGATAATCGCGCCGAAAAAGCTCGTTCTCGCGCTCGAAACCGGACACGCCCTGACCAACGAACAAAGCGAGCGCATTAACAATTGGATGGAAGATTTGCTCAAAAAGAAATCTGCCGAGTAGCTTTCGATAGTCGCCGTTAACTTGAAAATTTTGGTGAATATTTTCGGCGACATTTTTGAAAGGTGTTAAATAACTGAAAGTCAACTGACTTTTAAGTGGTCTTTAATAATAACCGTAAGAAATCTATTTCTTACAAAAAACGAGGTGGAATATGAAGAAAGTTTCGATTACGATTTTTTTTGCGGTTCTTTTCTCGGCAGTGCTGTTTACAAATGCGACGGCGCAGACGCCCGGCGTGGAAATCGCTCCGACTTTTCAAGTCATTGACGGCAAACCGAATGAAATCGGCGCGTATTATCGCAAGGTTATTACGCCCGCATCGAGCGTAAATTTAGGGATATACAGCCGCGGCGGAACAATTCCCGAATTTGCGCCGGATAACAATCGCTTTTTTATACAGGAAATAGACGGCGTTACAGGCTACAGCCTGGCGGAAATGAACGATTACCGCACCGGCTCGCGTGACCGTCCGAGCATTTATTTAGGCGGCAGGAACAATAATATCGAGATTGATGCGGGACTTGCATGGAACAGAGTCTTCGCAATTGTTTCCGGCGTGACCAAAGCAACGTGGACGGAGTCGACAGTCGGTTCAAGCCGCACGAATCAATTTTTTATCGAACCGAGCGGCGGCGTTTATTTAGTTAAAGATTTGCAGGGCAATCAAATCACTTCAGGCAGTTATTTTATGCCGACGTCAGACGGGTCGGTAACCATCGGAACTAAAACTTTATATCCTAATTTCGCGTTTCGCCCGTATTTTCGCTCGTCAGACCGAACGACCAACAGCGGTTATCACTCGATTGCAACTGCCGGCGGCACTAACGATTCGAGATTTTACGCCAGCGACCTGTTCACTATCGAGCTTAAAATTCTGCAGACCGGCGAGATAAGATTGACAATCAGCGGCGGCGCGGGCGGCAGCGGCGAGTTGACCACTTACACGACAACAATCACGGGTTTTAACGGCGGTTCACCGACATTCAAGCGCGTCGATTCGATTGACCAGAAGGGACGCGAAGGCATTGCGACCGAGCTGACAAATGCAACAGTCGTGCGCGGCGGCTGGGGCGTAACTTCTGTTTTAAAAAGCAGCGGAAACCAGCCATTTGCGGGCAGTGCCGGTTTTACCGTCAAATCTGTAGAGTTTACGCAAAACACCTACAATTATCTTTTCGGTCCAATTGGACAGGGACGCGCGACCCGCGTTGACGGCAGCGAAGTTATTTATATTAATCCGCCAAATCCGTAAAAAGAGAGCTAAATTTGTCTTTCTTCGATGCGTTCGCCAATGTTATATAAACGGCGGACGCATCGTTTTTTATTTAATCTGTTTCTTACCTTTTTTTGCGGGAAATCCGAAAACCGATTTCAAACGGGCGATGCCATGGGAAAAAGACGCGCTCGATTTCAAAGTCGGATTTCAAAAAACGATTAATTTCCCTGGCGCGTGAATTAAATAAATCTCTCATTTCCAGTTCGTATTGTCGCTCGAATGTCGTTCCTTCAAATTCCGTCAAATTTTCCCGCTGTAAATTAGCTCTCACCCGATTGCGCCCGATTGTCATATAAACCCAATCTTCGATAAAACGCGCAAACAATAGTCTCTTGAGCTGCAAAGAATTTCTGGCGTTTTGCGCCATTTTCCGCCGTAGAACGCCGAGCGAAATTGCGCTTCCCAAAGTGTTGCCGCTCGTGTTCCAACCGGCGTAAGCCATTTGTGCGGGATTTATATTTGATTTGAAAATGGCGGAAACAAGTTCAACATCCGCGCCATTGTAAAAACGATTGTCGGCTAAAATCAAAATCTTATCCTTAATCGAATTTATTTCGGCACGCTTCAGCCATTGTTCAAACGGTTCAACGTCGGCAGGCAATTCAGTTATGTTTTTCGGTGGAAAAGTCTCTTTGTCTTCAAAATTGTTAACGTACAAGATACACTCGGCTCTCGACAAATCATTTTCAACTCTGCCGCCCGCCGCGCGGATTTGGAGGCTAACGGATTCATTGAGCGGTTCGCCTTCAAAAGCTGGAATCAGGTTTTTCGATTGCGGAAAACGGTAAGCCGGATAAACCGAAACGGGTTTACTGCAAACCACCAGATTTGATAAAAGTGCCAGTTGCGCTTCGTCCGCGCCGGGATAAACGGCAATCCGGTCATTAAAGGGCGCGGCGAGTTTTTCTAATTCTTCGGCTTCTTTTTTCGAGAAACCGCATTCTGAATTATCGTCGAGAGTGATGACTAATCGCTCGATAACATTTTTTTTGACTAATTTAATCAGTTCTTTGTTGATTGATAGATTTCGCTCCCGACGAGTTAAAAAATCGTCGAGAATGTTTTGCGGAATTTGATTTTTGAAATTGTCTGCGGAAATTTTATCCGGCGGATTTTTCAGCTTTTCGTATCGGTGGCTGTAATAGGAAAACTGAAAAATCTCTCGTCCGTATTTTGCATAATAATCCGGCTCTTCCTCACTTGAAGGATAGGCGGGAATGCGCGTTACCGTCGAAGAGACGAGCAGCCGCAGTTTTGGATTTTCACGTTGAATTTTTGTTAAGATTTGCAATCGCTTTTGCACATCGGACAGGGAATCGAGGCTGATGCGCGAGCCAATTAATCCTCCGTAAAGCAGCATTTCTGCCGAAATAATCCCGACATCTGATGTTTTTGCCGTTTTTTCAGTCCAATCAAGTAGAGTTTTCATCTCCGGTAAACTCTTTTTATGCGGAAGAATTGATTCCTCCGGCGTTAAAATATGGAAATGCGTAATTTGCGCGTCGGAGAGAAAAAGTTCTCTGGTTGTAAATCTTTCGTCAAGCGGCAAATACAGCAAATTTGCCGACTTTTTTACTGATTTTTGAAATTTCCCGGAAGCGTTTCCTACCGCGGCGAAAGCACCGAGAAATAAGAAACACAACAAATTGACGGCTAGTAAAAACGTGGTTATTTTTTTCATCTGGAAGCAAAGTTAATAAAAGCAAAGAATATTTACTTACCTTATTGTATAAGTATTAATTGAAGAAATCTGTATCAGGTTATAATTTTTTTTCGGGCGGATTTAGAAGTCTGTCGCTTACTTCGGGCGCTTCTTTGCTGTGCTTATGCGAAGTTCTGTTGCTATAATGCTTTTAATATTACACTTAGGATAAGCGCGATTTTCCGAAGCGCGGGATCTGACAAATGGCAAAAACAAATCAATCGCCCAACACCAAAAAATCTGCTAAACCCGCTTCTGAGCAGCGTCTTGCGCGGCGGCGCGAAAAGCCGAAGTCCTTTGAGCGTTATGAGCAGGAACGTCCGGTTCAGCTGACGTTTTTCGAGATTTTAGAGCCGGAGAACAAGCAGTATTCCAACACTATCGAGATTTACGATTTTTTGCCGAAGGAATTTCTCGGCAAAGCTTCGCGCGTTGCAGATACTTACCTGCCTCGTCTGGAGCGTGAGTTTGAATGCCGCGGAGTACGTTATCAGATGAAACTTGATCCGGCGCGAATCGAGGACAAGGACGGTAACGTCCGCGAATATTACCCGTCGCAGCGCGAGGAAGTTGTCGAAGACTGTTTGCGGAAGCTGATGGTGGACGGAAGCGGCGTTTTTTTGGATAACGCGGCGAGTGTTCGTTTTACGCTCTATCAGTTGCAGAAAGAGCTTTCCGATAACGGTCATACTTACTCTTATACGCAAATCAGAGAATCGCTCGAAATTCTGACTAAAATAAATATCGAGTTGAGCGGGGACGGAGGAAATGTTCGCCTGATTTTCAGTCCGATTGAAACTTTGGGAATTAAAGGCGAAGGCGGTGAGACGCAAACCTTTGTTCGCCTCTCGCCGCTTGTTACCGATTCGATTAAAGAAAGGAAGTTTCGGCTGATTAATTACAAAAAAGTGATGGGTTATCGTAGCGCCATTGCCCGAAAGCTTCACAAACGGCTTTCGCATTTTTATATCCAGGCAAGTCTGACGGAGAAATACGGGGTTCTGCTCTCGACCCTAATTCGGGATTTTGGTTTAACTCAATACCAGCAGATGAGCAAAAATCTGCGCGATTTTGAAAAGGCGGTCGAAGAGCTGAAAAGCTCGAACACGATCTTAAATTTCTATAAGGAAGAAATCCGTCAGGATCGTCCGCGCGTTAAAATTGTCGATTATAGGCTCTCCTTTCAGCCGCATCCGGAATTTATCAGCGACGTGAAAAAAGCCAATTATATGAAATCCGTTCATTATCTTAAAACCGGCGATGACTCCGAAGAATAATTTCGCTCGTTGCAGGTTTTTTAAATTTATTTTTTGAACATTAGCTAGTTTTGACTTCTATTTACAAGGCTTTTCGAGTGTTATTCTAGTTGTGACTCCTACCTACCAAGCGATTTCTTATAAAATTTCTTCGAGTTCGGGATTCAACTGGAGAGAAGTTTGCCGGAAGATTAAAAAGGGTTAAATAAAAGGTTAAGAGGTTAAGGCGCAGAAAAGGTGTGTTAACCTCTTGTTTAATAAGTAGTTGCAGCATCGCTCCTAGGAGTCAGAACTAAATTTTTCGTCACTTTTTACTGCCGAAAACCGCAAAATTTTCTAAAAAAGTGCTTAAAAAGAGGCTGGTAGGAGTCAAAACTAGGTATGCCGGGAGTCAGAACTAGATATTTTTTTGCTAAAAAGGAGTCAGAACTAAGTATTGTAGGAGTCAGAACTAGATAATTTTGCTTCCCCAGCCTGTGGAAAACTTTGAAAAAATCGTTGCCGGGAGTCAAAACTAAGTAATAGTGGGAGTCAGAACTAGATATTGGTAGGAGTCAGAACTAAGGTTTGGTAGGAGTCAGAACTAGAATTGTGAAAATCTTTTTAGTAACAAGAAAAGAGAGTTTAAGTGAAATGTTTTCATGTTTTTAAAGTAGTTAAATCTAAGATGGTGCTTTAAGTGAAGAATCCATCTCTTCGTCAAAAAGCAAAAATTAAAATGATCGATATGACTTTCTCTCAATTGAGACAATCGATATGAACCGGGATTCAAAAAATTTAGTTTTATTTCACAATTCCCGCGTGCATCTCTCTGCAGTCCGTGTTCGGCTTGCAGCTTCGGAAGACGCGAATCGGCATATATGGTTACCGTTTCCGGTTTCAGATGTTTCGATAAAATTGCACCGCCTTCTTCGCCGCCCCAGCGCGCGCCCGGTTCGTAATCGCCTAATTCGACGGACTGCCACCATCTGATATTGTGATGTTTTTTTGATGAAAACCTGATTGGTTCGAGTGTAGGTCGCAGTCTTTCCCCATAAGCGATAGCCCAGCGCTTTACAAGACTTTCTTTGTTAAGAAGACGATGCTTTCCGCCGGCGGATTTGTTGCGACGAACGAGAAAGTTGCTTTTTTCCAAATCATTAAAAGTGTCGCTGACGGTGCTGATCGAAGAAACACCGGAAAGTTTCGAGATTGTCCGAAAATCTTCGTTAATCAGGTTTTCATCGACTAAAAGGGCAAAAAGAATTTTCGGTCCCGATTTATTAAATAGCCGCGATGGGCGCTCTTTAGATATATTTTCGCTCTTTTTTCCGCTAACAAAGATATAAGTGCCGGAGTGGTTTATAAAAGCATTACCCGCCGAATCAAAGAAAGGAATGTTGTTTTCGCGCAGATATTCCGATTGCGCCGGATTGAATGTAATCGGCAACGAGTAGTAATTTATCGGGTCGGTTTTTAGAAGCTGATATGAATTCATTGAGCCACGCTCTTGTCGGTTGATTTTTGACCTGAACAAGATAATTAATCGTATCCGCATTATCAGAAGAATCTGCTTTCTGCGGACTTAAAGAGACAGCAAAATCGGCAGACTTTTTTCGCAAATTCTCTAAAGTCGCCTTGATTCCGGCAGTCGATTCCAACATTCGCGCGGCTTGTTTTAATATCTGTAATTCCAGTTCTTTCATTACCCGCTTCCGATTCTATACACTGCAATTCCCAATATATAATCTACAACATTGTTCGATAAATTTCATTGTTCGATAAAAACGAACATAAGTAAATAAAATAGATGTGAGATTTTGTCGAAGAGATGAGTAACTGCCGAACATATTGTTTTGCTGCCAAAAAATGAAATCCTTAAATCTTAATGCCGCTTGGTTGTGAAGGTGAGTCTGATAATAATTAGTAGTAGTTGTTTTACTTGTATTAAATTACTTTTTCTGTAGATAGCAAGAAGAAATGATTTTTAAATTGAATTAAACTCTAATTCAAACATCCGTAAATCTGTCCATTAGTTTATTCCGGGTTATTAATGTTTGTTTTTTAAAGCTAATCCATAAGTCAAAATGCACAAATGAAGTTATAGCTTATGATAAAATTTACCGCTTATGATGACCACTTACGAGCGTTCCGATATTATCCATATCATGAAAATGAATCGCCTGACGCTGAGCGATTCGGACACGGCGCAGCTGGAATTTAACGGACAGGTCAAAAGCAAGAATTATCGGATAAAAATTCTGGTGGTTGAAGATTTGCCGCAGATTTTTATTAAGCAGAACGGGGAAGTAATATACAGCGAAACGATAAGAAGCGTTGACGACTTGAAGATATTTCTCGAAGAGGGATTATACAGATACTTTGAAGGGTAGTTTTTGTGGACAACAGCGACTAAGTTATTCTGAAGCCTTCAGAACTTTGTAACGTCGAATTTGACTTGAGTAAACCTTTCAATTTTAACTGGTATCTAGTTTTTTGAGGGAAAGGTTATCAGACTCAAAATCAGTTTTGAACGGCAACCAAGTCCGACTCGCAACTTTCGGCGGAGCGGTGTTTGGCGATGGAAATGACCTCCGAATTGGTTATTTCTGCCTTAAAGAAAGGCATTGGTAAAGGGTTAGTCAAAGCCGGAGCGATTATACATTCTGACCGTGGCAGCCAATATGCGTCGAACGACTTGCGCCGTCTTCTGCAACAAAATTGTTTTCGTCAATCAATGAGCGGAAAAGGTAATTGCCTGCGACAATGCACAAGCGGAAAGTTTCTTTTCAAGATTTAAGGCGGAGTTAATTGAAGGAGGAGTTTTTGAAGACCTCGAACAAGCCCGCTCGGAAATCTTCAGCTACATAGAAGGTTACTACAACCGGGTGAGATTACATTATGGAATTCGAGATGGAATTACAAACTAAAAATGGAGAAAACAAGAAACAGTTTTTTGTCTAAAAAAACTTGACCATCTCAATATCCAAAGGGCGAGCAAAGTTCGTTCAACTGACGCTTTGCTAATTCATTATTGGGGAAAACTGGTTGCCTTCTTTTTGCTAGTTTTCAACTACTGATTCGCATATTGATTAGCCGGTATGGGTTGTTGAATCTCGAACAATAAGTTTTGCCGGAAGCATTAAAATACCTTCTTTCTGATAGGTTTTATTTTTTTCAGAATCAATGATCCGCACCAGCATTTGCATAGCACTTTTACCGATTTGATATGTTTGTTGGGAAACTGTTGTTAGTTGTGGAGTGAAATTTGCTGCCCACTCGAAATCATCAAAACTAACCACGCTGACTTTTTTCGGGCAGGAAATATTTAGTTCGGTAAATGACCTCATCAGTCCGAGCGTCATTTTGTTATTGCACGAAAAAATAGCCGTCGGCGGATTTTTTAAACACATCAATTCAAGTCCGCATTGGATACCGCTTTCAAGAGTGAAATTACCGCGTTGAAAATATTCTTCACGAATCGGCAGATGCGCTTCCTGCATCGCCTGACGATAGCCCGCAACGCGGTCGGAGCCAGTTGACAAAAGAGTGTTTCCGGCAATTATTGCGATGCGTTTATGACCGAGCGAAATCAAATGGCGTGTCGCATCACACGCCGCCTGCACATTATTAGTTATAACCGCTCTTTCTGTGCATCCCGACGGCAGACGATCAATAAAAACAATTGGGAAGCGGCGGCGGATTTGCCGGTCATAAACGGCGGTCGAATCGGAAGATGCGAGCAAAACCCCGTCAACTCTCTGCGAAAACAGCATACTCAGAAGATGCTGTTCCTGATCCGGGTTTTCATTTGAATTGCACAGCATCAACTGGTAGCCGTGAACGCGGGCTTCGTCTTCTACGCCGCGCATTACTTCGGGATAATACTGATTCGTCACATCGGGAACGATCATTCCGATAACTTTTGTGTGACCGAGTTTGAGACTGCGGGCGACCAAATCGGGATGATAATCGAGTTTCGACATCGCATCTTTAACGCTCGCTGTCCGTTTCGGACTCACGCCGTTCTTTTCATTGATAACGGACGAGACGGTGGCAATCGAAACTCCGGCTAACCGCGCCACATCGTGCATCGTCGGTGATTTAGTCCTTTTTTTATGTGAGTCTGCCAAGTAAATATTCCTCTCAACTGAATCGTTAAACTAAACGAATTTACAAAATTTTGCTTTTCTCAGAAATATAAATTCGTTTTCCTGATTCGCCAAAAGAAAATTTAAACGTGTCAGCCATAAAATTCAAGAAAAAACTTCGATGATAAAAATTCCGGCAAAAAAACTTAGAGACTGTTTGAAAAGTAGGCTATGGTCAAAAGTTCAGGTAAATTTGAGTTGTGAAAAAACAAGTTTATCCGAGCGATATGACCGATAGCCAATGGCATCATATCAGAGAGTTATTTGAAAAGAGAAACCGAATGGGCAGACCGCGCGAACTTGATTTGAGAGAAGTGGTTAATGCTATTTTGTATGTTTTGGCGACGGGTGTGCAGTGGCGGTATTTGCCGACCGATTACCCGAAATGGCAATCGGTTTATTACTATTTTCGCAAGTTTGAGCGCGATGGAACGTGGCTTCTGGCTCACGAGCAACTTCGTGCGGAAGTGCGAAGAAGCATCGGCAAGCACAAACATCCGACGGCGGGATGTCTAGATTCGCAGTCGGTGAAAACCGTCGGTGTCAGTTCCTGTTTTGGATATGATGCGGGCAAGCGTGTCAAAGGGCGAAAGCGACATATTTTAGTTGATACTTTAGGCTTGCTGCTGATTGTCCTGGTTACGGTTGCCGATACTCAAGACCGCGACGGAGCAAAACTTTTGTTCAGACGGCTGTCGGGCAGTTGCAAGAAGTTACGCAAAGTGTGGGTTGACGGCGGTTATCGCGGAGAACTGCTTGATTGGGTGAAGTCGCATTTCAAGTTTGCTTTAAGTGTGGTTTTGCGAATCGAAGAACAAAGCGGCTTTTATGTTTTACCGCGTCGCTGGGTAGTGGAAAGAACTTTGGCGTGGCTGAATCATCATCGGCGATTGAGTAAGGATTACGAAGTTTTTCCAAAAACAAGCGAGACTTTTATTTTAATCGCAATGACACGACTGATGCTTCGCCGACTTCAACCTTTATGACTTTTCAAACAGTCTCTTAAAAAATCTGTTGACAAAATATCAAAATGAGTTTATAAATCTTGTAATAAGTTTGTTAAACGTTTCAGATTTCGATTCCAAAAGCAGACAAAATTTCAAAATTCAATCTTTTAAAGCAATAGAAACCGTTTATATTGCTTTTTCCTGAAAATTTTGTCTATCTAAAATAAAATCTAAACGTTTAGATTATCTCCCGAAGACCAAGCGATGTCGCTTGGTCAAATAAGACCTTCACAATTGTAACTAAAGGCTGGGCGCAGTCAAAATCGAATTTCGGAATTCACTCTGCCGGGGAATTTATTCTAAAAGTTAGATTTTATGATGAAGATGACTAAGAGCAAAATTATGAAATTAAAAAGTTCGTTTACACAACAAACCGTTTTTATTTGGATGCTGAGCATTTTTATCTTCGTGTTGAGTTCGCAGACTGCGGCGGCGCAGACGGGAACTGCGCCGGAAATAGATTTGAGCCGAGCCGTAATTGCTGCGCCCGCGAACTTATCCAATCCTGAAAATAAAGCTGTCCAAATGCTGGCGGAAGAAGTCGAGAAACGCACTCAAATAAAAATGAGTCGAAACGTTTCGATTCCAAACGATGCGACACCCGTGATTGTTGTGGTTCCGATGTCGTCGTTGAAATCTTTTGCCGGAGAATTCGCTTCGCAAATGAAATTTGATCAAGCCTCGGCTGCGGCGGAAGGTTATCACATTCGGATTGTGAAAAAGGGAAGTGCGCCGGTAGTTTTGGTTGTGGGAAATGATTCGCGCGGAGTCCTTTTTGGAGTCGGTAATTTATTGCGCGAAATGCGGATGAGCAAAGGTAAAATTTTGCTTCCGGCAGATTTGCATATTGATACTGCGCCGAAATATGCGCTGCGCGGGCATCAGCTCGGTTATCGCCCGAAAACGAATTCCTACGATGCCTGGACGCTGCCGATGTGGGAACAATACATCCGCGACTTGGCGGTTTTCGGCACGAACGCCATCGAACTTATTCCGCCGCGTTCGGATGATGACGCGGACAGTCCGCATTTTCCCTTGCCGCAAATTGACACGATGATCGGTATGTCGAAAATCGCCGACGATTACGGGCTTGACTGCTGGATTTGGTATCCGGCGATGGACAAGGATTATTCCGATCCGAAAACGGTCGAGTCCGCTTTGAAAGAGTGGGGCGAAATCTTTAAAAAACTGCCCCGGATTGATGCCGTGTTCGTTCCGGGCGGCGATCCCGGACACACGCAGCCGAAATATCTGATGGCTCTGCTCGAAAAAGAAGCCGCCGTTTTGCATAAATATCATCCGAAAGCACAAATGTGGGTCGCGCCGCAGGGATTTAATCAGGAATGGATGGAAGAATTTTATGCGATTCTCGATAAGGAAAAACCAACCTGGCTCAACGGCATCGTGTTTGGTCCGCAGGTGCGCGACACGCTTCCGCAACTTTATAACCGAATAGCGAAACGTTACCCGATTCGTCATTACCCGGACATCACGCATAGTTTTTCGAGTCAATATTCGGTTCCCGAATGGGATTTGTCGTATCCGCTGACCGAAGCCCGCGAAGCGATCAATCCGCGACCAATTGGCGAATCGCAGATTTTTAAAGCCGCGCAGCCTTACACTATCGGTTTCTTAACTTATTCCGAAGGCTGTAATGACGACGTTAATAAGATCGTCTGGAGCGCACTCGGTTGGAACCCGGACGCGAATCTGCGGGATATTTTGAGAGAATACGGGCGGTATTTTATCGCCGACAATTATGCCGATGATTACGCCGAGGCATTGTACAGCCTCGAACGCAATTGGAACGGTCCGCTCGCCTCGAATGCCAATGTCGAAATGACTTTGAATCGTTTTCAGGCGATGGAACGCGCCGCCACACCGCAGATTTTGCTGAACTGGCGTTTTCAGCAGGGACTCTACCGCGCTTATTACGATGCTTTTGTCAAAAGCCGTCTTTTGCAGGAAACGGCAGATGAGCAAAAAGCCGACGCGCAACTTCGGGACGCAAAAAGAACGGGTGCGCTGACGGCGATCAACGAAGCGGAAAAAATTCTCGACCGCGCGGCGACTGATGAAGCGGCGCGAGGCTATCGGGGCCGGGTTTTGGAACTCGGCGAAGCACTTTACCAGAGCATCCGAATGCAGTTAAGCACGGAAAAATATCAGGGACAGCCCGGACGCGGCGCAAATCTCGATACGCTCGACACGCCGTTAAACAATCGAACGTGGCTGAAAATGAAATTCGCCGAAATCAGACAGATGCCCGATGAAAAAAACCGTCAGAACGCCATCAACGAAATCGTCAATTGGACGAATCCGGGACTCGGCGGCTATTACGACGATTTGGGCAACGCCAGCCGCCAGCCGCATTTGATTAACGTCAATGATTTTGCCAAAGACCCCGGCGCGATGGAATCGGCGTTTAACGGATTTGCTTATAAACCGGAATGGCGCAGGTCTTGGTTTGACGGCGCGGAGACGGCTTTCGATACGCCTTTGCAGATGCGCTACACGAATCTTGACCGAACGGCGCAATATAAAGTCCGCATCGTCTATGCCGGAACGCTGCCGCAGCTAAAAATTAAATTGACGGCTGATGACAAATACGAGATTCATCCGTTTATCACCAAACCCGCGCCGGTTGCGCCCGTCGAATTCGACGTTCCGGCGGCAGCGACGGCGAACGGAGAATTGACTTTAACGTGGGAAATCGAATCCGGGCGCGGCGGTAACGGGCGCGGCAGACAGGTTTCCGAAATATGGCTGATAAAAAAATAATTTTTTAGAGAGTAGTGAGAAATTTAAAGGAGAGAAACAATGAATTTATACAAATTGATGACAATGGTAATCGTATTCTTGGGAAGCAGTATGCTGCTGTTGGCTCAGGGTTCTCCCACCGGAACTATAACCGGAGTGGTCAAAGACGATGCCGGGGCGACAATCGCCGGAAGCCGTGTCGTTGCCACCAACACTGGGACAAGCGCAAATCTCGAAACCGTCAGCAATGAAAACGGAACCTATACTTTTCGTGCGGTGCCGGTCGGAAATTACAATCTTGCGGTCGAAGCAAACGGATTTAAAAAGACAAATTTAACCGATGTCACCGTGCGCGTCAATGAAGAAGCCAGACTTGACGCGACTTTGAGCGTCGGCGCAATTAGCGAAGAAGTCACCGTCACGGCGGAAGTTTCGCAGGTCAACACGACGAATTCGACTTTGAAAACGACGATTGACGAAAGGCGCATTAACGAACTGCCCTTAAACGGTCGAGACCCGAATGCGCTCGTGCAGCTTGTCGCCGGTGTCCAGCCGGATACGCGCACGAGCCTGACATCCGGCGCGACTTATCCGGGCGCAGTCTCGGTTTCGTCAAACGGCGGGCGCGGAAATACGACCAACTATGTTCTCGACGGCGGCTCAAATAACGACTCCTACAGCAATCAATCCAACCCGACTCCGAACCCTGACGCTCTTCAGGAATTTAGTGTTCAAACAAATAATTTCAGTGCCGAATACGGGCGCAACCTCGGCGCGGTCGTCAATGCCGTGACAAAATCGGGAACGAATAATTTTCACGGCTCAGCTTTTGAATTCGTGCGAAATGACGCGCTCAATGCGACCAATTTTTTTACGCCCGGTAAGCGCGACGGGTTAAAGCGCAACCAGTTTGGCGGAACAATCGGCGGACCGCTGCCGCTGCCGCATTTCGGCGAAGGCGGACCTGTTTTTGACAGCGGGCGCGACCGTTCGTTTTTCTTTTTCTCTTATCAGGGAACGCGCTCCCGCCAGCGACCTTCGGATAATGTGGCGGTCGTGCCGACGGCGGCACAGCGGGCGGGAGATTTTTCTTCGATCACCACCGCTTTGAGAAATCCGGCGACGGGAACTGTTTTTACCGGCAATCAAATTTCTCCGAGTCTGTTCAGTCCGGTCACGCAGCAGTTGTTGAAATTTATTCCGCTGCCGAACGAACCCGGCGGACTTTTGCGGTTTGCCGTTCCGGTAGCTTTGGACGACGACCAGTATATGATTCGCTTGGATCATAGATTCAACGAGAAAAATAATCTTTTCGGCAGATACTGGGTTTCCAAAGCGGCGCAGCCTGCCTTTCTCGATCCGACTAATTACCTAGCTTCATCTTTCGGGCGCGTTTGGAAAAATACGATTTTCGGTTTGAATGACACGCATATTTTTAGTCCGAGCATCGTCAACAATACGGTCTTTACTTTCAATCAAACCAACAACGTCAACACGCACGTTTATCCGCAGAGTCTTCGTTCATTAGGAGCTAATTACTATAACGATTCGGCACCGCAAATTCAGTTGACTGTTTCCGGCTTTTTCGGAATCAACACGGGTGACACGAATACTTTTGCGCGGCGTGAATATCAGATTGCCAATACGACGCGCATTACCACCGCCAAACATTATATTTCCGTCGGCGGCGATTACAGTTATGCGACCAACGACATCGTAAATAATTTTCGCGCCAACGGACAATTCACTTTCAATAACAGCGCGGGCTTTACCGGAAACGCGGTGGCGGATTTCTTTCTCGGAAAATTTGCGACGCTGGTGCAGGGAGTCGGCGAATACAAAAACACGGTCGCTCATTTTCCGGGAGTTTTTATTCAGGATGATTATCGCGTCAGCAAAAAATTGACGCTCAATCTGGGGCTGCGCTGGGACCCGTTTATTCCATACACGGATAAAAATAATCGTCTTGCCGGTTATCGCGCCGGACAAAAATCAACGGTTTACGTCAACGCGCCGGTCGGATTGATTTATCCGGGAGATCCGGGCTTGCCCGAAGGCGGCTATGACGCTTCGCTTTCAAATTTCGGTCCGCGAGTCGGATTTGCATACGATTTAACGGGCGACGGAAAAACCAGTATTCGCGGCGGCTACGGAATTTTCTTTGATCGTCCGAATTTAATTTCAACTAACAGTTCGGCAAATCAAGCACCGTTCGGCACGTTGGTTTCCTTTAACGGGAACAGCCTCAATTCATTATCCGAGCCGTATGCCGGAAGAATAAATCCGTTTCCGCAAGACATCAATCCGGGACCGAACGCGGCTTTTGTGTTCCCTATTTCGGTCTTTAGTTACGATCCAAATCTGAAAAACGGAAGACTTCAGGCTTACAACATATCTTTTGAGCGCGAAATATTTCCGACGTATGTTTTTCGCGCAGCTTACGCCGGTTCAAAAGGCTCGCGTCTGGCGATTGTCAGAGAAGCCAACCCCGCAATTTACGCGGTCGGCGCGGCGACCTCGACGACCAATGCACGTCGTCCTTTAGCACCGTTTTACGGCAGTATCGCCAGCGTCGAATCAAACGGTTTTTCCAAATACGATTCTCTGCAATTATCGCTCGATAAACGATTTAATCGCGGATTTTCAATTTTGGCTTCCTACACTTTGTCCAAGAGTACCGACAACAGCTCCGAAAACAAAGAAACCGGAATTACACAAATCAACTCGTTTGACAATAATTTCGATAAAGGATTGTCAAATTTTGATCATCGTCATCGTTTTACCGCGTCATTTCTCTACGAATTTCCCAATAAATATTCAAACAGAGTTGCCAAAACTTTGCTCGGCGGCTGGAATTTTACGGGAATTTTAACGCTGCAAAGCGGCACACCGTTCAGCGTTTTGAGCGGAGTGGATAATGCTCGAAGCGGAACGGGCGGACAGCTTGCGGATGTCAACGGCGACGGCACATTATCAGGCGACCGAAGCCGGGGCGAAAGAATTTTGCGATGGTTCAACACTACTGCTTATACGACCAACGCTCTCGGAACATTCGGTAATTCGGGCAGAAACACGCTGATCGGACCGGGATTTAAATCGCTCAACATCGGTCTCATTAAAAACTTTACGATTCGTGAAAACTTTAAACTTCAGCTTCGCGGCGAAGCCTTCAACGTGTTTAACAATGTCAATCTGAATCTGCCGGACTCGACCGTTACATCCAGCACTTTCGGGCGCATTAGAAGTGCGGGCGACCCGCGCATTCTGCAATTTGCCGCCCGCATCATTTTTTAATCCTGCGGCAGTTTCTTAAGCGGAAAGGACACAATAGCGAAACAGTAAAGTGAAATAAACAGCTTTATTGTTTCGCTATGAAATCATCATTTTTATTTGTAGTTTCCAGCAAAAACTGAACTTTAATCTTATTAAAAATATGCCGCGAGCAGGTTTAAATATCCCGATTGTCACCGCGCTTGATGAAGCGGGAAATTTGATCGAATCGGATCAGCGACGAATTGTACGGCACGCTATTCAGCAGGGACGCGGCGCGGACAGCCTGTTTATTTGCGGCACGACCGGCGAATATAATCGTCTGAATTTTCAGCAGTGCCGCCGTCTGCTCGAAATCGGGATCGAAGAAACCCGGCTCGTTAATTCGCTTTTGCCTAAAGATGCCGCGCCAATTGAGGCGTGGGCGGGAATCACCGCGCCGACCAAAGCGGAAACGCTCGAACTTTTAGAACTCGCCGCGCAGTTAAATGCTGAAATGGCGGTCATCGCGCCATATGCGATTTCCGATTTGCCGTCGTCCGAAATCCTCGAATTTTTCAAAGGCGAGATTGCCGAACGAATTAACTCAAATGAATCTTTAATCGTCGGCTTATACGACAACCCCGATATTGTCGTGCCGCAGAATGCCGGGAAAAATTTATCCGACGAATTGATTGCCGAACTAAAAAAACTCCCCTTTGTCGCTTGTCTGAAGGCTTCGGCAAACAGAACTGCCTTTCGCAATTACGTTAAAAATTTTGCCAGAGGCGCGGACGACGATTTTACGCTGTATGCGGGAAACGCCGGATTGATTTTTGAGATTGGCGAAATTCAGCGCGAAGCCGGACTCGAAAATTCTGAAGTCGCCATCGCCGGAGTTGTTGCAGGAACGGCAAATGTTTTTCCGCGCGAATGGCAACAGGCTTGGCAGGCAGTCGTCAGTCACGACACGAAAAAAGTTTCTATCTTTAAAGAACTCTTTGCCGAATTCGAATCGCTGACCGGATTTCCGGGCGAAAACGGCTACGGCAGCAAATTAATCGGCGGCATCAAGCAAGCAATGTTTCATTTAGGAATAATCAAAAGTCCGTGCGTCGCGCCCGGAACTCCGGCACTAACGGAAATTGAGGCGCAGCAGTTAAATGAAAATCTTGATAATTTGATTTCCGAAATGCGCACGGAATTTGAACCACAGTATTTATCCGTTTACGAAAACGAAAAGGGACGTTTCGATTCGCGCATTCAAAGCTGCGATTAAAAAATAATGAAGAATTTCAATAAGTTTCGGCTGATTTTATCATTCGGCATCGCACTGATGCTGCTGCCTTTTTCTCTTAATGCGGCGCAGCCGTTTCACACGGCAGAGCTGATTTTTCCGCTTGAAAACTGGCATAATCACGCTTCCGCGATTGTCGAAACACCGAATGGAGATTTGTTGGTCTGTTGGTTTCACGGTTCGGGCGAGCGAACCGCCGACGATGTTAAAGTCGAAGGCGCACGGCTAAAAAAAGGCGAGCGTAAATGGAGCGAGAGATTTACGCTTGCCGATACGCCCGGTTACCCGGATACCAACGCGACGATGTTTATTGATCCGCAGCGGAGATTATGGCTGATGTATCCGACGATTCTCGCCAACGAATGGCACACGGCTTTGATGAAATACAAAATTTCGTCGGATTACGAAAAAAACGGTGCGCCGATTTGGGAATTTAACGACGTGCTGCATATTACGCCGGGTGCGGAATTTGAAGCGACGGTCAATACGGTTCTTGATTCGTGGACGGGATTAATCGAAAAAATGCCCCTCGAACAACAGGCGCGGGCGCGGGCGCGAGTTGCTGAAACGCGAAAAAACGCCGCCGATAAACTTTATAAACGGCTCGGCTGGATGACGCGGGCGCACCCGTTCGTGTTGGATAATCAGCGTCTGATCGTGCCGCTCTATTCCGACGGTTTTTCGTTTTCGCTAATGGCGATTACCGATGATTGGGGCAAGTCCTGGCACACCTCCAAGCCGCTCGTCGGGCTGGGAAATATTCAGCCGAGTATTGTTAAAAGACGCGACGGCAGTTTGCTGACCTTGATGCGCGATAACGGACCTGCGCCGCATCGTCTGCAAATGAGCGTCTCAAAAGATCGCGGCGAAACGTGGAGTCCGGTCGTGGACACG
>JAABUN010001241.1_pt1 | contig 58489 bp, 60 predicted proteins | sample 5559311 | NCBI WGS metagenome assembly JAABUN01 (sample SAMN10711877, study PRJNA513370) | rock metagenome | isolation source: Antarctica rocks | place: Antarctica: Victoria Land, Siegfried Peak sud
AAGCGATGAACAACGAAGAAAAACGTCCGATGTCCGATGAAATCGAAGGCGAAAAACTGCCGTATCCGGCGAAGCAGTCGGATATGAAACGACAGCCGGATTCGGATTTATCGAATTATAAAGCGGCGGGCAAATTGAAAGGTAAAGTCGCTATTATCACGGGCGCAGATTCCGGCATCGGTCGCGCGGTGGCGATTGCGTTTTGTAAAGAAGGCGCGAACGTCGCCATTATTTATAACGAAAACGACGATGATGCGGCGGAAACGAAACGGCTGTGCGAGTCAAACGGCGGAAAATGTCTGGTCATAAAAAGCGATGTGCGTTACCGGCAGATGTGTTTCGACGCGGTTGAAAAAACGGTCAAAGAATTCGGCGGCTTGAACGTTCTGGTTAATAACGCCGCGTTTCAAAAAGTGCAGAAGAACTTTGAAGATATTGAAGAAGAAGATTTGCGCCGCACGTTTGAAACGAACATCTTGGGCTACTTTTTTATGGCGCAAGCCGCGCTTCCGCATCTCGAACGAGGCGACGCAATCGTCAACACGGGCAGCATCGTCGGGCGCGTCGGCAATCCGATGCTCGTTGATTACACTTCGACAAAGGGCGCGATTCACTCGTTCACAAAATCGCTGGCAACGAATCTGGGAGAAAAGGGAATTCGTGTCAACTGCGTCGTTCCCGGTCCGGTCTGGACGCCGAATATTCCCGGCACGATGCCGATTGAAGAAGTCGAAAACTTCGGACACGAAGTCGCCTTGAAGCGTCCCGGACAGCCGGAAGAATTAGCACCGGCGTATGTGTTTTTAGCGTCGGAAGACGGCAGTTTCGTAACCGGCTGCTTACTCGACGTAACGGGCGGCAAGATGTCGAGCGATTAGAAATGCTCGAAGTTTTTAAACGACATTGGCGGGTGTATTTAATGGAAGCTGCCGGACTCACAGGCTTTGTTCTCGGCGCAGGACTTTTGACGATTTTTCTCGAACATCCCGATTTCCCCGCAATGCAAAGCTCATTCGGCGGCGAAGAAAATGCAGTTTGGCGGCGCGTTCCGCTCGGCGTTTTAATGGGCGCGTATATAGCTGTCGTCATTGGTTTGTTCGGTGAAAAATCCGGCGCGCATATCAATCCGGCGACGACCTGGACGTTTTTTCGATTGGGGAAAATCAATTTCTCGAACGCGGTTTTTTATACAGTGGCGCAGTTTGCGGGAGCAGTCGCGGCGGCGCAGATGTTGAAAGCGACAGTCGGCGAATGGTTCGCGCATCCGCTCGTTAATTTCGGCGTAACCGAAATGAAGCCGCCGCACACGCCCGTGGATGCGTTCGTCGCGGAATTTATTATCTCGTTCATATTGATGCTCGTCGTTTTAATAATTATCGGTTCAAGAAGTTTGGAAAAATTCGCCGCGCCCGCGTCCGGCGTTTTGATTGCGCTTTATTTGATTTTCGAGCTGCCGTTTTCGGGAATGAGCCTCAATCCGGCGCGTTCGTTTGCCGCCGCGCTCGCCGCGAATAAATGGGAGCATTTGTGGATTTATTTCGTCGCGCCGCCGGCAGCGATGCTGCTCGCGGTGGAAATTTACGCGCGAACAAAAACGATTTTTCCAAATTTTCTCGATAAGGAAATACCGAATTATCCGAAAAAGGACAAATGAAAGATTTTCCATCTGGAACAATCCGCGAGTTACTCGAAAGCGATTTGGTAACCGACGCGACGCGCCGCACGCTCGTCGAACGATTCGATTTCGATAGAAATTACGCGCCGCAGTTTTTCGGCGCTAAAGAATTCGACACGCTCAAAGCGATTTGCGACGCGCTCGCGCCGTCAAAGGTTGTGCCTTGCGAGTTTGTCGCCGGAGAAATCGACAAACGCCTTTTCGAGAATAAAGGCAACGGCTGGCGTTACAGCGAGATGCCGCCCGACGGCGACGCTTACCGAATCGCGCTTCCGATTTTCGACAGAATCGCGCGGCGGAATTTCGCAAACGATTTTGCCGCAATCACGAATGAACAGCGCGTCGAAATCGTGCGAAAAATGCGCGACGGCGATGGCGGCAAAGTGTTTGACGAAATTTCGTTGAAGTTTTCCATATTACGCTTTTTCGAGGAAATCTTCGCCGAATTTGTCGAGTTATTTTATTCGCATCCGCTTGTTTTGGAGGAAATCGGCTACATCGGTTTTGCGGATAAACACGGATGGGATTTGGAAGCGAACAGTTCAAAGTTCAATGTTCAAAGTCGGGAAAACGAATTACGAATTACGAATGACGAATTACGAGATAAGGCGACCGCAGAATTCAAAGTTCAAGATTCGACAACCGAAGACCAAAGAACGAATCCAAAATCCAAAATCCAAAATCCAAAATCGAATGTGTTTGATGCCGTCGTCATCGGAACGGGCGCGGGCGGCGCGCCGATACTCGCCAGACTTGCGCAAGCCGGTTTGAAAGTCATTGCGCTCGAAGCCGGAAAGAGTTTCGATTACCGCGAATTTCCCACCGATGAGCGCGCTCAAGCCGAACTTTTTTGGACGGATGAAAGACTGAGCGCGGGAAGCAACGCCGTTGCTTTCGGCAATAACAATTCCGGCTGCGGCGTCGGCGGCTCGACTTTGCATTTTACGGCTTACACGCCGCGCCCGCAGGCTGACGACTTTAAAATGTTTTCCGAATTTGCCGTCGGGCGCGATTGGTGCTTGTCTTATGAAGATTTAGAGCCGTATTTCGACGAGCTGGAATGGTTTTTAGGCGTTTCCGGCACTTCGCCTTATCCGTGGGGAAAGCCGCGCAAAAAGGGTTATCCGCTGCCGCCGCTTCCTTTGAACGGCGCGGCGCGATTGATGCAGACGGCTTGCGAGAAATTAAATATCAAAACCGCGCCCGCGCCGAATGCCGCCGTTTCGCAAGATTATTTTCAGGAAAAAATCGGCTGGCGGCGCGCCTGCACCAATCGAGGATTTTGTCAGGCTGGCTGCTCGACGGGCGCGAAAGGCTCGATGGACACGACATTTTTGCCGCTTGCCGTCTATTACGGCGCGGAGATTCGTTCCGAATGTTTCGTAACCGAATTTGAGTTCGATTCGAGCGGCAAAATCAACGCCGTCGTTTATTCGCAAAACGGTGAAATCAAAAAACAGCTTTGCAAAAATGTTTTCCTCTGCGCGGGCGGAATCGAAACGCCGCGTCTGCTTCTGACGAACAATCTGGCGAATTCGAGCGGGCAAGTAGGCAGAAATTTTATGGCGCACACGGGCGTGCAGGTTTGGGGAACATTTAACGAAGAAATCTTCCCGCACAAAGGCATTCCCGGCGGACTAATCAGCGAAGACACGCATCGCCCGAAAGACGCGGGTTTTGCGGGCGGTTATCTGCTTCAGTCAATCGGCGCGATGCCGGTAACGTATGCGTCGCAGCTCGCGCGCGGCGAAAAGATTTTCGGCTCTGACTTGGGCGACTGGATGAACGATTACAATCACACGGCGGGCATAAATATACTGGGCGACTGTTTGCCGCACGCGAATAATTTTATGGAATTGTCTGATGAAAAAGACGCTCGCGGTTTGCCGAAACCGCGCGTTTATTTTTCGCACGGCGAAAATGAAAACCGGATGACCGCACACGCCGAACGGTTGATGAAAGAAATTTGGACGGAGGCGGGCGCGCTCAAAACGTGGACGTTCCAGCGCAACGCGCACGTTATCGGAACGTGCGTGATGGGCGATGAAGCGGAAAATTCGGTTGTCAACAAAAACGGTCAAAGTTACGACATTCCAAATCTTTACATCTGCGACAATTCGGTTTTCCCGTCGGCATTGTCGGTCAATCCGGCGTTGACGATTATGGCTTTGGCTTTGCGGACGGCAGATAAGTTTCTGCAAAATCGGTTTGAAATACAAAAATAAGAAAAATGAAACCTCAGATAAACACAGATTTTTTGAGAGTATAAAGATTGTTTTCATTTTTTCTTCATCAGTATTTATCCGTGTTTATCTGTGCGTATCTGTGGTTAATAATTTTTAAGTTTTCTCCGGCGAAATAACTATATGGCTAAAAAAGGATTTCTCGACATTGTAAAAAAAGAACACGGCGACGGCGGTTATTCCGGCGACGAATTCGGCGGCGGGCGCGGGACGGACGGGAGCGGAATGCCGACGGGCAAGCCCGGCAATTTTATGTTCGCAACCGGAATTGAATGCAGCTACCCGACGATAAACAACGGAAAAATCAGACGAGATTTGCTCGAAGAATGCGGGCATTACGAACGGTTTGAAGAAGATTTGCACTTGATAAAAGATTTGGGCTTGAAAGTCGTCCGCTACGGTTTGCCGTATTACAAAATCAGCCGGACGCAAGGCAGATACGATTGGGAATTCGCGGACGAAGCGATGCGTCTTATTCAAAAATTAGAATTGACGCCGATTCTCGATTTGATGCACTTCGGCGTTCCCGATTGGGTCGGCGATTATCAAAACCCGGAACTGCCCGTTCATTTTGCCAATTACTGCGCGGCGGTCGCCAGACGTTATCCGTGGGTGCGTTATTACACGCCGGTCAACGAGATTTATGTTACCGCCAAATTCAGCGCCAAAGACGGCGTGTGGAACGAGCAGTTGAAGTCTGACAAAACCTTCGTTACCGCGATGAAGCATATCGTCGCGGCGAGCATTTTGGGAACGCACGAAATTGCCAAACACCGGAACGACTGCGTTATCGTTCAATCCGAATCAGCCGAATATCTGCACGAAACCTGCGCGGCGGTTTCCGCGAAAACCAAGTTGGAAAATAAGCAACGGCTGATTTCGCTCGATTTGCTTTACGCGCATCCGCCGGACGCCGACATCGCGCATTATCTGATGGACAATGGTTTGACGCGCGAGGAATACGATTGGTTTATGGCGGGCGAGCCGCCCGGATACCAGGTTATGGGCAACGATTATTACGGGCAAAACGAGCGAATCTTAAAACCGGACGGGTCGATTTGCACGGCGGAAGACGTTTTCGGCTGGTATCAAATCACGAAGGAATATTACCGGCGCTATAAAAAGCCGGTGATGCACACCGAAACCAATATTATGGACGCGGAGAAAGCTCCGACGTGGCTCTGGAAACAATGGATAAACATTTTGCGGATGAGAAACGACGGCGTTCCGGTGCTTGGTTTTACGTGGTATAGCCTGATTGACCAGATTGATTGGGACATCGGACTTGCCGAGAAAAAAGGGAAAGTCAACGAATGCGGTTTGTATGATTTGAACCGAAAGGCGCGCCCCGTCGCCGACGCTTACCGAATGCTTCTTGAAGAATACGGGCAGATAACAATCGTGCCGCACGGCGAGATGTTTGAAGTATCGAACGAGGCGGCGCGGCTCAAAGTCGAAGTCTAAAAGAAGAGTTAATCACGAAGGAACACCAAGAAGACACGAAGGAAGAAGAAGAAATAGAGGAAGAGGAAAAAAACTTTGTGTAATCTTCGTGTTCCTTCGTGGTTGAAATTTTCAAATGAAATTCAAAATCAACGACACAATTTTAAATGTTTTTGAATCCGGCGTCGGCAATTACAATAAAACGCGCCCGACGCTCTTTTTTCTGCATTACTTCGGCGGCTCGTCGAGAGCGTGGACGGAAGTTATCGAGAAACTCGAAAACGATTTTCACTGCGTCGCGCCGGATTTGCGCGGCTTCGGCTTGTCGAACGCTTTACCGGAAAATTTCGCGGTCGAAGATTATGCCGACGATGCAGCGGCTTTGATTTCGAGGCTGGAGATTAAAAATTTTATTCTTATCGGTCATTCGATGGGCGGCAAGTTCGCGCTTTCTTTGGCGGCGAGAAAACCCGTAGGCTTACGCTCTTTAATCTTACTCGCACCGTCGCCGCCGACGCCCGAACCGATAAAAGAAATCGAACGTGCGAAATTGCTCGCTTCGCACGGCAATCGCTGCGTCGCCACCGAAACGGTTTGCAAAGCCGCCGGCGGACGATTGTCTGCGGAAGTTTTCGAGCGCAGTATCAATGACAATTTGCGTGCTTCCGAAGCTGCTTGGAAAGCGTGGCTCGAAGCGGGAAGCCGCGAAGACATTTCGGCTGAAATCGGACGAATAAATGTTCCCGTTCTCGTTGCGGCGGGCGAACGGGACGAAGCGATGACGCCGAAACTTCTAGAGCGCGAAATCGTGCGGCGCGTCGAGAAATCCCGACTGATTGTCATTGCTGATGCCAGTCATCTTTTGCCGCTCGAAGTTCCTGAAAAAATTGCGGATTTAATTCGGGAAAATTGCGAAAATCGCGCCGCTGACGCGGTATGGGAAAAAGATAAATAAAGAATAGTTTATGGAAACTCTGGAAAAATCAATTGTTGCAATCGCGCATACGAACGAAAAACATCGCTCGCCGGAGCGCGTTCTCGAAGTTGTCCGCGAAGCGGTTGACCTTTTGGGCGGAATGAAAAAGTTTGTCAAAGCGGGCAATACGGTTCTGCTGAAACCGAATCTGACGGTTTTTTACGGAACGGAAGAAGGCTGCACGACCGACCCGCTCGTCGTCGGAGCTTTGATTCGGCTGGCAAAAGAAGCGGGCGCGTGGCGCGTGATTGTCGGCGAATCGAGCGGCGAGTTTTTCGATTCGATTCAGTGTATGCGCATTACGGGCGTGGCGGCGGTTGCCGAACGCGAGGGCGCGGAAACAATTGATTTGGGCAGCGATTCGACGCCGAATCGAAACGTGAAACTTGCGAACGGCGAAATTGTTCCGCGTCCCGCTCCCATTCTCGATGCCGACGTGATAATCAATGTTCCGAAAGCGAAAACGCATCATTACGAGCCGGTTTCGGGCGCGTTAAAGAATTGGATGGGAACGTGCAATCAGAATTGGCGGCAAATCCATCACGGCGACGACGATTCGATTAAAAGATTCGTCGAAATTATGGCGCATCGAAAACCGGATTTGAACGTCGTTGACGCTCTTATCGCGGGCGAGGGCGACGGACCGATTGCCAATCAGCCGCATTGGTGCGGCTGCATTCTCGCTTCCGTTGACCCGGTGGCGACTGACGTTTCGATTGCGCGTCTTTTGACTTAGGAAAAATCGAAAATCACGTTTAAATACGCTGCCGAAGCCGAGCGGCAGGGTTTGGGAACGCAGACGAATATCGAATACGTCGGGCGAGAAATTGACGAAGTGAAAATTCCGGCGTGGGGCGGACACGAAGGCTTCGATTATCTGCCGATAAACTTTTTAGTCGGCACGGGCGTTTCTCTGGCGGGAACAATCGGACACGTCAAAAGCGCGATTGATTCGATGCTGCGGCGCAACGATTTGAATAATTTAATCTGGCTCAAGGGAACGCCGACGATTATGATTGGCAACGTCGAAGACCCGCAGTTTGAAGCGCATCTCAAAGAAGGTCCGTATCTGGTTTTCGACGACGCGGCGCGACCCGAATATAAAAACGACCCGCGCGTTCATTTCGTCAAAGGTCATCCGGTTTTGCGCGACGCGATGACCGGATTGCTCAAAGGCTTGGGTGCGGATGCCAATGTTGGCGGAAGGGCGATTATGGCTTACGAGCAATTACAGCGTTGGGGACAGCACAATCTCGAATACGGCACGCCGGCACGCAAATTTTTGACCATCGCCAAACCGTTTGCTGCCGCCGGTTTTGCCGTCGCCGGTGTTTTCGCGCTGACGATGGTATTTAGAAAATTCTTCGAGAAAAGCGAACGGCGGAATTGACATAGGAAATTGAATACACACAACGTTAGGGTAAACACTTAACTGCCGGCATTCAGCGTATCGAGCCGGGCGGCGTAATCTTTCGGCAACTCGTTTCCGAAAAAGTGAACGACACCTTTTCGTTGAAAAATTCAAAGACGAATGCGCGGCGGTGAACAAATTATTCTTTTCCCGTAGAGAAAAAGTAATTTTTCGACGTGCGGGAATAAACGTCGGCAAGCGCGATATTATTAAAGAGCGTCGGGACAAATTTTATAAATTGTATGTTTGGTGTCGGCAGGAAACGGGAAGAAGAATGGGCGGCGTTTGAAGCCGAAGCCGTGCCTTTGATGGCGGACGTTTTCCGCGTGGCGAATTACCTGACGCGCGACCGCGAAACAGCCGAAGATTTGACGCAGGAAACTTTTATTCAGGCTTTGAAATCTTTTCATCGCTACACGCCCGGCACGAATTGCCGGGCGTGGCTGGTAACGATTCTTTATCATTTGAATAGCAAGCGGCGGCACAAGTTGGGGCAATTGAAACTTGTCGAAGATACCGAAGAACAAATCGCGCAAACCGTCGCCTTCGTGCCGGCAATACCGGAAGAATTAAAAGACGAAGAAATTTTGCAGGCGCTTGAACGATTGCCGCAAGCGTTCCGCGATGTCGTGGTTTTAACCGATGTCGAAGAATTTTCTTACAAGGAAGTTGCCGAGTTTCTGCAAGTTCCGATTGGAACGGTAATGTCGCGCCTGTCGCGCGGGCGAAAACTGCTGCGGCAGCAGTTGACCGATTACGCGAGAAGTTTCGGCATCGCCGCCGACGGGTAAGAAAGACAAACGGAATTAGAAAGTATTCAAGGGATTATTATGCGTTGTCAAGAATTTAGAGAAATGACGGATTCGTATTTGAGCGACGAACTGCTGGTCGAGACGAATCACGAAGTTCTTCGTCATTTGGAAAACTGCGCCTTTTGCCGTAAGGAATTTGCCGCGCATCGCGCGCTGCGAACGCGAGTGCGGGCGGCGGTAAAAGGCGCGCCGGACGTGCAAATAAATCCGGTTTTCGTGCGGCGGCTAAAAGCGAATTTACGCCAAAACGCTTTCCAGCGTCCGAGCGTCTGGACGAAAATAAAAAACGGCGCTTTTTTGAGTTCGCCGATTTTAACGACGAGCGTCGCGGCTTGTCTGTTGCTCGCCGTTTTGTTCGGCGCAAATTACCTGCGCGAGACTTTTTCGCCCGTCTCTGAAAATAACGTCGCGCAGCAAAATCAAACACTTCAACCGGTCGAAAATCTGCGCTCGCCCGAACCGGGCGCGGCAGAGTTCATTCAAGCCGCATATAGGGAAATGACGAAAGCGGCAATCGGCGACCACGAAAACTGCGCGCTGGATTTTCGTTTGAATGAAGACCCGATTACGCTCGATGAAGCGTCGAAAAAATTCGGGAAATTTAATAAAGATTTGGACAAAACTGTGACTGCCGCGGCGCGCGAAGTTTTCGGCGGAAAAACTTCGCGTAAAAGGAACGACGGGGAAATCGAATTTCTCGAAGCGCACTCTTGTGTTTTTGAAGGACGCCGATTCGCGCACATCGTTTTACGCCGCAAAAATAAGACGATTTCCGTTCTCGTAACCGACACGGATTTGCCGAACGATAATGGTGATTTAGTAATAAATCAACCGAATCCGACGATGAACGCGGCGGGCTTTCTAGTTAACCGGCACGCGGTTTTTGTCGTTTCGGATTTAACCGAACGGGAAAATATGATTGTCGCCCAATCGCTGTCGCCGGCGGTGCGTCGCCATATCGAGCAAAGCGAAGCGGGAATTTAATGTAAGTTTCGAGGAAATTGTTGTCGTCGAATGTGAGAAGTTTCGCGGAGTCGGCAAATTTAATTTGAAAATAAAAAACGTGAAGACAGTAAATCGCCGTGCAAATTTTGCGTCGATTTCATAGCGGCAATTCAATAATTTTGAGTATTAAGAGAATACGGGAATAAATGTAGACGTTTTGAGCATATATTAAATGTCGGTTAAAAGGAGTTATTATGAACATCAAAACCATCTTCGCGCTCGGCGCCGTCTTAATTATAATCGCCGTCATCGTCGTCATCGGACGAACTCGTTCGGCAGCATCCGATTTTAGCGAGCGGGAAATTTCCGCTGAAAGCGGCGACGCAGCAAAAACTGACAACGATAAATCTTTCGTTCCGCTGCCGCCAAATGAAAATGCGGCGGCAAATGACAAAGATGTATTAATTGCCGCGGGTAAAGCGGAAACCGCGCCGCCTTTGACCGAAGGAAAATGGCTCAACTCGGAGCCGACGACGCTTGAAAATTTGCGCGGGCGCGTCGTGCTGGTGGATTTCTGGACGTTCGGCTGTTACAACTGCCGCAACACTTTGCCGACGCTTAAAAAATTCGATGCCGCATACCGCGACAAAGGCTTGACGATTGTCGGCGTTCACACGCCCGAATCCGATTACGAAAAGAATTTCGACAAAATTCAAGCCGCCGTAAAAAGCAACGGCATAAAATATCCGGTCGTAACCGACACGAACGGCGATACGTGGCGAGCATATAATATCGAAGCGTGGCCGACCGTGGTCATTCTCGATAAACAGGGACGCATCCGTTATACGCACATTGGCGAAGGCGCATACGACGTGCAGGAAAAAGTTATCAAAACGCTGCTTGCCGAAAGCGAATCTAAAACCGCCGATTTGAAAAACGAAGAATATAAGGGAGAGAAAATCGTGAAAACAGAAGCCGAATGGCGCAAGGAACTGACCAAAGAACAATTTTACGTCTTGCGCGAAAAGGGAACGGAGCGCGCTTTCACCGGCGAATTAAACGACAATCACGAACACGGCGATTATTACTGCGCGGCGTGTCATTTGAAGTTATTCAATTCCGAAGCGAAATTTGAATCCGGCACGGGCTGGCCTAGTTTTTATCAGCCGATTGCCGCCGCAAACGTAACCGAAGAAACTGACAGTAAATTTGGAATGTCGCGCACCGAAGTGTTGTGCAGTCGTTGTCATTCACATCTCGGACACGTTTTCGACGACGGACCGAAACCGACCGGCTTGCGTTATTGTATGAACTCGGTCGCGCTCAAGTTTGAAAAGAAACCGTAACTTTATCCGACGAAGCGCGGGTTTTATAAGTTTTGAAATTACTACGAAAGCGACAATGCTTTCGTCTTTAAGGATAAAGTAGTTTTATGTCAATTTACATTTTTAGATTTCTTACCGTTCTTTTTTTCGGAAGCGCACTGCTGGCGGCTTGCAGCAAAGTCAATAATTCCATCGAAACCGTCGCTGCCGAATCACGCGACGGCGCTGTTGCCTCGAATCCGATTGCCGCGCCGACGCCGAAACCCGCCGCGAAAGGCGAGCAAATCGCCGTTTTCGCGGGCGGCTGTTTCTGGGGTTTGGAAGCCGTGTTCGAGCATATCAAAGGCGTGAGGGGCGTTGAGAGCGGTTATTCGGGCGGCGTGGCGAAAACGGCTGATTACGAAAACGTGAGCGGCGGCGAAACCGGACACGCCGAAAGCGTTAAAATCACTTTCGATTCGTCGCAGGTTTCCTATGAACAACTGCTCAAAGTGTTTTTTGCGGTGGCGCACGACCCAACCGAACTGAACCGGCAAACGCCCGACACCGGCACGCAGTATCGCTCGGCGATTTTCTTTGCAAACGACGAGCAAAAGCGTCTTGCCGAAAACTACATTGCCGAACTGACGAAAGAGAAAACTTTTCCGCGACCGATTGTTACTCAAGTCGTCGCCCTCGACGCTTTTTACAAAGCGGAGGCTTATCATCAGGATTATCTGGCGCATCATCCGAACCAACCGTATATCGTTACGTATGACCAGCCGAAGGTGGAAAATCTGCGCAAACAATTTCCCGATTTGTATATGGCGAAATAGCTTTTTCAAAGGTTGTGTCGCGCAGAAATTTGGAAACGTCAAAAGGAAAAATCAAAACATTTTAAGTCAAAAAAAGGAGAAAATAAAGATGAAACGCATTACAGGATTTATAGCGGCTTTATTTTTGGTCGTCGGTGTCGCTGCGGCGAGCGGTTTCGCTCAAGACGATACGATGAAGCAGATCGATACGATGACCAAGCAGAACGACCAAATGATGAGTAGAAAACCGATGATGAAAAAGCATCGTCGAACTCGCAAGCATCGCAAAAATTATCGTCGCCACCACCGCCGCGCGAGTAAAATGATGAAAAAATCAACTATGAAATAAACATTATTTTTATTGATTTTCAAACTAAATTAACGGAAATAGCGAAAACCTACCGAAACAGCCGATTGCATCAGTTTGTGGTAATGAGAGAAGAAAACATTTCTATTGCTTTTGCTTTCGACCGTCATTTTGAATAAGCCGGATTCACTAAATTGTTGTGAACGACTCACAGGGAGAATGCCACTAAAACTCCCTTTTAATGTTTTGATACAAAATAAAATTTGGGACAAACTTGGGACAATAATAAGTCTAAACAGGTGAAAACAGATAGTATCAGATGCTCGTCGAATCGGCTGCAACCCGCATAGAATATGATTAAATGTTAATACACCGAACTAGGTGCAATGCCTTGAAAACCATTCGCAATGCAGAGGTCAGGAGTTCGACCCTCCTCTACTCCACCAATGTTATCAATGGTTTAGCGGCAAATGCAACTTTGCCGCTTTTCTTTTTTCTGAATTTTTGACCAATCTTTGACCGTTGGTGTTTGACTTGGCTAACTTCTGGACCGCTTCACGTTTTAGAAAATCTGTTGCGTGTGAGTAGCGCATAGCCATTCTTATATCACTTTGCCCAAGAATCTTTGCAACGATAGTTATATCAACTCCAGCTTCCAGCAATCTAGTTCCTGCTGTGTGACGCAAATCGTGAAAACGAAAGTCTTTTATTTTTGCTTCTTTTAATGCTTTCATAAAACTAAACTTTATACAGTTCAATTTTGTGTTAGTTCTCGGACTTGGTAAAACATATTCGCTTGTCTTTGGAAGACGTTTTAACAATGATTCAATGTTCTTATTCATCGGCAAAACCAATTCCTTCCCGTTTTTACGTTCTTTTATGCTTATTACCTTGTTTTGAAAGTCCACATCAAACCATTTTAAGTTAAAGATTTCGCCGCGTCTTAAACCAGTGTTCAAAGCAAAAATAACAATTTGTTTGAGCCACTTTTGAGAATCTAAGGCTTTTAACAATCTGCTTTCTTCCTCAATAGTTAAGTGTCTTGTTCGGGCATTATCTACTTTTAAGTTTTTTACTTTTAAGCACGGATTGTTTTGGACAACATCATCTTCAAAAGCCATAGAAAAAATACGCTTTAGAATTGCCATATCTCTATTGACGGTCGCTGGCGCAGGTTTCTTATCGTATCGGCTTTTCCTTTCCATTCGAGAAAATCTAAATAGCTCGATGTCATCACGCTTTATTTCTTCTAAAGTTTTTCCTTTGAAAAAGCTGCAAATAATTTTACAAGTCATTATTTCTCTTTCATAACTTCTTTTAAGTTTCGCATTAAGTAAGTAACTGCCATTTACAAAACTTTCAAGTAAAACACTTTCGGGTTTATTTTTTAACGAATTAGAATTAACTCTTTCGTTAAAAACATCGTCCCAAATTTGTTCCGCCATTGTTTTAGCTTGCGCCGGATTTCTTACTTCCGGCATAACGCCGCGACGTCGAATCTCACGAATCCGAAAATCGTAATAATATCTAACGCCCGTCTTTCCTTTTACTTCTTTCCACAATTTTCTTTTCATTGCCTTTTTACCTCTTTTGTAAGGGCAACCGTTTTCAAATTCGGTTTAACTTTACAACTCTAAAGCCGTGAGAAACAACTTGTTTTTGTATTTTTGGGCTTTGATTAAGTGCGCTTTCTCTAATTTGAAAATTAACCAAATCAGATATTAAAAATCTTGTGCAGCGTCCTATCTTTTGCGCTGATAGTTTGCCTTGATGCCGCCACGCTCTAATTGAGCTTTCCTTAACATTGAGAAATTCGGCGGCTTCTTTAGCGTTAAGTAATTCGTTCGGGTTTCGTTCCGGCTGTGTTTGAGAATTAGTTAAGATTTCTTGTTTTGAATTTTGATTTTCCGTATCGTTTAGAATTTCAAAATACTCATCGGCAAACTTAAAAATGTTATCAATAGTTTCGTGAGCGAAGTTTTTTACTTCGTTCCTAAGCATTTTTAGTTTGAGATTTTGCAATTCGTTCATTTTCTTAACTGAATTTTGCGAAAAATACATTAAACTAAAGTAAATCAAAGACTTAGCGGTTTATTTTGGAATTATTTGCAAAAAACTCCTGCAAAAAAAAGGTTTTGTTTCACCGTCATTACCGTCATTACCGTCATTTTTTTGCATTTTGGGCGAAAAATTACACGGATTTTTTGTAATAAATCATCTGTCCGTTCGACGTTTTTTTGTTCTCGAATCCTAAACCTTCAAGCCGTCGTCTTAAGGTTGTCGAGCTTCCTTCTCGAAAGCCGTTATCTCTGCAAAACTGCTTGTATTCATAGAAAAGATTTTTAAGACTGTCTTTGTCGTCTTCGCCAACACTCGGTTTGTAATTGTTTTCATCGACAAACATTGATACTGAATCGGATTCTCTGCGGTAAGTGGCAAGAGTTTCTTTAACAATGTCCGAATCTGTGAATTGTTCGTTGATAAGCAATCGGCGCAATCCGGCAATAATCCAATTAAAAACGCCGCTCAATTCGGTTTTAATTACCGTTTGAGCGAGTGTTTTGTTTTGTTCGGCTTCGGGAATGGTTACGCGAAAGGGAATGATTAAAAGCCGTCTGAAATAGGCGTGTAGGTGGTCGAAGTCTTTCGGAAGTTCGTTGCAGTTGAAAGCTAATTTTGCGTAATCTTCCATTGTGAAAGAATTACCGTATTTTAGCCGCGCCTGTATTGGTTCGGTTGAAACTAGATTTTTGAAAATGTCGCGGGTTAATGAAGCGTTTATTTCGCTGCCGTAATTCAATAATTTGTTGGTGATTAAAGCGCGATTATGTTCTTCAAGTAAATCAGACAGAGAAAAATTAGAAATGTTTCCCCTTCCCAAAATCGCATTAGTAACATCAAACAAAACGCTTTTACCGTTCGCGCCGCTTCCATACAAAAGCAGGGCTTTTTCCATTTTTAAGTTTTTGGTAAAGACGTAGCCGAAAAATTCAGCCAAGATATTTTGTAATTCCTCCTCTGGTAGAACGCGGTCAAGGTATGCTTTGAAAATCGGACAATTCGCGTTTTCGTCATAATCAAAAGGCAACTGATAAGCTAGAAAATCTTCGCGCCGAAACTCGCGCAAAGTCTGCTTATTTTTCGAGATTTCAAACGTGCCGTTTCTTAAATTGATTAAAACTTTCTCGCTGTCGTTTTCCGGCTGCGGCAAATCTACGATTGCTAAAAATTGACTGTAAAGTTTTTTTCTAAACTCAAAGTATTTAGCCGTTATGCCGTCAACTCCTAAACGCTCGGCGCACTCGCCCAAAAAACATTCTAGGATGTCGCGGTTTAGCAGCTTCCAAAACTCGCCGTTGTAGGTGTAAAGAAATTCGTCTTTTTTACATAATCCGCAATTTAATGAAAGCGCGGTTTTTAGAACGCTCTCAACAACTAAAACTATTAAATGCTTTTGGGTAAGTTTATCGTTCGCGGCAAGATTAGCTTCGATTCTAAAATTAATCGGCTGTAGTTGTTCTAAAATTTCGCCCAAAACTAAATCGTGGTTTTGAGCGGACTTGAAAATTTCGCCGCCGGAAAGTTTGTTCAAACTTTCCGGCTCGTATAATTCGATGCCGCCAATTAACGCTGAAAGGTCTTCGCCTGTGTTTCCGGCTTCCAGCCAATCAGATATGTCTTTGCCGTGTTTTTCCGCTATCGGTTCGTTTTTGAACGGGTCGAAAATCTGAATCTGACAATCGGCGTTTGATAAAGCCTTTGCTATGCGTTCGCCTCTTTCGATTCCGGCTCGGTCGTGGTCAACGCAAATGACGACGCGGCTTTCTCGCAAAGTCTCGGTGTATTCATCGCGCCAAACTGCCGCGCCTTCTGAATTAGTCGTTGAAAGCAATCTTTGTTCCGCTAAATTGTCCGCGTCCTTTTCGCCTTCGCAAAGAAAAATAAGATATTCCTTGTTTGCGTTTATCAGTTCGGGCAAGCGATACAAAACGCGCCGTGTGCCGTTCAAGTTCCAATCGAATCCGCCTTTGCCGTTCGGTTTGCGCTGGCGAAAATCTTTCGGCTCGAATCGGCAAACTTCATAAAGCGGATTGTCGGCTTCGTCCGTGTATTGGTAGGTTTTAACAATCTCGCGCTTCGGCTCTGCCTTTTTGACGTTCGTTTGTTCGTTTGGGTATAAGTCCTTCGCTTTCAAATCTAAACGCGCCAAAACGTCATTAAATCGACAGCCCGCCATACAATCAATGGTGATTTTGCCGCTCGGTTGTTCCTTGAGAAGTAATGAATTTTTAGCGTCGTCGTGGTTGGGGCATCGGGCGGAAAAGCCTTTTGCGATTTTTTTGACGTTTTGTAGTTTTTGGGTGATTTCCGGCAAACTGATTTTAGCTTGCGGTTTCGATGCTGCTGCTGTATTATTCATAATGTTTGTTTGGTTATTTGGCGCGTTTCCAAGACGCGCCTTTTCTTTTGTCCTTTAATTTACTGCCGCTTTCGAGCGGCGTTTTTATTGATTAAAATTCGTCTTCTGGATGAAGCAAACAAAAGCACATTCGGCATACTTCGGTGTTTGCCCATTTCGCGTCGTCAAAATAATCAATCGCTTGTCGCGGGTCGCGTATGTAATCCGCTTCGTAGAAAAATAATTTGTCGCTGGCTTCGCCGCACTTCTGGCAAGGGCGTTTTTTCGCGTCCGACAATTTCGGCAACGGATTTTTAACAAAATAATTCGGCTCTGCGGTTGGTGTGAAAGGCAAAATTTTCGCCGTCGGTTGTCGAAAATAAAAAAACATCATCAAAACTCCTTTTGACGATGCGCGTTTTGTGATAGTATTACTCACAAATGACGCTGCAATCGTCATTTTTAGAAAGTCTCCGACACCTGCAAAGATGTCGGGCTTTCGTTTTTAGGGGAGGCTTAGTTTTCAGAATCTTGGCGGACACGAAAACTAAGCCTTTTTACTTTTTGTAATCAACGACCCTTATAATTCGTATTGAATTTGAAAAAGCGATTGTTTGTCCCAGCGTGAAAACCACGCTGTTGACAGCTTGATTAGTGTTGTATTGATTGAAAACTCTCAAATTAACTCCAAAATTATACTGACTGTTTTTGCTGTCTCTAGCATCGGCGTTAGCATAGATAACCCCAATATTGCGAGATTGCAGCGCAGCTATGATGTCTTGGGGAACTCTGCTTGCCAAATGCCACCAAGTATTTCGAGTGAAATAACCCCAAATTTGCACAAGGCGTGTTCCGGCGTAATTAGGATTTACGGTTCTGACATCTTCAACGTTTTGGCTTTGCCCTTGCCGTATAACAGCTTGACGAAAAAAACTCGCTGCTATGGGTTTCTTCACGGGAACTTTCTTTACGGCAACCGCTTTCTTTTTGACTTCGCCAAATTCTGTTTCGTCATCATAAAAAGGTATATTGTCGAATCTGTTCATTTTGCTAATTCCTCCAACCGTGTTTTAACCGCGAATTTTAACCCTTCGACAAAGGTTGCGCCCTTGTCGTCCAAAGCTGCTATTTGCCCTTGATAAACCGAAGAAACGACTTGCTTTAGCAAGAGAATAATTTCGGATGTTGGCGCGTCAATCATCGCGGCGATGTATGGCGTTTCCGCTCGGTCTTGAAGCAGAAAATTTTCGATAATTTCAACCGCTACATCGTCGGGCGGATTGTTGAGCATTAAATCTGTTAAGACGTTCGATATTTGCTCATCGGGCGTGAGCGGTTCGGCTTCGTCGGTAAGCTCGGTCGCGTCAAGGATTTCATTTTCCATTTTTATTTACCTCTTTGGCTTTAATTTTGTTGGCTAAATCCGCGATTCCGCCGATTTGACCGTTGCCGTTTGCTGTCGGTGCGGTCTGCGGTTTGGCGGGTCTGATTGGTGTTTTCGGTGCGCCGCCGCCAAGTAAGCCGCCGAGCAAAGGAATGAGTGTCGGGGCGCTTTGCCCTATGCTCGAAATTAATTTCGCGCCGTCCGCTAAAAGCGACGAGCCGCCGCCTGAATCGTTCGGCGCGATTTCTTCCGACAATTCCCTCACGCCGCGCTGAACTTCTAACGTGCCTTTGAGCATTGATAACATCAAAGTTGCTGGGTCGGGCTGTTGCTGTTGTGTTTGAACAAGCGATTTTGCTAACTCAATGCCCTGCAGAAAAGATTTTTCATTTTGTTGCTGATTCTTTTCGCTTTGTTTGTGCATCTCTCGCAACATTTGAAATGCAAGCGTTTCGCCGTTGGTTGAAGTTTCCGCCGTTTCCTTTCGCTCAATCCCTAATCTTTGCAAAGCTAGTTCTACGCGCCTGTCTATCTCGGCGTTTATATCAAACTCCGGCTCGTCAAAATCTGGCGTATAGTCGGGGGCAACGTCTGTGATTTGTCGCGTGCTTTCCACGTTCGGCTCGTCGTCGCTTATTGAAAATGACGTGCCGCCCGCAAAAGAATTTTTTGCGCCGCCGCGAAAATCAACTCGATAATCGCCGCCGCCATACATTCGCTTAACAAACTCCGGCAAACGCTGTTCAAGCGGTTCGCCGATTGTGCTTTTATGAAAATTTCCGATGTCGGTATTTTCATCTTTTCGATAAATTAAAACGCGCTCAATCGGGTTTTTTGTGGAAATTTTCTTCGGTCTTGGCTTCTCGCTTGGCTCTGCAAACTCATTTTCTTCAATCATTTTTGCTTTCTCCCTGTAAACAAACGGCTGGCATCTGAAAAATTTCCGTCGTGCAGCAGTTTTTTATCTTGCGCGCATCTATAAATGACGCGGTTTGTATCAAAGTATTAACTGCGAATTACGCTTTTTATAAGAAAAAAAAGCCAAAAATTTTCCGGCGCAACTGAACAGCCGCGCCGGAAAAGTAAATCAATCGTTGTCGTCGCTGATGCCTTCATCGTCTTCGTCCGAACTATCAGAATCCAGATATATTTGAATATCTTCGTTTAACGAATCGCCGTAAGCTGTTTCGAGTATGCTTCTAGCCGAATCGAACGCTTCCGACATTCCTACGCGGCTGCCGTCCGCCTCGTCTAATACGGAAACGGCTTCAACAACCGCATCCTCCAATTCTTTAGCCCTTTTTGCTGACATAATGTGTTACCTCGTTTATTTAATTTAGACATTTTTACTGTCTGGTTTGATTAGACGCGGTATGCCGTAACGGAAAATAGACGTAGTAATAAAACGGTGCGCCGGAAAACTATTTTCCGTTACATAATTTTTGTTAGTAAGTGCTTATTTTCCCGCAAGATACGTTTAATTTTTCTTTTCATCTTAGCTTTGCCTAGTGGAGTGCGTATTCCCTGATAAACTGAACTTATAATGCTCTCAACAGGTTCGCCCGCATTAACCATTTCAAGGACTTGCCGATTTTCTTTCTTCAATGCGCCTTTTATTTTGCCGGTAATTTCATCAATATAGGCTTTTGGTCTGCCTACCTTCTTTTTGCCTGACTGTGAAAGCTCTTTGAAATAGGGCGTTAAAAATTTCTTGAATTCTTTATTCAAATCAAGATTTTCAATTTCCCTTAATTCCTTTTGAAATTGTCGATTGAATTGTTGATAAACGCCGTCTATATAGGCAATGCGGCGAAATGAATAATCAAAACTATTTCCGATGATTTGCTTTAATAAAAAATCTTTGAAAGTTTTCGGCTGAAGTTTGAAAAGTGAAAATTTTGTTTCCACAATTTCAAAAGCCTTTCCTTTCATAAATTCTGTAAATTTCCGCACGTTCTCGCGCCGGATTGAAGAAGGGCTATTCTTAGTCGATGGAACGACAATCTTTCGGGTTCTAGGCTTGAGTTCTTTTCTTTGCCGGATAATTATTGTTTCGCATTGTTGCCCGTAGTTTTTTGTGGTTTGTAACATTAGATAACCTCGTAAAAAATTTCTAGTGAAACAATTTTACTTTCTTTAAGGAAGAAGCACAACATATTGTATAAAACTGTCAAGTAAAATTAAATTGGTTCAATATGTGGTAGTTACAAAAAGGGCATCTCTTTTGAAAGATGCCCCGCGTCGAAACGCTCAATCAATTATCTCAAATTCAAACACATATTTTTCGACGTTTTCAGTAGATTTCAAATCCAGGTTTCCTTTGTCCAAAAGTTTCAAAGCAGTTTTGCCAATGCTTTCGTTAAATTCCTGTCGGGAAAGTTTTATCGTGTGTTGAAGTTGAATTTTTCTTTCGCCGTTCGGCTGGTTGCGCTCGGCGGCTGGTAAATTCTTCGAGCCTTTCGTTTTTTTTGTAGTATATTTGTCCATAGCTAAATTTCTCCTAGTAAAGTTGGGGTTTAGTTGATGCCTTGTTAAATGCTCGAACATTTAGCAAGGCTTTATTTTTTGTTTCTAGAATTGATTTCTAAAATCTCGGTTATTCTGACAAGCTGCGCTTTCGTGTAACGCGGCTTGTTGCCAAAGCTGCAATGCGGCAAATCTAAATTTCGGCGCATTGAAGCAAGGTGAAGCGGCTCGATTTTAAGCAGTTCGGCGGCTTCGGTCTCGGTGAAAATTTCCAGCGCGTCTGCTGCTGCTTGCATCGCGGCATATTGTCGCGCCGCATCGTCTTTCAGTCCAAGCATATGACTGACAGCGTTTTGCGCTTCAATCAATGCTTTCCCAAGTTCGCGGCAGGTTTCTTCAAACTCTGCCGAAAAATTAAACTGCTTAGTTTTGTCCATCGTTGCATCTCCTTTAGATTTTGAGTTTAGTTTTATTGACTTACCTTAAAAAGGTAAGGTAACATCCTAACCAAGTTAAGACGGTAAGATGTTACAAAAACTTCCTAACTGTGTCAAGACAATTCAACAATAAAGCAAACAATGGTAAAAATAGACACTAACGATTTAATATCAATGAAAGAAGCGGCAAACATTCGTAAGGTTACACTGTCGTCAATTTCTGAACTCGTCAAACGTGGGCGGCTTTCCTTTGTTGAGATAGGCGGACACAAATTTCTGAAACGCGATGAAGTCTCAAACTTTGTAGAATCAAAAGGCGGACGCCCGAGAAAGAAAAAAGCTGGTGATGAAAAATAAAAAATTAAGTAAAGCTGGGCAAAAAGAATTAGCAGAAGAATTAAAGAAAAACTTAGCAGAATGGGCTAAACATAGGGAGACTGATGAATACAAGCTGCTTGTAAAAACTCGAGTCCAGCAGCGTAAAGATTGTATTCTTCAATTACTGCCGTCTATTAAAGAGCATATGCCTGAAATTGATGCTTTATTAGATGAGCTAAAACAATCTGAAGAAGACTGCGTTTATCGTTTTTACCATTCGTCGTTCAAAGTATTTTTTCTACAAACTCTTATAAAATCAGCGATTGAATTATTTAAGAAAATAGCTCCCGAAAACATTCCGCTTAATGAAGAATTTGAAAGCATTGTTAAACCGGCTTTGAGTGAAAAATTTGAGTTTGGCAAAGCACAATCAAAGAATTTCGATACTCGCTTTATTTTAGAAGCCTTCTGGCACTGCAAGTATTTTCTTGAACAATTGTCAGTTTACGGAAAAGAGTTAGAAGAATGTCCTACTTTTATGCCTTCAGGCTGGGCAAGCGTTTTATACCTTTATAATCTGCGATAAAAGTTTAATGAAAAATAAAATAAACCAATCAATAATCGCCTTAACTCCAAATAGTAACTTGCCTTTAACTAATAAAAGATTAAAGAAGCACGTTCTAAAAGAACTTAAAAGATTAACTTTGATAAAAGACCCGTCGCCGGAAACATTGGACGATATACAAGATTTATCAGCCGCCGCAAAATTTCTCGAAGAAGATAACGGAATTTCTTGGGAGGACAGCAAAGTGGAATTTTTAATGGATATTTGCGACGCGCAAGAAGCAGAGAAAGAAGGCGGGTTTGTTTCTTTGGAAGAAGTAAAGAAAGAATTGGGTTTGGATAACGAATAATAGTTTTCGTTTTCCGGTTAAGCAAGGCATAACAAACCTTGCCTTACTTACCAAAAGACGATTACAGGCGATTTATAAAGGCAAAATTTTTAGATAAATTGTCAAAAATCAAAATTACCTGATTTTCAGCCTGATAAACATTAGGTTTGACCAATTTTTGACCAAACTCTATCACACTCTATATCACTCAATAACAATTAAATTTTTGGCGGCTGAAAATGCGAAAATGACGGTAATGACGGTAATGACGGTAAAACAAAACCTTTTTTTTGCAGGAGTTTTGAATTTGAAAACGGTTGCGGTTAAAATAATTAAACTCTATAACGCTCCGTAACTACTGAAAACAAAAGGTTTTTGCCATTCGCAATGCAGAGGTCAGGAGTTCGACCCTCCTCTACTCCACCAATGTTTTCAAGCACTTACCTGCGTAGGTGCTTTTTCATTTTCCGGTGTTGGCACGATTTTGTTTTTCGAGCGATTCGACTGCTTTACGTTTAGCCTTTGAAGATTGCGCGTAACGCAAAATCATCCGCAAATCGGTATGTCCCAAAATCGAAGCAATCGTGATATGGTCAGCACCTGCTTCGAGCAGGCGGCTGGCTGCCGTCCGGCGTAAATCGTGGACGGTAATGCGCTCACTAACGATGCTCGCGGCAAACGGTCAGCAGAACGCTTCGACCGTCAGATACGACGCGATGGGCAGAAAGTGGCAGGAGTCGATGCCGTATGACGGAAGCGGCGCGCCGAGCCAATGGACGACTTACAGCTATGACTCTCTTTCGCGCGTGAGCCATGTTACCGCGCCGGACGGAAGCACGTCGAGGACTTTTTACAACGAAGCGAGCCGACCCGATTCGGCTTCGAGCGCGCCGGGACAAACCGTCAGAAGTGAGACGGTCAAGTTTTTCAGAACACGAAACTCTCGCTGCTCCTGATATTTTTGATTTTCAAATGTTTCTCAAACTCCAGCGGACTTTTATAACCTAAACCCGAATGCAGTCTGATTCGATTGTAATAGCCCTCGATGTAACTGAAGACTTCCGAGCGAGGGACGGCTTTATTTGTTTGTCGCTATTGACCGCACCTCCAAATTCACCTATGCCGAACTACATCCTGACCAAACCCGCGACCGGGCGTGTCAATTCCTGCGCCGGTTAATTGAAGTTGCGCCTTATCATATACATACTATTCTGACCGATAACGGCATTCAGTTTACAAATCGTTTGAAAGACAAATGGGCATTCAAACATCTGTTCGACCGTATTTGCGGACAACACCGAATTCGAACACCGGTTAACCAAAGTCAATCATCCGTGGACAAACGGACAAGTCGAGCGGATGAACCGAACCATTAAAGAAGCGACCGTCAAACGCTATTATTATGAAACACATCAACAACTCAAAGAACATCTTCAGCTTTTTCTAACGGCATATAACTTTGCCAAACGCCTGAAATCTTTGAAGGGACTAACTGCTTACGAATTCATTATCAAATGCTGGCAAACTGAGCAAAAATGCTTTAAATTAAATCCGCACCACCACACTCTGGGACTAAACACCTACGGAATCAGCTGAAAATTTCAGCAGCTTGAAAACGAAACGATTAATCCGAGAACCGTTCAAAGAATCAGGAAAAGATATTCTCTGCCGCGCCTTCCCAAAAGACCGACTACGACTTTCAAAGCTCACCGCTTCACCGACGGCGAAAAGCTCATCATTCGGCAAACAATCAAAGACAAAATGTTTTTGGGAGGCGAGCGCTTGGCGTGGGACATTTGCAATCGATACGGAATCATCGTCAGCACTTCGACGACAAAAAGGATAAAGCAAAGCATTTTACGTGAAATTAATCCGCTGCCGCCAAAACCGAACTGGCAGTTTTACCAGAGAAATCATCCGCATAGGCTTTGGCACGGCGACCTAATGGAAAAAGTAATTCTGACCGACGAAAATCGTACGGCTTTTCAATTAATTCTGCTCGACGACTGTTCGCACGCCAAAAATTTCCTGACCGAATCGGAAATGAAAAAGTTTTTGGCTGCCGCCCGGAAGGGAAGACATTCGGTTCGAGATTTCTGCTTAATGTTCGTCGCTCACCGGTCTAGTCTTCAAGTTTCAGAATTGATCGACATTCGCCTTAAAGATTTGGATTTGGAAATGGGAAGAATTTTCGTGCGCCGCGTGAAGGGAAGTCTCTCAACTCACCAGCCGATTGAAGGCGATGAGCTGCGGGCGATTAGAGCGATGCTGAGGGAAATGGAACATTACCCGAACTCGAATTCTAATTATTTGTTTTTAAGCGAACGCACACCGCTCACAGGACAAGCAGTGAATCATTTAGTCGCGCAAACGGGGAAGCGAGCTAAACAGAACGCGGAAACTTTTAAAAATTATTTTGGCGACATTGGTTTTGCAGATAGAATCAAACCAGCGAGAGAAATGATTCCTAAAGCTGAAGAAAACATTAATTTTCAAAGATTGCGTCTGACGATTTGCGGCGCGGTGCAAGGTGTCGGCTTTCGACCGTTTGTTTACGCCTGCGCGAAAAGCTGCAATTTGCGCGGGTTCGTCGGCAATGAAAGCGGCGGCGTGTTTGTCGAGGTAGAAGGCGCGGAGAAAAATCTGATTGATTTCCAAAACATCTTGCGCGAAAACGCGCCGCCGCTCGCCTCTGTCGCTACAATTAAGGTTGAAAAAATCGCTTTTCAGGGCGATGCGGATTTTCGTATTGTCGGAAGCGAGATTCGTGAATCGGAAAACACGCTCGTTGCGCCCGACGCGAGCGTTTGCGCCGATTGTCTGCGCGAACTTTTCGACAAAAACGACCGCCGATTTCATTATCCGTTTATCAACTGCACGAATTGCGGACCGCGTTTCACCATTATCAAAGACATTCCATACGACCGCCCGCAAACGACGATGAGCCAATTTCAAATGTGCGAGCGGTGTCAGGGCGAATACGATAATCCTCTCGACAGACGTTTTCACGCGCAACCGAACGCCTGCCCGGATTGCGGTCCGACGGTTCGATTTGTCAGCAAAAATGAAAATGCGATTTACGGCGAAGATGCGATTTCGGCGACACGAAACGCTTTATTTAGTGGAGAAATCGTCGCCGTCAAAGGCATCGGCGGGTTTCATCTAGCGTGCGACGCGAAAAATAATTCAGCGGTGCGAACTCTACGGAAGCGCAAAGGCAGGATTGATAAACCTTTTGCCGTAATGTGCAAAGATTTGAAAACGTCGAGAAGTCTGGCGGAAATCACTAAAGCCGAGGAAGCGATTCTGACGAGCAAAGAACGCCCGATTGTTCTGCTCAGGAAAAAAGCAAACAATTTAAGCGAACTCGTTGCGCCGAACAATCAATTTTTAGGCGTGATGCTCGCTTATTCGCCGCTTCATTATTTGCTGTTCGATGACAACTTAAGTGTGCTGGTGATGACTTCGGGCAATTTTTCGAGCGAGCCGATTATCACCGATAATGCGGAAGCGTTGGAAAAATTATCCATTTTAGCCGACTCGTTTTTGCTTCACGACCGAGAAATTTTCGTGCCGTGCGATGATTCGGTTGTTAGAGTTTTTGAAAACGAAGAATTGCCGATTCGTCGTTCGCGCGGTTACGCGCCGTTTCCGGTCGAACTGCCGTTCAAAGTGCCGCCGATTCTGGCGGTCGGCGGCGAACTCAAAGCGACATTTTGTTTGACGAAAGAAGAATTCGCATTTTTGTCGCAGCATCTCGGCGATATGGAAAATTTGGAAACTCTCGAAGCATTTGAAAAATCAATCGCACAAATGCGGCGGCTTTTTCGCATTGAGCCGGAAATTGTCGTCAGCGATTTGCACCCAAATTATTTATCCACGAATTGGGCGAGCAGAAACTTGGCGAAAATCGCCGCTAAAGATGCAAAGTTCTTCAAAGTTCAGCATCATCACGCGCATATTGCATCCGTGATGGCTGAAAATAAGTTGCAAAATGAAACGGTCATCGGTTTTGCCTTTGACGGAACGGGTTACGGCACGGACGGTGCGGTTTGGGGCGGCGAAGTTTTACTGGTTGATTATCAGGGTTTCGAGCGCGCCGCGCATTTGCGATACGTTCCGCTCGCTGGCGGCGACGCGAGCGTGAAAAAGCCGTATCGCGTCGCGCTCGCGCATCTCTGGCAAGCCGGAGTTGATTGGAATAAAAATTTGCCTTGCGTCGCCGCTTGCCCGGAAACCGAGCGCAAAATTTTACTGAAACAATTTGAAAATAAAATCAACACGATTCCGACGAGCAGCTTCGGCAGGCTTTTCGACGCAGTTGCCGCAATCGCCGGAGTTCGCCAAACGGTAACTTACGAAGCGCAAGCCGCGATTGAATTTGAAGCGTTTTTGGACGAAACCGTAACCGACGCTTACGAATTTTCTTTAATCGAAAGCGAAATTATTGAGATTGATTCTTCGCCGCTCATTTGCGCCGTCGCGCTCGATGTTTTGAATAAAGTTTCAGTCGGCGTGATTTCCGCGAAATTCAATAACGCGGCGGCGAATCTAATTTTGCGCCTTGCGGTGCTGTTTCGCAGGCGCGAAAAATTAAACAAAGTCGCTTTGAGCGGCGGCTGTTTCCAAAACGTCACGCTTTTGAAGGCGAGTTTGCAGCGTTTGCAAGCACACGATTTTGAAGTTTTGACGCACCGGAAAGTTCCGCCGAACGACGGCGGTCTGGCGCTCGGACAAGCGATGATTGCGGGTTACAGCCTTCTTAAATAAAACTTAGATTCGACAGTTATTTTACCCGTCAAATCCTTTGTCTTTGCCGCCTTTCAAAATTTCTACTCGTTTTCGCCCGAAAGAATGTAATATAAATACAAATTTCGATTTCAAAAATCTTGCGGAGAAAGTTTTTATGTGTTTAGCCATTCCGGGAAAAGTCGTCGATTTGTTTGAAACCAACGGAATAAAGATGGGAAAAATGGATTTCGACGGCATCACGAAAAACATTTGTCTGGCATACGTTCCCGACATTCAAATCGGCGAATACGCGATTGTTCACGTCGGTTTCGCCATCGAAAAGCTCGACGAAAAATCGGCGCTCGAAACGCTCGAAGTGTTTCGCAATATGGGTTTTCTCGAAGAAGAACTCGGCTTGAGCGAAGTCGAAATTGTTCAATAAAAAGGAGCGAGCGATGAAGTATTTAAATGAGTTCCGCGACCCCGAACTTGCCAACAACATATTGTCCGAAATTCGCGCCGTCGCTACAAAAAAATGGGCGATTATGGAAGTTTGCGGCGGGCAGACGCACTCGATTATCCGGCACGGCATCGACCAGCTTCTGCCGGAAAACGTCGAACTGATTCACGGTCCGGGCTGTCCGGTCTGCGTTACGCCGCTCGATATGATTGATAAGGCGCTGGCGATTGCCGCGCTGCCCGATGTGATTTTCTGCTCGTTCGGCGATATGCTGCGCGTTCCCGGTTCGGAAAAAGATTTGTTTCGCATAAAGAGCGAAGGCGGCGATGTTCGCACGGTTTATTCGCCGCTCGACGCGCTGAAAATCGCACAGGATAATCCCTACAAGCAAATCGTTTTTTTCGGCATCGGTTTTGAGACGACCGCGCCAGCTAATGCAATGGCGGTTTTTCAAGCCAAACAGCAGAATTTGAAAAACTTTTCGATGCTCGTCTCACACGTTCTCGTGCCGCCTGCGATAGCGGCGATTATGGAATCGCCAACCAACCGCGTGCAGGCTTTTCTAGCCGCCGGTCACGTCTGTTCGGTGATGGGCTACGCGCAATATCCGCCGCTCGTCGAAAAATATCGAGTTCCGATTGTCGTTACCGGATTCGAGCCGGTCGACGTTTTGGAGGGCATTCGCCGCGTCGTCATTCAATTGGAAAACGGCGAATACAAAGTCGAAAACGCTTATAAAAGAGTCGTCAATCTCGACGGAAATGTTCCGGCGCAGACGATGCTCGAAGAAGTTTTCAAAACGACCGACAGCGCGTGGCGCGGCATCGGCATTATTCCCGAAAGCGGCTGGCGTTTGAACGAAAAATACGACGATTTCAACGCCGAAACAAAATTTGAAGTAACCGGAATAAATACCGTCGAATCGCCTTTGTGTCGCAGCGGCGAAGTGTTGCAGGGAATGATAAAGCCGCACGAATGCGAGTGTTTCGGCAACGTCTGCACACCGCGCAAGCCGTTGGGGGCGACGATGGTTTCGAGCGAAGGCGCGTGCGCCGCTTATTACAATTACGGACGCTTTGCCCATTCGCAAGCCGCTCGCGTAACAGTTAAATGAACGGTCAATAAAATTTTTAGCGGGCGATGTCCGGCAATCGCTTCGCAAATTTAATGTCTGAAAACTGTTAGAAAATAAGGAGAACGTAAAAAAATGTCAATACCAACAGAAAACGTCGGCTCGTTGCCGCGCCCGATGAAATTGCAGGCGGCGATTGCCGATTACGATGCCGGGAAAATCACGAAAGCGGATTTGAAAATCGAGCAGGACGCTGCTTGCAAGGATTCCATCGAGCGGATGGAAGCGACCGGCTCGCCGATAAATTCCGACGGCGAACAGCGCGCTTCGAGCTTTGCCACTTATCCGCTCGCCGATACTTTGGCGGGAACCGGACTCGCCGACAATCTGGCGGGCGACGGGCAGTATTTCGCTATTTTCACCGACGGACATCATCGCCAGTTGCCGCGTCTGACCGGCGGACCGTTCAAATACAAAACTTACGCGGCGGATTATTTGAAAGAGGCGATGCCGCTCGCTCACAAGCCTTTGAAACAAGCCGTCATCGCGCCTTCGATGCTCTATTTGCTGTATCCGCTCGACGGCGAAATCGAAGGCTACACGCGCGAACAGTTCACCGAAGATTTGGTCAACGAATGCGAAAAAGACATTCGCCAATGTTTTGAAACGGGCGCGAAAAGAGTCTCTATTGATTTTACCGAAGGCAGATTGGCTTGCCGCAACGACCCGAACAACCCCTGGACGGGACGCGGAATGCTCGAAGAATTTATCAATTTGAACAACCGCGTGATTGACCGTTTTTCGGCGGAAGAGCGTGTGAACATCGGCATTCACACTTGTCCGGGCGGCGACTGCGATTCGACGCACAGCGCGGACGTGGATTACGCCGATATGCTGCCGAGTATGTTCAAAATGAACGCCGGATATTTTTTAATCCAACTCGCCAGCGAACCGGACAAAGAGCGCATTTATAAACTTCTCGGCGAACACAGCCGCGCCGACGCGAACGGCGTTCCGCAAGTTTGTTTTATCGGCGTGATAAATCCGCTCGACCCGGCGGTTGAAACGCCCGAACAAGTCCGCGACGATTTACTGCTCGCGTCGAAATACATTCCCGTCGAACGCCTAGGTTCGACCGACGACTGCGGATTTTCGCCGTTCTCGATTGACGTTAAACCGAAACACGGCTCGCCCGATTTCGCCCGCGATGTAGCGTTTCAGAAAATCGAATCGCGAGTTAAGGGAACGCAGATGGCTTCCGAACAGCTCGGCTTAAACTAGCCGCCGGGCAAAATCAAGTAAATCAATGAAATCACAGATTTTCACAGATGAACACAGATTTTTAAGACAAATACAAATTGCTTTTATCTTGCTTTAATCTATGTCCATCTGTGAAAACGCGAAACGCGATGGTTTCGTTTATCTTTAACATAAATTTGTCTAACCGCTTATTTACCCTGAAATTTAATTGATAATGGCAAAAATCATTTCTCCAAAAGTCGAATTCGGCGGACTGCTCGCGCAGATGAAAAAAGTCGCGCCGGAAATTTTCGCGGGCGACGGGCGATTTTTAAATCTGGTCGAAGGCGATTGGAAATTCGCGGGCGAACCGCAGGATTTTGTCTCTCCGGTTGACGGCACGATTTTGGGCGCGCTGCCGATGCTCGATAAAGAGCAGGCTTTACAAGCCGTCAAATTTGCGAAAGCGGAATTTGCGGCGTGGTCAAAAGTTAATTTGGACGAGCGGCGGCGGAAAGTTACCGATTGTCTCAATCTTTTGCGCGAAAACGTCGATTTAATCGCCAAACTTCTGATGTGGGAAATCGGCAAAACTTACAAACTCGGTTTCACGGACATTGACCGCGCGATTGCGGGCGCGGAATGGTATGTCGAAAATATCGAGACGATGCTCGCCGACAAAAAGCCGCTTGGCTTGATTTCTAATATCGCTTCGTGGAATTATCCGATGTCGGTTTTAATGCACGCCGTTCTGGTGCAGGTTTTGGCGGGCAATTCCGTGATTGCCAAAACGCCGACCGACGGCGGTTTTATTTCTTTGAGTTTGACGTTCGCGTTGGCGCGACGGTGCGGTTTGCCCGTCAGTCTGGTCAACGGTTCGGGCGGCGGATTGAGCGAAGTTCTGGTTAGAAACGAGATGGTTGACTGCGTTTCGTTTGTCGGCGGACGCACGACGGGGCGCGATGTCGCCGCCGCGCTGATTGATAAAAACAAACGCTATATGCTGGAGATGGAAGGCGTAAATACTTACGGCATCTGGGATTTTTCCGACTGGGACGCGCTCGCCGCGCAGCTTAAAAAAGGCTACGATTACGCCAAACAACGCTGCACGGCGTATGTCCGTTTTGTCGTTCAGAGAGAGCTTTTTCCGCAGTTTTTGGAAACGCATCTCGAAGTTTTACACGGCATAAAAATCGGCAATCCGACTTTGGTCGAAAACGTTGAAGACGATTTGCCCGCGCTCGATTTCGCTTCTGTAATAAACACTAGACAAGCCGCAGAACTCGACAAATTATACGCCAACGCTTTGACGACGGGCGCGACACCGCTTTTTCAAGGCAAATTAGATGACGATTTATTTTTGCCGAATCAAGACCGTTCCGCATACTCCGCGCCGCGCAGTCTGGTCAATCTGCCGCGCCAAGCCGAACTTTATTTCCGCGAGCCGTTCGGTCCGATTGATTCAATCGTGCTGGTTGACCGCGCCGAAGAACTCGTCGGCGAGATGAACATTTCAAACGGCGCGCTGGTTGCGGCAATCGCGTCCGACGACGAAAAATTCGCAGCGCGGACGGCAAAAGAAATTCGCGCCTTCAAAGTCGGCATCAACGGAATGCGCTCGCGCGGCGACAACGAGGAAACTTTCGGCGGCATCGGTGAATCGTGGAAAGGCTCGTTTGTCGGCGGCAATTTGCTCATCGAAGCTATAACAATCAGCGAAAACGGCAAGCCGCTACACGGCAATTTTGACGATTACACATTGCTGCCCGAAAATCGCTGATTACAGAAAAGCGCGCGGCGTTCGAGACGGTTCAAAATTGTTTTGTAAATTAAAAAGAAACAAAAGAGAAAAATTAAATGGAAAAATCAGATGCAGGTGATGTCGTCAAAGGAGCAGTTGCCGGACTGATCGGCGGTTTGGTCGCCTCATTTGTGATGAGCGAATTCCAGGCACTTTTAAGCGCAATTTCGGAAGAAGAGAAAAAACCGAAAAATAAAAAGGAAGATGAACCGGCGAACGTTAAAACCGCCGAAGCTATTTCGGAAAATGTGTTCGACCACCAATTGAGGAAAACTGAAAAAGAACCGGCGGGCGCGGCGGTGCATTATGCGATGGGCGCTGGCTCAGGTTTGATCTACGGCATCGCTTCAGAAATTGCGCCGATGACGACCGTCGGGTTGGGATTGCCGTTCGGCGCGGCGGTTTGGCTGGTTGCCGACGACGTTATCGTTCCCGCGCTCGGACTGTCGAAACCGGCGACCGAATATCCGCTCTCGACGCACGCCTACGCGCTCTCGTCGCATCTAATTTACGGTTTGACGACCGATTTGGTGCGGCGCGGCGTCCGCGGATTGTTATAGACGAAATAAAGAATTTCCGCAAAACGCGAATTTTTATGAACGATTTGGATTTCAGCAGTTGGACGTGTCCCTTGCCGCTTCGAGATTACCCGCGAATAGTTCTCGGACACGGCGGCGGCGGAAAACTCTCGAATGAACTAATCGAAAATCTTTTTCTGCCCGCTTTTTCTAATCAAACACTCGAAACGCTCGGCGATTCGGCGCAGTTTGACGCTTCCGAATTATTGAAAGACGGCGGACGACTTGCATTTTCGACCGATTCGTTTGTCGTCCAGCCGCTTTTTTTTCGCGGCGGCAATATCGGTGATTTAGCCGTCAACGGAACAGTTAATGATGTGGCGATGAGCGGCGCAAAGCCGCTTTTTTTGAGCGCGGGTTTTATCGTCGAAGAAGGTTTTGAGATCGAGAAACTCGGTCGGATTGCCGAAACGATGGGCGCGGCAGCCAGAGAAGCAAACGTCAGAATCGTAACCGGCGATACAAAAGTCGTCGAACGCGGCAAAGGCGACGGCGTTTTTATCAACACTTCCGGCATCGGCGTTATTCCGAAAGGCGTAAATATCGCGCCGAATCTGGCGCAAACGGGCGATGTCGTGATTGTGTCGGGCGAAATCGGCTTGCACGGAATCGCCGTGATGAGCGAGCGCGAAAATTTGGAATTTGACGCGCCGATTTTTTCCGATTGTGCGCCGCTCAATTTTCTGGTCGCCGAAATGTTGTCGGTGACAAAAGAAATTCACGTTCTGCGCGACCCGACGCGCGGCGGCATCGCTTCATCATTAAACGAAATCGCCAAAGCGTCGAACGTCGGAATCGTTTTGCAGGAAAACAAAATTCCCGTTCCCGCCATCGTCCGCGCCGCCTGCGAACTGCTCGGACTCGATCCGTTTTACGTTGCCAACGAAGGAAAACTCATTGCAATTCTGCCGCGCCGCTTTGCCGACGAAATGCTGGAAAAAATGCGCTCGAATGACTTTGGCAGAGAAGCGACGATTATCGGCGAAGTCGTCGCCGAACACGCCGGAATGGTCGTGGCGAAAACCGGCATCGGCGGCACGCGCGTCGTTGATATGCAGCTCGGCGAACAGTTGCCGCGCATTTGTTGATTCAAGGTAAAACAAAAGAATTTTTAGCCACAGATTTGCACAGATTAACACATATAAAAGCGGATAAAAGCAATTGGACTTTAAAGATAAAAATTCTTAATCAGCTTTTTAATCTTCTTCTTATCAGTGTTTATCTGTGTAAATTTGTGGCTAAAAATTCTTAAAACTTGCTTCGTCTGACAGTCCGACATTCAACCAAACTTAAAAATCAAATTTCACGCCGAATTGAATTTGCCGCGCCGGTCCAGCCGAGAAGATTTTTCCGAATTGGGTGGAATCGGCGAAAGTGTTGGGCAAATCGAAATTTGGCGTATTTAGTAAGTTGAAAATCTCGCCGCGTAGTTCCAAGTTGCGCGTTTCGCCGAATTTGATGCGTTTGAAGAGGGCGATGTCGGTGTTGTGAAAGCCCGGTCCGGTTAAAATGTTACGCCCGGCGTTGCCGAATGTTCCGGCGGGCGCGATGGCAAAGGCGGCAGTGTTGAACCAGAGCGACGGGTCGGGATTGTCGAGACGCAGATTACCGATGATGTTTGGTCTGTCCTGCAGTTGTCCGGTGTTGCTGCGGTCGGAGCTGATGCGCGGCGTGAACGGTCTGCCGGTTTGCGAGACAATTATTCCGGCGATTTCAAAGTTGCCGAAAATTTGCGCGATGATGCCGCTGTTCAAAAATTGCTTGCCTTTGCCGAACGGCAGTTCGTAGATAAAACTTGCGACGAAGCGATGACGCACGTCGAATTCCGAAAGCCCGCGTTCGGCGCGTAAATCGAAGCTGTTTTGCGGATTGTTGGTCGTCGCCGTGCTTGCCGGAACGCCCGAAGAATCGTCAATCGATTTTGCAAAGGTGTAGGAGACGAGAAAAGTGAAGCCGTCGGAAAAGCGTTTTTCGGCGCGTGCCTGCAAAGAATGATAAATCGAATCGGCGGACGATTCGCGGAAAGGAATGATGCCGAAACCGGCGAACGGGCGGCGCGAGGCGATTGAACCCGCGCCTAAAACGGCTTGGTTGATGTTGCGGTTGCGAAGCAGATTTGTGCCTTTGTTGCCGACGTAGGCGACTTCGACGACCGTATCTTTGAAAATTTCGCGCTGGATGCCGAGGCTGAAATTCTGCAAATAACTCGTTTTTAAATCGCGCTGAACGCCGGTCGGCGAAAGCGTCGCGGCTCCCTGCTGCGCCGCCGGAAACGGATTATTCAAAGTAATCGGAGCGGTCAGAGTGCCGTTAAAAGTGCTGGTGCTGCGAAACGGCGGATTGCCGTAAATGCCGCCGAGTTCGTTGCCGACAATCGGCAATCGTAGTAAATGCCGTAGCCGCCGCGAATGACCGTTTTGCCGTCGCTGAACGGCTGAAAGGCAAAGCCGAAGCGCGGCGCGAAGTTGTTTTTATCGGTGTTATAAACTTGTTTGCCCAATCCGTTTTGACCGGCGATGATAATGCTTCTGGTTGCCACGTCAAAATTCGAGAGCAGATTATTTGGTTCGGTGAGCGGCGGATTCAGTTCGTAGCGCAAACCGAGATTAAACGTCAGGCGGCGCGAGATTTTCCAATCGTCCTGCACATAAAAGCCGTAAGATTTTTGCAGTCGAACGCGCTCCGCACTGCCGACGCCGCGCGTGTCCTGCGCGATTAAACCGAGCAGCAAATCAGCCAAACCGTAGTTCGTGTAAAGTCCTGTAAACCTGAAATCGCCGCGCGACGAACCCGGATTAAAATTTTCCGAGCGAAACGGGCGCAAATCGAGACCGGCTTTTATCGTGTGCGCTCCGCGTTGAAGCGACATGTTATCCACAAATTGCAGAGTTGTGTCGGTGCGTTCCTGCGGCAACTGCACGTTGTTGCCGAGCGGGTCGAAACCCGTCACGCGAAAAGCTGGGAAACCGAAAGTGCGCGGGTCGCTGTCAAGTCCGGTCAGACCAAGCGCGCTGACGAAATCGGTTTTGTTTTCGGGCGCGCGAATTTGCCGCAAAAGGTTGTAGCCGAAACGAAATTCGTTGACAGCCCGCGAATTGATGATTTGCGTGTAGCTGAAAGAAAGACTTTTCGTCAACTGATTGTCGTTGCGCCCGAAGCCGGGCAAATTGGTGTTAATCGTGCCGACCAGCGTGTCGAAAACGTCAATTTGCTGGTCTTCGTCGACGCTGTAACGGAAAAAGACGTTTGCCGTTTCCGTAAATCGGTGGTCGACGCGAATCGAATACTGGTCGGCGTCCTGCAGGCGCGAAAGCGTCGAAATCAGATTTCGCACCGGGTCGGACGCGTTGTTCGGCGCGGGAAAATATCCGGCGACCGCTCGTCCGATTAGACTGATTCGATTCGCCGGAATGATATTTCCCGCAAACGGCTGGCGCGTTAGCGGGTCGAGAATTCTAATTGGTGTTGGCAGATTCAGCAGCGCGGAGAAATCGCCGTTCTTAAACGCCGCCGTCAGAACCGCCGCGCCGCGCGTAACGCCTTGCCGCAGGCGCAAACCTTCGTAGCTGAAAAAGAAAAACGTATGGTCTTTGCCCGAATCGAAAACTCGCCCGCCTTCGCCGAAATGCAGAAACGGCAGCGGTCCGCCGAATGTTCCGCCGAATTGATTACGTTTGAACGGCGTCGTCGTGCCGGGCAAATCGAAAAAGTTTTTCGCGTCGAACTTTGAATTTCGTAAGAATTCAAAGACGTTGCCGTGATATTGATTCGTTCCCGACTTGGTGATGATATTAACCTGCGCGCCCGCGCCTCTGCCAAATTCGGTGGAATAGCTGTTGGTCTGCACCTTGAATTCCTGAATCATATCGACCGACGGGCGAAACGTGAATTGATTCGCTGACGAGTTGTTATCGTCAACGCCGTCGAGCAGAAATTGATTCGACGATTCGCGCGCGCCGTTGACGTTAAAGCCGCCGCGAAACGAGAGCGAAGAGCCTTGCGCCGCCGGAACAGCGCCGGGAACGAGCAGTGCGAGCTGTTGAAATTCGCGCCCGTTGAGCGGCAGGCGAACGATTTTAGCTTGGTCAATCACCGTTCCAATTGACGCCGATTCGGTTTGCAGCGGCGAAGCCTCGGCGTTGATTTCGACGGTTTCGGTGATTTGTCCGGCTTTGAGCGCGAGGTCGAGACTGGCGCGCTGGTCAACCTGCAATTCGAGTTCGCGCCTGATTAATTTTTGAAAACCGGCGCGTTCCGCCGTCAATTGGTATTTTCCGGCGGGCAGCAGCAGAAAAACAAAATTGCCCGCACCGTCGCTCACGACCGTGCGAGTTTGTGCGGTCGCCGACTGCGTGAGCATGATTTTTACATTTGGCAAGCGAGCGTCCGCTTCGTCCGTCGCGCGTCCGACGAGCGTCGCCGTCGCGGTTTGAGCGAAAACCCGAATCGTCGCGGCGGAATTAAAAAAGAACGCGGCGGCGATTGAAAAGAGAACAATAGACGATTTCTTTTTCATATTTGGATGTATTATTTTCACCGAATAATCGGTTTTCTATTCGCACGGATTTACAGTTTTTTACGAAAAACAATTTAGCGTTGCCTTAATTTTTATAAATTTTTACCGTCTGATTTGGGGGAACGGATTTAAGTTCGATAAATCGAAGTGTTTAATTGTGATAACGCTTTACAGAAAATTTGTCAATCATTTTATTTATTAACGCTCAAATAAAATGTAAAAAATATTGCAAAGGCGCGAAATTTTAGTATTCCCGCGCGAAAAAAAATGTTAAAGTCAGATTGTTTCTACACGATTAAATTTTGCGTCTGAACGACCGGAAAATGTTTTTTACTCCGGGCATAAAACGGATGAATCTGCCGACTTTAATTTTGCCGAGCGAAAACGACTGCGGCTGCGCGAATGCCCAAGCCGACGACGTTATCGAGTGTATGTGTCCGGCGACGGGTTTGGTGCAAATTATCGGGCGCAAATATGCGCTCAGATTGCTCACCGTCATCGGCGAACAGCAAAGCATACGTTTTAACGATTTGAAAACTTTAATGGACGATATGAGTTCTTCAACGCTGACGATTCGGCTGGCAGAACTCGAACGCGCTGCGCTTATCGAACGCCGGACATTTTTCGAGACACCGCCGCGCGTTGAATACAATCTGACAATTGAAGGCAGAAAATTGCGGCAGAGTCTTTTCACTCTGTCAAAATATGCGTCGCGGAAATCGGAAGCATCGAACCCTTTTGCAGAACAGTAAAAGACTTTTGTTCCGCCAAAGAATTAATGCTCGTTAAAGAATTGTCAGCTTTTGTAAAAAAGTTAAAAAAGTCCTCATCTGTGAATTAGATTTTGATAATTAGTTGTTTTTGTTAATCCGCGCTCAAGATTTTAATGTAGGCACGACTCGTGTTTTTGGCTTAAAAAAAATTGGAGGAAAAACGATGGATTCGACTACGATTTGGACTTATTCGCTGATTGCCGCAACGGTTGTGATTTTAATAGTCGCCGCGCTGCTGATTGCAATTGTTTTAACCGCCCGCAAAATTGACGACCACGCCCGAGACATCTGGCAAGCCGGAAAGCTCATCGCCGGAAATACGGTTTCGATCTGGATGCTCAAAGACACCAACGTCGTCGCCGGAGACATTCTCAAAACCGCCCAATCAATCGCCGGAGTCGCCGGTGAAATCAACGGAAAATTAACCAACCTGAGCCAGACTTTAACTAAAGGAGCATAACTTTTATGGAACTGCTAACTTGGTTGACGATTGGTTATTTTGTGATTTTGGTTCTGACGCTGGCAATCGGGCTGATTGCGATTTTGACGACTTTGATAAGCGTGGCGAAAAAGCTCGGCGGCATCAGCGCAGGTTTGCGGCAAGTCGAACAGGATACCGCGCCGCTAAATGGCGCGGTTGAAAAACTGAACAGCTCGCTCGGCGGTTTGGCGGGCGGTTTGATGGTTGCCGAATCGAGTTTTGCTTCAGCAGACGAGCATTTGCAGGAAACGCTCGACGCGGTAACGGTAGCGCGTTAAATAAAAATTTTGTGAGGTTGATTATGTTTTTAATCGAACTGAATCCCGACGTTGCAAATACCATAAAAATCGTTTGGTGGATTGGATTGGTTGTCGCTCTTGTGGTAACGGCGATTGATGTTTATCTGCTGATTCGCGTAATAAAAGCCGCCAAAAAAATTGACGATTTAGCGGGCAGAACTTTAACGGCGGCGGGCGGCATCGCGGGTAACACTTCGGCACTGAAGAATTTGACCGCGACCAACGAAGTCGCCGCCGCGCTGATTGCCAACGCCACGCCGATTGTCGCCGTCGCCGACGCGATTGATAAAAAACTAACCCTTGTCTCAAACTTCTTTAGCGGAGGTAAAAAGTAATGAACACGGTTTTATTATTGACGATTTTAACGATTCTCGCCGCCGCTGTTTTATTAATTGCGCTCGGCATCGGATTGTTCTACATCGCGCTCGCTTTAGAAGGCATCGGTAAAAGTCTCGATAAAATTGCTTACGGCGTGCGGGCGATTGAAACCGAAACTTCGCCGCTGCCGAATTGCATTGACGGCATCAACAATTCGCTCGCGCCAGTCGTCGGCGGTTTTGCGGCGGTCGGCGAAAGTCTGACGAGCGCGGACATTCATCTCGGTAATGTGGCGGGAGCTTTAGGCGTTAAATAAATCACTTTTTGCAGAAGCCCGCACGAAGTAAGGGCGAAGATGTTTACAAACAACACACACTTGCTTTGTGCGTGTTTCCGCATTTTAAGAAGATATGAAAATTGGAATCAGCGGCAAAGGCGGTTCGGGCAAAACGACCATTTCGGCGACTTTGGCGAGAGTTTTTGCTAAGCAGGGATTTCCCGTGCTGGCAATTGACGGCGACCCGAATCCAAATCTCGGAATGGCTTTGGGATTGAGCGCGCAGACGCTCGAAGAAACTCATTCGATTCCGCGCGGCGGCATTACGGAAAGGATTCAGGATGAAGATGGCAAAATGCGGATGGTTCTGAAAGACACGGTCGAAAACATTACCGCTTTGCACGGCATCGCCGCGCCGGACGGAATTCGCCTGATAGTCGGGACGAAAGTCGAAACCGCCGGCGCGGGCTGACTCTGTTCAGCGCACGCTGCGGTTCGCAGCTTAATGGGAGAAATCGTTTCGGAAGCCGACAAAATAACCGTGATGGATATGGAAGCCTCGCTCGAACACCTGAGTCGCGGCACGGTTCGGCACGTAGACGTGATGCTGATTGTGACCGAGCCGTATTATCGTTCGCTCGAAACCGCGCGGCGGACTTTGCCGCTCGCCCGCGCGCTCGGCATCAATCATATTTACGCCGTCGTCAATAAATACCGCAGCGCGGAAGACGAAAAAGCCGTGACGGATTTTTGCCGAAATAACGATTTAGAAATTATTGCACAAATTCAGTTTGACCCGAACGTGACGCAAGCCGATTTGGAAGGAAAATCTTTATACGACTTTAATCGAGACGCGCCGGTCGTTAAAGCAGTCGAAAAACTCGCCGCCGATTTGCGCGAGCGTGTGCCGCTAAATAATTCGTCGGCATCAAAAATTTTAACCAAGCCGAACTGTTAGATTGAGGAGAATTTTATGTTAGACGACCCGAAAGCAATGACCGGACATCCGACCGATGTTGACGCTGCACGGATAGCAAAACCGGAAACCAAGCCGAAGGAATTATCTTTCGGACCATTGGAGACGGTTCACGTTTTCTGGCTCGCGGGAATGAGCTGCGACGGCTGCACGGTTGCCGTGGCGGGCGCGACACAACCGCCGCTTGAAAATTTGCTGGCTGGCACGATTCCCGGCGTGCCGCAGATTATTCTGCATCATCCGGTTTTGTCGGTCGAAGCGGGCGCGGAATTTGTCGCCAGTTTTTACAAAGCCGAGCGCGGCGAACTAGACGTGCCGTATGTCGTCTGTTTTGAAGGCTCGATTCCCGACGAAAGTATCGCGGCGGCGACCGGCGGTTACTGGTCGGCTCTCGGTTCGGAACATCTGGGCGGAGACGTTCATCGTCCGATTCCGACGACCGAATGGCTCAAACGGCTTGCACCGGGCGCGGCGGCTGTCATTGCAATCGGGACTTGCGCGACTTGGGGCGGAATTCCCGCCGCCGCCGGAAATCCGACGAATTCGATGAGTTTGATGGATTACCTCGGCAAAGATTATCGCGGGACAGCCGGTTTGCCGGTTATCAACATTCCCGGCTGCGCTCCGGTCGGCGACAATTTTACCGAAACGGTGGCGATGGTTTTGTTGTTTCTGCAAGGCATCGGACCGTTGCCGGAATTCGATGAACTAGGTCGCCCCTCGTGGCTTTTCAGCGACACCGTGCATACTAAATGCGTGCGCGGCGGCTATTACGAAGAGGGAAGTTTTGCGACCAAATACGGGCAAAAAGAGTGTCTGGTGGAAATCGGCTGCTGGGGTCCGGTCGTGCAGTGCAACATCACTTCGCGCGGCGCAATCAACCATATGGGCGGCTGTATGAACGCGGGCGGCGTGTGCATCGGCTGCACGATGCCCGGTTTTCCCGACAAATTCGCCCCGTTTTATGAAATGCCGCCCGGTTCAAATGTGTCGAGCAACGCCGTCCGAACTTACGGCGCGGTGATCAGGCGTTTGCGGCGAATGACGATGAAATATCAAAATATGGAGCCGCGCTGGGAAGAAAACAACGCCGTTCCGAGCGGTTGGAGCGAGTTTCAAAAACCGTCGCTGGTCAATCAGGCGATGCACTATTTGTATCAAAAATTGCAGTATAGCGGCTCGACCAGACCGGGCGACGTCGTGTCGAAAGAGTCGCTCAAAGCGAAGGGATTTCATACGCCGGAAGTTTATAAAGATTAGTTAGTTTCGATTCCAAGTGAAAATAAATTATGTGCTTCAAAAATCTACCGATTGAATTCGACGAGCAGGGAAAAGCGTTCTTAAAAGGCGGCATCCGCGACCCGTATTCGACGAAAAACGCGATTACTTCCGTGGGCGAAGTCAAACAAATGCCTTACGACACGGTGCGCGAACTGCTCGCGCGAAACGGCTACATCAAAGACATTGATTTCGATCCGGTGACGCGTATTGCGGGCGCGCTCGCTTTTCACGGCGTGGCGGATTTGGAAAACCGCAAATTTATCGAAGCGCGTTCGATGGCGACGATTTTTCGCGGCTACGAAATCATTATGCAGGGACGCGACCCGCGCGACGCGATTTTTATCACGAGCCGCGCCTGCGGCGTGTGCGGCGGCGTTCACTCGTCGTGCGCCGCTTTGGGAATCGAAATGGCTTTCGGTATTACGCCGCCGCCGCTCGGCATTATCGTGCGGAATCTGATGCTCTCGCTCGAATTTCTTTATGACAATCCGCTGCATCTGTTTTTGCTCGCCGGACCTGATTATTCCGAGTTGATCGTCAAAGCGACGACTCCGAGTTTGTGGGATAAAGCCACCAAAACGCTTGCGCCAAATGCCGAACATCACGGTTATGCGACCATCGGCGATTTGATGCGCGATATGAATCCGCTTTCCGGGAATTTATATCTCGAAGCCCTGCATATGACGCGCGTGGCGCGCGAAGCGTATGTCGTCATCGGCGGTAAATATCCGCATCCCGAAACGCTCGTGCCGGGCGGTGTCAGCACGACCGTTACACTGCAAACTTTCAACGAAATTTACAGCCGTCTGCATCAATTTTTCGATTACGCGAAAAAAGTGGTAACAATTTGGGATGATTTGACCGACTTTTTCTATGACGCGAATCCCGAATACCGGAAAAACGGAATGCGGGCGGCGAATATGGTTGATTTCGGAATCTGGGACGACCCGGATGTTTACGACGCGACCTATGAAAACTGCAACACCTGGGGCAACGCTCGCTGGTCAACGCCGGGCGCGATTATCGGCGGCGAACTCGTCACGACCGATTTGCAAAACATCAATTTAGGAATCGAAGAATTCGTGGATCACTCGTTTTACGAACAATGGGCGAAAACCGACGGCAACGGTTTAAAATATCCGAACGACCCAAAAGGCGCGCCGCTCTCGCCGTATCATCCGTGGAATAAGGAAACTCTGCCGCGCCCGACGGGGCAGAATTGGCGCGAAAAATATACCTGGGCGACTTCTCCAAGATGGGACAGACAGGTTTTTGAAGCCGGTTCTTACGCCCGCGTTTGGAATACCGCCGCCGCGCAAAAGATTCGCCCGAATCCGTTTATCGAATCTACCGGAACGAGTCTGAAAATGCGTCTGCCGAAATCTGCCAAACCGGAAATGAATATCGAATGGAAGATTCCCGCCGACTGGAACACATTCGAGCGCAACAAAGCGCGGGCGCACGGCGTTGCTTTTACCGCCCTCGTCGCAATGAATGACTGGCTCAAAGGTCTCGAACTTCTTAAACGAGGCGAAACGGCAGTCAGCACCGATTTTGAAATTCCGAAATCAAACCGCATCGGCGTCGGTTTCTGGGGCGCGGGACGCGGTTTTCTCTCGCACCATATGGAACTCGACAAAGGGCTCGTTACCAATTATCAAATCGTTACGCCTTCGACCATCAACGCTTCGCCGATGGATGCCTGGGACAAACACGGACCGTATGAAGAAGCCGTTTTGAACACGCCGATATTGGAAGAATTCGACAAGCAGGAAGACTTTAAAGGCATTGATCTGCTCAGAACTTTGCGGAGTTTCGACCCGTGTATGCCCTGCACGACGCACATCTACGCGGGCGAGCATAAAGTTGTCAGGGAAATCAACACCTGCGCTTGCGGAGTTGACGGTTAAATTCAAAGTGTGGTGATGTCGCACTAATATTAAAATATGCCAACAATTGAGATAGTTTGTGTGGCTGAATCAGAACCATCTAATTTCTCTAATTTGCCTTTTGCCGTTTTAGCTGAAAACAGACTTGTTTCGCATCGCGCTCTTTTTCAATCTGATTTTGAGAAGTTGCAGGGTTGTATTTATCATCTTGGCAATCCTGATTTGCGAGAAGCTAATGATTTTGCATTTTTTGCATATGAACTTATTAACGATGCAATGTCAAATCAAGAAGATTTCTTAAAATTTGATAACAAATTTATTCCGCACGTCAAAATAATGATTAGTCAGTTGCTCGCAACTTCTCCCATTAGCCAAGTTACTTTTAGCAGCGATTGGCAGTTCGGTTCTGAAAATGTGCGAAGATTTGAGTCAATTTCAGAAGAAAAGTTTTGGGAAATGCACGATGCTTGCGAGTTGCGTTTTAATGTTTTATACAAAATTGTAAAGTAACCCACCGCACAACTTCTTCGTTCGCAAACTAATTTGCGTCTTAGTATTTTATTATAGTTAAAGAAGTATTTGTGAAAGTTTTAATCGCCGGAGTCGGACATCCTAACTTAAAAGATTTGTCGTTCGGACAGGTTTTGCTGCCGCATCTCAAACGGCAGGATTGGGCGAAAGAATTCGACCTTGAAAATTTGAGCTTCGGCGCGATTGCTGTGCTGCAATGGTTTGAGGATTTCCCCGGCAAATACGACCGCGTGGTTTTCGTTTCGGCGGCGGAACGCGAGGGGCGCGAAGCCGGAACTTTGGATGTTTCCGAATGGGATTTTGCGCCGCTCGACGAAACGGTTGTTCAGGAATGCGTCGCGGAATCGGTCACGGGAATTATCAGTCTGGATAATTTAATGATGATTTTGCAGTATTTCAAAGCACTGCCGAAAGAAGTCGTTGTGTTAGACCTTGAGCCGGTTGACTCAAACATCGGTTTTGAATGCAGTCCCGAAATCACGGCGCGTTTTGACGAGTTTAGCGAGATCGTCAAAGAGAAAGCGACGGCGAGATTAGAACCGAAAAACTAAAAATGAGTGAAACGACCACGGACATTGCAGAAGATGCGACTGCTTTCGACCAACTGAATATCCTGCTCGAATCAATCGAGCAGCACCCGGAAGAGGCGGTTCGCAATCACGTTCGCGCGCTGGTTTACACCCTGCTCGACCTACATCACAGCGCGCTCAAGCGCATCGTCGAGATAGTTTCAGTGCAGCCGACGGGCGAAAAAATCTTGCAGGAATTGAGCGAAGATGAAGTCGTCCAAGCCGTTTTGATGGTTCACGAGCTTATGGCGCAGCCGTTAGAGACGCGAATTGAAAACGCGCTCGAAATCGCTCGCGGGCAGTTGAAAATTTACGGCGCGGATGTCGAACTCGTCGAAGTCAAAAACTCAGTTGCCAGATTGAGAATTCTCGGCGGCTCGTCAACTGTTAATGTTTCGACCACCATTTTGAAAGCTGAAATCGAACACGCGCTGCACGAACACACGCCCGATTTGCTCAACGTTGAATACGAAGACACGATTGCGCCCGTGCGCCCGCCGAAATTAGTGCAGATTCTGCCGCGCCAACCCGTTCAAGATAATTCTCTGCCGAAGGAATTTTTTATGCCGATCATCCGCGCCGACCAGGTGCCGGAAAACGGTTTGCGCGTGGTCAAAACAATCGGCATCAATTTGCTTTTGTGCAATGTGGCGGGAACGATTTACGCGTTTCAAAACGCTTGTGCCGAAGAAAATTCGCTGCTCGACGAAAGCATTTTAGAGGACGGAGTTTTGACGTGTCCGTGTCACAGGCTTAAATACGACGTGCGGCAAAAAGGACGCTCATTAAACAATTCAGATTTGCGGCTTGAAGCATTGCCGTCAAAAGTGGAAAATGATGTTGTCAAAGTCGCTTTGCCGAAGGAGGTTTAAAAACGAATGCAGGAACAAACTATTGACTTAATTACGACCGACGAACAGCCTTCTATTTTCTGGCAAGACGAAATTTTGCAGGTGATGTATTGGATGCGCGGCGAAGGTTTCGGCGAAAAGATTACATTGGCTCAATTGAAGAAATTTCTCGATGCTTCGGATAGTATTCTCGCCGCCAATTTGTCGCAATTGGCGAAGAACGGTCTGGTTAATTTCGATTTTTCGGATTTTTACGAACTGACCGAAATCGGTGTCAAAGAAGGCGGACGGCGTTTTGCCGACGAGTTTGACGGAATGCTCAAACAAGGTCATTACGAATGCGACGATCCGAACTGCGACTGCAACGACCCGAATTCGACCGCCGATTGCAGGCATCTCAACGCAGCCCACGTTCATTAGTTTTTCTTAAGCGAGCGGAGTTTCGGTTGTCGGTATTTTTGTAATAAAATACGCGGGCAGCCAATATATGAAAAACCTTTTCTCGCGCCTCTTCAACCGATTTCTGCTCAAGCGAATCGTTCAATCGCTCGTTCTCATCCTGCTGCTGATCGTCATCAATTTTTTCCTGATTCATCTCGCGCCGGGCGACCCGGTTTATTATCTCGCTGGACAAAGCGGCGACGAGCAATATTATCAATTGATACGGCAAAAATTCGGCTTAGACCAACCGCTTACAACGCAGCTTTGGGTTTATCTCGCAAGCGTTTTGCGCGGCGATTTAGGCTTTTCATTAAGCTACCAGCAGCCGGTTTCCGCCGTTATTTTAGCTCGCGTTCCGGCAACTTTGCTGCTGATTTTAAGCGCGATTTTAATGGCATCAATCGGCGGCGTTCTGCTCGGAGTCGAGGCCGCGCGGCGGGAAAATTCTTTTTACGACCGCGCTTTTAATACGTTCGCGCTGCTCGGACACTCGGTTCCTTCTTTTTCAATCGGGCATCTTTTACTGCTGTTTTTCGCGCTTTATCTCGGTTTGTTTCCGGCGCAGGGAATGATTTCGGCAAATCAGAATTCGACGGGAATCGCTTATTTTCTCGATTTACTATATCATCTCGCGCTGCCCGGTTTGACGCTCGCCATCGTGCAGCTGGCGCAGATTATGCGGCTGACGCGAGCCGCGATGCTCGATGTCCTTAATGAAAATTTTATCTTCACCGCACGCGCCAAAGGACTGAGCGAACGACGAGTGTTATACGTTCACGCGCTCCGTAACGCTTTGCTGCCGGTTGTAACTATCATCGGAAGCGATTTGGGGATGTTGCTGAGCGGAGCGGTTTTGATCGAAACGGTTTACGCTTATCCCGGTCTCGGCAGGCTGACTTTGGAAGTTTTAGCCGCCCGCGATTATCCGGTTTTGATGGGACTGTTTCTTTTGATTTCAATCGCGGTCACGGCGATGAATTTTGTCACCGACATTGTTTATCCGCTGGTTGATCCGCGCATTATATACCGCCGATGACATTTTACAACGACATCAGCATTCAAGGTTCATCGCCGGCAGGAAATTTCTGGCGCGTCTTGAAACATAATAAAGCGGCGATGCTCGGCGCGATTGTGCTGACGGTTTTCCTCAGCGCGGCTGTTTTCGCCGACTTCATCGCGCCCTTTGACCCGCTGCAAACTTCGCTTGAAACGCTGCAAACGCCTTCGCCAAAATTTCTGTTCGGCACCGACGATCTCGGCAGAGATATTTTCAGCGGCGTCATCTACGGAGCGCGAACTTCTATCTTCGTCGGCATTTCCGTCGCGCTGTTTGCCGGGCTGATCGGCGTGTTCGTCGGTTCGGCGGCGGGTTACGCGGGCGGAGTTTGGGATGATTTGCTGATGCGCCTGACCGAACTTTTTCTCATTCCGCCGAGGTTTTTTCTGGTCCTGATTATCGCCGCGCTTTTCGGCTCGTCGCTTTTCAATTTGATATTGATTTTAACTGTTACTTACTGGACGACGACGGCTCGGCTCGTGCGGGCGGAAGTGTTGTCGCTCAAAGCGAGACCGTTCGTGGAAGCCGCCAAGATCGCCGGCGCCACTGACACGCGGATTTTGTTTCACGAAATTTTGCCGAACGCACTGCCGCTGATCATTACGCAGATGACGTTGATGGTCGGCGGAGTCATCCTACTCGAAGCGGCACTCGATTTTGTCGGTCTCGGCGACGCCAATCACATTAGCTGGGGTTTTATGCTGCATAACGGACAACATTTCATCCGCGATGCGTGGTGGATAATCGTTTTTCCGAGTCTGGCTCTCGCCGCGCTCGTGCTTGCTCTGAACGTCGTCGGCGATGCTCTTAATGTCGCATTGAATCCGAAAGCGCGCTCCGCCTATATTGACAAATCGGTCTAAAATTTGACTTTGGCATTTTTTCGCTTGAAAAAGAACAGAGCGGCAGCGATTAAAATCCCTGCTCCGATGATGAGAAAAAAATAAAATCGGCGCTGCCCGAATGCTTCCGATGAATTTCCCGCCGGTTTTTGTCCGTCAATCCACCAGGCATTTTGGGCGAAATAGACGTTTGATTTCGCACTCCACGCGTACATTCCCTGCAAATCGGCATTATAAGCCGCGCCCGATTGCGGTTCGTAGAGCCACAGATAAGGCACGTCGCGGGCGAGAATTTCCTGAGCTTCGTAGTAATAAGCGGCGCGTTTTTCTTTATCCAATTCGGAAGCGGCGAGTTCAAAAAGTTCGTCAATGCGCGAATTGCGATAGCCCGCGCCGTTTGAAAACGGAATCGCACCGATATTGCTCGAAACAACAGTGCGTTTGACACCGATGTCGGGGTCGGGTCCGTTCTCGAAAGAAGAATAGCCGACATCAAAATCTTTTTTGATATAAACCTGGTCAACCGCCGCGTTAAACTCCATCTGCTGCATTTCGAATTCGACACCGATTTGCCGCATCTGGTCGCTTAAAACTTCCATCACTTTCGCATAAGTCGCCGGATAGACGGCTTTCAGACGAAACCGCACGCCATCGGCGCCGCGCTCGTAACCGGCTTCGTCGAGCATTCGATTGGCGAGCGCCGAATCTTTTGCATACTTTTCGACATTCGGATTGTAAGCCCATTTGAGCAGGCTCGAAATCGGTCCGGCGGCGGGTTTTCCCATTCCGAACTGAACTTTGTCAACGATGTAATCTCTATCAACCGCGTGCGCCATCGCCCGCCGAACGCGCACGTCCGACAGTGGTTTATTGTTGAGATTCAGCACGACGGTTTCAACCGTCGCATAACCCTCGCGTCCTTTGTCGGTAACGATTACGCCATTCATCTCACGAAGACGCTTCATATCGAGCGGCGGCGGATTGAGAAAATAATCCGCTTCGCCGTTTTCAAACGCGATGGTCGCCGTCGCCGCGCTCGGCATCACTTTGTAAACGATGCGGTCTAAATAGGGCTTGCCAGTTTTGAAATATTTATCGTTGCGAATCAAGGTGATATGGTCGCCCTTCGCCCATTCCTGAAACTTAAAAGCTCCGCTGCCGACGGGTTTGATATTGTAAGGATTGGCGAGCGCGTCGGTGTTTTCATAAAGATGTTTCGGCATTACGGGCGCGTTCGTCACATCAATCAATTGCAGAAACGCGGCGTAAGGACGGCTGAATTCAAAAATCACCGTGTGCGCGTCCGGCGTGCGAATCTGTCGTAGTTTGTCGCCGATTGAAGCCCGCGCCCGCGAATGATATTTCAAAAGCATTTCTTCAAACGTAAATTTTACGTCTGCCGAAGTAACCGGAATGCCGTCGTGAAATTCGGCATTTGGCGCAAGATAAAAAGTAAAAACGCGCCCGTCGGGAGATACTTCCCATCTCTCGGCAAGGTCGGGAACCGGATTTAAATCAAAATCCTGCGCCACCAGCGCGCTGAAAACCGAACCGCAGACGAGATGAACGCCCGCTTGCGTCGTCACCGCCGGATTAAGCCCGCCCGGATCGGTCTGCACGGTCACGACCACGCTGCCGCCATATTTCGGCTCATTTCCATAAACGGCGGAAAATAATATTGCCGCAAAAAGAATGGCGGTAATCGAAAAAAGCGATTTTCTTGTCATACATTTATTGCTTTGATTTTATTTAAGGAGTAACATTTTTCCATTCTTATCCAGATACTAAAAATAGCATTAAAGATATTTTCAAAAAACTTTTCCGAATGTTTTGAAAATCAGAGCTGATTCAAATCTATCTTTACCCGACAAACAATAAGTTTTCTAAAACTATGAACGACACTAAAGTTCGCGCTTGTATTAAAAACTTTTGGCTGATAGTCGTTATCTCATTTCTGTTCGTATTCGGAGCAAATTGTTCACGAAATTGGTCGCCCGATAAAAACCAGCTCACGATGGAAAATCCGGTAACTGATAGAATTATGAACGATCAAGTTCATACTTATACCGCCGAACTTGAAAAAGGACAGTTTGTTAATTTATTGGTCGAACAGCGCGATGTGGATGTAATTACCAAAGTATTCACGCCGACGGGCGAACTGGTCGGCGAATTTGACACGCCGACCAGTGGGCGCGGAACCGAACAAATTAGAGTCGGCACAGACGCGGCGGGCGAATATCGTATTGATATTTATACGCTCTCGGAACGCGCCGAACCCGGCGAATACAAATTGGAAATCGCGGCGTTTCGCCCGATTACCGACCATGACCAAAAAGTTCTTTCCGCCGTAAAACTTCATCAGGAAGCCGATATTTTACGTTCTAAACCCGAAACCAGACCGGATTCTATTCCCGTTTATGAAAAGGCTCTGCAAATCTGGCGTGAACTTGGCGAACAGACGGACGAAGCCAACACTTTGCGGGCGATGGGTTTTGCATTTCAAAGAATGGACGAACTTGAAAAAGCCAAAGAACATTTCAGCAAAGGGTTAGAAATTTGGGAGCAAACCGGCGATTCTCGTTCAGCGGCTTTTACGCATATCATATTCGGCGTTATTGCTAAAAAACAAAACGATCTGGAAAAAGGTTTACAAGAAGACCTCAAAGCCCAACCGCTTTGGCAACAAGCGAATGATATGCCCGAATACACGCAAAATCTCGTGCGAATCGGCAACGATTACATCAAACTGCAAAATAATACGGAAGCTCTCAAATACTTTGAACAAGCCCTCGAAAACAGCCGTCGTCTCGAACGCAAATCCATCCAGGCGTATGTCTTGAGCGAATGCGGAAACGCGCAGGCGACGGTCGGGAACAAAAACGAGGCTTTGAATTTTTACCGACAATCGCTTGCGTTATGGAAAAATCTCAAACAAGACAAGGTTGTCGCTACTCTGGAAGAGAAAATTTCTAAAATAGAAGCGAATTAAGTTTCATACAATTCATCTATCAAAAACAAAACTTCCTTAACGGCTTGTGGCACTGCGCGTTCTACTGGCGGACGTAAGCCTTCGATTGCATCGTCAACATATTCCGGCTGACAGCCGACAAGAAATACTTTCGGCGGACAGACGTTTAATGCTTTCGCCATCAGCAAAACTTTCGACGGGTCGGCGTAGTGCATATCAACCATTGATCCGTGTAGTTTTCCGTTATCAATTTCAGATTCGCTTTCAAGCGGTTCGACAACAAAAAGCGTTCCGGCTGCCGCGCCTTTATCAATCGCGTCAACGATAATCAGCGCGTCATAACCCTTCATTAACTCCTGCACGAATCCGATGCCGCCGATGCCCGCCTCATACAAATCAATTTCTTCGGGAAATCTATGGTTTACGGACAATTCTTCGACGACTCTAATTCCAAAACCGTCGTCGCCGCGCAAAACATTACCCATTCCCGCCACCAGAATTTTCATAAAATCAAGGACTGCTTCCGGTTAAACTCAAACAAACTTTATTTCATCAAAGTAATATCCAAGAACTATAAATCGGTTATTCAGTCAAAGCCAGTAAATTTCTTAAAAATATCATCTCCGCAATTCACTTTGATATTACCTCAAAGAATAGTCATTAAAACTTTTAGAAAAAGTTGAAATTTTACAACTATAATTATCATTTTAACTTTCAACAATTTCACATTTCAAATCTAAAAAATAGCTTATGATAATTTAAGATATGTAAAATCTTTGCGTGAACAAAAACTCTCGTCATCTACCATCAACCAAAAACTTTCTTCAATAAGAAAACTAGCAACCGAAGCTGAAGACAATAATTTGATTGATTCGAGAATTGCCAATGGCGTTCGCGCCGTTAGAGGCGTGCCTTTTCGCGGACGGCGAACCGGAAACTGGCTGACGAAAGAGGAGGCGCAAAAATGACTGAACGCTCCCGACACGAAAACATTAAAAGGCGTGCGCGACCGCGCGCTTTTGGCGGTTCTGATCGGCTGCGGATTGCGTCGCGCCGAAGCCGCAATTCTTTCATTTTCTCATATCGAGCAACGCGAAGGACGATGGGCGATTGTCGATATTGTCGGAAAGCGCGATAAGATGCGCACCGTGCCGATGCCTTCTTGGGCGAAAGCGATGGTTGATGCCTGGAAAACCATCGCACACTTGGAAGAAGGTTTTGTGTTCCGAAGAGTTAATAAAGGCGATAATTTAATGGGCGAATCAATTACTCCGCAAGCCATCAGAGATATTGTTAATTCTTACGCCGAGAAATTACAGAATCAAGGAATCGCTCCGCACGACCTTCGACGAACATTTGCCAAACTCGCTCACAAAGGCGGATCGTCGATTGACCAGATTCAATTATCATTAGGACACGATTCGATTCAAACAACTGAAAAATACTTAGGCGTCGAACAGGATTTGCACGATGCTCCGTGCGACCATTTAGGGCTGCGAATTTCCGGTTAAATTATAAATATTCATTGATTTCTAAAGTCGTAACTTTGCCTTCTGTTAATATAATTTTCATCGTCAACGCGAGGCGGTGAAAGTATTACTTGATTTCAAACTTCTTGAGCCATTCCTTGAACCGTTCGGCGCCGTCTTTTAATATTTCACGCTCAAATGCGTCGGCGGACGGTGATTTCTCCTCGCTCCGAGTCTGCTTTTCACTACTGCGGTTCGCTTCTTCAGCCGGTTGTAATCGTTGTTTAAGCGGACGTTTGAGCCGATTTATCGGAAGGCGACTGTTGTCGCCGTCATTAGTGGTATTGATTTTCATAACAAGCTCCTTCTTTGTAGCGGCATAGCTTCTGCCTCGCTTACACCGCTGAACTTAAAGCGGCGATTAATTACATTTGTCCTTACCGACGTAAGTTTTTTTGCCCGACGAATTCAAATAATAACAGCCGTCGCGCAGACCGAGAACGTATTCTTCCTAGGTCATTCCAGGATTGAAACGACGCAAATCTACGCCGAATCTTTAACCGAAATGATGAAAGAGGGATTCAAAAAGGCTTTTTCCGGTTGAATTACAAACTACCAAAATCTGCATTTTGGTGTCGCACAATGACATTGACCCGACACACAAAATGGTCGAATTGTAAGGAGTCCAGATTGGAACTCGCTTATTTTTGCCCGATCAATCTGATCTTCAGCGTTCAACCTTTTAACCATTTCAGATTGCGATAAACCTAATTCCTCTCTAATTTTTGATAACTTTACAGCTAATCTTGCCGGCTTTTGTCTTGATTTAGAAGGCATCGTTCGTACCTCCTAAACCTGTCATTTGATATGTAGTCGCATTCTGGACTAAGATGTTTTCGTGATATCTGTTTACCGGATAATTTAAATATGTTGGCGAACAAATCAACAACTCGAAATCTTATCAAAAAACTATGAAAAAAATCTCATTTATATTTGCTTTACTCGGATTGCTTCCTATTTTCCGTTCCGGCGCAGAAAGCGAAAATAGTCAGTATCCGGCTTAAACCCGGCGACCGGCAAGGAGAATTTTTAGGCGAAGCTAAAAGTACCGGCACGACCATTTTTATCGTGAAAGTTCGAAAGGGTCAAACCTTTGAAGCGGCAGCCGTAATTCAAAGTAACGATTCAAAAATGTCGGGCGAGTTTTATGTAAAAAATCGCAACGGCAGTATTGATAAATATTCGATTACACAAGGCGAGGGAGCCTTTTCAAATCAATTCAGCGGATACGCGGACATAGATGAAACTTTTTATTTCAAGATCACCGAAAAACCGAATGCGAAATTTAAGTTCGGAGTACTGGTTAAAAATTTATGAAAAAAACAATTTTACTATTAATGTTAACGACTTTATTGTCGTCCTGTTCGTTACTTAATAGAATAAACGGCGGACCACCCGACCCGCTTATGCTGAAAATCAAATAAACAAAAGTGCCGCAATAACTTACGTAATTACGGCACTTTCAGTATATTAATGTTGGCTCCGCAGGTAAGACTCGAACTTACAACCCTTCGGTTAACAGTCAGGGAATTCAACAGTTTTGAAAAATTACGCTTAACAGAAAATAACAGTTTGAAATTAATTGTATGCAAAATTGTGTGTAGGAGAAAAACGGCTTACAAAATTCAAAATATTGAAACCGTAAGCCGTTTATTTTGTAGTAGATAATTGGAGCCATCTTCGGGACTCAAACCCGAGACCTTTCGATTACGAATCGAATGCTCTATCAACTGAGCTAAGATGGCGTAAGATTGTTATCGGCTTTGTTTGCTATAAGTTACCGGCTTAACTTTACTCGGCTGCAAGCCCCGTATAAGAGCGTTTCCCGTAAACTGTTCCCGTAAACCTTTTTAGGGAACAAAAAAGCTTTCAATTAACTGCAAGACGTAATCTTCAATTACGCCAAATAAGGATAATACAAATTTTTTCCGGTTTTGAAAAGCGCAGCTTAATAAAAACGCTTTTCAAAATCCATCTACTAATAAATTTGCTCACACAAAGTATCCTTGCCGGTTTTTATGTTGCCAACAATTATCTAACTTTGGCTTCGGTTAACTTTATATTGTTACGGGCTTTTTCAAGTTAGCCGGAGAGGATTGCCAAATCTCTTAATGTTTATTTCAAAATAATCCTGTAAAGATGCCCTATTTAATAGATAAACTCTTATCTGTTTTTAGATGTCTGTTCTTGAAAAGACAGTGCAGTTTAGGATCCGGTATTGAGAGTAAAGTTAGCGTGTGGTTTTCGAGGTATAAATTTGTTCGCCTGTAAACTTTTCGGAAAGGCAACTGTTTCAAATTAGTTAGTTGGGGGTTAAAGTCAATTGTATGGATAAAGCAGAACAACTATTTTGCGGGATCGTACTGAATGAAAAACTTGAACATAAGGGAAGCGCTTCTATTGACGCCGATTTGGGCGAGGGAATTATTAATGTTTTTTTTAATCATCTGTTTCCTGCGAAATCGAAATTCCCGAACGGGCTATTTTCAAGTCGGGCGATATTTTTTACCACGATAACAAAATTCAAGAGTTTCGTTTGACCGTCATTATACCCGCCGAGTCGGGTTCTGCAGCAGTCCCTGAAACAATTTGTATAACAGAAAATAAACCTCAATCGCGGTTTGCTGAAATAAGGCATGCCGCCGGCATTAAAGATTTCTTTGCTGATTTAGACCGTAAATACTTTGAACCGGTAGGTAGAAAAAAAAAGAAGTTTCTGGTGCAACCTGCCCGTCGTAAGCGGAAGCGACCCTTCCGCAAGCGATTAATTCCCGTTATTCCTACCGTAATAGGAGCAAAACTTGAGGATATTGAATATGTATGGACAATCGCAACCGAACTTCAATTAGCCCCTGCTGACCGCACGCGTAAATATTTAGCGGCATATGTTGAAAACAATCAATTATACTTCTGCTGGAATTTGCCGCCCCTCGAAAACGTTGATAATCCTTCTGATGAATTTAAAAGTGAGTCTGGTTCGCAGCCTTTTGTATTAAAGTCGCTTTACCCGATTTTAGGGTTTATTAAAATTTCCGTTATCGATCTTCCAAACAGTCTTGCCATCTCCCTTAAAACACTTTTGTCTGTTCACACACCAAAGCGTTCAAACTACCAAAGCAATCCAGAGCTGAAAAGCCCAGGGACAATATTGACTTACTGCTACGAGAGTTCAGTTATTGAGCAAGCGCTTTACAATGCTTTCGAAGAAATAATTGACGTTCCGGTTGCGGCAATCAATAGGATTATTAAAAAAAACGGCTGCAGCCTCGAACAGGCGATCCAGGTTTTTTTTCTTGAAGTCATATGGGCGCGCGACGATTTTTATAATCAGGAGGTTTTTTTACAATATCCGAGATTTGTCGCCGATATGCTCGAATTTACTAATTCGGCATTAACCGAGTTATATGCCCGAAACATGGCTCTCCGGTTTTCACCGCACTCGACAATTAGCGTCAAAGGTCGAATCGCTGCCATTAGCGCTTTAGGCACGGAACTGCAAAAAAGAATAAACGAATTGTTTTTATTTACAGCCGGTCGCCGGCAGGGAAGCACCAATCTTCCTTTAACCCGACGAAGAAGCCGTAGAAGAAAAACGATTAGCAGACCAAATAAGAAACGCCATTAAAATAGTTTGTCAGAAAATGTTAGAGGAATACGGACCATTTGAATTTGAAGGCAAAGTTACCCGGACTGCAGTAGCCGATCAGCTTAAAATATCCAGAAAAACTCTTCGCAGGCGAATTTCGGTTTGCGGTTTAGACTTTAATGGTGAAAGGGACAAACTGCTAAGACACTACTTGCGAACGTAAATCAAAATTTAGTACAAAGCTTGGAAAGCGATGGGAAGCGGAAATTAAGGTTAATTTCCGCTTCCCATTTTCATTTCTGTTTAAAGCGATTGTGCAAATCTATAAAACGTCGATAACGATTGAAACTATCAGACACGTTTTGTCGGCGGTTACAAAAATTGATTCTTAGAAACAAAGAAACCAGTCTTTTAGGGTAATTAAATTATAAAAAGAAGCCAGAGGGCAGAAACGGAAATTTGATATATGAACGACAAACTCGACAAAACCAACCTTCTGAGATTTGAAGACTTGCCGTTTTCGCGCACAACGGCGTGGCGCCTGATTCGGCAGGGCAAACTGCGCTGCTACCGCGTCAATCGCCGGGTGTTTTTCGATACCCGGCACGTTGAAGAGTTATTAAAAAATTGTGAAACACAGCATTTAGGATCAAAGTCTCTTATAAAAAAGGATTAGACACCTGGCTGAATTAAATTGCGGCGCAATTACTGGCGCCGCATCGGAAATTTTATTTTTGAAGTTTTACGCCGTTCAATTAACAGGGAACTGATCAAAGAAGCGCCACAGCCGTAACTTAAACGGTTCGCGTTCTAAAAATATCGCACATTTTACGGATTTACCAAACGCGCTCAAACGGCGCGGCGGGCAAACTGCGCCTTAAAAAGCGGCGATACAAGAAAAGTTAATTGTTTGTTTAATGGCGGAAATTTCGCAAACGAGCGAGGAGGACTTAAATTAAATGTATATTCCTAAAAATCCTGAACTAGCGCTGCCCAAGCGCAGAAAAAATAAAAAAACAAATGTTGACAAAGTGCCAATGCGACTTGTCGATAATTTCGTAGATGCTGATAAGAAAACTCTTGCACATCTATTAGTGGGCAAGTATGAAATCAAACAAATAAACGTTGCCGACATAAAGGATGAAAACGGATTAAAAATACGCGATAAATACGAGACAGAAACGATAAAACAGTTAATGTCGAAAATTCGCGCAAATGAAGAACTGCCGCCGGTAATTCTGGTTCGCGCTCCGAACGGCGATTTATATCTTGTAGACGGATATTACCGCCTGCTCGCTCACTTGGGATGCCGCCGAACTTTAATTCGAGCCGTTGTTATAGACGGCAATTTGAACGACGCCTTTCGCCTTCGCCTACTTGCAAATGCGTCTCATCCTACGCCCCTAACTCGGGAAGAAAAGCGCCGCAACGTGCGCCGGGTTTTACTAAACCAAGATGGGTGGTGTTGGTCCGACTATATTGTCGCCAGCTACTGCGGAGTAAGTAACCCCTTGGTTGCTCTCGTGCGCGAAGAAATTCTTGCCGACCCCTCGCTTGCATCTGCAAAGCTTTCGCAGATACACACGCGGTTTGTTATTAGAAACGGCAAAATGTATGAAATGAAAGTTAAGGGTATTAATGAAAATCGCGGTAAAGATGACCCGCTCTCGGAAGAAGCCGAAGAATCTCTCGAAGAAATTTTACACAACGCGCAGATTATCAATAACAAAATAAAGGTTCAGCCCGAAGAAGTTTTCCTTTTCTATAAGGATAAAATGGCTTTTCCGCATATTATTTACGTCGGCGACGCGCAGAATAAAAAATTCCTGGAAACCGTTTTTGCAGACAGACAGGCGGGATTGTTAAAAATTGATTTTCCCTACAGAGTATTTTATAAATCCAACCTTAACCGCTGCAAAAAAGCGAATTGCGGCGATATTCATATAATCCCTAACGACAATTTGTCGACTGAAGAATACCGAAAATTTGTTGATAGGATTCTCTTTATCGTTAAAGACTTTTTAATTTCCGGTTCAGCTTATTACATCTGGACTGGCATGGAGGAATTTGAAACCGTTAAATCACTTTGTAAAAAGCATTTAGGTAGGAGGTGAAGCAACATAATTTGGTGTAAACGAGGATTACAACAGAGTTTTTCTTATTACAAAAGAGGACATGAAACAGCAATGTGGGGCTGGACGGGTAAATCCTTGCGATGTTGGAACGGCGGCAACGTTTCAATCGATGTTTTTAATGATGAAGTATTTGAAAAATCGAGATTTGAACTGGCGCGCGATACACATCCGTGCCCAAAGCCGGTAAGCGTTTACCGCAAAATGATTGAAGATTGTCTCGAGGAGGGTGGAATCGTCCTAGACCCTATGCTTGGGAGCGGAACGACTCTCGTTGCCGCACAGCTTGCCGGACGGGTTGGCGTTGGAATTGAATTGAAGCCTGAATTTGCTGCCGTTGCCGTTTCGCGGATGCTGGATCTGGGTTAAATTACATCCGGACAAATCTTGATGAACTGCCCGAAATTCTTTTGCAATTCGGTTCAAATGACAAAAGCGTGGTGGCAGAATGATCGATAGTATTTTGCTGCGAATTCAAGCTTCGCCGCCGCCTAAAAGCGCTCTTTTGAAATTTAGATGGCAGAACGCCCGAGCGTATTATCGTGTCGGAGATAATACATATTCTCCGACGCTATTTTACTTTGCCGCGCCTGACGGCAAGCATTACCTATCAATAGAAGCTTCACTGCCAAAAATTATTTTCGGAAACAATGTTCAAGTGCTCAACGAATCCCAGCTAAAGGAATCGCTTAAGCAATCCGGCGCATTCGCCTCCGAACATTTCGGGGTCCCTTTCAACGCATTCGCGGCAAACGTGGGGCGCGTTGATTCTTGCTATAATTTTTCGGTCGGCGAAAATCGTATTTACTCGTATCTGCAAGCCGCATCGGAAGCCGAGCCGGCGCACTTGAAACGAAGACTAATCGGCAAAATCGAAACGGTCGAGTTTTTCAATAAAAGCAGAAAAATTTACTGCTATGACAAAAGTCGGGAAACTGCGAACCTCTGTAGAAAAGGGAAAGCGACAGCGGAAACGCTCGAAAGGGCGCGGGGAATTCTGCGGCTCGAAGCCCGTTTCAGCTCAACCGAAGTGGTTAAACAATTAGCCTTCAAACAATTCAATTTGTCCGATTATACGGCGCAAACTTTGCTTAATTTTGATATTGCGAAAAAGGTGCTGACCAATGCGGTCGAAGCATTAAGTCTGCACGAACCGGTTGTCAGCATTGATACCCGCGTCGATAAGCTTCAAGAAGTTTACGGTTATAGCAGCAAATTTCAACGTCTGACAGGTTTCATTCGGCTTTGCGACATATACGGATACCAAAAACTGCTGGCGCTCAGCGTTATGAAACCCTCGGCTTACTACAAACAGCGTGGTGAAGTGCGGGCTGCCGGCGCTCTTATCTTCTCGTCGTATTGTAACCATCCCGTAAAATAGAGCCAGACAAGATTACAGTTTTCGGTCAAAATAGAAAGTTAAGGAGAACCGAAAACAGTGATGAAAAGTAAATTCAGCGAGCA